>CAJHYR010000035.1_pt1 | contig 10314 bp, 7 predicted proteins | sample 9198791 | NCBI WGS metagenome assembly CAJHYR01 (sample SAMEA7708372, study PRJEB35096) | sediment metagenome | biome: marine neritic benthic zone biome [ENVO:01000025]; feature: sediment [ENVO:00002007]; material: shallow marine sediment [ENVO:03000034] sea grass bed [ENVO_01000059] ... | reverse complement strand
GCTTGCCTTCGGATTGCATGCGCTGCAGCTTCGACTCGTCCTCGCCGGACTCGATGCTCCGGCCATGCGCGCCGGCTTCCTTGCCGGCCTTCGTGATCGCCGCCTGCAGGTCCTCGGGCAGCTTCCGGAAGGTCTTGCCGCTGAACGCCAGCGGCCGCACGGTGATGGCGTGCTGGGTCAGCGAGATCTCCGGCCCGACCTCGTAGAACTTCATCTGCTCGATGCCGGCGGCCTCGTTCTCGGCCGCGTCGATCACGCCGGTCTGGATCGCGTTGTAGACCTCGCTATAGGCGATCACGGTCGGCGCCGCGGTGATCGCGTCGAAGATCCGGGTCTGGATCGGCGCACCCATGACGCGCATCGGAAGGCCCTTGAGCTCGTCCATGTTGGTGATCGGCTTGTTGACGATCAGCTGGCGCGTGCCACCGCCCGCATAGCCGATCAGCCGCACGTTGGCCTTCTCCAGGACATCGGCAGCCAGCGGAGCTATCGCATCGGCCTCCATGACAGCGTTCCAATGATCCAGATCGCGGAACAGGAACGGCATGTCCATGAGCGGGGCTTTCTGCGAGAACGTGGACATGTGCGACGGCGCGACGATCGCGTAGTCGACGGAAATGCCCTGGCTCATGTTCTCAAAATAGTCCTTCTCAAGGCCGAGTTCGGAGTTCAGGTGAAGATCGAACTCCAACGAACCGCCGGAGCATTTGCCTGCTTCTTCCTCGAACTTGCGCAGCGCCTTGGTGAAGGCGTGGCTTTCGTCAAACTGGACAGCGCCGATCAGTTTCGTTGCAGCTGTCGCCGGCGCGACACTGGCAAATAGAAACGCACACGCTGCAAGGAACTTGAACTTTGACTTCATCTTTTCTCCTCCCACACTATTTTATGACCCGTGCCACCATGATTGCGCCGCCTTGATCGGGCCGACTTCACATGGCGCGCTACAATCTCGTTTTTATCCCGGCAGACATTCCGGTATGCGTTGTTAGCATATCCTGAATTGTGCGGCGAATCCCACCGGCTGTTTCGATTGGGCAGAAGCACTACCAAGGACCTGATCATATCGAAAATCCAGGCGCTTGCGACTCACGCGGCAGAATTTTCGCTGAAATCCTCTTTCAGCTGGTCAACCGTTGCGACCAGCTTTCTGATTATGTCCGACCGGATGCGCTCAAAGCGGTGCGACGGCACCGGAATGGAAACCGCATAAAGCTGGCCATCGGGTGTTGCGAACGCCGATCCCACCGCGGAAATTCCGTCAGTATGTTCATCAAGGTCGACGGCATACCCCGTTTTCCGGATCTCATCGATCTCGCGCATGAAGCGGCCGAGCGCGCGGATGCCGCGTCCACTTGAACGCAGTTCCCGTGTCGCCAGCGCCTCGATCGTGTCCCTGTCCAGCATCGCGAGGCACGCCTTGCCGTTGGCCGGCGTTGTCAGCGGGAAGGTTTCTCCGACGGTTGCGACCGCCCGCAGGCGGTGCGAGCCGACGATCTGATCGATGAACACCATATGGTCTTCCCGAAACGCTGCCAGATCCACAGTCTCGCCCGTGCTTTCCGATAATGCCGCCAGGTAACCGCGGATGTCGCCGGCAATATCAGCCCGGCTGGCCGCTGCCATCGCCTGGATCTCGGGGCCCAGGCGATATCCACCGCCGCTTGGAAGGGCCATGACCAGCCTTTCCGCCGCCAGCGCGTTGACAATGCGCTGCACTGTCGATCGTGCGAGCCCGACACGCCCGGCGATCTGCCCAAGGCTCAGGCCGTCATTGTCGTCCTTCAGAACCCTGAGGATGGCTGCTGCACGGGCAATGACCTGGATACCACCGGTATTATGGTTCTGGGGTGGATTTTTCGATGGACTTTTCGGCATGTTGACCGCATTATAATACAAGTGTATCACAATGCGATACAAAATAATTGAATGAATTCTGCGTGATTCAAAAATTCCAATCGCAGCCAGAGGCTGAACGAAGGGGAGGACAATGTCGAAGCTCAAATCTCAACCCAGCCGGAACACGATTTCACGGCGTGCAATCCTGGCCGGCACAGGCGCAGCGCTTGCCGCTCCGGGCATTTTGAAGTTCAGCAAGGCCTATGCGGCGAATCCGACGCTCCGGGTCGGCCATGTCAGCCCGCGTACCGGACCGCTTGCCGGTTTCGGTGAAGCCGACGACCATACCCTGAAGGCAATCGAGAAGATCTTCTCCAGCGGCCTTACCAACAACGGCAAGACCGTTGAGGTTGAAATCATCTCCAAGGATACGCAATCCAACCCCAACCGCGCTGCGGAAGTTGCTGGCGAACTGATCCTGAGTGACGAAGTCAATATCATCGTCGCAGCGTCAACGCCGGACACAACCAATCCCGTGTCAGATCAGGCTGAGGCCAACGAGGTGCCCTGCATAACGACGGATTGCCCCTGGCAGCCCTATTTCTTCGGCCGGAACGGCGACCCGGCAATCGGCTTCGACTGGACCTACCACTTCTTCTGGGGTCTTGAGGATGTGATCGGCGCTTTCCTGGCGCTGTGGGACGGCAGCGGCGTGACCAAGAAAGTTGCCGGTCTCTTCCCCAATGATGCGGACGGCAATGCCTGGGGCGACAAGGAACTGGGCCTTCCCAAGCCATTGGCTGCCGCCGGGTACGACCTTGTCGATCCCGGCCGTTACCAGCCGCTCAGCCAGGATTTCACGGCACAGATCTCCGCCTTCAAGGATGCCGGCTGCGAGATCGTCACCGGCAACATGATCCCGCCGGACTTCGCCAATTTCTGGTCGCAGGCGGCGCAACAGGGTTTCAACCCCAAGGTTGTGACCATCGGAAAGGCGCTGCTGTTCCCGTCCGTGATCAACAGCCTCGGCGACCGGGGGGACGGATTGACCTCGGAAATCTGGTGGTCGCCGAACCATCCGTTCACGTCGAGCCTGACGGGTGAGAACGCCAAGTCGCTGGCGGATGGCTACACAGCCGCGACCGGCCGGCCCTGGACCCAGCCGATCGGCTTCAAGCATGCCCTGTTCGAAGTCACCGCCGATGTCATCAAGCGCACGGCGGATCTCGGCGACAGCAACGCGATCATGGACGCGATCAAGTCGACCAACCTGTCAACGATTGTCGGACCGGTCGATTGGAGCAAAGGGCCGGTGAAGAACGTGACCAAGACACCATTGGTCGCGGGCCAGTGGCAGAAGACCGGCGATGCCTTCGATCTCGTGATCACCAACAACGAGACAGCACCTGAAATACCGGTGACCGGCAAGCTGAAACTGCTCTCATAACCCGGTCATCTTCGCCGGAGCAGCCAGTGGTTGCACCGGCGAATTGCGGGAGCAACGACGTGGCCGATATTCTAGAACTGAAGAGCCTGAGCAAGGCCTTTGGCGCCGTGATTGTCGCCGACAACCTGTCCTTTTCCGTCCCGGACGGAATGGCGCTGGGCGTGATCGGTCCGAACGGCGCCGGCAAGACCACCATGTTCAACCTGATCACCGGCACAGTTGCCGCCGATGGCGGCGAGATCGTCTATGCCGGACAGACCATAACGCGTCAGCCGGCATCCGTTCGGGCCCGCTCAGGTGTCGCGCGGTCCTTCCAGGTGCCGCAGCCCTTTTCCGGCATGACCGTGTTTGAGAATACGCTGGTCGCGGCAACCACCGCCGCCGGACTTTCCGTTCACGATGCCAACCGCCACAGCGTCGATGTCCTGGAGCGCGTCGGCCTGATCGACAAGGCCAATCAGCCGGCCGGCGGCCTGACGCTTCTGGAACGAAAGCGCCTTGAGCTTGCCCGGGCGCTGGCGGCGCGACCGAAGCTGCTTCTGCTCGACGAAATTGCCGGCGGCCTGACAGAGCAGGAATGCCAATCCCTTGTCGCGACCATCCGGTCGATCCGCGAGACCGGGGTCACAATCATTTGGATTGAACATATCGTGCATGCCCTGATGGCGGTCGTCGACCGGCTTCTGGTTCTCGATTTCGGCTGCAAGATTGCCGAAGGCGAACCGGAGGCCGTCATCACCGATCCCAAGGTCCGGGAAATCTACATGGGCATCGATGAGCTGGACGAGGTTGGGGGCCATGCCTGATTCACCGATACTCTCCACGCACGGTCTGGTCAGCTGGTACGGCGACTTTCAAGCGCTCTTCGGCATCGACTTTGAACTCTTTGCCGACGAAGTTGTCGCGGTCATCGGCGCCAACGGCGCGGGCAAGAGCACGCTGATGAAATCCATCACCGGTATGCTGGCCGGGCCGTCGGGAAGCGTTATGCGCAACGGCACGCCGATCGGCGACTTGCCTGCGCACCGCATCGCTCATCTCGGCATTGCCATGGTGCCGGAGGGACGGCAGCTCTTCCCGTCGCTTTCCACCGAGGAAAACCTGATTATCGGCGGACAGATCGGCCGCAGTGGCCCGTGGTCGCTGGGCGCGGTCTACGACCTCTTTCCGGCATTGCGCGAGCGCCGGCACACGCAGAGCACAGCCCTTTCCGGCGGGCAGCAGCAGATGGTGGCCATCGGACGGGCATTGATGTCGAATCCGGAAATAATCCTGTTCGACGAAATCAGCCTCGGCCTTGCTCCGATAATCATCAACGACATCTATAACGCTCTGCCGCGCATCATCGGCGAAGGCGTCAGTGCGGTCATCGTGGAGCAGGATATCAGCCGCGCACTCACCGTGTCGGATCGGGCCTATTGCCTTATGGAAGGGCGGATCTCGCTGCAGGGCGCCTCAGCAACATTGTCACGCGAGGCCGTCAACCAGGCCTATTTCGGGATATGAGCGATGGAATGGGCTAATGCCATAATCCAGGGAATCTTGCTTGGCGGGCTTTATGCGCTCTTTGCGGCCGGCCTCTCCCTCATTTTCGGAGTGATGCGGCTCGTCAATGTGGCCCATGGCGATCTGATCGTCATGGCCGCTTTTCTCGCGCTCGTCGTCACGCAGACCCTCGGTCTTCATCCGCTGGCGACACTCTTGATCGTCATCCCGGTCATGGCGCTGTTCGGCTATGCCCTGCAGCGCGGCATTCTCAACCAGACCATGGGTGACGATATCCTGCCGCCGCTGCTCGTAACCTTCGGCATTTCGGTGATCCTGCAGAACGGCCTTCTGGAGATTTTCAGCGCCGACAATCAAAAAATGAATGCCGGGGCGATAGAGACGATGAGCATCACGGTCACTGACAAACTCAGTGTCGGCGTCATGCCCTTGATCGTCTTTGTCGTCGCTGTCGTGGTGATCGGCGGACTGCAATGGATCTTCTACCGCACTGCCCTCGGCAGAGCCTTCCGTGCCACCTCCGATAACCAGGACATTGCTCAACTGATGGGGCTCGACAATCGCCATATTTTCGGACTCGCCATGGCGCTCTCCATGATCGTCGTCGCCATAGCCGGCGTCTTTCTCGGTATCCGGACAAGCTTCGACCCGGCGGTCGGACCTGGCCGGCTTATCTTCGGATTCGAAGCCGTGATCATCGGCGGCCTCGGAAATCTCTGGGGCACCCTCGCAGGCGGAATCATCCTCGGCGTCAGCCAGAACATCGGCGCGCAGATCAATCCGGGCTGGCAATTGCTGGCCGGGCATATTGCCTTCCTGGTTGTGCTTGCCGTCAGACCCCGCGGCCTGTTCCCGAGGGTCGACGGATGAGCACAGCTTCCCGCTACAGGTTTGTCCAGACCACACGCGCGAGCCAGTTCGCCGCGGTCTTCGGCGCCTTGCTTGTCGTTGCGCTGATCGCCGCGCCCTGGTGGGCCAGCCGCGGCGATATGCGCCTGCTCAGCGAGGTTTTCCTCTACCTCTCTCTCGCCACGTTGTGGAACCTTTTGGCAGGTTACGCCGGGCTCGTTTCCGTTGGCCAGCAGGCCTTTGTCGGCCTTGGCGGTTACGGCCTCTTTGCGCTTGCCATGTTCTTCGGGGTGCCGCCGCTGCTGGCGGTTCCCCTGGTTGCCCTTATTGCGGCAGTCGCCGCACTGCCGATCGCCGTGCTGATCTTCCGTCTGACCGGCGCCTATTTCGCCATCGGCACCTGGGTGATTGCCGAGGTCTTCCGGCTGGGCTTTGCCCAGGTCACCGCTCTCGGCGGCGGATCCGGCACCAGCCTGCCGATCGGCATCATCAAGTCCATTGCCGCATCAAGATCGATGCGTGACACCATTTCCTACTGGATGGCGCTTGGTATGGTCATTCTCGTTCTCGCCGTGGTTTACCTCTGGCTACGGTCAAGACACGGATTTCCGTTAACGGCAATCCGCGACAACGAGCTGGCCGCCAAGAGCCTCGGGATCGATATCTGGCGCACGAAACTCCAGGTCTATGTCCTGACAGCGGGCCTTACCGCGTCCGTCGGCGCCCTGATCTTCCTGCAGAAACTCAGAATCTCGCCAGATGCCGCATTCAGTGTGAACGACTGGACAGCCTATGTCATATTCATCGTGGTCATCGGGGGTATCGGCACGATCGAAGGTCCGATCATCGGTACACTGGTCTTCTTCCTGTTGCGTGGTTTCTTCGCCGATCTCGGCTCCGCCTATCTGATGATCCTCGGCGTCGTCGCCATCGCCGTTATCCTCAAATCGCCCCGCGGCATCTGGGGCTGGATCAGCGACAAATACGACATCGCCCTGTTCCCGCTGTCGCGGCGCGTTATCGCCATCGAACCGTCAACACAAGACGAGACAAAACCATGAAGTTCCAGATTATCCTTTTCGGCATGACCATGCTCTTTCAGTTCGCACGCTGGCGCAGCCCGGCCTTCCGCGACCATCTGAAAGGCAGGAAACTGAAGGTCCAGCTCTGTACCGAAGATCGCAAGACCGGCCGGATGTTCATCTTCGACGATGGCAAGATCTCATCGCGGGCCGGTGTGCATGCGGACGCGGAAAATTACCTGGTCTTCAAGACCGCGGAGATTGCCGCACGCCTGCTCATGCCGCCGATCAACCAACTGGAACAGATCGAGGCGATGAAGAACTTCCTGTTCCATCCGGAAGGACGCGACGAGGACACGGTCTGGTTTGCCCAGACCGTCATGGCCGCGATCGGCTCCGGCTGGCGCGACGGGACACAGGCCGGAGACGGCACGACGCGCTACTGCACGATGACCAATGGCGGGCCGCTCTTTGTTTATGTGCGCGACGGAAAGATCGTCCGCACGACGCCGATCGTTTTCGGTGATGATGACCCACAGAGCTGGTCGATCAAGGCCCGTGGCAAGACCTTCACACCGCCGCGGAAGACGTCGCTCGCGCCGCACGGCATGAACTGGAAGGCGATGGTCTACGCGCCCAACCGGCTGCTGACGCCGCTGAAACGCGTCGACTTCGACCCGAACGGCGAGCGCAATATCGCCAATCGCGGCATATCGGGCTACGAGCCGATCAGCTGGGACGAGGCCTTTGATATCGTTGCCGGCGAGATCAAGCGGATGAAGCGCGAGTACGGCCAGGGCGCAATCGCCCAGTCGAATGGCTCACACCACAACTGGGGGAACATCGGCTACTACCTGAGTGCCAAGATCCGCTTCATGAACGCGATCGGCACGACGGAAGTCCACCACAATCCGGACAGTTGGGAAGGCTGGTACTGGGGCGCTCTGCACCACTGGGGCGGGTCCTTGCGCGTCGGTGGAGGCGAGCCTTTCGGCACGGTCGAGGATTGCCTCAAGAACGCTGAGATGATCGTCTTCTGGTCCAGCAACCCGGAAGCCACGAACGGGATCTATTCCGGTCTTGACGGCTCGGTGCGCCGGCAATGGCTGAAGGACCTCGACATTCCGATGGTCCATATCGACCCGCACCTCAATGACACGGCGCAGTTTCTCGGCGGCAAATGGATTGCGCCAAAGCCGGCAACCTCTCCGGCACTGGCACTCGCGATCGCGCATGTCTGGATCGACGAAGGTCTCTACGACAAGGACTATGTGGCGAGCCGGACGACCGGCTTCGAAGCCTGGCGCGACTATGTGATGGGCAAGACCGACGGCGTTGCCAAGACACCGGAATGGCAGGAAGCCGAGACCGGAGTGCCGGCCAAGGACGTTATTGCCCTCGCCCGGGCCTGGGGCAAACGACGGACCTACCTGGCGGTCGGCGGGATGGGCAATACGTTCGGCGGCGCCGCCCGCAATTCCAACGGCAACCAATGGACGCGCACGATGGTCTGCCTGATCGCCATGCAGGGTCTTGGCAAACCCGGCGTCAATGTCGGCAACATGCAAATGGGCGTGCCGCACGATTTCGGCTTCTACTTTCCCGGTTACGCCGACGGCGGCATATCCGGTGACCTCAACAATACGGGGCTTGCCGTCAGCCTCTACCAGCGCATGCCGCAACTGGCGACGGTCAATCCCTCAACACAGATCATCCCGCGGCTGAAGCTTCCCGACGCGATCATCGATGGCTACACGGAAGGCCATGTCTGGGATGCAAGGACGATCGAAGGCCAGTTTTCGAAAGCTGTCTATCCCAAGCCCGGCCATTCGCCGGTTCACATGCTCTACAGGTACGGCAATGCCATCCTCGGCACGTTGAGCGACACGCACCGGTATGTCGAAATGTACCGGTCGGAGAATCTCGAATTCGTCGTCAATCAGTCGATCTGGGATGAGGGCGACACGCGGTTTGCCGACGTCATCCTGCCGGCGTGCACCCATCTGGAACGTTACGATATCGGCGAATGGGCGAATGCCGGCGGGTACGGCGCCCACTTCAACAGCCAGGTCAACCACCGGGTCATCGCCTTCCAGTCCAAATGCATCGTACCGCTGGGAGAGAGCAAATCCGACTATGACATCTTCGCCGGCCTGGCCATGCGGCTCGGCCTCGGAAGCTATTACACGGAAGGCATGCGGGATATCGACTGGGTCAAGCGCATGTTCGACGCATCGGACCTGCCACGCCACATCAGCTGGAAGACGTTCATTCAGAAGGGCTATTTCGTGGTGCCGCCGGAGGAGGAGCATCTGCGCGCGCCGACAGCCTATCGCTGGTTTGCGGAGGATCGCCAGAAGGACGTGCCGGAAGCGATGCCATTGCCCGGTGATTACACCGAAGAGCTCGGCAAAGGTCTGCAGACGCAAAGCGGCAAGTTCGAGTTTGAAAGCGAAAGCCTCAAACGATTGGGAGGCAATGACCCGGAACGCCCGCCTGTCGTCGTCTATCTCAGATCGTGGGAACGCGATGAGATGGCAGAAGCCTACCCGCTGCAGTTGATCACCCCGCATGCACGCTTCAGCTTCCACACGCAAGGTGACGGCAAGGACAGTTTCCTGAACGATATCAAGGATCACCGGGAATGGATCGACGGCCATTATTACTGGATCATCCGCATGAACCCGGAGGATGCGGCGAGCCGCGGGATTGAGGCGCACGACCTGGTGCGCGTCTACAACAATCGCGGCGCCGTTGTCTGTGTTGCCCATCTTACCAACCGGCTGAAGCCCGGGATCATGCACTCTTATGAATCGTCGGCGGTCTATGATCCCATGGGCGATCCCGGCAGTTCCGTTGACCGGGGCGGTTGCGTCAATCTCCTGTCGCCCTCGCGGACCCAGATCAAAAACGCCCATTCCATGGCCAACGGCCTGTCGATGGTCGAGATCGAAAAATGGGACGGAGCGACCGACTTCAAGCGCGTCGATCCGCTGACCGATGGTTCCGGACTCAACGCGTCTGAGTATGAAGTCCAGGGAGAGGCCGCCCAATGACCAAATGGAACCTGATTGTCGACGTTGCCAACTGTACCAACTGCAACCTCTGCGCCCTGGCTATCCAGGACGAGCATGTGGACAACGATTTTCCAGGATATGCAGCGGAAATGCCCAAACACGGCCATCGGTGGATTGAGATCAAGCGCCGGGAACGCGGGGCGCCGCCGGCGACCGACGTCGCCTACCTGCCGACCATGTGCCAGCATTGCGACGATGCGCCCTGCATGGCCGCCGCGCCTGATGCAATCACCAAGCGGCCGGACGGCATTGTCCTGATTGACCCGGTCAAGGCAAAGGGCCGGCGCGAGATCGTCGATGCCTGTCCGTACGGCGCGGTCTGGTGGAATGAGGAACTTGAACTGCCCCAGCACTGGATCTTTGATGCCCATCTTCTGGACGCCGGCTGGACGGAACCGAGATGCGTTACGGTCTGCGCCACCAATGCCTTGACAGCGGTCAAGGTCGACGATGAGGCGATGCAGCAGCTGGCCAAAGAAGATGAGCTGGAGGTACTTCGGCCCGATCTCGATACGAAACCGCGTGTCTATTACAAGAATCTCTGGCGCTACAACAAAGCGTTTATCGCCGGTACCGT
>CAJHYR010000315.1_pt1 | contig 10328 bp, 7 predicted proteins | sample 9198791 | NCBI WGS metagenome assembly CAJHYR01 (sample SAMEA7708372, study PRJEB35096) | sediment metagenome | biome: marine neritic benthic zone biome [ENVO:01000025]; feature: sediment [ENVO:00002007]; material: shallow marine sediment [ENVO:03000034] sea grass bed [ENVO_01000059] ... | reverse complement strand
GGGATTCAGGCCTCGCAGCATGAGCGCGCCTGCTATGACTGCAGCAGGAGACGAGCCAGGCACGCCCAACGTGACTAGCGGAATCATTGCGGCTGGAGCAGCGGCGTTATTGGCTATTTCTGATGCGGTTACGCCGCGCAGGTCTCCCTTGCCAAACTTTGTATTGTCCTTACTCCAGCGTACCGCCTCGTTATAGGAGACCAATGCTGCAATCGGACTGCCGGCACCGGGAAGAATTCCGATAAAGCTGCCGATCACCGCGGAGCGAAGGAAGTGAACCGGCTTGGCGAGCACTTCCACAATCGTCTTGAAGGCTATGCCAGGCTGGGGCTTGTATTCTGCAATGAATTCTTTCCTGCGCAGTTCGGTCACCATCGAAAGAACCTGCGGAACAGCAAAGACGCCGATCAGCGCTGCTACGAGAGACACGCCGCCACGGAGTTCCGGGATGCCGAATGTAAATCGTGACACTTCATTGGCGTGACTAATGCCGACAGAACTGATCAGCAGGCCGATAGCGCCGCCGGCTAGTCCCTTGAGCATCGACTTGCCAGCCAGGCTACCAATGATGGTCAGTGCGAAAACGCCGAGCCAGAAGAACTCGGAGGGGCCGAATTTCAGTGCAATGGTGATCATCGGCCAGGCGAGCAAAAGGTAACATGCGGCGCCGAAAAGCGTCCCAAGGGCCGAACTGAAGCAGGCTCCTACAATTGCCTCCTGTCCCCTGCCCTGCAGAACCATGGGATGGCCGTCGAAACCCGTAGCCATCGCGGCCGGTGTTCCGGGTGTATTTACAAGACACGCTGGTATGGCGTCAGAGAACATTGCGCAGACATAAAGGCCGCCCAGCATTGCAAGTCCTGCACCAGTTGGAAGGGCGAATGTGAAGGGCACCAGCAATGCGGTACCCATAGTGGCTGTGAGGCCCGGCAAAGTGCCCACGAGCAATCCCAGCAGGACCCCGACGGTCAGCCAAAAAATGAACGATGGCTCTAGCGCCATCATCAAACCTTCCAACATCAAGACATCCCTATCACCATGGCAGCGTTAACGCGTTGAAGAACCTGTTCTCCGGGTATCTGCTTGAAAGTGTTCCCCTCGTGCCCGGATGGCAGGCAACAAACATTATGGAGATTATTTCGTTCCTGACAGCTGGTATGCACTGTCCTGGCACCGGAAATCCGGTGCCAGGACAGGCCGGAACTGCAACAGCCCCTGATTTAGTTTGCCGCGATGGCGTCAGCGACAAATTGCTTGGCTTCCGCCGGGCTCTGAGTCATTGGCGAAAGGCCGTTTTTGACCACCATTTCCCGCACCGGAGGTGTCGCTTGATTCAAGGCCTCATTGAGCTTGGCAACGATCTCATCCGGTGTTCCCGGAGGCGCCATGACACCCCATGTGGTCGTATACTGCCAACCCGGCTCATTGGGGACGCTTGCCAACAACTCGACCGGCTTGTCGCCGGCGATGACAAGCGTATCCACTGTCGCAGAGTGCCGGACCGCATGTGAGGACGATGTGACACCTGCATCAACGTGTTTGCCGGCCAACATGGGAATCATCTTGCCGACCCCGCCGGAGACGGGCACATAGCTAATTTCGATGCCGAGCAATTTGGTCAGTTTTGCAGTGTTCACTTCACCTGTGCCACCGACACCGGCAACAGTTAATTTACCGGGATTTGCCTTCGCATGGGCAACGAATTCGTCAAGAGTTTTAAATGGGCTGCCCTTGGGAACCATGAGCGCGCCCACGGCCTGGGCAGTCATTCCGATATAGGAGAACTCCTCCGGCTTATAGCCAACATCGCCTTTTTTGGCCGTCACGATGATGTTCGGAACGACCACGTTGGAGATCGTGTAGCCATCTGGCTTCGAGCCATACAGCTCACTGAACCCGATCGCTCCCCCGCCGCCGGCCTTGTAGACGATCCGGATACCGACGCCGAGTGCTTTTTCCAGACCAGGCTGAAGGCGGCGTGCTTGCTGGTCGGAACCACCGCCCGGCGAATACGGAACGATAAACGTAATATCACGTTCTGGGTATTGCGCACTGGCAGTGCCGATTGCGCCTGCGGCTATGAAGAGCCCTGCAACCGCCGCCAGCAATTTGCCGGCATGGCCCCTGAATATTCCTTGTCTTGTCGTCATTATCGCTTCCTCCCTTCGTTTTCGTTGTTTGTCGTCGTTCTATCCCGGGTTGGGCCCAGGGTCGCGGGCATCCTGCGATTCGAACCGCACGCACCGCAACACTGCCCCCTTTTCTTCTAGGCGATACGCTCCGCGCAAAAAAAATTGCAACACGCCCGATATCGAGTCAAGCATGGCCAAGAAGGCGGCCCGGCCAGCCGGATGCGGTTTCTGGACCCTTGCCTGTTCTCGGAAATACAAGCTTTTCAGGACATTCCGGCGTCTTGGTGGCGCATTCCGGGTGGGCATACCTCATTCCCGATACGCATCATCATATTACTAATATGCATTGTAGCATCACCAATGCGCGTTACGCGCACCCGGCCGCGTTGCCTGTTAGGGTGACGGTTTACGCAATTCCCGGTTCATGCCCCTGTCTGTCGAACCATGTGATCCGGCGCGGAAACCGCCCTAAGCAAGAACGTGCCGTTTGAAACTTTCGCGCAGTGCCTCGATCGGGAGTTGCCTGAAAATGAAAACCAGCCGAGTCGACCGGTCGTCGTCAGGCCAAGCCGACATTTTCTGCACCGGATCGATTATCGGGCCGACCGCCTGAACGAGCAGCGGCTGAACTTCACCGGCCACGCGGACCAGGCCTTTCATCCGCAGCATTGACGTTGCTCGCAGTGAATAAACCATCTTCAGCCAGCCGAACAGTCGATCCTGATCGATCGGCTCCTCCTGCACGAACGACCAGGTGGCAATATCACCATGCCTGTTTTCGTGAGGGTGGTCGACGTGATCATGATCCGCGTGGTCGTGTTCAACAAGACTATCCGGAGAATCGTCCGCCGAATACCGCGCGGACCCGGCACCGTGTCGCCCGAACAGGGTTTCCGGATCAATACGACCGTTTGCCATCAATTCGATTTCCAACCCCGGATTGATGCCCAGAACAAAACGGCGGATCCTGTCGGCCTGGAGATCGTCGATAAGATCCGCCTTCGAAACAAGGGCGAGGTCCGCCTGTGCGATTTGGACCACCGCTTCCGGATTGGACCGCGCCTGGTTTTCCGCCTGCACGCCGTCGACAATAGTGATCACACCATCCAGCCGACAACGATCGGCAACGGCCATGTCATTTCGGATTGTGTTGACGATGGGTACCGGATTCGCAAGGCCTGTCGTCTCGACCAGAATTCTGGAAAATTCCGGGACCTGGCCGTTTCGGGCCTTCGTGAAAAGATCGCTGATCGTATCGACAAGATCACCGCGGATCGAACAACAGATGCAGCCATTCTCCAGAAGCAGCGTATTTTCGATCGAGGATTCGACGAGGATATTGTCGAGCCCCACCTCGCCGAACTCATTGATGATCAAGGCAACGGATTCCATCCCTGGCTGTTGGACGAGATGGTTCAGAAGCGTTGTTTTTCCGCTCCCGAGAAAACCGGTAATGACGGATGTCGGAATCCGATTTGTGCGGTTCTGGCTATTCAACTGAACAGTTTCCGTGGGCGATGCTGGATTTCCTGCACCATTCATCCTAATGGGTTGCACTTCACGGTGCCAACAATAAAAGCTGAACGGGGACGGTAATGAGCGCGACACTTTCCAGGAATATGACCTTGATCGGCCGGAATGACCTTTCCGGATTCGGCGGCGTCGGCGAAGGCATGGCGCTGCAGGTGACCAGCGCCGGCCAGCGGGTTTTATGGATTGCCCATGAGGGCCCGCCGAAGAATTTTACCGGCGTCGATGTCACCGATCCGAAGAACAGCAAGGTGATCTGTCAGACCGAACTTCCTCATCAGAACATGCGGTCCAACTCCCTGGAAGTGACCGGCGATATTCTCGCGGTCGCCTATCAGGTTTTTGAGCCCGGCGTGGAACCCGCGGGTTTTGAACTGTTTGATATCAGTGATCCGCAGAACCCGATATCCATCAGTCACTATTCGACCGCTGGGCCACATTCGCGCGGTGCGCATTGCCTGTGGTTCGTCGACGGCGAATTCGTTCACCTTGCAAGCGGGGCGCCGGACTTCAAGCCCCGCCATCCGAGGGACGATCAGTTCTATCAGATCATCGATGTCCGCGATCCGTCCAAACCGGTCGAGGCCGGACGCTGGTGGTATCCGGGCACCCGGGAGGGTGACGAAGCGCCAGCTCCGGAGCGGATCATCCCGGAACCACTGGATCAGTTGCGCGGCGGCGATGCATTCCGGCTGCACAACGCCAACATCTATCCCAGCCATCCTGACCGCGCCTATCTGGGCTATATCGACGGCGGCGCGTTCATCCTGGACATCTCCGACAAATCCAGTCCCGAGATCATAACCCACTGGAGCCCGCACAATCCCTATCCCGGCTTCACGCACACGGTCCTGCCGCTTTTTGACAGAGGGCTTCTTGTCGTCACCGACGAGTGCATCAAGGACGATGCGGAAGACTGGCCGAAGCTGACCTGGGTTATCGATGCCCGCAACGAGAAGAATCTCGTACCGATCAGCACGTTGCCACTGCCACCGGTTGAGGAGTTCGGGCACAAGGGTGGCCGTTTCGGGTCCCACAACGTCCACGAAAACCGGCCTGGACCATCATTCTACAGCGAAGAAATCATCGTCGGCGCATTCTTCAACGCCGGCATCAGGGTCTATGATCTGAAGGATCCGTATCGGCCCGAATGCATTGCCTATTTCGTTCCGCCGGGTCCGGAAAACTCAAGGGTGCCAACCATCCAGATGAATGAAGTCTATGTTGATGAAAACGGCATCGTCTACGCCGGCGATCGTTGGGCCGGCGGTCTCTACATTCTGGAAATGGAGATCTAGAGGTCGCGCGTGCCTGTAATCCCGGACGACGGATGAGCTGGCGGAAACCATGGGTTTTCAGCATCCCGATTTCACATCGAGGGAAGATCCGCAGACACTGATCGTCTACGGGCTGGTCGAAAATCCGGCACATGTCGTGGCGGAGCTCGAAAGGGCTGAAAGTGCGGTCCCGGCGCTGACAAATCGTTATGCGATAATTTCCGCTTCGACCGACGATATTCGCCTCTCCAGCCCCGGCTGGACACAGATCGGTCTCAGCCAACGCCTGGCGCTGGAAACGAGCGAAGAACTGTTTCTCCTTTGCGCAGAAAGGATGCTGCAGAACACGCCGCCGTTCTCCGGTCCCACCCGGCAGTTCTTGAGGGCCTATCTTGATTTCGTCAAAGCCGAGGTTGCGTCAAACAGGCAAGAGCTCGTGCCGGTGCAGCCGGAATTGGAAGTCTACACCTATCAGGATTTTGCCTTTTCCGCCTGGCTGCCGTTTCCGGACGCACGTATCCTCCTGCCGCCGGACTATCCCGGTGACAATCCCGCATTTGCGGAGGTGAGCGTGGCGTTTCGTCTACACGGGCGGACCGTCGCCGTTCTGATAGAGGGCACCGGAACGCCATTCGGATCGAAGCGACGAAAACTGGATTATCTGTTGGAGAATCACCCGGACCTGGACGTTGTGCGCATTCAAAAGGATCAACTCCGGTCAGGTGTATTTCCCATAGAAGAGATTTCCGATTCCTTTGCGCACTTCTGGAAAGGCGTCGGCTTACCGATCGGGCCATGCCCGCCGCTCATCGAAATGCTGAATGAAGCCGGAGACGTGGTTGCGGTGGATTGAGTTTGCTCCGGTTAGACCTTTAACTCAGGACCAGACTTCAAAATGATAAGCCGCGCACGGCGAATCGAGCACCCGTTTTCCATCCTGTTCACGCGCGACCCGGTGGTAGGTTTTCTCCATCTCCTTTCTCACTGAATGTAAGATGGCGGATCGCGTCGGATCGGTCCTAACAAGCCTTTCGACAAGTGATCTGAAATCGTGAAACTCGCGGGTCAGCGTATATTCATTGCGGGCGATCAGATTGAAGTCGTCGCGGTTCCCCAAACTATTCATGAGGCGATGCGAATGTGTTCTGACTTCAGCCTCATCCGTGACCATACGCGCCACTTCAAACATCGACCCATGCGGGAAGGGTTCAACCACATGAACCCGGCCTTTGGGCCTCAATATCCTTTTCACTTCCGCCAGAGCCTGTTCCTGGACATCCATCGGCACATGATGAAAAGAATAGAAGAAGCAGGCTAAGTCCATTGACTGGCTATCAAGCGGTAGGTTTTCAGCGCGGCCGACGCTTATGGATATATCGCTGGAAAGGTTCTTCCTGGCATTCTCGACCTTCGTCGAATCAATCTCGATGCCCGTTACAGTTGCTCCGAACTGATTCAATTGTTTCGAGAATGTCCCGTCACCAGCGCCTACATCGACCACATCTTTTCCGTATAAATCATAGACTGACCGAAGGTAATCCAGATGCGCCATTCGCCCCTCCGCTGTGAACCGGCGATGACGACATTTTATTCGCGACTGTTCTTTGCCGACAAGGGCAGGCAAAACGCGTTTTCTAAGGGATCGGATTTGGTGCGAAATGGACATTCGGCTTGCGGGTTTTGCGACCTCGTTGTGTCCTTAAGCGGGCATCAAATTGTCTGATTGCTGGACATGAGCCAACCCGGGTTCTTCGCTTGCATTCGGCCTGACCCAAAAAAGTTTTCGCCAAATTCGCGCCAGAAAAGTTATTCTTTACCGGCCGGTTTCCAGCGGATGAGGTTCCAGGGAATTGACCGCCCCCACACTATATGGCGCATCAATTCAGAGCTCCTGTTGTTCTGTAATGTTCGAGAAGGTCCCTGTTCTGCCTTTCGACTTCCCTGTTTATTGTCAAGTTTTCCCTGTTATGAAGCGTAGGGGTTTCATCTGAAAACGACGGCTTTTCAGTAAGTTAGATATGTAGAGGCGCGATTCAGCGGCCTGAATCTGCGAAGATTCCCTGTAATTTCGCTGTTAAACTGGGAAAATGGATGGAGACTGGTTCGCAGAAGACTGTTTGCACCGCCATTTGCCGTCGGGTCTCATCCGACCAACCAACACTCAAACGGCGCGCTCATGCACCGGCTCATCGCCGATTTCCGCCATCTTGGCCTCCAGCGCGCGGGTCATCGCCTTAACGACATCCCGGTAATCCGGATCGGCATAGACATTGAAGAGCTCCAGCGGGTCCTTCTCGCAGTCGAACAGTTCCCACTCCTTGTCCTCACCGCCATGGTTGGTGCCGGGCAGGTCGAAGCCTTCATTGTACCAGTAGATCAGCTTGTAGCGGTGGTCACGAATACCGTAGTGGGCATAGGCGTTATGGTTCGGATCGCGGTGCATCCAGTAGCGGTGATACGCATAACGCTGCCAGCCCTCCGGCGTCTTGCCGCTCAATAATGGGCGCACGCTGGCACCCTGCATGTAGGTCGGGATTGGCAGCCCGGCATAATCGAGAAATGTCGGTGCGAAATCGACATTGGAGGCGATGGAATCGCAGATGCCGCCTGCCTCGATTTCGCGCGGATAGCGGACCAGGAACGGCATCTGGAACGACTGTTCGTACATGAAGCGCTTGTCGAACCAGCCGTGCTCGCCGAGGAAGAACCCCTGGTCGGACGTGTAGATGACGATGGTGTCCTCGGCGAGGCCGTTTTCATCGAGATAGTTGAGAAGCCGCCCGACGCTCTCGTCGACCGAGGCGATCGTCTGCAGGTAGCGCTTCATGTACCTCTGGTACTTGAAGCGGCTGAGTTCGTCATTGTCGCTGAACGTGAAGATCTCACCGGTATGCTTGTCGATCAGGCGCAGGCCGGAGACATCGGTCGGATTGGGGATCTTGCGCTGGAAACTGTGCGGCTGGGTGCGCTCACCAACCTCTGCACCCCCTTCCGGCTGGACGAGGCCCAGGTCGGCATATTTCATGTCGTCCCGGATCCGCATCTTTGCCGCCGCTGCGGCACGGGCGCGGTTCCTGTAGTCGTCGTCGAACGTTTCGGGGATCTCGATATCGTCCGGATAGAGCTCGCGGTTCTTCGGGTGGGGTTCCCATTCGCGATGCGGCGCCTTGTGGTGGCACATCAAAAAGAAGGGCTTGTCGCGGTCGCGGCTCTGCAGCCAGGCAAGGCTCTTGTCGGTAATGATGTCGGTCGCATAGCCCGGCTCCTCGACCCAGGTCCCCATCTCGATCATGTAGGGGTCGAAATATTCACCCTGACCCGGCAGCACCGACCAGTAGTCGAAACCGGTCGGCTCATGCTCCTTGCCCTCGCCGAGATGCCATTTGCCGACAATGGCGGTCTGGTAGCCGCCGGTCTGTAAGTGCTTGGCCACATGCGGCAGCCGGTTGTTGATCGGCGTTGCCAGGGTGGTGACACCGTTTACGTGGTTGTAGGTCCCTGTCAGGATTGCGGCGCGGCTCGGCGTGCAGATCGAATTGGTGACATAGCAGTGGTTGAGGCGCATGCCCTCCGCGGCGAGGCGATCGATATGCGGCGTCTTGTTGATGCCGGAACCGTAGCAACTGATTGCCCTGGACGCATGGTCGTCGGACATGATGAACAGGATGTTCGGCTGCTTCGGCATGCTTTGTCCCTTCATCGGCTCCGGCGTTAAGGCGAACTATCCCGCCTTGGAGATTTCCACCTGATGTGGATAGGGGATTGAAATCCCCGCCTTGTCGAAAGCTTCCTTGACCGTCTTGGTCATGGCGAATTTCAGCTCCCAGTAGTCCTCCGCCTTGCACCACAGGCGGACACCGAGGTCGACGGAGGAATCGCCGAGATTGACGACCCTCACCCACGGCTCCGGAACATCGAGAACCCGCTCGTCATGTCCTGCACAATCGGAAATCACCGCCATGGCTTTCTCCGCATCGTCCCCGTAGTCAATGCCGAATGTCAGATCAAGCCGCCGCGTGTCATGAGCGGAATAGTTGGTAATGATCGAGCCCCAGGCCTTGCCGTTCGGAACAATGATCTGGACATTATCCGGTGTAACCAATTCGGTGACGAACAGATTGAGATCCCTGACCGTCCCGGCGGTTCCGTCGATGTCGACATATTGCCCGAGCTTGTAGGGGCGGAAAACGATCAAGAGGACACCCGCGGCGACATCGGAAAGCGTCCCCTGAAGTGCCAGTCCGACTGCAAGCGTCGCCGCGCCGAGGACAGCAACCAGGCTGGTCGCCTGAAAGCCGAACAATTGCAGGACCGCTATGACGACGAAAGCAAGGATCAGCCATTTGGCGATGGAGGCGAAGAAATTCCCGAGCGTCGCATCGACCTTCTTGTGCGCGGCAATGCGCCGGCGGATGACGCGTTCGACCATGATCGCAACAAGATATCCGACGACAAGAAAGATCAGTGCCTTCAGAACGCTGTAGAACAACGGTCCGAACGCGCCGAGCGACGCGATAGTCTCTTCCATCATCAAATCCCCCGAAGCCGTTCCGGTATCGATGCAAGATCGGCAATGATTGTGAATTTACTGCGTTTGCACGTCCGCGTGCCAGACGCAACATCAAAGCTGCAGCCGTCCGCCAATCTCAGGCGAACGGGGACATGCCGCTATATCCGAAATGCCGTTGGTTTCAGATTGCCCGTTGCCGCAGGAATTCCCGACCGAACGAGGATGTCCGTGTGTGAATCAGCAGAGATTACATCCGGGAGGATCCGGGTCATAGTCTCGCTCAGGCGGTTCACGTTCAGGCGGGTCGGGTTCAAACCCGCTGTCGTCATTTTCATGAATATCGCGATCATGGATCGGGCTTCGCTGTTCCTGTAATCCGGCGGCCAGTCTCACCCTTGAAAGTCTTTCCGGGCTGCAGCCCTGAGGGTCCGCCTGGAAACGGGCGTCCAGATGATCATCGGAGACAAAGTACGGGAAACGACCGGCAAGGCTGTCGACGATCTCATCCTCGTCTTCAAGGAAACGAGGGCTCCTGAACCTTTGCGCACGAGCCACATTGCAAGCCTCGGTCAGGGTCAGGCATTCGTCGAACTCATCGCACATGAACGCCGTTCCATCATAAAGGAACATATCTGTCCGGCCGAACCGCCATATGGCAAGGTCAAACGTTGTTCCACGAACGCCGATCGTTGCTGAAGGGGTCGTGATTCTGTAGGCGCTCTTGTCGCTCTTGCCGGAGATCATCCGGAACGATCCGCTCAGTGCCTTCACAGCGAAGCTGTTGACCCGGTTTTTGGATCGCAGAAGGTAGGATTCAATAACCAGGGAGGAATTCGGCCCGACAACGAGTTTGGTCTCATCGGTAAAGATAAGCTGCGC
>CAJHYR010000378.1_pt1 | contig 10346 bp, 6 predicted proteins | sample 9198791 | NCBI WGS metagenome assembly CAJHYR01 (sample SAMEA7708372, study PRJEB35096) | sediment metagenome | biome: marine neritic benthic zone biome [ENVO:01000025]; feature: sediment [ENVO:00002007]; material: shallow marine sediment [ENVO:03000034] sea grass bed [ENVO_01000059] ... | reverse complement strand
CTTACGGGCGGCGCGCGGCCGGCGCGGCGGACACTACAGCCAGACAAGGCAAGTTGAAACCGGTAAACGCCAGAATCATCCGGCGAGACCAGCCACCGAAAAGCAAGCGCTCAGGGCTTGTCGTAACGGTCATCTGAACCTACGTTCGCCTGCGACCTGCCAAAGACTTCTCTGAACAGACCCCCAAGGCTTAATTGATGACTCAGACCGTTACTCCACAAGAAGCGCTGATCTACGTGATGGTGACCATATCAGCTGCGGACGCGACCATGTCCGATGCCGAACTGATGCGAATCGGCGATGTCGTGCGAACCCTGCCGACGTTCCGCGAATTCAACAATGACGAGATCCTGCTCGTCGCTCAGGCGGCAAGCCGGGTGCTCGGAGAAGACGGTGGCCTGCACAAAATGCTCGATATCATTGCCGATACATTGCCAGACAAGCTGCACGATACCGCTTACGCCATGGCCGTCGAAATCGCTGCCTCAGATCTCAATGTCCGGCAGGAAGAATTGCGGTTCCTGCAGATGCTTCGCGACCGGCTCGGCCTGGACAAGCTGACGGTAGCTGCAATCGAACGTTCCGCGCAGGCCCGCTTCCGGACGCTCTGACAGCCCCTTTCGGTTACACGGTTTGTTGAGCTTCCCGATGTGCCGGGAAACTGGAAAACCAGGCTGCATTGCCCCTATATGATTCTCAACGCCTTGAGGATCATTTGATGGACTATCTACCCGTCTCCGAAACGACTATCCGCGTGGCGGCGTTTATCGGTATTTTTGCCACGATGGCCGGCCTTGAACTGGTTCAGCCACGCCGCAAACCGGCTGAAATCAAGATTTCCCGCTGGCGGACCAACCTGGCCATGGTGATCCTCAGCAATGTAATCATGCGGCTGATCTTCAAATTCGTCCTGACCTTCGCGGCCATCGCCGCGGCCATCTGGGCAGAGAACAACCAGTTCGGCCTTTTCAGAACGCTCGACTTTCCGGTCTGGCTCGCCGGCGTCGCCGGGTTTTTCCTGCTTGATTTTGCTGTCTGGCTGGAACATGTCGCCTCTCATAAGATACCGATCCTCTGGCGTATCCACCGTATGCACCATTCCGACATCGACTTCGATGTCACGACCGCGCTGCGCTTTCACCCGCTGGAGATCATCCTTTCCATGGCGTGGAAATCGGCGGTCGTGGCTGCGTTCGGCATTCCTGTCCTTGCCGTCCTCATCTTTGAAATCGTCCTCAACGGCGCCGCCATGTTCAACCATTCGAACTGGAAGATCCCGGTAGGCGCCGATCGCTGGTTGCGGCTTTTTATCGTCACACCGGACATGCACCGCATTCACCACTCCGTCCACCTGCGTGAGACCGATTCGAATTACGGCTTCAATTTTCCGTTCTGGGACAGGATCTTCCGCACCTATACGCAGGATCCACGGGAGGGGCAGGAAGATATGACGATTGGTCTGAATGAATATCGGGGCAGCAAGACAGCCGGTCTCTTATGGGCCCTCATGCTGCCTTTCAGAGCCAACCCATCGAGACGGGACAGCAGCGTTCCTAAAACAGACTGACCGGAAAATAGCGCAGATATAATTCTTCATAGACGCCGGTGCGGTGAAGTTCACGCAGGGCGAAATCAAGCGCTTTTCTGAGTGTCGCGTCCTTTTCCCGCACAGCGATCGACATACCCGGACCGAAGTAGCGCTCATCGATGAAGGGTCCGCTGGCGAAGATACAGCAATCCTCCGACGCCTTACCGTGCATCCAGGTTGCGCTGAACAGGGCATCGGCGAAAATCAGGTCGATCGACCCTGTGCGCAACTGCTCCAGCGCAATGGCCGTGTTGGGGTAACAGGCCGGCGTCAGTGCCGGAAAGAATTCTTCAACATAGGCAAAGTGAGCCGACCCGCAGATGACGCCGACAAACCCGTTGCCAGGCGCTGTCACGTCAAATCGTGTTTCACGGCGGGTCACAAACCGTGCCGGAATCCGGAAATAAGGCTTTGTGAATGCCCGGCCCTCTGCGCGCGCTCGCGCTTTGCTCAATCCAGCGATGATGGCGTCGCCGGTTCCATCGGAAAGAGCCTCTCCGAGCGTATCGAACGGCCGAACCTGCATCGCGCATTCCACCTTAAGGACACGGCAGATCGCCACGGCCAGATCAATATTGAAGCCGATCAGCACACCACGCCGGTCATAAAACTGAAAGGGTGGAAAATCAGCGGACGTCAGGAATCGTATTGACCTGAACGCGCCCTGCTGCGGACGCTCAACGCGTGATTTCGGATCCCAGAAATTCGGCACGACGACATCGTTGCTGGTCTGATTGCCGACTTGGGCAAACACCGGATATATCAACGCCATAAGGCAGAATATGATCAGCACCAGGCCGGAACCGAATCGCATGGCACGGTCAACTTTCACGGTCTCTCCCATCCGGTGCCTTCTGTCATATTACTGCCAGAAAGGCGAGCCCTGATGAAGCGTGGCGCGGCCCGCAGAGGCTGATTGTCCTGTGCTGGCAGTGTCCGATTTGCATGAGACTGCCAATCGTACCAGAATGGCAACGGTGAATCGGAGGCTGATTCGGCAATCGACGGCACAGGATGGCAGTGAAGCCGAGTGGCAAATGCAATTCTTGATTGATCGGGCTCAGAGTACGAACGTGTTTTCGACAGGTCGAAAACGATGACCGGATCGCGACGGATCGTCACAATTGCCCTTGCATTGAGCCTGATTATTCCAGGTTCGGCCATGACCTTGAATGTTGATCCGGCACACGGCCAGAATGCCGTTGACCGGTTCTTCGGGCGAATAGGCAATGCGTTCAGGGGCAAGCGCACGAAGCAAGATCGGGCCGTCGCCCGGAAATCCGACCCCGCTCGTCGCGGCGCCCATTTTGATGTCGAAACCCGGAAGAAAATACAGGCCAGGCTGAATGAACTCGGCTTCAAAGTCGGACCGGTCGACGGGATATTCGGACGAGGCACCCAGCGCGGAATCACCGAGTACCAGAAATCGATCGGCGAGAAGCCGACGGCGATCCTGACAAAAGATCAAGCTGACCGCCTGCTCGCCGTTCAGACGCCTGAAGCCGATGTTGCAGGCGGAGGAAAAGATTCCGTCCCGGCACCCGGTGAAACCGTGGAGTCTCAGATAAGCGCAGAACAGTACGCGGTGTGTAATTCGCTGGCAGTGCTCGCCTGCAAGGCAGAGGAATTGCTGGACTGCATGGCCCGCTTCGGCGCACCGGAAACTGCTGTCGCATTTGTCAACGCGCTGTCGGAGACAAAGATTGAACCCGGGCCCCTGGTATATTTTGACTCATTCGGCCGCGTGGATATGGGTGAAATCGGTTATCCGTGGAATGAGCAGAAATCCACTCTCGTCCTGCTCAACGGCGGGCCTGCAGCGATCGCAACAGAGACCGACCGGCTTCCGGCGATCACGATAGACGGCCCCGCCTATCGCAAGCTTCTCAACCTCCATCAGGATCTGTTTCTGGTCGGAAGGCCAGTCCTGCGCAGCCATCGCCTGACCGCAAGCGGCGGTCAGCGCTTCGTTTTCGCGTACCGGCTTGCCAGTTGCGATGGGTGCATGACGCCAGGCGAAGTGCTGATCGGATATGATTTTGAGGCAGACGGGCGGTATCAGGGCGTCAAACTGCTCGGGGTATGGTCACGCGATCCGGGCACGATCTGGCCGGGGACGGCCCAGCTTTCTGTCGATATTCTGATGAACGACCAGTCAACCGTCAGGCGCCGCCTGGCCGGCCTTGGATTTGAGGTTGGCGAGGCGGAAAGCGAGGACGACAACGAGATTGGTGCGGCATTGGCAGCATTCCAGAAGGACCATGGACTTCCTGGCGATGGCGAAATCAATACCAAGACTGCCATGCTGCTGGCGGCGCCGGAAATCGGTATCGAGATAAACCGGTTTGACCAGATCTACCGGGCCACAAAGACGCCGGACCGGTTCGATGAGGTGCTCGAAATCGGGATCGGGCTTCTCGGGCGCGCGGAACGACGGAGCGAAACCGGCGGCGTGGCCCTTGCCAGGCTCAACAGCCGGATCGCAAGGCTTTACCTGCGAAACAAGGAGCCCGGCAATGCCCTGCCGTATGCGGAAAAGGCCGTCAGTATCAGCGAGACGGCCTACCGCCAGCCGGACCCGATCCGTGGGCTCTACCTTGTCAGCCTGGGCGAGACATACCTGGCGCTCGGTGACAAGGGAAAGGCGGCCGGGAGGTTCGCAGCCGCCCTCGATATTTTCCAGGAGCTGACCGTCGTTGGTCCGATGTCGCGGCGCGAACTTGCTGCCAAGTCCTTCATGCGCACCGGCAACAAGCTGATCGACCTTCATGAGAAAATGGGCAATCCCCAGGCAGGTGCTGCGATCCAAGAGCGCCTCGACGCCGTGGAACGGGAAATGGCCGCAGCGCAATAGGGGAACCGACCGCATGGTTGTTCCCTGCCGGGCCCCGGTCCGCTATGTCGTGGATTATGGAAGCCGTTACTGATTGGTCTTGAATGCTCGACGGACAAGCCAAAGCCCTCATTGACCCTTATCTGACGCTCATCGGAAACCGCCTGGCGCGCCTCGGCATAACCGCCGACACCGTCACCTGGGCTGGCTTTGTCATCGGCGGACTGGCCGCGACCGCGATCGCCTGGCAGTACTATCTGGCAGGCCTTTTCCTTCTGTTTGTCAGCCGGCTTGCCGACGGTCTCGACGGCGCCGTTGCCCGTGCGACAAAGAAGACCGACCTCGGCGGTTATCTCGACATCGTGCTCGATTTTGCATTCTACGGCATGATCCCGCTTGGCTTCGTGTTGGCCGATCCGGCGGCCAATGCTGTTGCCGGATCTGTCCTGCTCCTGTCGTTCTATGTCAACGGGTCGAGCTTCCTCGCCTATGCGATCATAGCCGAAAAGCGCGGCATGGATACGGAACAACGCGGCGCAAAGTCCCTCTATTTCACAACGGGCCTCGCCGAAGCGACGGAGACCCTTGCCGTGTTTGCCGCATTCTGCCTCTTCCCCGCCTATTTTTCTCCGATCGCATGGGTGTTCTCCGCGCTCTGTTTCTACACCGCGGCGTCGCGGATCGTGCTGGCGATCAAGATGTTCGGCTGATGACATCGGTAGTTTCGCGCGACAATTGCTCCACTTTGCTCTTTTTTTGGAACCCCGGCTCGAACAAACTCTACAGAACTGGTTCAATGTCAGCTAATTCAGCACTGACGTCTCGCAACCTGATGAGCCCCAGCCGGCGTTCGACCCCATGGAGATGAATATGCCTACCCCCCACTCAGACTCGACTTTCGAACCGGTCCATCGGCGGATGAACAGGATTTTGCGAAACGCCCTGATTACCAGCGTCCTGATCGCGGCATGCCCGCTCCTTGCCGTTTCGCCATCGATGGCAGCGGAACGGGCCATTATCGTGCTCGATGCATCGGGTTCCATGTGGGGACAGATCAGCGGCAAGACAAAAATCGAAATCGCCCGGGAGACGCTCGGGACCGTGCTTCAGTCCGTTCCCGGCGACAGGGAACTGGGATTGATTGCCTATGGTCACAGGAAAAAGGGGCAATGCGACGATATCGAGCTTTTGATCGAACCGGCGGCCGGAACCGGACCGGCGATCGCCGAGGCAGCCAACGGGCTTACGCCGAAGGGCAAGACCCCACTCTCAGCCTCCGTCCGACTGGCCGCCGAGGCGATGCGCTTCACGGAAGACAAGGCAACGGTGATCCTGATTACCGACGGACTTGAAACGTGCAACGCCGATCCCTGTGCGCTCGGCAAGGAACTGGAAGCCTCCGGAGTCGACTTCACAGCCCATGTGGTGGGCTTCGGTCTTTCGGAAGAGGAAGGCAGGCAGGTTGCGTGCCTGGCAGACAATACCGGCGGCAAATATATCCAGGCCAGGGATGCCGCAGGTCTCGGCGAGGCGCTGGTGGAGACCGTTGCGGCCGCCGCGCCGGAACCGGAGCCTAAACCGGAACCGGCTGCGCTTGATGTCAATCTGAGAGCCTCGGCGACCTTGTCCGACGGCGGCGAACCGATCGGCGGCAGGGCGGACGTGCGCTGGGATTTGTGGAAACTGGATGCCGGCGGTCAACCGGCAAAGCGGTCGGTCACGACCTATGGCACCGCCTACGAGACCCTGCAGGCGCCCGGCCTGTACCGGCTGGGCGTGCGCTACGGCAAGGCAACGGCGGAAACAGACGTTGAACTGAAGTCCGATGAGATCACGGACGTCAGCCTCAACCTCAATGCGGGGATTCTGACCCTGACCGGCCGCCGCGCCGAAGGTGCCGAGCCAGACAAGAAGATCCGCTGGGATGTCGGTCTGCCGAACGGCAAGGATGTTACCAACTATGGCGGCCAGGTGAGTTTCGTCGTTCCGGCCGGGTCCCGCACCTTGAAAGCGCGACTTGGCAAGGCAACCGTTGAGGAAACCGTTGAACTGGCCGCCGGGCAGAGGCTGGAGAAGGATGTCATCATTGCCACGGGCCGGCTCGTTGCGTTTGCGCTCTACGCCGAAGACGGGCCTGAAGTGGGCAAGGATGTGCGCTTTGACGTGATGGGCGCACAGAAGGACATTGCCGGCAAGCGGAAGGATTACGGCACAAACTACGGCGACGGGGTCGCCTTTGATCTGCCGCCCGGGGACTATGTCCTGCAGGCCCGGGCCGGGCGCGCGATCGCCGAAACCGAAGTGACCGTCAAGGGCAATGAGCGAGTCGAGCCGCGCGTCGTTCTGAATGCGGGCGTCATTGCAATTTCAGCGCCTGGCGGCGATCGCATCGATATTCTCGGCGCCGAGAAGGACATCAGCGGCCGCCAGGCGAGCTTCGGTACCAATTACGGTGAAGGCTGGCAGACGGTCCTCCCGCAGGGAGACTATGTCATCAGGATCCGCAAGAAGGACAAATCGACGGCCGAAGGGTCTGCCAGCGTCCGCGCGGGACAACGCACCGAGGTGACGGTGGAGTAGCGGCCAGCACTTTTTTCTGCGTGGATGTCGGCCGTGTGTGAAGGGAACTGACCCGAAACGGACCTGGAACGCTGGTCAAGACGACGGAGGATCCCCCAGGCCTCCGCCGCCGGGCAACTCCAGAACCAGGCGATCGCCCGCCGGCACGATTTGCTTGCCTTTGCCCCGGAGTGTCACGCCGCTCGCCAGTGCGACACGCCCGGGCGCCCCTGGTTCACCGCCGTCGCGGCCGCGCGCGGCATGGTCGATACGGTCAAAAATCGCAAACAACGCGAACGGCGCGCCTTCCCTGTGTTCGATCTCGATGATCTGGCCTTCACCGCCACGCTGCCTGCCGGCGCCGCCCGAGCCTTCACGATATTCCTTCCGGCGGTAGATCAGCGGCGCGATCGCCTCGGTGATTTCGACGGGCGTGTTGCGGACCCCGGACGGAAAGGCCGTGGCACTCAGACCCTGTTTGCCGGGGCGCGCACCGGTTCCGCCGGAATGAAATATCGTGACGGCGAAAGGCGTCGCGGTCCCGTATTCATGTTGCCCGACAAGCCCGTGGCCGCCAGACAGCATCGGATTCCAAAGGCTCGAACTGCCTTCCGCCGGCACCTGGCCCGGCAACGCCTTTCCAAGACAGCCGATCACCACGTCAGGCAGCATTTGACCGATAACATGGCGAACATTTACTGCGCAGGGCCGCGGCGCGTTGAGAATGCTGCCGGCAGGTGCTGTCATCCTGATCGGTTTGAGTGAGCCTGAATTGTTGGGGATCTTGTTGCCAACGACACACCGGATGCCGAATGACGTATAGGCCTGCGCGTAGGTCAGCGGTACATTTATACCGAACGGCGATGCCGGCGAGGACCCGCTATAATCGACGGAGATCTCGTCCGCGCCGATTTCCATAGCGGCATGCAGTTCAACGGGCCGGTCGTAGCCGTCGACAATCATGGAATTTTCGAAACGCCCCCGTGGCAGCATCGCGATCGCGCCAATCATCGTGCGTTCGGACGAGGCGATGATGTGTTCACCCAGTTCCGCAAGGTCCTCAAGTCCGGTTTCCGCCATAAGGGCCAGCAAGCGCCGGGCACCGACGTCATTGCTCGATGCCAATGAGTAGAGATCGCCGACGACCTGCACCGGCTCTCTTACATTGGCGCGAACGATCTCCAGGAGATGCTCGTTCGCTTCGCCCCCGGTGAACAGCGGCATGATCGGGATGCAAAGGCCCTCCTCGAAGACCTGGCCGCTGTCCGGGCTGAATCCGATTCCGCCGATATCCACCACATGCACGGTGGAGGCGAAGAAGCCGATCAGCATATGATCCTTGAAAACCGGCGTGACGACGGTGAAGTCAAAAAGATGGCCGGTGCCGAGCCAGGGATCATTGGTAACGTAAACGTCGCCCTGGCGCATGGTCTCCGGCGGATACCGTTCCAGGAAAAATCCGACCGATGCGGCCATGGCGTTGACGTGACCAGGCGTCCCGGTGACCGCCTGCGCCAGCATCCGCCCCCGCAAGTCGAAGATCCCGGCTGACAGATCGCCGGCTTCCCGCACGGTCGTTGAGAACGCGCTTCTGATTATCGCCTGGGCCTGTTCTTCGACAATCGAGATCAGACGATCCCAAAGAACCTGCATGCGGATGCCCTCGGCCAGGCCGCGGCGGTCCGGCTGCATTGTCTTGTCCGCGTTACGGGTCAATACCAGTTCGCCGGTCTCAGCGGGCATTGCGCTCCAGCCGCGCGGAACGATGGTCGTCGTCTGCGCTTCCTGTATGATCATTGCCCCGGTGTGGCTGCCGGCAAACGCATGCCTGTCGACGACCGTTGCAGACAGCGAATTGGCATCGCCAGGGTCGTACAGTCTTCTGGAGGTGCGGGTATCAGCGCGGGACGGTCTTTCGACGGACACCGGCGCATGATGCCCTTCATCGCCTTTAGATGCGACAGCGGTCACGGACCAGGTCAGCACCTCGATCATCATGCCGGGAACAAGCAGACCAAATCGCGACCGATAGGCCGTCTCGAAGGCAGCGCGAATCATGGCTGATGCCTCGTTGTCGAACGATCCGGCCGGCAGCTCAATCTTGATCTCATGACCCTGACCGATGTAGCGGGCGTATCCATGGCGCTGAACGGATATGTCGCCGCCGGACGCACCGAGGCGGACAATCGCGGCGGCTTCCTCTTCCATGGCCTTGAACAGGGTGCTCAGCAGCTCGGCATCGATGGTGTCGAGCCAAGTGTAATGGCTGCGCACGACTTCATAGGCAATCGGGGCCAACAGGAACCCGACGGCGGATCCGACACCGGCATCGGCCGGCACAATGACCTTGTCGATCCCGAGCTTGTCGGCCAGGCGGGCCGCGTGAAGCGGCGCTGCGCCACCAAATGCAATCATGGTCCGGCCTTCAAGATCGCGGCCGCGCTCGGCGGCGTGAACCCGGGCCGCGCTCGCCATGTTTTCATCGACGATTTCGATCATGCCCTTGGCTGCTTCGATGGAATTGGTACCAAGCGGCTCGGCGACATCCTCGGTCAGCGCAGTTTCAGACGCTGCGCTGTCGAGGCTGATACTGCCGCCGGCAAAATAATCAGGATCGAGCCGGCCAAGAACAAGATTCGCGTCGGTGACCGTGGCAGCGGTGCCGCCGCGGCCGTAACACGCCGGGCCGGGTTCCGACCCGGCACTTGCAGGACCGACCTGAATTCGGTTCAGGGTATCGACATCGGCGATGGAGCCTCCGCCGGCGCCGATCTCGACCATTTCGATCACGGGGATTTTTACCGGCGTACCACTTCCCTTCATGAAACGGTGCGCGCGGTCGATCTCAAGTTCCCGGCCAAGCAGAGGCTCGGCGTCATCGATCAGGCAGATCTTGGCGGTGGTGCCGCCCATGTCGAAGGAAACGAGCCGGTCTTCGTCAAGGGTCCTTGCGATATGCGCGGACAAGATGGCCCCGCCGGCGGGGCCTGACTCAACAAGGCGGATCGGAAACCGTGCCGCCGTTTCGATGGTAACGAGGCTCCCGGCGCTGGTCATCAAAAGGCAGGGGCATTTGAATCCCGCCGTTTCAAGGCGGGTTTCAAGGTCGGTCAGATAACCCGCCATCTTCGGCCGAACATAGGCATTGGCGACGGTCGTCGATTGGCGTTCGTATTCCCGGATTTCGGGGCAGACCGCAGATGAAATCGAGACAGACAGGTCCGGCAGCGTATCGCCAAGAATTGCAGCAATCCGTTGTTCGTGGGTCGGATTGGCGTAAGCGTGCAGAAGACCGACGGCAACGCTCTCCACGCCTTCTGACTTCAGCGTCGGAATGAGCCGCCGAACCGTTGCCTCGTCAAGTGG
>CAJHYR010000306.1_pt1 | contig 10368 bp, 6 predicted proteins | sample 9198791 | NCBI WGS metagenome assembly CAJHYR01 (sample SAMEA7708372, study PRJEB35096) | sediment metagenome | biome: marine neritic benthic zone biome [ENVO:01000025]; feature: sediment [ENVO:00002007]; material: shallow marine sediment [ENVO:03000034] sea grass bed [ENVO_01000059] ... | reverse complement strand
CAGGCAAGTTGACGTTCGAAGAGTTGAAACAGACCGTCGCCGACGGCGAGATCGACACGGTTCTGACCGTCCAGGTGGACATGCAGGGTCGGCTGATGGGAAAGCGCTTTCAGGCGGAGCACTTCGTGGACAGCGCCTGGGAGGAAACCCACAGCTGCAACTATCTGCTGGCGACCGACATGGAGATGTTCACGGTCGAGGGCTACAAATCGTCAAGCTGGCAGTCCGGATACGGCGACTACACGATGAAGCCCGACCTGGAAACCATCCGGCGGTTGCCCTGGCTGGACGGAACGGCGCTTGTTCTGTGTGACGTGCTCGACCATCACACCCATGCCGAAGTTCCCCATTCTCCGCGGGCCGTACTGAAACAACAGGTTGCCCGGTTGCACGAGAAAGGAATGAAAGCTTTTATCGCCTCCGAGCTTGAGTTCTTCCTGTTCCGGAATTCCTATGATGAGATTGCCGACGGCGCGGCGCCGGAGCCGATCAGCCCGTACAACGAGGATTACCACATCTTCCAGACGACCAAGGAGGAGGATGTCATGCGCGCCATCCGGAATGGTCTGAACGGTGCAGACGTCCCGGTCGAGAATTCAAAGGGCGAGGCCGATGCCGGCCAGGAGGAGATCAACGTGCGCTATGCCGAGGCGCTGACCATGGCCGACAGGCATGCGATCATCAAGAATGCCTGCAAGGAAATCGCCTGGCAGAAGGGGCGTTCCGTCAGCTTCATGGCCAAGTGGGACTATGACGCCGCCGGCAATTCCAGCCATATCCACCAGTCCCTCTGGTCACTCAAAGGCGAACCGCTCTTCTACGACCAATCGGCAGACCATGGCATGTCGAAGCTGATGCAGCACTACCTTGCCGGGCTTCTCGCCCACGCCAGTGAGATCACCTATTTTCTGGCGCCCTACATCAACTCCTACAAGCGGTTCATGGCTGGCACGTTCGCGCCGACCAAGGCTGTCTGGTCAATGGACAACCGGACGGCCGGCTACCGCATCTGCGGCGCTGACACGAAAGCCGTGCGCGTGGAGTGTCGGGTCGGCGGCGCAGACCTCAACCCCTATCTCGCGTTCGCAGCCTTGCTGGCCGCTGGTATCGACGGCGTTGAGAAGGAGATGGAGCTGGAGGGACAATTCGTCGGCGACGCCTATGAAGGTGAGGGTATCAGGGAAATCCCATCAACACTTCGCGGTGCGACTGCCGCACTGGACGGCTCCGCCGTACTGAGGTCCGCTTTCGGCGATAATGTGATCGACCATTACGTTCATGCGGCAAAGTGGGAGCAGTTCGAGTATGATCGGCGTGTCACGGATTGGGAAGTTGCACGCGGGTTTGAGCGCGCATGAGGCTCCCGATCTTGTCAATCAAATGCGGATGGATCGGTCATCATGAGTAAGATTTCTTGTATCTCGCCGATCGACGGCAGCCTTGTCGCCGATCGATATGTCGACAGCCTGGAAGATTTGCAGAGCGGTCTGGAGCGGGCGCGCGCCGCCCAGAAAGAATGGGCCTGCCGGCCGCTGGACGAACGGATATCAATTGTCGAAAAGGCGGTCTCCGCGCTGGAAGCAATGAACGATGAAATCGTGCCGGAGCTCGCCCGTATGATGGGCCGCCCGGTGCGGTATGGCGGCGAGATCGGCGGCGTCAAGGAACGCGCCCTCTATATGACATCGATTGCTGCCGAAGCTCTGGCGCCGGCGGAGATTGAAAAATCCGAAGCCTTTCACCGCTTTATTGCAAGAGAGCCCGTCGGCGTCGCTTTTGTCGTGGCGCCCTGGAACTATCCCTATCTGACCGCGATCAACGCGATCGTTCCGGCACTGGTTGCCGGCAATGCGGTCGTTTTGAAGCATGCAACACAGACGTTGCTGGCTGGCGAACGGTTCGAGCGCGCGTTTGCCGAGGCGGGCCTTCCGAATGATCTGTTCCGCAATGTTCGGCTCAGCCACGATCTGACCGAGGATCTGATCCGGAACCGCAGTTTCGATTTCATCAATTTCACCGGCTCTGTCGGCGGTGGCAGGGCGATCGAAAGAGCCGCCGCCGGCACCTTTATTGGGCTCGGTCTTGAGCTCGGAGGCAAGGACCCCGGATATGTCCGCGAAGACGCGGACGTTGAAGCCGCCGCCGAAACCCTGATCGACGGTGCGATGTTCAATTCCGGGCAATGCTGCTGTGGTATCGAGCGCATCTATGTTCACGAGGATCACTACAAGGAATTCGTGGACAAGGCGCAGTCGATCGTCGAGGCCTACGTCCTTGGCGACCCGCTCGATCCGGAGACGACGCTCGGGCCGATGGCCCATGAACGATTTGCCAGGACAGTGCGCTCACATATCGCCGATGCCGTATCCGACGGGGCACGAACGCTGATCGATACGACCGCGTTCAAGAGAGATCGGGCCGGAACAGCCTGGCTGGCGCCACAGATCCTGGTTGATGTTGATCATTCCATGGCCGTGATGCGCGAGGAAAGCTTCGGTCCGGTCGTCGGCATCATGAAGGTTTCCGGCGACGACGAAGCCGTCGATCTCATGAACGATTCCGATTTCGGCCTGACCGCCTCGTTTTGGACAAAGGACGTGGACAAGGCTGCGGAGATCGGTCGGCGTATTGAAACCGGGACAGTTTTCATGAACCGCTGTGATTACCTTGATCCGGCGCTCTGCTGGACCGGCTGCAAGGAGACCGGGCGCGGCGCGTCGCTTTCCGTTCTTGGCTACCAGAGCGTCACGCGGCCGAAATCCTACCATCTGAAACAGGCGTGAGTGGAATGAACCTCACTGCTAACTGGGGCTTCCCGACATCCGTGCGCTTCGGTGCCGGCCGCATTGCCGAACTGGCCGATGCCTGCCGCGCTGACGGCATTTCCAGACCGCTTCTGGTCACCGATACCGGACTGGCGAAGCTGGAAATCACCGCCCAGGCGATGTCCGTCCTCTCTGACGGCGGGCTTGCGCCGGAAATCTTCAGCGATGTCCAGCCCAATCCAGTTAGTGCCAACCTGGAGGCGGGGGTCGCCGCCTTTCGATCCGGCGGCCATGACGGCGTTGTCGCTTTCGGTGGAGGTTCGGGCCTCGATCTTGGCAAACTGATCGCCTTCATGGCCGGACAAGCGCGGCCGGTCTGGGATTTTGAGGATATCGCCGACTACTGGACACGCGCCGACAGCGACACGATCGCGCCCATCATTGCCGTGCCGACGACGGCGGGAACGGGTTCGGAGGTCGGTCGCGCCGGTGTCGTGACTGACGAGGAAAGCCATACCAAGAAGGTGATCTTTCATCCGAAAATGATGCCGGCGACCGTGATCTGCGACCCTGAGCTGACGGTCGGCATGCCGCCGGCCATTACCGCCGGGACAGGCATGGATGCTCTCGCCCATTGCCTGGAGGCTTATTGCGCGCCCGGCTACCATCCGATGGCGGAGGGTATCGCGGTGGAAGGCATGCGGCTGGTCTTTGAAAATCTCCCCAGAGCCGTTGCCGACGGAACCGACATTGATGCGCGCGCCCATATGATGAGCGCAGCGGCAATGGGGGCCACGGCCTTCCAGAAAGGTCTCGGCGCGATCCACTCCCTGTCCCACCCGGTCGGCGCACTCTACAACACCCATCACGGCATGACGAACGCCGTCTTCATGCCCTACGTTCTGGAGTTCAATCGCGAAGCCATTGAAGGAAAAATCGACCGCTTGGCCGCCTGGCTCGGGATTGGCGAAGGCTTTGAGGGATTCCTGCAGGCGGTTCTTGATCTGCGCGAGGTAATCGGCGTGCCCCACACCTTGGATGGCCTCGGTGTCTATGATCAGCAGATCGAGATGATCGCGGAAATGGCGATTGTCGATCCGACCGCCGGCGGCAACCCGGTGGAACTGACGGTCGATAGCGCGAAGATGATTTTCCGCGCAGCACTCTCAGGGTCAGTTTGACAGGCGTTAGCCTTCGTCAATTTCGGCCATCAAGGCAACGATTTTTTCCAACTCTGTTCCCGTGCCGTGCGCGTGCTTGAGGCAGGCCATGGCATTGGCCCGGACTTCCGCGGATTTGTTCTGGGAGAGCTTCCAGGTGCCATCGATGGCACTGACGGACATGCGGACCGGAACAATCTGCCTTTTCATGCGCGTGTAGATGTCCTCGTCCATCTTGTCGATAGTCCATGGCTTTTTCGGCACAAGCCGATCTTCCATGTTGGCCGACAGCCGCTCCAGAATCCCATGAAGCGCGTCGTCTGCAAGCCGCTCGAGCGTCCCGCGGATATGGACGGCGACATAATTCCAGGTCGGGACCTGCTTGTCAGCGCCGTACCAGTCAGGCGAGATATAGGCATCGCCGCCGGTAACGGCGATGACCCCCTGCTGCGGTTCAGCCAACAGCCGCACGATCGGGTTCGACCGGACCAGGTGCGCCTCGACGGTACTGCCGTCCCGGGAGAGTTGAAACGGGATGTGGCTGAGAAGCGGTCCGCCGTCGGCATTGACGGCAAGCACCCCAAACGAGCGCTGTTGCGCAAATGCAATGTTCCGCTCCGTCGGCGTTTTTCTGAAGGACTGGTTCGGGTGCATGGCGTGAGTCCGATCTTGCTCTCTCGGGCGATTCTTGCCTGACACATAGCTTTCCTGAACCGCGCTGCAAACACTTCGATGATCAGCTGTTGCCAGTTCCCGGAGTTGTTTAGGATTCGCCTACGGTCGTCGGTCAGAAGCCGGTGCTCATCACACTTCCACCGACGAGACTATGGACGACTCGCCAGGGACCTGATCGGTCAAGTACAACCAGATCGGCCCGGCGGCCAACCTCGATCGTGCCGCGATCGTCAAGCGCCATCGCGATAGCCGCGTTTGTCGAAACGAGGCTCCATGCGGCGTTGAGGGTTTGCACTCCGCGTTCGACGAGCCGTTCGGCGGCGTGCAGGAGGCTCGGATAGTAATAGTCGGAAGCGAGCACATTGCACAGGCCGTCGCGTACGGCGTCCTCCGCCGACATGGCGCCCATGTGGCTGCCACCGCGGATCACGTTCGGCCCGCCCATGATGACATGCTCGCCGTTGGCCACCGCTTCCTCTGCCACATCGAGAGCGAGGGGAAATTCGCAAACGTGCATTCCGAGAGCGCGGTTGGCGACCCGTTCGTCCCGGGAACGCTCATCATGAGACAGCATGACGGCGCCCGTGTTAGCGGCCAGTTCCGTGACCTGCCGGATCTTGGCCGGAACGTCCGGCCCGCGCTGTCCGACCGTTTCAACCTTCGCCAGATATTGCTCGATCGTGACGCCGGCCCGCTGGGCCCACTGGTTCAGCTTGTCATGGCTGCCCGCCTTGACCCGCTCCATCGTCAGCGTCGTGTGATCGTTGAAGGCGATGGCCGGTGTCGGGGTCTGGTTGAGCCATCTGGCGATGTCATCAATCGCGTCATGGGCAAACGTCTCCCAGCGCAATTGAACACGGTGGTCAGCAAGAAGGCGGGGCTGCAGGTCCTGAAGTCCGTCCATGAAGCGGCGTGCGGCATCAAGGCTTCGCGCGCCGGGCTCCCAAGACACGGTCAGGCCGTGATATGCCGTCGTAATCCCGTTCGCCAACAACTGCCGGTCGACCGAACCCATGGCTATCGTGAACGCAATATCGATGCGCGGACGGGGATGAATTTCCAGCTCCCAAGCGTCGCCGTGAACGTCAACGATCCCCGGCAGCACGGTGTATCCGCTGCAGTCCATGCGGCTGCTGTCCGCCGCCGGCGATTCAACGATCCGGCCATCGGCAATGTTGACATCTGCGGTTTCGAGATTGCCCGAAGGCATCAGGACCTCGGCACCGGAAAGACAGATCGATGTCGTCATATGGAGCCCCTGAATTCACGCGCTGAATCACGCGGCGCCGGTCGGCCCGGAACTCTGCAATTCCACCTTCGCGGGCATTGCGCCTTAAACGTGGGAAAATCAATCTATAAATGTCTGACGCCAGGCTGATGTCGCCCGCTTTCATTCAGACGGCGACTGATTGTCGACGGCGCCGCGAGCGCGTCGGCTGTTGGCGAGTTCCAACGGACTGATAGGGGACGGGCCTTCAGTCAAAGACGTAGACCGGGCTTGACCAGGCCTGGAGACCGTCTTGCTGAATCATGGTCAGATAGATCGGATTGTCTTGTCCCTTGTTGAGCGGAATGTCCCGCTCACCACCCATCACTGTCGTCGACAGTGTATCCGGCAGGCGGAACAGGCGGACGCGGCGCATTAGGCCGCCGGCCTCGAAGATCATGTCGTCCAAGCCGATATCGGCGATGCGGATGGTTTCCCGGACATACTCCGTATCGATGTGGATCGTGCCGGCATTCTCATCCTCAAGCCAGAGATCGAAGCCGCTGAAGCCACCGGTGGTCGTTGCTTGAAAGGCAACCTCCTGCGGGCTCTTCAGTTCAATCACCTTGTCGAGATTGAAGGCGTTGACGGTCTTCAATGCGGTTGCGGAATTGCCTTCAATGACGGCGCTTCCGTTCCAGAACGTCTCGCGGCCGCGGCCTCGATACTGCGCCCCTTCGAACAGCACTCGGACGCGGCGGCCGAGGTCCGGCTCGCCATAAGGTCGGATTGTCTCCAGATCCTCCATGCCGTTGCGAATGACGAGGCGCTCAACCGGCGCGGACGCGACGAGATCGAAGGAGAACCGCACGCTGCTATCGTCGGTCCGGACAATATCGCCCATCATCGCGCAGGTAACCTCACGCGTTTCGGTCGGCCCCATGTTCGGGTCCTGGTCAAAGTGGGTCGCCGGATTGGCGAAATCCACCCGCGTATCGAGAATGATCCGATTGCCGGTCGTTGCATAATGGTGCCGGCGCCGCAGCGCGTCGAAGACTCCGTCGCGGGTGAAGCTCTCGGCCAGAAAACAGGTCAACCCGCCATAGGAGCCGAACATCGACGCGCCGGGATAGCTGGCGCCCGGCCGGCCCTTGTGACCGTCGCTGTTGGCGACGATGCCGACCCGGAATTTGTTACGGAACGCGTCATCGAGCAGCCATTCGAACGTGCCCCAGGCCGAATGGACCTCGAACGCCCGCTCGATCTTGATGTCATGCCCGATATCGACGTCGGCGGGGCGTCCACCGATATGGGCATGGACGATGCAGTCCTCGTCCTTCAGCTTGTCGAAGAGTTCGTTGACGTTGGTGGCGTCCGTGTCGATGTCAGAGAGGTCGCTGACCAGGGCGTGCGAGGAGCGGTAGATCGGCCGGTCTTCGGTGGAATAGAAGACGTTGCGGTCGCCGCCGAGCCCGGTATTGCCGGACCATTCGTAGCCCGGAACCGTGATGAACTGCCCGGGCTCGTGAAACTCCGCCATCAAGGCGTTGAGGTCGGCCCAGAAAGCCTTGGTGATCTGGAAATCGTTGCCCTGGTGGCCGATCACGTCGACGAAAGCCCTGTCGCGCGCGAACCGGAAATAGTCGCGCGCCGAGTTTGTGCCGATCGTTTCTTCCGACTGACCGTGCAGGTCGCCCCATAATGTCGTGTGGGGCAGGTCATCCGCGACACGCATCGGATTGCTGCGGCAGATAACGTCGCCGTCATCATCGAGAAGATCGATCGTCAGATAATTGCAGGCGTCACAAGTCAGACCGCCGACCTCCGCCGAGAATTCGCCTTTCGTCAGCGCAATCGTCTCCGGCAAACCGTTAACCGGTTTTGACGGGCGCAACCGGAACGTCTGCTCGCACTGGTCGCTCGGATTGCCCCAGCGGTCTTCGCCTTTCACACGCAGGCGAAACGGTTTGCCCACCTCCTGATGGGTCGGGATTATTGTGACCCACTTGACCGGCGGACCGGGCACGATGGCGATCTCCGGCTGTTCGGGCAGTTCGACATAGTCGCAGGTGGCGATTGCGTCGACCAGGACGCGAAACTCGAACGTTTCCTCGCAAAAGGTCTGAAGCCGCATGCCGGGGCAGCCCTGACGCGGGTCGCCGAAGCGGATAATGATCTGGTCGCCTTCTCTCAGATAGCCCTTCGACACGTCGATGAGGAGCGTTTTTCCCCAGGGCCGAATGTTCATTTTCTTTTCAAAGCGCACATCGAGGCCCGCGCCGTTCGAGGCTTCGGCCGTGATATAGTTGGGCGCGGCCGGCCGGTCGGTTTGCAGCTGCCCCATGTCGCTGGCAAACCGGAAAACGACCTTGATGCTGCCTGTATCGTCGATGCCGAACTGCCCGGCCGTATAGGTAAGCGTGAACGAGGCGAAGGACCCGGCCTCGAATCGGCCGGTCGGTTCGATCTTTGCCGTACCCATCCGGTCAGGCAGGTAGGTGGAGTGGGGCATGGGGCGTTCCGGTAGTCTGTCTTGCCGGGAACATTAACCAAGTTGCAGAGCCCTTTCCATCAGGAGCCCGCCGAATGTCACAGGTCCGGGGGATTGAACCGGTTACCGGAAATAGCCTTATTTCCATCCCATGTTGGTGGCTGATCTGGTTTTGTCGGCATCTGGAATTCGTCGACATCACATGCGGCGGTCAGGTTCGGGTTAGAGCGTGCTGGATTGAGACTGTTTGCATGGTGACCGGATGATCGAGACATTTCATATGCGCCGCCCCTGCGCGCTTGCCCGGTGCGCAACCCTTGCAGGTCTGGCGGCCTACGCCCCGGCGGCCATTGCCATGGATTTTGAAGACGAGATCTTCAGCAGTGAACCGCTTGAGATTACGGCGGCGCCGCCTGTGGAAGGCAGCCCAGAATGGGCGGACCTGATCGCGGCCCGCTTTGCCGAAACCGACGGCTGGGAGACGGAGTTCGTCAAGGACGGCAAAGGCGATCCTGAAGCCGTTCGCCTGTTCCTCCCGTCTCCGTTGAAGGTCGGTGATGCCGCAGATCCGGGCGAACCGGTCGAAACCGTTCTGCCGCTGGAGCCGCCGGGCCATGTCAGCCGGTTCAAAAAGATCCCGTTCGACGATGGCGTTGAGGGCAAGGTTGCCTTCCGGTTCGCCGACATCGGCTGGAACGCGGGCGGCGGCGACAGTCGGTCCCAGGTCGACATCCTCTTTCACACCGGGAGCCTTGAGGAGACGGCAGCAACGGAGGATTGCGCGGCGGACAGTGAAGACTGCACGCCGCCGCCAACGGAAAAAGAAATCGCAAAGCGCCTCGCTGATCGGCCGCCGAAGTGCTTTCTTCCGGCAGGATCAAAACCCGTCGCCGAGCGGACAACGCCGGAGACCGGCCTTTTCAATCTGGCATCAGGGCCGGACAATGGGCCGGAAGCGCCGGAAATCATCTACGGTACCTATGACGACGAGATCGTCTTTCTTGGCGTCGCGCTGATGCTTGAAACCCTCCAGTTCGCCGTCGCGGAAGGGGTTCTGGGCGACCGCCTGTCGTGGCCGATCAGCCAGCCGGCACGCTATCGCTACAGCTGGTGGCCGAACACGATCGCGCTGGAATATCGCGATGACCAGAGACGGTTCGCCCTGTCGCTGGAGGATTTTTCAAAGCGCAGGGTTCAGGCCGCCTGCAAGTAGGGAAACCGCCCCTGTTAGGGGCTTCGCTCTCTTGCGTCGAATTCCCGACATGATAGGTCTGACCCGGACAGAATCGTGAGGAGGGCATCCATGCGGATCTATTCAGCCGAAGAAATCAACGCCGTTGCAAGTTGGCCGCTGATCATCGGCGCGCTGCGGGCCGGTCACCGGATGCCGAAGGCTAAAACCGGCGATACACTGCTTGAATCCGGCAACCGCAAGATGCTCGTCCGTTCCGGCTGGATCGACGGTGTCGCCGCCGGCGTCAAGGCGGTTGCCGTATTTCCGGACAATCAACCGCCGCTGGCGACGGTACAGGGTGAGGTTCTGCTGTTCGATGACGCAACCGGCGAAGTCTCCGCCATTCTGAACGGCGCGGAGATCACCAAGTGGAAGACTGCCGGTGACTCAGCCCTTGGCACCGATTGCCTGGCGCGGCGGGACGTTGAGACGATGTTGATGATCGGCGCCGGAACGATGGCTGAACCCCTGATCCGCGCGCATTGCAGCGTGCGCCCGTCGATCAGCCGCATCCTGATCTGGAACCGTACCGTTGAGCGCGCGGCGGTGCTTGCTGAGCGCCTTGGCGATTTGGGTGTTGGGGTGGAAACCGCGGCGGAACTGGAAACGGCTCTGCCGCAGGCCGACCTCGTTTCGGCCGCGACGATGGCACCCGGGCCGGTCATTTCCGGCGAGTTCCTGAAACCTGGCAGCCATGTCGATCTCGTCGGCGCCTTCACACCTGCGATGCGCGAGGCCGACGATGAAGCGCTCAGGCGCGGTCGCTTGTTCGTCGATTCCTACGACACGACCATCGGCGAGATCGGCGAACTGATGATCCCGATGGCCGCGGGTGT
>CAJHYR010000331.1_pt1 | contig 10376 bp, 9 predicted proteins | sample 9198791 | NCBI WGS metagenome assembly CAJHYR01 (sample SAMEA7708372, study PRJEB35096) | sediment metagenome | biome: marine neritic benthic zone biome [ENVO:01000025]; feature: sediment [ENVO:00002007]; material: shallow marine sediment [ENVO:03000034] sea grass bed [ENVO_01000059] ... | reverse complement strand
GCACCGATCAGCATCATGCCTTCAAGGCCGAGATTGAGCACACCGCTCTTTTCCGCGACGAGTTCGCCGAGCGCCGCCAGGAGGATCGGTGTCGATGCTCCGACGACCGTCATCGTGAACAGAATGACCATATGATCGTTCATGCCGGGCTCCCTACTCTCTGTGGTGCACCGATCTGCACGCGGTATTTCACCAGGATGTCCGTCGCCAGCAGGAAGAAGAGCATCATCGCCTGGAAGATGCCGGTTGCCGCATTGGGCAGGCCGAGCTGGGTCTGCGAGATCTCGCCGCCGACATATGTGACGGCCAGAATGATCCCGGCAAGGATGATGCCGAGAGGATGCAGGCGGCCAAGGAAAGCCACGATGATCGCCGTAAATCCGTATCCGGTCGGGAACTGCGGAACCATCTGGCCGAACGGGCCGGCCGCCTCGAATATCCCGGCAAGGCCGGCAAAGCCGCCGCCGATAATCAGCGAAAGCCAGATCGTCGCATTGGAGCTGAACCCGCCATAGCGGGCGGCATGGGGCGCCGCACCGACAACACGGATCTGAAATCCGAAGACGGACTTGGTCAACACGAACCAGGCAATCAGGGCAAACAGGAATGCAAGCGGAACGCCGAGATGGACGATCGTATCGCCGAAATAGGGCAGGATCTGCCAGTCGGTGAACAAACGCGACTGGGGGAAGTTGAACCCTTCCGGATCTTTCCACGGGCCGCGCATCAGATAATTGAGCAGCTGGACAGCGGCATAGGTCAGCATCAGGCTGGTGAGGATCTCGTTGACCTGCAAACGCGTGCGCAGGAACGCCGGGATCGCGGCATAGGCGATGCCACCGGCAATGCCTGCCAGACACATCAGCGGCAGGATCCACCAGCCCTCCATGCCCCACGTCGCCAGTGCGACGCCTGTTCCGGCAAGACCCCCGGCGATATACTGACCTTCAGCGCCGATGTTCCAGACATTGGCGCGAAAACCGACGGCAAGCCCAATGGCAATCAGGATCAGCGGCGCAGCCTTGACCCCGAGGTCCTGCCACTTGTCGACCTCGATCAGCGGCGTGATGAAGATCTCGCGCACTGCCGAAAAACCATCGAACCCGATCAGTGTGAAGATAATGCCGCCGGTCACCATGGTCAGAAGCACGGCGATAACCGGCGTCATGTAGAGCATGGTCCGGCTGGGTTCCTTGCGGGGTTCCAGATTAATGAGCATGCATGGCCTCCGTCGTTTCCGCGGTTGCGAACGGATCTCCGTGCACGCCGCCCATCATCAGTCCGATTTCTTCGATCGAGGCTTCGCCCACCTTCAGCGTTTTTGACAGGCGGCCTTCATTGATCACGGCAAGCTCATCGCTGATGGCCAGCAGCTCATCGAGATCCTGACTGATGACGATGATCGCCGAGCCGTTGTTTGCAAGGTCGACCAGGGCCTGATGGATGGCGGCTGCCGCCCCGGCGTCAACGCCCCACGTCGGCTGCGACACGATCAGCACTTCCGGGTTCTGCATGATCTCCCGGCCCATTATGAATTTCTGGAGATTGCCGCCGGAAAGCGATCCGGCTGTCGCGGACGGCCCGGTCGCCTTGACAGAGAATTGCTCAATGACGTTCGCGGTATACCCGGTGGCGGACCTGGAATTGATGATGCCCCAGTTCACCATGTCCTGCCGGTTCCTGGCCGTCAGAACCGAATTGTCGGCTAGCGTGAAGTCGGGAACCGCGCCATGGCCGTTTCGCTCTTCCGGTACGGCGCAAAGCCCGAAGTGGCGGCGCAATGTCGTTCCCAGAGTGCCGAGCGGCTTTTCGCCCAGCTTGATTGCATCTGCGCTGTCAGTCTTGACTTCGCCGCCAAGCGCCAGCAGCAATTCGTTCTGCCCGTTACCGGCAACGCCGGCGATACCGAAGATCTCGCCGGCCCGGACTGTGAATGTAATATCGTCAAGATCAACGCCGAAATCGCCTTCGCCGGGCACGGTCAGGCTTGTGACAACGAATTTGGGTTCGCCAAATTCCCGGTCGCTGTCCTTGGTGATCTGCTTCAGGTTCCCGCCGATCATCATCTCGGCCATGGATGTGCTGGTCTCCTGCTTGGGATCGCACTCCCCGACCACCCGGCCGCCGCGGAGGATCGTCGCGCCGTCGCACAGTTCCTGGATCTCATGCAGCTTGTGGGAGATATAGAGGATCGAGCAGCCGTTAGTGGAGAGCTTGCGCAGCGTTTCAAAGAGCTGGGCGACCTCCTGCGGTGTCAGGACCGATGTCGGCTCATCCATGATCAGGAGTTCCGGCTCAAGGAGGAGCGCGCGCACGATCTCGATCCGCTGGCGCTCGCCGACGCTCAAGGTGCTGACGATCCTGTGCGGGTCCAGCGTCAGGCCGTAAGCGTGGAGGACCTCCCTGATCTTCGCCTCGAGTTCCGACTGTGAAACGCCGCCGTCCATGCCGAGCGCAATGTTCTCAAGCACGGTCATCGCCTCAAACAGCGAAAAATGCTGGAACACCATGCCGACACCCATCTTCCGGGCCGCTTTGGGATTGGGAACGTGGACGGCCTGGCCGTTCCAGACGATCTCGCCGGCATCGGGCTGCATGATCCCATAGATCATCTTCACCAGCGTCGACTTTCCGGCACCGTTTTCGCCGAGCAGCGCATGGATTTCCCCCGGCTTGACGGCAAAGCTTACCTGGTCATTGGCAAGGACGCCGGGAAAGGCTTTTGTGATGCCCTTCAGCTCCAGCCTGGTTTTAATATCCGCTTTCATGTCCCCTCCCGAACCTCCAGTTGCGCGCTCGCGGCAGGTTCATCCGCGATTGGACCTGTCAGATACGCCATAATTTCCGCGGCGACGAAGCTGGCGATGACCTCCGGCCGCTTGTCGGCCGATCCCTGCGCGCCGATCGGACAGATCAGCCGGTCCAGCCCCGCGCTGCTTCCCATCTCGCTCGTGAACCAGTTTCTGAACGTGGCGCGCTTCGTTTTCGATCCGATCATCCCGACATAACGGGCATCGCCGCGCCGCAGGACTTCCCGGGTGATCAGGAAATCGAGTGAGTGATCATGCGTCAGGACGACGAACGCGCTGCCCGCGGGCGCCGACTTGACGATCGATTCCGGAATGGCTGTCAGACAGGTCTCAATCCTGTCCGGAGCTGCTTCCAGGACCTCCGACCGCGTATCGATCAGTACAGGATGGACAGGCAGGAGCGCCATCGCCTCAGCGAGGCTGTAACCGACATGTCCGGCCCCGAAGATATAGACATGCGGCAATGAAGTGATCTCCCGATCAATTCTTGCCGTCAGCTGATCGCGTCCGTCCTTGTCCAGCCGTTCAAGGCGCAGCCGGACATGACCGCCGCAGCATTGGCCGATTTCCGGCCCGAGCGGGATCGACAATTCTTCTTCGTTTGTATCGGAGGAGAGCAGCGCACGTGCATTCTCAATTGCCATGAATTCCAGGCTGCCGCCGCCGATGGTGCGAAAGATCGCGTTCGGCGACACCAGCATCCAGGTGTCTTCGTTGCGCGGAGCGGAACCCTTCACCTCGTCGATGAAGACGGCGGCAACAATCTCGTTTGAATTGAAGAACCGGCGGATGTCGGAACGATCGGAATACATGGCTCAGCCTTTCTGCCCGGCGGCGAGCCTGTGGATCGCCAGCAGCATGCATTCCGGCGTCGCCGGACTGTCAAGCCGCGGACAGGCGGTGTAGTCGGCGACACTGGCGACCGCCATGGAGAGCGCTTCCAGAACCGAAACCGCGAGCATGAACGGCGGTTCCCCGACGGCTTTTGAGCGGCGGATCGTCGGTTCGCGGTTTTCCGACCAGTCGGCGAGCTCGACATTGAAGACACGTGGCCTGTCGGAGGCGAGCGGGATCTTGTAGGTCGACGGCGCGTGCGTTCTGAGCTGACCCTTGTCGTCCCACCACAGTTCCTCGGTCGTCAGCCATCCCATCCCCTGGATGAACGCGCCTTCCACCTGTCCCCGGTCGATCGCCGGATTCAGCGAGCGCCCGACGTCATGAAGAATATCAGTCCGGTCGACCTGGTATTCGCCTGTCAGCGTATCGACGCTGACTTCCGAGACCGCCGCTCCATAGGCGAAATAATAGAATGGCCGTCCGGTACCCGATGCCCGGTCCCAGTGGATCTTCGGTGTCTTGTAGAAGCCGGCGGCCGAAAGCTGCACGCGGGCCATGTAGGCGGCCTTGATCAATTCGGGGAAGGGGATATCCTTCCCGTCCACGCTGACGACATTCGGCTGGAAGCTGATCCCGCTTTCCGGAACATCATAATGATTTGCGGCAAAGGCGATCAGGCGTTCCTTGATCTGCCTGGCCGCATCGGCCGCTGCCATACCGTTGATGTCGGAGCCGGAAGATGCTGCCGTCGCTGAGGTATTCGGGACCTTGTCCGTGGATGTCGCTGTGATCTTGATCCGGTCGAGATCGACCTGAAATTCGTCTGCGAGAACCTGGGCAACCTTGATGTTAAGGCCCTGGCCCATTTCCGTTCCGCCATGATTGAGGTGGATGGACCCGTCCTGGTAGACGTGTACGAGCGCACCGGCCTGGTTGTACCAGGTCGCCGTGAATGAGATCCCGAACTTGACCGGCGTCAGGGCAATGCCCTTGCGGATAACGGATTTCCGGGCGTTGAAATCGAGCACGGCGCGGCGGCGGGCCGCATAGTCGGACGAGCCTTCGAGCTCCTCCACGATGCGGCCGATAATATTGTCTTCAACTTTCTGGTGATAGGGCGTGATGTCCCGCCCGTCGCCGCCATAAAAATTGAGCTTGCGGATCTCAAGCGGATCCTTGCCAAGGGCGTAGGCAATCTCTTCGATGATACGCTCGCCGATTATCAGCCCCTGCGGTCCGCCGAAACCGCGGAACGCGGTATTGGATACCGTGTTGGTCTTCAGCGGATGGGAATTCAGTTCCACATCCGGATAGAAGTAACAATTGTCGGCATGGAACAGCGCCCGGTCCGTCACCGGTCCGGACAGATCCGCCGAAAACCCGCAGCGGGCGGAAAAGTCACCGCGGACGGCGAGAATGCGTCCGTCATCGTCATAGCCGACCTCGTAATCGTTGACGAAATCGTGCCGCTTGCCCGTCGCGATCATGTCATCGTCGCGGTCCGGGCGGAGCTTGACGGCCCTGCCGGTTTTCTTGGCCGCGATTGCGGCAACGCTGGCAAAGAGGTTCGGCTGTGTCTCCTTGCCGCCGAAGCCGCCACCCATGCGGCGGACCTTGATGGTTACGGCATTGGTCGGAACGCCGAGCGCATGGGCCACCATATGCTGGACTTCGCTCGGATGCTGGGTCGAGGAATAGACCGTCACATCGTCGTCCTCGCCGGGAAACGCAAAGGCGATGTGGCCTTCCAGGTAGAAGTGGTCCTGGCCGCCGACAACCATGCGGCCCTCGATCCTGTTCGGCGAAGCCTCCAGGGCCGATTGGGCGTCGCCGCGTTTCAGGGTCAGCGGTTCGGTGACATAGGGATAGTCTGCGGCCGATGCATCGCCCACGGTCGTTGAATGCGCCAGCGGCTTGTAGGAAATCTTCGCCTTGTGAGCCGCCCGGCGCGCCTGGTCGCGCGTTTCAGCAACAACGGCAAAGACCGGTTGCCCGTAGAATTCCACCTTGTCGTCCGCCAGGACCGGATCATCATGCTTGCCGGTCGGGCTGATGTCATTATGCCCGGGAACGTCGTCAGCGGTCAGAACACAAACGACCCCCGGCGAACCGGAAACATCTGAAAGGTCGAATTCATCGATTTCACCGTGGGCGACTTGCGACAATCCGAGATAGGCGTGCAGCGTTCCCACCGGTTCTGCAAGGTCGTCGACATAGACGGCATCGCCTGTGACATGCTTGCCGGCGGAATCGTGGACCTCCGGGGACCGGACGCCGCCTTTCACGCCTAGGGTCGTTTTCATATCCATGCCACGTTTCCTTCAGACCACGGCTTCCCGCTCCAGCCGCACCGGCTCGCCTGCTGTTTCCAGCCAGAACCGGCGCATCAGGTTGCCGGAGACGAGAGCCCGATATTCGGCTGACGCGCGCCAATCGGAGATGGGCGCAAAATCACGAGCCAACGCTGCCTGTGCATCGATCGCTGCGGCCTCGGTCCAGGTCTTTCCGACAAGCGCGGCTTCGGCTTCCCGGGCGCGCTTCGGCGTCGCCGCCATGCCGCCAAAGGCAATGACAGCGTCCGAAACGACACCGTTATCCAGGGTCACCCGGAACGCGCCGCAAACGGACGAAATGTCCTCGTCACGGCGCTTTGAAATCTTGTAGACGGCAAACTGGTCGTGTTCTGCGGGGAACGGAATATGGATGCTCTCGACGAACTCGTCGGGGCGCCTGTCCTGCTTGCCGTAATCGATGAAGAAATCATCGAGCTGAACGGTACGGCGGTCCAGGCCGCGACGCAGGGTGATCGACGCGCCGAGGGCGATCAGGGCCGGTGGCGTGTCACCGATCGGTGAACCGTTGGCGATGTTGCCGCCAACCGTTCCCATGTTGCGGACCTGCTCACCGCCGATCCGCGACCAGAATTCGTGCATGGCCGGGAACAGTCGGGCGATCACGGTCTCCAGTTCGGTGTAGGTCACACCGGCACCAACCGTTATGCCGTCATCGGCTTCCCTGATTTCGTGCAATTCGGTGAGGTGAGAGATGAAGACGGCCGGCGATATGGCCTGCATGAACTTTGTGACCCAGAGGCCGACATCGGTCGCCCCGGCAACGATCGTCGCATCGGGATTGTCGATGAGAACCGTCGCCAGATCATCGACGTCCGCCGGCAGTATGACCCTATCACCGTCCGACTGCTTCAGTTCGACCCTGACACCATCCTGCAGGTCCGAAAGGCGGGCTGCGATTGACGCCCGCTCGGTGACAAGCGGATCCCGGTCCGGCGTTCCGTAGTCGGAGATCTTCCGGGCCGCTGCGACGATCGGCTCGTAGCCCGTGCAGCGGCAGAGATTGCCTTGCAATGCCTGTTCGATCTCACCCGTGTTCGGTTTTGCCGAGCGCATCCAAAGGCCGTAGAGTGACATGACGAAGCCGGGCGTACAGAAGCCGCATTGCGAACCATGCATATCGACCAGCGCCTGCTGTACCGGGTGCAGATTACCGTCCCGCCCGGCAAGATGCTCGACCGTCACGACATGGCAACCATCAAGCGACGCAACGAAACGGATGCAGGCATTGACCGTCTCATAAACGAGTTCGCCGCCGGCCAGGCGCCCGACCAGAACCGTGCAGGCCCCACAGTCGCCTTCCGCGCATCCCTCCTTGGTTCCCCGCAGCCGTTCATCAAGACGCAGAAAGTCCAGAAGCGTATCAGCCGAACCGACGTTGCTCAGAACGATATCGCGATCGTTGAGAATGAATCGGATCTGGTTGCGGGTCTCTGCCATGCTGCTCAACTCCCCCGGTATGTCGAATAACCGTAGGGCGAGATCAGCAGGGGAACATGGTAGTGAGCGCCGCCATCGGCGATGCCGAACCGGATCGGTATCCTGTCCAGGAACAGGACATCCGGAAGGTCTGACACTGCGCCCTTCAGGTAATCGCCGGCATGAAACACCAGTTCATAGGTTCCGGCTTCCATGTCCTGTCCCGCCATCATCGGCGTATCCGTCCGGCCATCGGAGTTTGTGCGCTGGCTGGAAACCGGTGATCGTACATCGCCATCCAATTTGAAAAGCTCGATTTCGACACCGGCAGCCGGACAACCGTTGGCCGTATCCAGGATATGTGTCGTCAGCCTTCCCGTCCCGCTTGAATCCGTCATATTTCCTCCGACAGCGGTGACCCCAGCGCCTCCAGGCCAGTCCGCGATTTCCCGATCGGGATTATCCGGCGCGCAATTCGGACTTGGAAGGCCGTAAAAACTGCAGGACTTTCAAATTTTTTTTTCAAATGAGATCGATCTGTTTGGTTTTAGAATGAAAAACAATTGAATGAGCTCCAGACAGGGCGGTGCGGAATAATGGAAGCCAGACCATCGACGATGGGTGAAGACGAATTTGTCGCCGCATTTGGCGGCGTGTTCGAGCACTCGGAGTGGATCGCCAAACTGGCATTCAGCAAGGGTATCGCGGCTGAGCACGACACTGCGGGTGGTCTCCATGCGGCGATGAGCGAAGTCTTTCGTTCCGCATCGGAGAGCGAAAAACTGGCAGTCCTCAACGCCCATCCGGATCTGGCCGGCAAGCTGGCAGCCGCGAAGCGACTGACACCGGAAAGCACATCGGAACAGGCATCCGCCGGCCTCGACGCCCTGACCGACGATGAACGCGAGAAGTTCACGACGCTCAATGCCGCTTATGTCGCCAAGCACGGTTTTCCGTTCATCATTGCCGTCAAGGGTCTCAACAAGACGGACATCCTGGCCGCATTCCAGCAGCGCATCGACAACGACCGCGCGACGGAGTTTCAAGCGGCTTGCTGGCAGGTAGAGCGGATTGCACTCTTGCGATTGAGCGACATGCTGCCGAATAATGGACACGAGGAGCAGGACAATGGCTGAGCGAACCTATCAGGCCCCGCCGGGCGGATTGCCGCCGCAGACCGACCTTCTGACCGGCCGCGCCGTTTTCACAGATGCCTATGCCGTCATTCCCAGGGGCACGATGCGCGACATCGTCACCAGTTTCCTGCCCTTCTGGGAAAAGACGAGGCTGTGGATGCTGGCACGCCCGCTTTCCGGTTTCGCGGAGACGTTCTCCCAATATGTCATGGAGGTCGAACCGGAAGGCGGCAGCGACATTCCGGAAACGGATGAGGACGCGGAGAGCGCACTCTTCGTCATGGACGGCGAGCTGACCATTGCGATGAACGGACAGATCCATCACCTCACGGCCGGATGGTTCGGCTATCTGCCTGCCGGCATCGCTTGGACGGCCTGGAACAACGGCGACCAGACCGCGCGCTTTCACTGGATCCGCAAGGCTTATGAACATGTGCCCGGGCTTGCCCGGCCCGACGCCTTCTTCCTTAACGAGGCGGAGGTTGCGCCGATACCGATGCCGGGTACCGACGGTAAATGGGCGACCACCCGTTTCATGGACCCCGATGACCTGCGCTATGACATGCATGTCACGATCGTCACCTTCGAGCCGGGCGCGGTGATCCCGTTTGCCGAAACCCATGTGATGGAGCACGGCCTCTACGTTCTGTCGGGCAAGGCGGTTTACCGCCTCAATCAGGACTGGGTGGAAGTGGAGGCGGGCGATTTCATGTGGCTCCGTGCCTTCTGTCCGCAGGCCTGCTATGCAGGCGGCCCCGGCCAGTTCCGCTACTTGCTCTACAAGGACGTCAATCGACACGCCCGGCTGTCGCCATCGGAGATGATCGGACAATGATGGACCGGGCCGTCGCCGCAACGCCCTTGACAGCTGACGCTTTCGCGCCATTCGGCGAGGTACTGGAGTTCCGGGGAAATCCGAGTTTCCAGATCAATCGCGGCATGTGCGACCGGTACCACGATCTCGCAGACCTGGATTTCACCGGTGAGGGAGCGGCGCCGAATATCTCGCTCGCCCACAGCAGGCCGTTCAGTCTGCCGTTGAACCTCGATATGGTCGAACGGCATCCCCTGGGCAGCCAGGCCTTCTTTCCGCTGAACGATCAACCGTTTCTGGTCATTGTCGCCCCGGATGAAGGTGGTTCTCCTGGCCGACCGCGCGCCTTCCCCACCAACGGCCGCCAGGGTGTCAACTACCATCGCAATCCCTGACACGGTACCGCCACGCCCCTTGACCGGGAACAGAGCTTCCTGATCGTCGACCGCAAGGGAGACGGCGACAATCTGGAAGAGTTCTTCTTCGACACACCGTTCGTCATTACCAAACCAGCGCCATGACCAGCCTCTTGATCCGCAACGCCGATATCCTTGTGACCATGAACGGTGAGCGCGAGGAAATTGCCGGAGGCAATCTGTACATGGAAGACGGCGTCGTCCGGTCAGTCGGACATGACCAGCCGGATTCCGCTGATGAGGTCATTGACGCCAGTGGCTGTGTCATCACGCCCGGGCTCGTTAACACCCATCATCATCTCTATCAGACCCTGACCCGGGCCGTGCCCGCCGGTCAGGATGCCCTGCTCTTCGGCTGGCTTCATACGCTCTATCCGATCTGGGCGTCGATGACGCCGGAGGACATGGTCCTGTCCGCGCAGATCGGCCTCGCCGAACTTGCCCTGTCCGGATGCACGCTGAGCTCTGACCATCTCTACGTCTATCCGCAAGGTGTACGGCTCGACGATACCGATCTGCGCGGACAGGACCATGTCCTCCGGCGTCATCGACGCCCAGATCGGATAGAGCGTATGAAGCCAGCCGAAGAGCAG
>CAJHYR010000517.1_pt1 | contig 10399 bp, 8 predicted proteins | sample 9198791 | NCBI WGS metagenome assembly CAJHYR01 (sample SAMEA7708372, study PRJEB35096) | sediment metagenome | biome: marine neritic benthic zone biome [ENVO:01000025]; feature: sediment [ENVO:00002007]; material: shallow marine sediment [ENVO:03000034] sea grass bed [ENVO_01000059] ... | reverse complement strand
GGCATTTCAATGTGTTCACCACCGGCCTCGGCGAGTTCAGCCACCATCCGACCACCAGCGCTTGCGACAACTGACTTGTGGCTCGCGTCGACAAGGGCCTTGCTGACGTCAACGGCCGTACGCTCAGCACCGCCTGTTTCAAGTGCCGGAACGAGCTGAAGAATTGTCATCTGTCTTGCAGTCATGATTTGCACCGGATATTCGCTTCCGGCGGATAAAGCGAGTGCAATTATGGACGAACCACGCCTTTCGGTGGTCGCCGTCGGATCAGAGGACAAGCGACGGGATATCGCGGTGCTGCGGCGCGACGGCGCTGCGCCGGAGTTGTTGTGGCTTGGCGGATTTAAATCCGACATGTCCGGGACGAAGGCAGCGACGCTCGATCAATGGGCCGGCCAGAATGGGCTCGGCTCGACGCGGTTCGATTATTCCGGACATGGCCAGTCGTCCGGTGAATTCAGGGATGGGACGATCTCGTTGTGGCTTGAAGAAGCCCTTTTTGTAATTCGCACCTGCACGTCCGGACCGCTCATCCTTGTCGGATCGTCCATGGGCGGCTGGATCACGCTTCTTGCCGTCAAAGCGCTCCAGGCCGCAGGCGAGAACGATCGCATCGGGGGAATCGTGCTGATCGCGCCGGCGATCGACATGACGGAAGAACTGATCTGGAAACGTATGGACGACGGCACCAGGAAGCAAATGACGACAACGGGTTCAATCAGCCAGCCGTCAGACTATTCTGATGATCCTTACGTGATAACCTTGGATCTTGTTACGGACGGCCGTAACCAACTGATCGGGGAAGAACCGATCCGGGTCGGCTGCCCGGTCCATATCCTACAGGGCATGCAGGATGAGGATGTCCCGTGGACCCATGCAACAGGCCTCATGGAACGACTAGCTCACGATGACGCCGTCCTGACACTGGTTGGCGACGGCGATCACAGGCTTTCGCGGCCGGAGGATCTGGAACGGCTGGTCCGCAGCGTGGACGGCATGGTGAAAGGCTGTCTGGCCGCCCGCTGATATCAAGGTGAGGCATGGACAGCGCCCCTGTTTCGTGGCACGGACGCGCGCATGACGACTCTTATCAAGATCTGCGGCCTGACCGATCGCGAGGCACTGGAAACGGTTATCGATTCCGGGGCTGATTTCGCAGGGCTGACCTTTTACGGGCCCAGTCCGCGCAACATCGATCTGGACAGCGCAGCAGCCCTGGCCGACCAGGCGCGCGGGCGGATCCGCATCGTCGCGGTGAGTGTCAATGCCGATGACGGTCTGCTTACTTCCATTGCCGACCAGATCAAACCGGATTTCTTGCAGTTTCACGGATCGGAAAGCCCGGATCGATGCGTTGAGACCACCGAGCGAACCGGTATCGCCATCATCAAGGCTCTCGGCGTGTCCGACCGGGACGATCTCGCAAAAGCAGACCTATACAAAAGCGTATGCGCCTACCTGTTACTGGACGCAAAGGCCCCCAAGGACGCCAGCCGGCCAGGCGGGCTCGGGAAGCCGTTTGACTGGTCGTTGCTGGCCGATTTCAACCCCGGAATTGGCTGGCTGCTGGCCGGCGGTCTCAACGCGGACAACATCAGCGAGGCGCTTGCCATCAGCGGCGCGCCCGGCGTCGATCTGTCATCGAGCGTCGAGCGCAAACCGGGAGTAAAGGACCCGGGCCTGATCCGGAAGTTTGTAGAAGCGACGCGCCGGCATGACGCCGCCCGCGCGGCATAGCAGAGTGTAACAGTGAGGATAATCGCGTGAGCGTGCCAACAGCAGATTTCGACACTGCAATCAATTCATTCCGCAACGGCCCGGATGAACGAGGCCGGTTCGGGCTCTACGGCGGCCGGTTCGTCGCCGAGACACTGATGCCCAATATCCTGGAACTGGACCAGGCTTACGAAGTGGCGAAGACCGATCCGGAATTTCACCGTGAATTGACGACGTTAGGCACACACTATTCCGGCCGTCCGAGCCCGCTCTATTTCGCCGAACGGATGACAGAGCATCTCGGCGGTGCGAAGATCTATTTCAAGCGCGACGAACTCAACCACACCGGGTCCCACAAGATCAACAATTGCCTTGGCCAGATCCTTCTCGCCAAACGCATGGGCAAGACCCGGATCATCGCCGAAACGGGCGCAGGGCAACACGGCGTCGCGGCTGCTACGGTTGCCGCACGGTTCGGCTATCCGTGTTTTGTCTACATGGGCAAGACCGATACGGAACGCCAGAAGCCCAATGTTTTCCGCATGAAGTTGCTAGGGGCAGAAGTGATACCCGTCACCGCCGGCGCGGGAACGCTGAAGGACGCAATGAACGAAGCGTTACGCGACTGGGTGACGAATGTGGAGACAACCTACTACATCATCGGAACGGCGGCGGGCCCGCACCCCTATCCCGCCATGGTCCGCGATTTCCAGTCGGTGATCGGTGCGGAGACGAAGACACAGCTGCACGAAGCAGAAGGCCGCCTGCCCGATGCAATCGTCGCCTGCCTGGGCGGCGGCTCGAATGCCATCGGTCTGTTCCATCCATTCCTGGACGACAAGGAGGTCTCGATTTACGGCGTAGAGGCCGGCGGCAAGGGCCTTCAGGGCGAAGAGCATTGCGCGTCTCTCAATGCTGGCAGCCCGGGCGTCCTTCATGGCAACCGGACATACCTGCTGCAGGACCAGGACGGTCAGATCAAGGAGGGCCATTCGATCTCCGCCGGGCTTGATTATCCCGGAATTGGACCTGAACATTCATGGCTGCGTGACACGGGCCGGGTAAACTATGTTTCAGCAACAGATGCGGAAGCCCTGGAAGCCTTTCAATTGTGCACCAGGCTTGAGGGTATCATCCCCGCACTGGAGCCTGCCCATGCATTGGCCCATGTGATGAAACTTGCGCCGACCATGGCGAAAGACCAGATAATAGTCATGAACCTGTGCGGCCGAGGCGATAAGGACGTCTTTACGGTCGCCGATCATCTCAGCGTGGACATTGCATGAGCGAAACACGTATCGACCGGAAATTCCGGGACCTGAACAAGGCGGCGCGGCCGGGCCTCGTGGCCTTCATTACCGCCGGCGACCCGGACTATGATACCGGTCTTGCAATATTGCGGGCATTACCGGCAGCCGGTGCGGATATCATCGAACTGGGCATGCCGTTTTCGGACCCGATGGCGGACGGGCCGGCCATCCAGGCTGCAGGCCTGCGCGCTTTGAAAGCCGGGCAGACGATGATCCGGACGCTGGACATGGTCCGCGCCTTTCGCCAGTCCGACGAGGACACCCCGATCGTTCTGATGGGATATTACAATCCGATCTATATCTACGGTCCGGAACGGTTTCTGCAGGACGCGAAAAATGCCGGCGTCGATGGTCTGATCATCGTCGACCTGCCGCCGGAAGAGGACGAGGAGCTCTGCATTCCCGCGCTCCAGGCAGGCATCAACTTCATACGTCTGGCGACGCCGACGACGGATGAAGCCCGGTTGCCGGTTGTCCTCAACAACACCTCGGGTTTCGTATATTATGTCTCGATCACCGGAATCACCGGAGCGGCGGCGCCCGATACGATGAAGGTTGCGCACGCCGTCGACCGGATAAAGCAGCATACCGACCTTCCGGTGGCCGTCGGATTCGGTGTCAGGACAGCCGAACAGGCGGCGGCTATCGGGCGGAATGCTGACGGTGTTGTCGTTGGATCAGCGCTGGTTTCGGCTGTTGCCGGGAGCCTCGACGACAACAGCAATGCGACCGCCGGCACGGTTGCGGCGGTCACAGACCTCGTTGAGAGCCTGGCCCAGGGTGTGCGGGCTTCGCGGCAGATGGCTGCACAAATGGAGACACAGACGTGAACTGGATCGATAACGTCGTCCGCCCGAAGATCAGCAGCTTCTGGTCAAAGCGGGAAACCAAGGAGAATCTGTGGATCAAGTGTCCGGAATCCGGGGAGATGGTGTTCCACAAGGATCTGGAGATGAACCAGTTTGTCTTTCCGGAATCCAACTACCATCAGCGGATCAATGCAACGACACGCTTCGGTCTGTTCTTCGACTATGGCGACTATGAAAAAATCGCTCTTCCCTCTGTCGCAACCGACCCGCTGAAATTCCGGGACGAGCGGCGTTATACCGAGCGGATGAAAGCAGCACGCGCAAAAACCGGAATGGACGACGCCGTACTCGCCGGCATCGGGCGCGTTGACGGTGTGGAGCTTGTCGCCGCCGTTCAGGATTTCGACTTCATGGGCGGCTCCCTCGGCATGGCAGCTGCCGAGGCGATCATCGTTTCGGCGGAGGCCGCGTTGGAACGCCGGGTACCGTTCGTGGTGTTTGCAGCATCGGGAGGCGCACGCATGCAGGAAGGGATCCTGTCGCTGATGCAATTGCCGCGGACAACCGTTGCCATTCAGCAGCTACGCGAAGCCGGACTGCCCTATATTGTCGTGCTGACCAATCCGACCACGGGTGGTGTAACAGCGTCTTACGCCATGCTGGGCGACATACACATAGCCGAACCCGGTGCGCTGATCGGATTTGCCGGACCGCGTGTTATCGAACAGACGATCAGGGAAAAACTGCCCGATGGCTTCCAGCGGTCGGAGTATCTGATGGAGCACGGTATGGTGGACATGGTTGTCCATCGCCATGACCTGAAATCGACCATCGCCAATCTCTGCCGGCTCTTGACCGGTCTTCCGGAAGCGGAGACCGAACAGCCAGGAGAGCCGGCTCCAGGTGCCGAAGAAGACGTGGTTGCCGATACGCCGGAAAGCGCCTCAACCGAAGCCGACGCTCCCGCCGAGGAGGCTGAAGAGCCGAAGGAACCGGTTGAAAGCTAGAGCTTTTCTATATGGCTGATATCAAAGCGATGCTGGCGTCTCTCCAGGCGCTTCATCCGCGCGCGATCGACCTGTCGCTTGAGCGGATTGAAGGTCTGCTTGACCGGCTTGGCCGGCCGCAGGACCGTCTTCCACCGGTCATTCATGTTGCCGGCACGAACGGCAAGGGTTCCACCGTGGCGTTCATCAGGGCGATGCTGGAGGCCGACGGGAAACGCGTCCACGTCTACACCTCGCCGCATCTTGTCCGTTTCAATGAACGGATCAGGATCGGCATGAACGGCGGCGCGCAATTGGTCAGTGATGAGCGATTGGCCGGGGCGATTGAGCATATCCAGACCGTCAATGACGGACATCCGGTCACCTATTTTGAAGCCACAACCGCCATCGCGATCCATCTTTTCGCGGAAGCGGAAGCCGATTACTGCCTGTTGGAGGTCGGTCTCGGCGGCCGGTATGATGCGACGAATTTCGTAACTGCGCCGCTCGCTTCGGTGATTTCGTCGATCTCACACGACCACGCGGAGTTTCTCGGAACCGACCTTGCCGGCATTGCCTCGGAAAAGGCCGGCATATTGAAACCCGGACGACCGGGTATTATCGGTCCGCAGAACGAACATGTCATGGCGATGATCGGGGTAGAAGCTGATGCGGCGAAAGCGCCACTTTTCCGCTATGGGGAAGACTGGACAGCCGGCATAGACCAGGGCCGAATGGTCTATCAGGACGAGTCGGGCCTGCTCGACCTTCCCTTGCCGAAACTCGTGGGTCGGCACCAAGTCGACAATGCCGGACTTGCCCTCGCAACATTACGGGCTGCCGGAATGTCCGTCGATCGCTCTTCGATCGAGGCGGGCATCGTCAACGCGCGCTGGCCCGGAAGATTGCAGCGGCTTGCGACCGGGCCCCTGATCCGCCTCCTGCCGGACGATTGCGAAGTCTGGCTCGACGGCGGCCACAATCCGGCTGCAGGAATCGCTCTGGCATCGACAATGGGGCAGCTCGAAGAACGCTTTTCCCGCCCCCTAATCCTGGTCACCGGTATCCTTTCAACCAAGGACCCCGCCGGGTTCTTCCGGTCCTTCGAGGGTCTGGTCCAGCATGTTCTCACGGTTCCGGTCCCCGACAGTTCAGCCGGTATTGATCCGGACAGGCTGGCGGATTTTGCGATGGCGGCGCAATTGCCGGCTCGTTCGACCGACAGCGTTGCGGAAGCGTTTCGGATGATCGGCGAGATGTCCGCCGGCAAGGACGCACCGCGCATCCTGATCTGCGGTTCCCTTTACCTTGCCGGCCATGTCCTTAAGGAAAACGGCATGCTGCCGGATTGATCGGCACCATGCCGGGTCTCGCGTTTCCTGCAAGTCAGGGCCACGCTAAGGCGGCCCAGCGATATTCAATAGAGATCAGGCGCCTTCAATCCATTTCTGCAAATCGCTCTTGCCGCCCTGGGCACCGACACGGACATCGACCGGCTCACCGCCCTTGAACTTGATCAGTGTCGGAATGGAACGCACGCCGTATTTGACCGCGGTACTCTGATTGTCGTCGATATTCAGCTTGACGATCTTGACACCCGAAAGTTCTTCGGAAAGCTCTTCCAGATGCGGCGCGATCGCCTTGCAGGGCGCGCACCATTCGGCCCAGAAATCGACGACGACGGTGTCCGACGATCCCAGTACGTCCTGGTCGAACGTTCCGTCGGTTGTTGCCTGAGTGGCCATATTCTTCTCCTGATGATTCCAATCCAGGGGGAACGTAGGAATGCGGACTGACCTGGTCAAGCGCCCTCTGGCAAAACGCCGATCGCGTCCAATGCGGCGCCCATCTCCACGTCATTAAGCGCGATGATTGCCGGTCCTGCGGTCCATACGAGAAATGTCAGTACATTCGCCAGTCCGGTCGCCTCGCGGACCAACCGCCGGTAAAGGGCTAGCTGCGTAATGTAAGCGATATTGACGTCTTCCGACCCGGAAGGAATACGCCGGTCGGTCTTGAAATCGACGATCCGGGCGTCCGCTCCGCCGATCACCATGCGGTCGATCTGACCGCTTACCGCATGCCTGCCGGATCGCGTCTCAACGAAACCTGCAAGCGGCACTTCGGCGCGCGCCTCAGGGCCGAAAAATCCGCGCAATTCCGGGTGTTCAATGACGGCCATGGCCTCGTCCATCCACGCCTTGTGGGCGTCGGCCGCCTGCGGATAGGAATTCATCAGCCAATCGCGCGCCAGTTCACGCCGTTCGACCCCGTCCATGCCGGGCAAACGCTGTAGAAGCGTGTGGATTGCGGAACCCCGCATGAGCGCGAACGAGAGATTACCACCCGATTCCAGATCACCGGCAGCGGCAGCGCTTTCCGGACCTGACAGCAGGTCCGGTTCGCCGAGGGCCCTCGACGGCCGCAGCGGCGTCGGCACGCTCGGCGGTGCAGATGCAGGCCGGTGGAGCCAATCGGTTGTGCTTTCGGCGAGCAATTCTTCGTGAACAGCGCCTTCGTCACCGCTGTCGTTACCGCGTCTGACCGGCTGTACGTTTTCGGTTGCGGGTTCATGCGGCGGAGCCGGCCAGACAAAGGGCGCGGCCAGTTCACCATCCTCTCGCTCGACATCGTCAGGCACCAATGCGCTGACGGCGAGCTGGTACCAGCATTCGTCGGGCGTTCGTGTTCGCCTTATCCCGCAGATCTGCAGCATGTCGCGGGCCCGGGTCATGGCGACATAAAGCAATCGGCAATATTCGGCGTAGGCCTCTGACTTCTCCTTATCCGAGAATGTCCTCTCCTGCGCGCTGGCGCGTGGACCGGACTGGCGCACAAGCAGCGCCGGGGTTGCAGGGTCGCCGAATTTCAGGAGCGGATCGCGGTTCGTGGCCGAGACGCCGGTCGACCCGGTATCGACCAGAAAGACGATATCCGCCTCAAGCCCCTTGGCGCCATGAACCGTCATGATGCGGACATGCTCGGAGCGCTCCTCCGTTTCCCGCTTGATATCGCTTTGACGGCTGCGGATGTACCTGACAAACCCATGCAGGTTCGGTGGCTCCGTCCGCTCATAATTGAGGGCTTCTGACAAAAACACGTCGAGCACATCGCCTGCTTCCGAACCGAGCCTTGAGAGCAGAGCCTGGCGTCCGCCTTGCGGTCCCAGAATATATGAGAAGAAATTGAACGGCGTCGTCTGGTCGGCAATCGCGGACCATTCGGACAATTTTCGAAAGGCCGCCTTATGTGAGGATTGCGAACTGCCGGCAAGGCTCTGCCAGACCGACCCTTCGCGCCCGGCTGCCAATTCGATCAGATCGTCGTCGTCAAGACCGATCAGCGGCGATTTCAGGCAGGCGGCCAGCTGAAGGTCGTTCTCCTGCAAGAGAACGGTGTCGGCGAGGGCGAGACAATCCAGCACTGCGATGTGATCGGAGATCTGGATTCGGTCGGCGCCGGCCGCGGAAATCCCGGCTTCGGCCAGCGCGCGGTTCATCGCAGTAAAAAAGGCGTCACGCTTTCGTACCAGAATGAGGATCTCGCCGGGGCTGATCGTCTTGCCGGACGGTAGCGCTTTCTCAACATCCAGGAGCCGGCGGATTTCCCCGGCAATCGAGCGAGCAAGCTGCTCTTCCACCGCGCCGGGCGCGTCCCAGGAGTCCGTCCAATCTTCAAGCTGGAGCGGCTTTTCCGCGACAATGCGCGGCCAGACAACGACGCGCCCCGGTTCATTGCCGCGATGTGCCGAATGGATTTCGTATCCGCTGCTCGTAACCTTTTCCTCAAGGCGGTTCTGGAACACACGATCGACAGACTCCAGCACATGGACCGTCGAACGGAACGATAGCGCGAGGGGCCGGCTGGCAAACGGTTTGTCGACTTGCTCCACCTGATTGCGGAACTCGCGCTCCTTATCCGCCAACATCCGCGGCACGGCACCTTGAAAGGAATAGATGGACTGCTTGTCGTCGCCGACGGCAAAGATCGTGCGGTCTTCGCTGCCGGCGGTCCGGCCGGTAAAGAAATCGCCCGCAACGGCTTCGATGATCGACCACTGCGCGGGGCTGGTATCCTGAGCCTCATCGACCAGGATATGGTCGATCCGGCTGTCCAGCTTGTAAAGCACCCAGGCCGCAGCCGCCGACCCGGAGAGCAAGCCGTTTGCGCGGACTATCAGATCATCATAGTCGAGATAGCCGCGCTGGTCCTTCAGCGTCTTGTAGGCTTCGACGATCGACAGCCCGATCGTCAGAAGGTCAGCTGTTTCTTCGACCGTCCGGGCAGCGTTCATAGAATCCTGAATGTTCTGACAACGGACAGCTTCTTCATTGAAGATGTCGGTAAAGTTCTCGATCGTTGCAGCGACTTTCTTTGTGACGCGCCGCGCCGCACTTCGCGGGCCGCTGTTCCTCAGATAAAACGCGCACACCGCTTCGGTTCGCCGGACCACGTCACTGACATCCCGGATCTGCCTTAGAGCAATCGCGGCATCGTCATCCGATTTCGATGAGCTTGCTTCGCATGCTGCAAGCAACGTCTCGAGATGGTCGGTGACGAGAACAAGATTTTCGCCAGCCAGAATGCGGTTGGCGACAGACTGCACCGTATCGCCTGGTTCAAGGCCAAGCACCTCGCAAAGTTTGTCAAGCGCATCGCCCAGTGTTCCCTGCCGGCCTTCCGGCGCGGAGCGCGCTATCCATGCATCTATGATGGCGCGCTTGTTGATGACATCACGTAGTGCGGTCTGAAGCGTTTGCTCGGCGTTTTTTGAAAGGAGCCGGTTGAGCGCGTCGCGCTCCGGAGTGCCTTCCGGACCGAGGCCGGCAAAGACGCTGTTCTGCGCCTCGGCGAGAAGCATCTGCGTACCCTGGTCGTCGAGTACGTCAAAACGGCCCGGCACATTCGCTTCGAAGGGAAAGAGGTGCAGGAGACGCTCGCAGAAGGCATGCATGGTCTGGATCTTCAGACCGCCGGGGGTGTCCAAAGCGCGCGCGAACAAGGTGCGGGCCATCCTGTTCGTTTCCCGGTCGGCCGGAAAACCCTGCAGGTCATGCAGCGAGCGCCCAAGTTCCTCAGCCGGTATGACGGCCCATTCCCCGAGACGACTGAAGATCCTTCGGCTCATCTCGGCCGCAGCCGCCTTCGTGAACGTGAGGCAGAGGATTGACGCCGGGTCCGCGCCGGCGAGCAGCAAGCGCAGAACGCGCTGCGCGAGAACATGAGTCTTGCCAGACCCGGCATTCGCACTGACCCAGGCAGATACTGCGGGGTCTGAAACCTGCCATTGCAACTTGCGCGTGGTCGTGAACGTGTTGCCGGTCATTCTTCGGCTCCCACCGACCACTCCGCAACCCGGGCGAGGTGATCATAGTCACCAAGCCATTCGTTCTGCTGGCGCGGTATCGTTCTTGAAAGATAACCGTTCGCCGGCTGCGCATAATAATCTGTAAGCGCCGATAAACGCTGCAATGTCAGGCTCTTAGCCTCAGCCAGCGTCACACCTGGCTTGTCTTTTGTTTCCCTGCGCGATCCCCTTTGCATCGCCTCACCGCCCTCGCCGGTACCCTTCAGCCGG
>CAJHYR010000632.1_pt1 | contig 10430 bp, 9 predicted proteins | sample 9198791 | NCBI WGS metagenome assembly CAJHYR01 (sample SAMEA7708372, study PRJEB35096) | sediment metagenome | biome: marine neritic benthic zone biome [ENVO:01000025]; feature: sediment [ENVO:00002007]; material: shallow marine sediment [ENVO:03000034] sea grass bed [ENVO_01000059] ... | reverse complement strand
CGGTTCCATCGTCGGCGCAACCGCGATGATTGCGATGAGTTTTGCGCAGACCGAATTTGTGAATAACAATCCAAACCCGAAGGCGATCTTCGGGCCCTGGGCCATGGACCTGCCTGTGTTGATACCAGTGCTTGTCGGGCTCGCCTGCGGATTGGTTGCGGGGGCGATCAACGGATTTCTGATCGCCTACACACGCATTCCGCCTTTCATCGCAACGCTCGGCATGATGGTCAGCGCGCGCGGTGTTGCCAAATGGTGGTCGCGGGGAAATCCGATCAGCTTCCCGACAGAAGACTATGCCTGGATCGGATCCGGCATGATGCCGGTGATCTGGTTCGTTTTGCTCGGCATCCTGTTTCACCTGATCCTCCGCTATACCGTCTACGGAAAGCACACTTATGCGATCGGGTCGAACGAGGATGCCGCGCGCATGTCCGGGATTAACGTCGCGCGTCACAAGGTGCTGGTTTACACGATCGCCGGCATGCTTGCCTCGTTCGCGGCGATCATTCTCAGTTCGAAAAACCTGACGGCCCAGTCGGGCATGGGTCTGATCTATGAACTCGACGCGATCGCCATGGCCGTGATCGGCGGTGTGTCGCTCACAGGAGGACGCGGGTCGATTATCGGGACGTCGCTTGGAATGCTGATATTCGGGGTGATTATCTCCGGCTTCACGTTCCTGAAGCTGGACGCGTTCTACCAGGAAATGGTCAAGGGCGGGATCATCGTGGCAGCGGTGGTGCTTGACCAGTGGCGGCAGAAAGCTGCGGCAGCCAGAGCGTAATCGGGAGGAAACGACAATGAGCGAAGAAATCGTTCTGAGGACCGAGGATCTCACCAAGCATTATGGCGGGGTCCATGCTCTGGAGGGAGCAAACTTCGAGCTGCAGAAGGGCGAGCACGTTGCCATCATGGGTGACAATGGCGCCGGCAAGTCGACATTTGTCCGTCAGATCACCGGCGTTGAGCAGCGCACGCGGGGAAAGGTCTGGCTTTATGGAGACGAGGTCAACTTCGCGGGTCCGCTTGACGCCCGCGAAGCCGGGGTCGAGACCGTGTTCCAGACACTGGCGCTGGCCGACGATCTCGATGTGCCCGACAACCTCTTCTTGGGGCGCGAGAAGACCTTCTGGAACTGGCTCGGTCCGTTCCGGGTTCTCGACTATAAGGGGATGCGCGAAGCCACGCTTGCCGGCCTTGAAAAAACGGCGGTCAAAATCCCAAACATCAAGAACACGATCCGCAACATGTCCGGCGGGCAGCGCCAGTGCGTCGCCATTGCCCGCACGGCGACTTTCCATTCGCGCCTGACCATCATGGACGAGCCGACCGCCGCGCTCGGCGTGCAGGAAACCGCGCAGGTGGAAAACATCATCCGTCAACTGAAAGAAGCCGGCGAACCGCTGATCCTGATCAGCCACAATATGCGCCAGGTCATGGATCTCGTGGACAGGATCATTGTCTTCCGCCGCGGCCGTATCGTTGCGAACCTCAACCGGGATGATACGGACGGGCAGGACGTGGTTGCCTATATCACCGGAGCAAAGACCGGAGCCGAATTTGAAGGGGCCGCGTGAAGTTTCTTAATCTGGACGATCCGTTTTTTCGCCCTGTCTGGCTTCGTGCGGCGATCGTCGCGGTCTGTGTGGCCTGGGGCCTGTTCGAATTTACCACCGGCACGCCGTTCTGGGGTGTGCTGTTCGTGGGAATCGGAGCCGTGGCGGCCTGGCGATTTGCCACGATCGACTACTCCGATGGTTCAGACGACTGAGGTTGGAAATTGGCGGTCACGCTCAAAGAGGTAGCCGAACGCGCGGGTGTGTCCCGTTCCGCCGTTTCGCGAACCTATACTGCGGGAGCGTCGGTCTCAGCGAAGACCCGCGCAAAGGTTGAACGAGCCGCCGCAGATCTCGGTTACAGTCCCAACGTACTCGCCTCCTCCCTGACCACGGGGCGCACGAAGCTGGTTGGGCTGGTATCAAACAACTTTCACAATCCGGTTTTTCTCCAGGTTTTCGACCGTTTTACCAGGGGCCTGCAGGACAGGGGTCTGCGGCCCCTGCTTGTCAATTTGTCGGACGAAACCGATCCGGAGAATTCGCTGCGTATGTTGCGGCAATATTCCGTCGACGCGGTCATCGTGGCATCGTCCACCCTGCCGGTGAGCTTTGCGCAAAGCTTTCACGACGCCGGCGTTCCCGTCGTACATTCGTTTGGACGGCTGACGCCGACGCCCAATGTACACACAGTGGGCATCGACAATATCGCGGCAGGCCGATTGGCGGGTCAGACCCTGATTGACCATGGCTATCGGCGTGTCGGCATGATGGCCGGGCCCGACACTGCGACCTCTACCCAGGACCGCCTTTCCGGCTTCATCGAGGTCATGCGCGAACATCCGCAGATCGAGGCAAGCTACTCCTTCGCCGACACCTATTCGTTCGATGCCGGACAGGTGGAGATGGCCCGCCTTCTATCCGGCCGCCGGGCCGAAGCCTATTTCTGCGGCGACGATGTCCTGTCGATCGGAGCGTTATCGGCGGCCCAGACCGCGGGCTTGAGCGTTCCCGGTGATCTTGGGTTGATCGGGCTCAACGACATGGAAATGGCACGCTGGCAGATTATCAACCTGACGACTATCCGTTATCCGATAGACGGCATTGTCGACACGTCCATTGAACTTGTCGCGGATATGCTGGAAGAGCACGAGTTTACGCCGCAGGCGCGATTGTTTGAATGCGAGGTCGTCGAGCGCGGCACGCTGCTGCGGCGTTAAGCTACTTCAGCATGTCGGGCACCGCATCGACCCAGGCCCCATGCGATTTTGCAGACGCAACAGCCTGATGGACCGCCACCATTGATCTCAATCCATCCTCGGCGCGGGGATAGAGATCGGCAACCGGGTCCGGAGCGCTCCCTTCCTTTTCGGCTCGGATTGCTTCGGCCAGATCGGCATAGATGTTTGCAAATGCCAACGGCATGCCTTCAGCGTGCCCGATGGTAACCCGCGATGTACGATCGGCCTCCGGTGACAGGTTCGCCTCGCCGCGCTCGATCACTTCCACGCGCCCACCCGTCGGCGTCACATAGAGCTGGTTCGGCTGTTCCTGCGCCCAGCGCAATCCGGCTTTCTCGCCGAAAACCTGGATGGTCAGTCCGTGCATCCGACCCACAGCGACTGCCGACGTCCACAGCCGGCCAACCGCACCGCCTGTCATCCGGAAATTCACCATGGCGTCGTCTTCCAGGTCGCGGCCGGCAATTGTCGAGACGAAATCGGCGGAGAGCTTCTCCACTTCCTGTCCGGTCACGAAACTTGCCAGGTGCAGGGCGTGGACGCCGCAATCTGCGAACTGGGCGGAAACCCCCATCTGCGCTGGATCATATCGCCAGCGGATCCGCGGATTGTCGGCCTGCGTCGCATCGGCGTGGTGCCCGTGGCTGAATTCCACGACGACCACCCGCACGTTACCCAGATCGCCGCGCGTGATCATTGCGCGCATGTGGCGCACCAAAGAATAGCCCGTATAGCCATAGTTGACCGCGCAAATGCGACCGGTGCGTCGGGAAATTTCCACGATTTCGTTGGCTTCCTCCACTTCAACGGTCATCGGTTTTTCGCAAAGCACATGAAAGCCGGCTTCCAGAAACGCCTTGGTGATTTCGTAGTGTGTTGCGTTCGGCGTTGCCACGGTGACGAGATCGATGCGGTCCGTGCGCGAACGTTCAGCAGCGAGCATTTCCTGCCAATCGCCGTAGGCCCGGTCCGCCGCAACACCCAGTTCCCGTGCAAAGGCCCGACCGGCCTCCGGGTCATGGTCCAATGCGCCCGCAACCATTTCGAACGCTCCGTCCAGGGTGGAGGCCAGACGGTGGGCCGGCCCGATCTGTGATCCCTTGCCGCCGCCGACCATGCCCCACTTCAGCTTCGCCATGTTCAAGCTCCAGAAAATCCGATGGATTTCAGATAACGGCGATTGTGCTTGGCATCGTCAATCGGTGACGTTTTGCCTGCCGGATCGCAATCCTGTTCTACCGTGCACCAACCCTCAAATCCGGCATCAAGCAATAATTGGCGAACGGCCGGGAAATCCACGTCTCCATCGCCGAGCTTGCAAAAAATACCCTGGGCGCAGGCGTCATAGAACCCGGTACGCCTGGCAATCACATCGGCCTTCACATGTGGATCGATGTCCTTGAAGTGCACGTAGCTTATCCGGTCCATATGACGTTCCATGAAGGCGACAGGGTCAAACCCCGCATAGGAATGATGTCCGGTGTCAAAGCAGATTTTCAGAATCCCCTCGTCGATCTCATCAAGGAGACGTTCCAGTTCCGGTTCGAAGTCGATGAAACCCGCCGCATGGGCGTGCATGCCCACTGTCAGCCCGTATTCCTCTGATCCGATCTTGGCAACTGTGGCAATTCGCTCGCGGAAAGCCGACCATTCAGCGTCGTCCATCTGTTCAGCCTCGCCGGCGCGGCCTGCCGTCGGCGCGCGCCGCGCAGAAATACTGTCGATCAGCACAAGATGTTCGGCCCCATGGGCCTGTAGCGCCCGGCTGGTGCGCACCGCACCATCCATAACGTCATCCCACTTGGCCGGATCATGGAACGGCCGGAAGACGACACCGCCAACCAGCGTCTGACCATATTCATCCAGTGCTTCGCCCAGCAGAACCGGATCCTCCGGCATGTAACCCACGGGACCGAGCTCAATACCGGCATAACCGGCCTCGGCATTCTCCTGCAGGACCTTTTGCCAGGCAGGATTACGCGGATCATCTGCGAACTCCACGCCCCAGCTGCAGGGTGCGTTTCCTATTCGGATCATGGAAATGTTCCTTTCCTCAGAAATCCTTCACCCGGACCCAGGTCCGCGCTTCGTGGGATGCAAACGCTGCGGCAACGACCCGGATGACCTCCATCCCGTCATTGAAAGTTGGCCAAGTGGACTGGCCGGTCTCGATTGCATTCAGGAAATCGTGCGCCTCGATGATGATCTGGTCCTGATATCCGGTTCCGTGTCCCGGCCCCTGGCAGAAATGCACGTAGTCCGGATGATCGGGTCCGGTCAGGATCTTGCGGAATCCGTGTTCACCCTCCGGCCCGTCGCGCAGATAGAGCCAGATGGCGTTCTGGTCCTCGCCGTCAAAGCGGATCGCGCCGTCCGTGCCGTCAATCTGATAGGCGTAACCCATCTTGCGCCCGGTCGCTATGCGGCTGATGAACAGGTGACCCATGACGCCGCATTCAAACCGGACCATCATCTGTGCCTGATCGTCGTTGGTCACAGGTAGGCCGCCCCGGTTTTCGTGAACTGTTTCAATGACCGCGTTCAGTTCTTCGATCGGACCCATCAGGGCATGAGCTGCGTTGATGATGTGCGGGGCCAGATCGCCCATATTGCCATTGGCGCGGCCTTCCGTCCGCCAGGTGGCCGGTGCGTCCGGATCAGCCAGGAAGTCTTCTGTGTGCTCCGCGCGGAAACAGGTGACCGTGCCAATCCGACCCTCATTCAGCAATTGCCGGGCAAACTGCGAAGCGGGCGTGCGGATATAGTTGAACCCGACCATATTTACAGTTCCAGACGCTTCCGCTGCCGCGACCATTGCCCGGCTGTCGGCGAGCGAGGCGCCAAGCGGTTTCTCGCAGAAAACCGGTTTCCCATGTTGAAACGCCGCGCCGGCAATCTCCCGGTGCAGGGATTGCGGACTTGCGATTACCACAGCCTCGACAGCAGGGTCAGCGACCAGGGTGCGCCAGTCATCGGTCGCTCGGTTAAAGCCCAATTCCTTCCGGTACCTTTCGGCCGATTCCGGAGATGATGCGCATACCATTTCCAGCACGGGGCGGAGGCGGGTGCCGAACACGGCGCCGACAGCAGAATAAGCCACCGCATGAGCCTTTCCCATGTAGCCACCTCCGACAATTCCGATGCCGATTTTGGTCATGATGCTGATTCCTGCCTTTTTGATCTTGCAACCGGTTGCAAAACACGTATCTTCGTTTTGTGCTCTCGGTCAACACACAATTGTATCCGGATCGATTTTGAGCCCTCGGGAGGTACCCCATGCTGAAAACTGGTGACACCGTAACATTGACGACCACTCAGGCCATCGTGCGCTATCTGGCGGCACAATATATCGAGATTGACGGGCAGAAACTGCGGCTTTGCGGTGGGGGCTTCGGGATTTTCGGCCACGGCAATGTGACATGCCTCGGGGAAGCCCTGGCCGACTACAAGGACGAATTGCCGCTCTATCGGGGACAGAACGAACAAGGGATGGGATTTGCCGCCGCCGGCTATGCCAAGGCCTGGTTGCGGCGCCGCTTCATGTTCTGTACGGCGAGCGCCGGTCCGGGCACGGCTAATCTTCTGACTTCTGCGGCGTTGGCTCATGCCAACAGGTTGCCGATGCTGATGCTGTGCGGAGACTCCTATCTGACACGTCTTCCGGATCCGGTGCTGCAGCAGCTCGAGCATTTCGGCAATCCCGCGCTCGGTCTGAATGATGCGTTCAAGGCCGTGAGCCGGTTCTGGGATCGCATCACACACCCGGCACAAATCATCCAGTCGTTGCCCGCAGCGATCGGGACCATGCTCGATCCGACTGACTGCGGCCCGGCCTTTATCGCTCTTCCCCAGGATATTCAGGGCTGGACCTACGATTATCCGCTGTCGTTTTTCAAACCGCGGGTGCACCGGATCCGCAGCCAGGCCGCAGATCCGGCCGAAATCGCCGAGGCGGCTGCACTGTTGCAGACATCGGAGCGGCCGATGATCATCGCCGGCGGAGGCGTGCAATACGGTGACGCAATCGCAGAACTGACAGCATTCGCCGAGGCAACGGGAATCCCTGTCGTGGAGACGATCGCTGGCCGCGCCAATCTGCGCCATGATCACGCGCTGAATATCGGTCCGATCGGCGTTACCGGATCTGACAGCGCCAACACGATCGCGGAGGAGGCAGACCTCATCCTGGCGGTCGGAACGCGGCTGCAGGATTTCACCACAGGCAGTTGGACGGCTTTCGCCCAAGACGCAAGGTTCATCGGGCTCAATTGCGGACGCCATGACGCGACCAAACATATGGCTCATGCCGTCATTGGTGACGCCAAAAAAACCCTGCCGGCTCTGCAGGCCGCGGCCGAATACAAAGCACCCGGTGGCTGGACGGAACGTGCCCAGGCGGAACGGGCCAAGTGGAACGATTATGTCGTCGACAACACCAGAGTTGGTAATCGCCCCAACTCCTATGCCCAGGCGATCGGCGTCGTAAACCAACTTTGCCATCCGCGCGACCGAGTGGTGGCCGCGGCCGGCGGACTTCCGGCGGAGGTAACCGCCAATTGGAAGACGCTCGACATCGGCACGGTCGACGTGGAGTTCGGCTTTTCGTGCATGGGGTACGAAATCGCAGGCGGATGGGGTGCGCGAATCGCCCAGGCAGAGCGGGAGCCTGATCGGGAGACCATCGTATTCACTGGCGACGGGTCCTACCTCCTGATGAACTCCGATATCTTCTCGTCCGTTCTGACCGAGAAAAAACTGATCATTCTGGTGCTCGACAATGGCGGTTTTGCCGTCATCAACAAGCTTCAGAACAATGTTGGCCTGGAAAGCTACAACAATCTCTTCTCCGACACGCCGACGGCGACGAACCTCGTCGAAGTCGATTATGAAGCACATGCAAGGTCGATGGGGGCTGAAGCCGAAACTGTCGAACACGCTGCGGATCTGGGCGCCGCCTTCGAGCGCGCCCAGGCATCCAAGTCGACCTATGTGATCGTCATGAAGGTGGACGCCTATGACGGTTGGACAACCGAAGGCCACACATGGTGGGAGGTGGGAACGCCGCATGTCTCAGAGAAGCAGGCGGTCCGCTCAGCCCATGCTGAGATCGAAGGCGCCCGTGCCCGCCAGCGCCGCGGGGTGTGATGTCGTGTTGACGCTGACGCCGGACCAGGCCGAACCAGCCACAGTCTGCGAAGAACTGTTGAACGGAGGCGGTGCGGTCAAGATAACAGGGCTGTTTTCCGCAGAGCAGATCGCCGATGCGCGGCAGGTTATCATGGAAGAGAGCGACCGTGACGCGGTCAAAGTCACTCATTTTCAGGGCGAGGCGATGGAGGATGGCACAGCCAATCTGCAACGTCGGGTCTGGAACCTGCTTGCCAAGGGTGCGGTCTTCTCCGAAATGGCCGCACATCCTGTTATCATGGGCATACTGCGGCTCTGGCTGGGCACGGAGTTCATCATGGGGTCCATCGCCGCCAACCGGATATTGCCGGGTGGACCTGGGCAGGAACCCCATGTCGATTATCCGTACTGGGACTTTCACGCTGCAGAAACCCATCCGTTGGGGCTCAACGCCAGCTTCCCCATGAACGCACAGGTCACGATCGTGCTTGACCCGTTTACGGAGGAAAGCGGCGCGACAGCTTACGCCCCGGGCACTCAGAAGAACCTGCGATATCCAGGTGTTGAGGAACAGAAGGCCTTCCATGACGATTGCGCCCGGATGATCGGCGAGCCTGGTGATACCATCGTGTTCTTCGGTGCCGCCTGGCATTGTGCCATGCCGAACCGGTCGGAACACGATCGAAACGCGGTGCTCATCAATTATCTGCCGAAGTGGATGAAACCGCTGGAGGATATGCCCGGCGCGATGCCGCCGGGATTCATCGAAGCGGCAAGTGACGATATCAAGCAGCTTCTGGGTATGAACTATCCCTACCCGGAAGTGCTCGACCAGGCTGATGCGACAAATGCTGCGGGGCGCCGATAATGGATTTGCTCGCAGGTATTCGGCAAAACAACTTCATCATCGTCGGACGCGCGGGGATCGATTTCTTTACCGATGCCGGCGTCGCAGTTGAAGATGCGGAGCGCGTCAGCGTTGATTTGGGCGGCAGTGCCGCGAACACCGCGGCCGGCATTTGCAAGCTCGGCGGCAGGGCTGCATTGGTGACCCGGGTGTCGGATGATTCGATCGGCAGTTATTGTATCAATCGCCTGCGCCACTACGGTGTCGACCCGCAATATGTCAATTCGATCGCTGGTGAATACCGCAATTCCCTGGCCGTCTACGAAAGCCGCGTCGAGGGCCACCGGAATGTGATCTACCGAAACGGTGCAGCGGATTTCCAGATGAACAATGAGGATGTCTGCGCTGTCGATTACTCGCTTTACGGCGCGCTGATCACTGCAGGTACTGTGTTTGCCGCCGAACCCTCGCGTTCTGCCACGTTCAGATCGTTTGAACTGGCCAAGGCCGCCAGTCTGCCGATCATATTTGATGTCGATTACCGCCCTTATTCCTGGCCTTCAGCAGAGATCGCCTCAGACGTTCTGAGCCGCGCAGCGGACCAGTGCGACATGATTGTCGGCAATGACGAGGAATTCGGTTTCATGGCCGGGGATTATGACAAGGGCCTTCAGAAGGCACGCCAACTTTCAGAAGAGACCGTATCCATCGTGATCTACAAGATGGGCGGTGATGGCGCGATCACGTTCTCCGGCGGAGAAGAAATCCGCACGGGGATTTATCCTGTAGAAGCTCTGAAACCGGTCGGTGCAGGCGACAGCTTCATGGCAGGCCTGATGACCTCACTGGCGTCGGGTCATGACCTGAAGACCGCGATCCTGCGCGGGTCCGCCTGCGCGTCCATCACGGTGTCCCGCCCCGGCTGCGCGCCGGCCATACCTGACAGCTCAACTCTGGAAGCTTTCCTAGCTGACCACCCCGGACCGACAACTCCCTAAAGGTAAGACCATGCACATTGCGCCCTATGACAACATGAACAAGCCCATTGTCGATGTCGACGATACGACGGTGCCGCTGAACTACTTCAATATTGTAAAGCTGAAGAACGGCGAGGCTTTCCAATACGCCATTCCAGGATACGAAACCTGCATCGTCCCGGCGACGGGCACAATTGACGTCGACGTTGAAGGCTTCAAGGCCGACGACCTGGGCGGGCGCGGCGAGGATGTCTGGGACGGCGAACCGGAAGGGGTCTATGTGCCGACGGCAGCCAACGCCACAATGGTCTGCACGTCCGATGACGCTGAGATATTTGTGGCTGGTGCCCGATACGATGACGTGCTGGAGCCGTTCGCGGTTCGCTCCGACGAACTCGACCTTGTCCAGTACGGTTCGGACGACACCAAGACCCACCGCAAGATCAAGCACATCCTCGGCCAGAAACAGCACGGCATGGTTGGCCGCCTTCTGGTCAGCGAACTGTTCACGGTGGGGCAGGGCGGATGGTCGGGATTTCCGTCCCATAAACATGACACGGACCGCCTGCCGGACGAGACGCGGCACGATGAAACCTACAATTTCCGCTTTCGGCCGAAACACGGATCAGGATTGCAGATGCTGCAGCGCGAGGACGGCAAGCCCGGCGACGCCTATCAT
>CAJHYR010000216.1_pt1 | contig 10482 bp, 11 predicted proteins | sample 9198791 | NCBI WGS metagenome assembly CAJHYR01 (sample SAMEA7708372, study PRJEB35096) | sediment metagenome | biome: marine neritic benthic zone biome [ENVO:01000025]; feature: sediment [ENVO:00002007]; material: shallow marine sediment [ENVO:03000034] sea grass bed [ENVO_01000059] ... | reverse complement strand
GGAGCCGGCCGGAAGGCCGGCTTTTTTTTGCCCGTATTTGCCGGAAGACCAGCGATGTGGCAAAAAGTGCATATGTTTCGGGCAGCAATTTCAGCCGCATGCATCCCGGTTATTCTGGTCGGCCCCGCTAACGCTCAGACCGCTGTTGAGAAAGGCCGGTCAGTCGCAATGGAGCATTGTTCACGCTGCCACGTTGTCGATGATGCAAATCCATTTGCAGGCATCGCCTCGACACCCTCGTTCAAGCTACTGGCAACCGGCTTTGACGATTGGAAGGAGCGGTTCGAAACGTTTCACACGCGCCGGCCGCACCCGTCTGTCGTGCGGTTTGAAGGTGTTGCGCCGCTCAGCAACGCTTTGCCGACAACGAAGACAGTCGACATGAAACTGGAAGATATCGACGCGATCGTCGCATTTGCGAGCTGGCTCAATTCGCAAGGCAATTAATTTCGATCACTTGATCCCGATCACTTGATCCCGATCACTGGCGCTCCCGCGAGAGGCCTTTTTCGGCCAGTTCATCCAGATACCCCGCCCAACGTTCGGCCTGCTCTGATCCCAGATTCCGAAGATAGTTCCAGGAAAAAATTCCGGTGTCGTGAAGATCATCAAATGTGAGCCTGACTGCATAGTTCCCCACAGGTTCGAGCTTGATGATCTCGACATCCTTCTTTCCGCCGACCGTCTGACGCTGATCCGGTGAATGGCCCTGCACTTCCGCAGACGGCGACATGACCCGCAAGTACTCGGCGGAGAGTTCGTAGGACGCGCCGTTGTCGAATGAGACAACAAGAGTCCTGCGATCCTTCTTCAATCGGATTTCGGTCGGCCAAGTGTCAGACAATGCACACTCCTGAGGACAATTTCCTAACTTGCGGATCGTCAACACATATCCGATTTGACACGAGTGGCAATACCGATCATTGACGATCTAATCTTTGCCGTTACATTGATAAAAAATAGCCCTGCAAAGGTGCTTACGTTCGGGAGACGCCGTGTCAGAAGCCCATCCTCTTGAATCGGAATACAATGGTGGATCGATGATTGACCCGTTCGGCCGGGCCATAACCTATCTGCGTGTGTCCGTTACCGATCGATGCGATTTCCGCTGCGTTTATTGCATGGCGGAAGACATGACCTTTCTGCCCAAACGCGATCTCCTGACTCTTGAAGAACTTGACCGGCTTTGTACGGCGTTTGTTGATAAGGGCGTTCGAAAGATCCGTCTGACCGGTGGCGAACCGCTCGTGCGACGGAACATCATGTCGCTTTTTCGCGCCATCGGCCGTCACGTTGAAACGGGAAAGCTGGACGAACTGACTGTCACGACGAACGGATCACAGCTTGAACGCTTCGCTGCGGAACTTGTCGACGCGGGCGTCCGCCGCATCAACGTGTCGCTCGATACGCTCAGCAGGGCCAAATTCAAGGCGATCACCCGCTGGGGCGAAATCGGCAAGGTGATGGCCGGAATCAAGGCGGCACGTGACGCCGGACTGGCGGTGAAAATCAACACCGTTGCGCTGAAGGGCGTGAACGACGAAGAGATCGAAACCATGATCCGCTGGGCGCACGGTGAAGGCATGGACATGACGCTCATAGAGACCATGCCGATGGGCGATATCGACGGGGACAGGACCGATCAATATCTGCCACTGTCTCTGGTCAGGGCTAATCTGGCGGAGCGGTTCGCGCTGGAGGACATTCCGTACAAGACCGGTGGGCCTGCGCGCTATGTCAGAGTTAGCGAGACCGGCGGGCGGCTCGGCTTCATCACACCGATGACCCACAATTTCTGCGAAAGCTGTAATCGCGTGCGGATCACCTGCACCGGCACGCTCTATATGTGCCTGGGCCAGGACGATGCCGCTGACCTTCGTGAGCCCCTGCGCGCATCGGAAGGCAAAGAGCTCCTGAATGCGGCCATCGACGAAGCGATTTCGCGAAAACCCAAAGGTCATGATTTTATCATCGATCGGCGCAACAAGCGACCGAGTGTCAGTCGCCATATGAGTGTGACAGGCGGCTAGGCGACTTCCCGCATTCCAATCCAACAAGGTTACGAGGCTGTCGGCCAGGCGAACGGGCCGCTACCAGTATTTCTGCCTAATTGCGCCATGCATGAAATCCGTCAGAATAACCGCTTGGCAATTCTCTACCTGATGATCGCCATGGCCGGCTTTATCTTCAATGACACTTTCACAAAGTTGGCGAGCGAAGAACTTTCAACCGGCCAGATTATTTTCGTCCGCGGCATTATCGCTTCACCGATGATTATACTTCTTGCCTGGTGGCGAGGCGCGTTCGGGAATCTGCGACAGCTTGCACACAAGACTGTTTTCTTGCGAACCTCGGGCGAGCTCTTCGCGACGGCCTGCTATCTTACGGCGCTCTTTAACATGCCGATCGCCAATGCAAGTGCCATTCTGCAAACCGTGCCGCTTGCAACAACAGCAGGTGCTGCGATTTTCTTGGGCGAGGCGGTCGGTATTCGGCGGTGGACTGCCATTGCGATTGGATTTGTCGGCGTGCTCATTATTATCCGGCCCGGAACGGACGGGTTCACGATCTGGTCGCTCTTTGCCCTGGCCGGCGTCGCAGGCATCCTGGTACGCGATCTGGCGTCACGCGTCATGCCCGCCGGAATCCCTGTGCTCGGCGCGGCGGCATTTTCCGCAGTCGCGGTAACATGCCTTGGTGCCGTCATGGCTCTTTTCAGCGAATGGCGGCCCCTGTCCCCGCTTCTGCTCGCTTACCTGACCACGTCAGCCGTCTTTCTGCTTGTTGCCTACAGCTTCATTCAACTGGCGATGCGAACCGGAGAGGTCTCCTATGTCGCCCCCTTCCGCTACACCATTCTGCTTTGGGCCATAATCATCCAGATCGCTGTCTTCGGCGTCCTGCCCGATGCACCGATGCTGCTCGGCAGCTTTATTCTTGTCGCCATGGGTCTTTACACCTTCTATCGTGAACGCGCCATCGCCGACGAAAAGCCGGAAACCGCCGAATCCGCCTAGAGTGCTTTCATATGGCGAGATGAACGAATTGCGTGGATTGTTGGAATTCCGGGATTTCCCGCCTGGCCGGGATATGTGATCCTGCGGTTCAGGGCTTCCAGACGGGAGCGGGCCATGAGCACACCACGCAGCGGACCACACCGGGACCTGTTTCGTCCGGCGCTGGACGAGATCATCGATCCGGGCCATCTGCTCGTGCGACTGGCCGGCGAATTGGACTGGAATCGATTGGAAGGCAGCATCAGATCGGTCTGTCGGCCCGGCCCCGGCCAGCCGCCACTTGCCAGCCGTCTGGTCGCCGGCCTGTTCGTCCTTAAACGCATTCATGGCCTCTCTGACGAAGCCCTTTGCGCCCGCTGGCTCGAAAATCCGTACGATCAGTATTTTTGCGGAGAGCAACATTTCCGCCGGCGACTGCCGTTAGATCGTTCTTCAATGGCGCGCTGGCGGCGCCGGCTTGGAGAAGACGAGATCAACGCCTTGATCGACGCCTGCCTGCGGGAGGCCGACCACTTGGGAATTGACACTGAGGTTGCCGCTTACGGTTAGAGCACGCTGCCGGGAATGCGGTGTATTTGATTTCTTGCGTTTGTCAGTGAACTTCTGCCTTGAATGAAGACCAAGTTTCGCCAAACTGCCGAGATCATGAAGGTCACCATTCTCGACGATTATTTCGATACTCTGCGGACTCTTCCCTGCTTCTCCGTCCTTGACGGGCACGACGTCACGGTGTGGACCGATCATGTCCAGGACACCGATTCCCTGGCAGAGCGGCTAAAAGATACAGAAGCCCTTGTCCTCTTCCGCGAGCGGACGAAAATACAAGCGCCGTTGTTGGACAGGCTGGACACGCTCAAACTGATCAGCCAGCGCAGCGTCTATCCGCATGTCGATGTGGACGCCTGTACCCGAAATGGCGTGATGTTGTGTTCCAATATGCACAAGGGAACACCGTCATACGCGGCTGCCGAATTGACCTTCGGCCTGATTCTGGCGGCCATGCGGCAAATACCGCAGCAGATGGCCGCCCTGAAGGCCGGTACGTGGCAAACCGGCGTCGGTCATACAGTCAGGGGAAAGAAACTCGGCATCTGGAGTTACGGACGGATCGGCGCGGCCGTCGCCGATTATGGGCGCGCCTTCGGAATGGATGTCAATATCTGGGGCGGCAGGGATTCGCGTGCCCGCGCTATTGATGACGGCTTTGCCGTTGCGGAGGACCGCGAAACGTTCTTCTCAGACAATGACGTCGTTTCACTCCACATCCGACTGAAGCCCGAAACGACCGGTATCGTCACCGCGGCTGACCTTGCCCGGATGAAGCCGGACGCGCTGATCGTCAACACCAGCCGTGCCGGACTGATCGAGCAAGATGCATTGGCAGCTGCGCTTTCCGCGGGGCGTCCGGGCATGGCCGCTGTGGATGTCTTTGAAAAGGAGCCGGTGACCGGCGCGAACGATCCCCTGCTGTCCATGCCGAATGTGGTTGCCACGCCTCATATTGGATACGTGACGAAGGAAGAGTACGAAATCCAGTTCCGCGACATCTTCAATCAGATCGTTGCATTCCACAACGGCGCACCGATCAACGTGATCAATCCGGAAGTGCTGGTCTAAGGCTGATCGTGAGCCGTCCTGACGGAAGATTGGCGCCTGCAATGCGGCGCATGGCAGCCGCCGCAAATCAGCATAACTCAACGCCGCGTAAGCGCTTATGTCGGCCATGAAAGGATTTTCATCATGGCCAGGAACAAACCGGGATTATTCACGTTATTCGCAGCCGGACTGCGGACGTCGCATGCGATAAGAAGTGGCACCAGGCCCAGTGAACAGGATCTGAAGGTTCTGGGAATCAATCCCAAGCAGGTGACGTGGGTCAGCTGAAGGTTTATCTTGAGCGAATTCAGGCGCGGCCGTTTTCCTCAAGAAAGCGGAGCCCTTTTTCGGTCACGCGAACAATCGCGCCTTCCGGTTTCTGAAACTGGTGAACAATCAAGCCATTGTCGACTGCATCTTCCCAGATCTGCAGACGTGGACAGGATGTACGCCAGGCATCCATGACGTCCTCATAGGGTTTCGGCGACTTGCCGACCCACTCAACGAGATCCAGTACAAGGTCTCTGTTGTCCATCGTCATTAGCGGCTCCCAAACAGAGTCAGGCCTCGATTATGTCGCTGGCTGGTGTGAATGACCAGCCCTTGCCGTGACCTGCCGCATTTGTTGAAGTACCGACATGGGGAGGACAGATGCCATGCACGTGATCATCTGTGGCGGCGGTATCATCGGCGCTTCTATAGCCTATTTCCTGAGCGAACTCGGGGCCCGTGTCACGATCATTGAGAGAAACGTGGTAGCTGGCGCCGCCTCAGGTAAATCCGGTGGGTTCCTTGCGCTGGACTGGAATGATCACTCTCCCCTTTCAAAGCTGGCGCGGCGCAGCTTCGGACTGCACGGAGAGCTTGCAGAAAAACATGATAGGCAGTGGGGTTACCGGCGTGTCGACACGCTGAGCGTTGCCGCAAGTGCGCTCCGCCGCCTGAACAGCGCCAACGGCCGGGATTTGCCGGCCTGGACAGCAGCCGGGGCGGTGCTTCGGGGTAAGCTCGGAACGCCACAAACAACAGCGCAGGTCAATCCAGGCGATTTCACAAAAGCGATGGCCGATCTTGCGATCCGCAAAGGTGCCGCGTTGATCATAGGCGAGGTCGAAACAATTGGCCTCACACCTGCTGGCGACCGGATTGCCGGTGTACAGGTAAATGGTGAGCGGCTTGCCGCTGATGCGGTCGTTATCGCGATGGGCCCATGGTCCATCCTTGCCCAAAACTGGCTGCGAATTCCGGCGGTCTTTGGTCTGAAGGGGAACAGCATTGTCTATCGCCCTAAGACTGATTTTTCAGCACATGCCCTTTTTTCCGATATCGAAGCGGCCGACCGGGAGGTGCTATCGCCGGAAATCTACCCGCGCCCGGATGGTACAGTCTATGTTTGCGGCCTGTCGAGCCAGGAGGCACTGCCCGCAGACCCGGCAGATGTTTTCCCCGAAACCGGCCGGATCGAGCGATTGCACGAGGCGGCGATCACGGTCGTGCCGTCTCTTAAGGACGCTGAGATCATGGCAAGGCAAGCCTGCTATCGGCCGGTCTGCGCAGACGGCCTGCCGGTGATCGGCCCGATCAGTAGTGTTGAAGGTGCATTCATCGCGACAGGCCATAGCGTCTGGGGTATTCTCAACGCGCCTGCGACAGGCGAAGCGCTGGCCCAACTGATCCTTCAAGGTGCGTCCGATATCGATCTTTCACCGTTTCATCCCGACCGATTTGGCTGACTGGATTATTGTGTGCGAATACCCGATTTACCGAAACTGATTCATTGATATTGCCTTGTCAGACACCCCCTCACCACGCCGCCGGCCGACGACCTGGTCTCTGATCGCCGTTTCGATGATCAGCCCGATGGGATTGACGATCATCATTCCGTCGATGCCGGGGCTTCAGCAGGTCTTCTCGGCAGAATACTCGTCCGTCCAGTTCACGCTCTCGCTCTACCTTGCAGCAACTGCCGTTGCCCAGCCGATTATCGGTCTCCTTTCTGATCATTACGGGCGCCGGCCGGTTCTCCTTATCGGAATAACTGTTTTTGTCATTGCGTGCCTTGCAACACCTGTCGCAACCAACATTGAAACCGTCATCCTGTTGCGGGTGCTTCAGGGCGCCGGAGGTTGCGCCGGTATTGTCCTCGGCCGGGCGATCATCCGAGACCTTTTTGAGCGCGGACGGGCCGCGAGCATGATCGGATATGTAACGATGGCATTTGCCGTTGCTCCGATGGTTGCGCCGTTAATCGGCGGTCTGCTCCAGGAGCAATTCGGCTGGGCGTCGATTTACTGGTTTCTCGGGCTGGTTTCCCTTCTTTGCCTGATCCTGGCCTGGTCCGATGTCAGCGAAACGAATACGGCGATGACAAGCCAACTGGGATTCGGACAGATGTTCCGCGATTTCGCAACGTTACTCGCCGATCCGGCGTTTCTTCTCTTTGCGGCGATTGCCGCCATATCCAGTGCAACGTTCTTTTCGTTTCTCGGCGGAGCGCCCTTTGTTTCTGAAGAAATCCTGAAGCTAAAGCCAACAGTCTATGGCGCCTGGTTTGCGTTGACGGCAATCGGCTATTCGGCCGGGAATTTTCTCTCCGGCCGGTATGCCCAGCAACTGGGCATTCACAGGATGATCCTCTACGGATCAGTCCTGCTGTGCCTTCCCATCACGCTGCTGTTCGGCCTTTTCAGTACCGGTATCGCAAATGCTGCATCATTCTTCATTCCGATGTTCTTTATGGGCCTTGCCAACGGAATTTGCCTGCCAAGCGCGATTGCCGGTGCGATCAGCGCAAAACCGAATATCGCCGGCGCGGCATCCGGCTTGAGCGGATCGATGCAGACCGGTATCGGGGCCGCATTCGCGGCGGTGACCGGCGCCCTGCTCGCCGGTGGAACATCGGCCATGCCCCTGTTCTTCGTCATGGGCTCAACGTCAGTCGTAACGCTACTGCTTGCTATCCAGCTGTCACGGGCGCGTTTCTGAACGATTGGGCGCAGGCCATGTGCATTTCCCGATCAGATCGGTTCGCTTTCCTCGGCCGGGTAAAGCAACGTGAAGATGTGTCGATAGCCAGCGTCATTACTTGATAATAAAAGCTGTACCGAATCTGATGAAGTCCGGTCTATCAACAGTTCCGCGATCGACACGATCTTGCCATCGATCGCATCGCTGGCGTTCGCTTTCCGACCTGACGTGGAATTCGCAGGTGCGATTATCTGCTGATCCAATGTCGCCGCTGCTTCTCCGGCAAAACGGTCAGCGTCTTCGTTCTGGCCGGCAGCAATTGAGCCGGAAGCGAGGTTCAGAAGCAACGCTGCATACAGTGCCGGACGGTCACTACGGAGTGATTCGGCGTTGTTTTTGGCACGTTGTAACAATGCGAGCGCATCGCCAAATTGACCCTCGAACATCAACTGTCCGGCAATGTTGTTTGCAAGGACGATACGCTTTTCGCGATCGGTTAGCGGTACGCGGCTCAGTAATCCCTCACCGAAGCCGGTAGCGCGATTGCTGCCACCTGCGAGCAGCATCTCAAATCGCCTCAACTGGCGGTCTGGCCGGCCGGCGGACATGACGTCTGCCGTAACCCCGTCGATTTTGCCGGTTTCGGAGAGACCGTGGTCGCGCTGGAATTCGCGCAACGCACTGTCCGTTTTTCGACCGGCAACGCCGTCGACAGGGCCGGCCGCGTATCCCAGTTCATTGAGCCGCCTTTGGAGAGACTTCGTGTCATCGACGAACTGAGCCGATGAGTAAAAACGTGGGGCGTACCATCCTGCCGCCGAAGTCAGCTCACTCACGGCAAGGGGCTGCAGCTTTTCGATCCGGCCATCCGATTTGAAGTCAAATGCATAAAGGACCTGCGCGACAGGCTGACAAACGACGCAACCGCTCGTTACCGGATAAGCAAACACAAAACGCTGTTTGCCGTTCTCAAACAACCGATAGCTTTCAAACCGCGGGTTCATATGGAGCGTTGCTTTCGGGAATTTCTTCTTCAACTGGACAGACCGGGTAATCGCGTCATTACTCTTCCTGATCGTTGAAGACCGCAGAGAAATTGCGCCACTGGGACTGTTGACAAGAGCATATTCGGACTGTTCGGCTGACGCGTAGGACAAACCTATTGTCACAAGATCGACCGGACCGAATTCATCGAAATGGCTGACATAAGAGCCGACCAATCCCGTTTTCTCAAGCAAGTATGCTGCGCGCAATGCGGGCCCCGGCGCACCGCTTTCCTTCAGGCAGGCAATGATGTTGCGACAACCGGCTAAACTCGGCGAACTCCATGCGGACTCAGGGCTAAATCCCTCCGGTCGCCTTGTTCCGGCGGGCAACCAATCCGGGCGCCGCGCGGGCGATTGGCTCGATGAAGCAAGGCGCCAGTCGTAAAGGTCCGTGACAATATTCGCAGGATAATTTGAATTCGCGGCAACCTGAGCGTTTCCGGAGACGGCGCTTTGAAGTTCACTGGACAGCTCAGTCGACAGCGTCCCTGTTTGATTCAGGCCCCTGTCCTTCTGGAACGCGCTGATGGCACGCCTGGTCCGTTTTCCGAGAACACCGTCAATCGGGCCCGGATCATAACCGAGATCGTCAAGCGCCTTTTGAACGTCAGCGACGCCCATTACAGATGCCATATCGTTGATCGCACGAAGGAATTCGCCCTCGACCAATGCGCCTATATTATAGTCGTTATAAAGGTCGAATTTCTTTCGGCGTTTGAAGCTGGCCGACGTTGTGCCGACCATGATTCCGATAAGCGCAGGACTTCCGGACAATTCGCTGAGCACGGCGCCGCCGGAATTTCCGGGAGATATATCGCAATCAGTCCGGATACCCCTGACACCGGAACTCCAGGCAACGACTTCCGGCTTGATGGCGCATTCTGCGAGGCTTTTGACGCGGGTGCGTTTTGCCCCCCAATTGTCGAAATTGAAGTTGGCGACTTTAGTGACGTTGGCAACATCCAGCCAGCGGAACAGCGGTGAAAGATCGTCGACCACCGGATATGGTTCCACCGGCAACGGATCCTTCAGCCTGATCACTGCCCAGTCAAAACCGGCGAAGTTGGCGTCATCGGGATCGCTGAAACCGGAGAAGAACTCCCGGGTAAGCCTCGAACTGACTGTCCGGCCGTCGACCGTCGTTTCAAAGACACATTTGCTAAGATCGCCAAGTGGCTTGGCGTCTTTCCCGATAATCGTGTGTGCAGTCGTCGTGACAATATCATTGCGGGCCGTCAATTGACCCGACGCATAGACGACCGACCGGCTTTGCCGCCCTTTGCCGAAACCGCGGCACGTGATCGCTCCGGATGCAGCATATCGGTTCTGAATTTCTCGGAACGTTCTGTTTCTTTGCTTGGCAAATTGTAGTTCTGTGCGCCGCTCATCCTCACCGAACATGCTGACCGGGATAACCGTCGACGACTGACAAGCGGATACGGTGCACGCCTGCTGCATGATCGGACCCGCAAGACCCTCTCCTGCAAGCAACACTAGTAAAACTACCGACATAAATGCCGGAACCCCGCATTTTCGGCGGCTGTGTGATGCCCCGAACTGAAATCGCCTATCGTTCATACACTTTACCCGGAAAGCGCCAATTCACTCCACGCTGATGCTATGCATTAAAGTCGTTGATCGGGATAAGTGCAAATCAATCATTTGAGGAATTAATGCGTATCGTGTCTTTTTGCATCTATTCTGACGCGATACGCTCTAGGCTGAATGTCGATTCAACCTGGGCCAAGCTGTTCATCGCGGATAGCCAAAGTGGTAGTATTCAGCCTATAAACGGCATCATCGCCGGATATGGCGTTGAACTGAAGTGGCGGTAAAGCGGCGGGGGCGACATTGAG
>CAJHYR010000424.1_pt1 | contig 10483 bp, 6 predicted proteins | sample 9198791 | NCBI WGS metagenome assembly CAJHYR01 (sample SAMEA7708372, study PRJEB35096) | sediment metagenome | biome: marine neritic benthic zone biome [ENVO:01000025]; feature: sediment [ENVO:00002007]; material: shallow marine sediment [ENVO:03000034] sea grass bed [ENVO_01000059] ... | reverse complement strand
GGCAGTCGGTATTCGGCACCGTTGATCAGGTCCGTCAGCAATTGGCGGAATTGCGCGAACGGCTGGATTCAGATGGCTGGTCGGGTGCCAATGCCGTCTCTGCCATGCAGGATCGGCTTGAACTGATTACCGAGAAACTCGCCCAGCTGGAGTTAACCCCGTCCGCCCTGTCAGCGGTTGAAATTGGCTACAGCAACATCCTTGAGCGGGTGTCGCGGATCGAGCAGTTGGCGGGGCAGTCGGTTGTCACCGACGATCTGACCAGCCGCCTGGACGCGCTTCGCGATATGATTTCCAGGCTGGAAAACAGGGACGGCCTCGGTTCGCTGGAATACCGTGTCGCTGCACTTTCAGACAATATCGACGCGTTAGCCGCCCAGCGCGGCAGCGATCCGGCGTTTGACCGGGTGGAACTGAAGCTGGCCGACATGGCCCGCACGATCGGGACCATTCGCGATCGTCGCGATGTTCATTCCGGTGCCATTGAAACCCGGCTGGCCGACATCGCTGCGCGCATTGACAAGATGGCGCAAGACCGCGGCCGGATCGATTTCGCGCCTGTTGAACGGCAGATCGCCTCGTTGTCGAGCAGGATCGATCGCATCGGCGATGAGCGGCAGGAGATCGACCTGACAGGCATGGAAAGGCAGCTTGCCGAATTCGGCAGCCGTATCGAAACCATGCTCAGCCGTCCGGAACCGGAACCGGTAGAGGGGCCGGATTTCAGCCACATCGAAACGCATCTGGCGAAACTGCACGCGCGGCTTGAGGACGTTCTCGCCACGGCCGATGGAAACAAGGACGATGAACCGCCTGCCGTCCTGGAAGATATCGATCAGCGCCTCGTGGCACTGAACGGGCGCCTGGACGAACTGGCGCTGACGTCCGGCAGTGAACCGGCAGACCTTTCACCGATTTCTTCGCGTCTCGATACGATCGAAGGTCGCCTTGGCGATCTGGCAAATGACCGCTCGAGCGCCTCGCTGCCGGTCGAATTATCCATATTGTCGAGCAAGCTGAACCTGATCGATGAACAGCTCAGGGACCTGTCTCCGACGAATCCGGACCTGCCGGCGCTTTTCGAACGCCTGGCGGAGATCGACGGACGCATATCGCAGATTTCAGAAGCGCAGGTCGATTTCAGTCCGGTGGCCGAACAGATAGCAGCGCTGGAACAAAGGCTGATATCGTCCGATCCGGCATCGGGCTTTGACCTGCAGCCCGTATCCGGCCAGCTTGAGCGGATCGAGGCCCGCCTCGAAACAATTTCCGCTGGCGATCCGGACGCTTCGGACATCGTTACTGACCGGCTGGATGCGCTAAACCGCAGGCTGGACGAACTGCCGCAACCTGCTGAGGTCGACATTACGCCGTTGAACGAACAGCTCACGGCGATCGATCAGCAGCTGCGCGGGATCGGCAGCGCCGGCGAGGACAGTGTCGACCTTTCCCCGGTTACGCAAAGGCTTGACCGGTTCGAGGAATATCTGGCCGCATTCAAACCGGGCGACCTGGTCGATCTGACCGATATACGGACAATGCTGGGCGGCCTTGACGAACGCATTGCCAATCTGGCGGCCCTGCCGTTAGCGGCGCCCGGCGATGCTGAGCCGGTGGCGCCGGATTTCTCCGTGATTACAGACCGGCTTTTGCGGATCGATCAGCGTATTTCGGCGCTGGATGTTCAGCCGGAACCGGTCGATATGTCGCCTGTCACAGACCGGCTTGCGGAAATTGACCGGCGGATTTCAGCGCTGAATGTCCAGCCGGAACCGGTCGACTTCTCGCCGGTCACTGACCGGCTTCAGGCCATTGACGAGCGGATCTCGGGAATCAGCGTTCAGCCGGAGTCGATCGATCTGTCGCCGGTCACCGACCGCCTATTCGCAATTGACGAACGCATTTCCGGATTTAACGTTCAACCGGAAGCCGTCGATCTGTCGCCGGTGACCGACCGCTTGCACGCGATCGATGACCGGATCTCGTCACTGAATGTTCAGCCGGCGCCTGTCGACATGTCGCCGGTTGCAGATCGGCTGCATGCTCTCGACGAGCGGATATCGGCGCTGGATGTTCAGCCTGCACCTGTCGACATGTCGCCGGTTACTGACCGTCTCCATGCTCTCGACGAGCGGATATCGGCGCTGGATGTTCAGCACGAACCAGTTGACATTTCGCCGGTTACCGATCGTCTCCATGCCATCGAACAACGTCTCGAAGCGTATCAGGCCAGCGAATCGCCGGTTAACGAGAATCTTTTGCCGCTGCTTGAGACGCTGGAAGGTGCGCTGCGTAAGATCGCCTCAACCGACGAGATCTCTGCGTTGGCTGAGAAGGTCGGCGGACTGCACGCTGCTCTGGACAATGCTGGCGAGGGGACCGCCATCGACGAAATGGCGGAGCTGCGCAACGACATCACCTATCTGCGCCGCGAACTGCGATCCATGCCGATGATGGCAGAATCGGACGACGGATCCGGCGGGCTTGGTTCGATGTTGGCTGACATTCGCGAGCGCCTTGATCGCGTTCCGGTCGAACAACCCGTGACGTTCCGCGATCTGGAAGACCAGATCGGCCGCATCGTCCGATCAATGGAAGGTGATGGCACCGGCACCGGTTCACTGTCGCAGATCGAAGCCAGCCTTGCTTCAATTGAAGCCCGGCTGGAGGACGCCGGACAGGTTGCCGTTCAGGCCGCCCTGGCCGACATGCCGGAAGGATCAGGGGCCGACGGCGTTGCAGCAATTGCTGGCCTGGCGGCCTCGATCGAAGGCAGCATCAACGAGCTGAAACATGCAACTGCAACGGCAGATGAAGACACGCGGCGGACGCTCGATGCACTGAACGCCACGATGGAACTTCTCGTTGACCGGATGACTTATCTGGAAGGCGCCGCCGGGACAGAACGCGTCTCTGAGGCTGTTGAAACCTATTCCGCCGAACAAGTGGCGCCTGGCATATTTGCCGAACGCGGAATTGCCGAGACTGCCGCCGGGGGCATACCCGAAGTTACCATCACGCCGGAAGTGCCGGCAAACGAAGAACCGGTACCCGAGGAACCGGTAGACGAAGGGCCGATACACGAGGAGCCTGTAGACGAAGAACCGGTAGACGAAGAACCGGTAGACGAAGAACCGGTACACGAGGAGCCGGTACACGAGGAGCCGGTACACGAGGAGCCGGTACAGGAAGAACCGGTATTCGAAGAGACAGAAGAGATCTATAACCCGGCAGCGGACTTCGGTTTTGAAGAGGCACCGGAATCACCGTCTGTAGCCGAACCGCAAGCTGAAGAATTCCCGGCGCCGCACGGTCTGGAAGACGCTGAACCTGGTGTTGATCACACCGCTGCGGAAGGCGAGGCGGAGTATGCCGGCCATGAACCGGTCGCAGAAGTCGATCCGGCAGCGATCGTTGAGGAAATGGCCGCCCAACACTTTGAAGCCCAGACGGAATCCCTTCCGGCGACGCCGCAGGACGAACTGCCGGCCGCCTTCAATGAACTTCACCCGGTAGCCGGCGATGGCCCGCTAGAGATCGACATGCCTGCCGACGGTGACGACGGGCAAGGCGAAAACAGATCGGGCGTCGGTGCGATGCTCGGCCGGCTGACGTCCAGCCAGATCCTGAAGCGCGCCACCGGCGGAAAGGCCGATTCGTTCACGCCGGCTCCCGATGAGAATTTGCCTCAGCAGGACGATGTTCCGGTCGAGCCGGGCGCGAGCGATCTGGCCGATCCTGATCTGCAGGAAACCGAAGAACCGGTATCGGACCAGGGCGAGACGGACCTGGATGAAGAACTGCCCCGGACAAGGCAGGGCGCCGGACTGGGTGACCTTGCTGCCGCCTCCGGCCTGGGCTTTGATACCCAGCAGCCGCAAGAACCGGACAACCAATTCCTTTCCGCTGCAAGACGGGCAGCGCGCGCGGCCGTACTGGAGGCCGCATCGGTCGAGCCGTCGGCCGAAAGCCGCAAGGCGGATACAAAGCGTCCGAGACGGAAGCTTGGCCTTCTGCTGGTCCTGCTGTTGGCCGTGGTCGCGGCTGTCGCCTTTGCGGGCTACAAATTCTGGCGCGGCGAGCTGGATTTCAATTCCATCGGGTTGCCGTCACTGAACATCGCCGGGTTCTCGGTTTCTGAAAATAACGCCGGCGGCGGTGGGGACTGGCAGGTATCATCCGCGCTCGTTCAGCAGGATACGGCGTCCGGTTCGGATGACATGCAGCCGGAAATCCATCTGAACACGCTGATCTCGAACGCGGACGAGTTTGAACAGGTTTCTCCGAGCGCGGAGATCACGTTCAGTGCCCCGGATGCACTGTCCACATCGCCGATGCAGATCAGCAAGACGCTGGCTACCGTCGTCAGCGCAGTCAGGGAAAGACTGTCGAATCAGTCAATTGCGCTGACGTCTGAAAACAGCGCCATGGATGAATCCGATACAATCGAAACAACGGCTTCCTTGGCCAATTCCGCGAACGGCAGCAAGGAGACGACAGGGCGGGCTAATGCGCCGGCCGTGGCAGCGGAACGCGTCGCGCTCGCCGATCCGTCTTCAGAAATTGATGGAAATGCCGGACCGACCGGCACGATGTCTTCGCCATTGTCGACTTCCGAACTCCTGCCTGCTTCGATCGGTTCGGTGGGTTTGCGGCAAGCCGCGCTTGCCAATATCCCGGAAGCACAATTTGAGATCGCGTCCAGATTTGCCGACGGTTCCGGCGTCGACCTTGATCTTGCCGCCGCCGCACACTGGTATGGAAAGGCCGCAGCGCGTGGCCTGGCGCCTGCGCAATACCGGCTGGGTTCGCTTTACGAGAAGGGGCGGGGCGTCGCCGTTGATCGGGCGAAGGCCTACAGTCTTTACAGGCAGGCAGCGAAGGCCGGCAATGCCAAGGCCATGCACAATCTAGCCGTGCTTTATGCCGATGGCGGTGATGGCGAGCCGGATCTGGTCAAGGCAGCAGAATGGTTCCAGAAGGCCGCCGATCATGGTGTCCGCGACAGCCAGTTCAATATGGGCATCCTCCTTTCGCGCGGCCTTGGTGTCGAACAGAATCTGACCGAGGCCTACAAGTGGTTCGCAATTGCGGCCGATTCAGGTGACGAGCAGGCAGGAGAGCGGCGGGACTCAATTGCAAACACTCTGGGCCAGGATGCACTGGCTGAAGCCCTTTCCGCAGCCAGCATCTTCCAGCCCTTGCCGCTGAGACCCGAATCCAACCTGATCATTGAACCCAGGGGCGGTTGGGCCGCGGCCGCTACCGGTTCCGGTGTTGGCGGACGGGAGCTCGTTCGGCAGGTGCAGTCACTCTTGTCAATGCAGGGATTTGATCCCGGCCCCGCCGACGGTTTGATAGGCAAGCGGACATCCAGCGCGATCGAGGCGTTTCAATTCGAGACCGGCCTGCCGGTGACAGGCAAAGCCGATCTGGCGCTTCTCACGGCGTTGCAGTCAGCAGTCAACTGACGTTCAAAGGTCGAACGTCTCCGGAAAAATAGCGACGCGCCTCAGTCGCCGTTGTCTTCGAATTCGGCGCCGCTCAGCACCAGATCGCGCAATGTCACCAGGCCCTCAATGTGTTTGCCTTTCGTGACCAGCGCGCGGGTCAGGCCCAGACGAGCCAGAAGGCGGATGGCATATTTCACGTTCATGTCGGCACTGAGCGTCAACGCCGGCTTTGTCATGATCTGGTAGACGCTGGTGCGGTCGGCAGACCGGTTCTCAGCGACGACTTTAGCGGCAATATTCAGTATGGTCACGACGCCATATTCGTCATCTTCATCGCGGCGTTCAACGATAAGCGAGCTCACACGCTCGCTTCGCATGAGCCTGAGCGCATCGCTGACGCTTGAGAGCCCGCTTACCATGTGCAGGGACGTCTGCATGACGTCCGCAACCCTGACGATCGAATTGGTCATTACAGATCCTCCTCCCGAATTGCTTCCTCGATACTTTCAATCTGTCCCCGCAAGCCGATTGCATCCTCGATATCGACCTGAATGGCAACGCCGGTCCCGGGTTTGGTGTCGAAACCGCAGGCCTTGCCGATGGCTTCAAGGATCAGGCGGCTGCGATGCTCCTCCACCAGAAACAGGATAATGTCCCGCTGACCGGCAACCGTGAGACCCAGAAACGTACTTTCCGGAACCAGGCCCTCGCCGCGGGCGCTTGTTATTACCGTACAGCCGGTCGCCCCGTTGGCGCGTGCCGTTTCGATGGCTTTGTCAGTGAGTTCGTCCTCGCTCATGACAATTAAGAGCTTGAATTTCATGGCTCGGTCCTCATTGCTCAGGTAGGGTTTCCAGGTTCTTCTGTCGTCGTCGTGTCGCCTGCCAACTGGTGAGCTGTGCATAACCCATGACCGTGATCATCGGAAACAGGCTGGCCAATGCGATCAGCCCGAACCCGTCGAGCAGCGCGCTGCGACCCGGCACGCTGGACGCCAGGCCCAGACCCAGCGCGGCAACCAGCGGCACGGTGACAGTGGACGTTGTCACTCCACCGGAATCATAGGCCAGCGGCACGATCATTCGCGGCGCAAAAAGCGTCTGAACAACGATGATGATATAACCGACGATCATGTAGAGGTAGAGCGGCGTGCCGGTGACGATGCGGATCGTGCCGACAGAAAGACTGGCGGCAACACCGAGCGCCACGGCGACCCGCAGGCCCCAGGCCCCGACGGCCCCGGCGGACACCGTTGTTGCCTTCAACGCGACGGCGATAAGTGACGGTTCGGCAATCGTGGTAGAAAATCCGATGGCAAAGGCGAAGATGTAGGCCCAGTAATAGTCTTGCCAGCTGAACGCCGTACCACTGGTGCCGAGAACCGCTGGATCCGTCAGTTGCTCGGCCATTTCCTTGCCGAGCGGAAACAGGGCTCTTTCCAGCCCGAAGAGAAAGAACGCCAGGCCGAGGATCACATAGATCGAACCGATCAGAACGCGGCGCAGGTTCGGGATCCGCTGCCGCAGAACGCCAACCTGAAATCCGATCAGGATGGCGGCGATCGGCGCCACATCGAAAAGCGTCGATATAGTCGTCTCTACCAGGTCGGTGATTATGCTGATGATCATGTCCCGGTCACAATTCCGAAGATGAGGACGAAGATGATCGGCATGAGGCTGGCGAAGGCGATGAGACCGAATCCGTCGATCATTGGATTTCGGCCCTTGACGACGCTCGCCAGTCCGACGCCAAGGGCCGTGACCAGCGGAACTGTTATCGTCGAGGTGGTCACGCCGCCGGAATCATAGGCGATGCCGATAATGGAGGGTGGGGCAATCGTCGTCAGGGCGACAACGACCATATAGCCGGAGATGATGAGCCAGTGCAGCGGCCAGCCTTTCAGAATGCGGAGCACACCCAGGATCAGGGAACACCCGACCGAAAGGGCCACGGTGTAGCGCAGAGCATCGGCATAGAGCGTTTCGCTGGTTTCTCCGCGTTCAATGGCGCCGGCGGCGGCCATGACTTTGGCAGCTTCCTCGCTGACGGCGATCAGCGCCGGTTCGGCAACGGTTGTGCCAAAGCCCAGCCCGAAGGCAAACAGCATGAGCCAGACCAGCGATCCCTTGTGGGCAAAGGCGTTGGCCAGTGCCTCGCCGAGCGGAAAGAGGGCCATCTCCAGCCCTCTGATGAAGAGCGTCAGGCCCAGGAGCACAAAGGCGAAACCGATCACGATCTCTGAAAAATTGTCTATCGGCTGGCGAAGAACGAGGAACTGGAAAAACGCGACAACGATCAGGATCGGGGCGAGATCGCGCAGGGTACCGCTGAAAAGGTCAATGACGTTGCGAAGGGAACCGAGCATGCCGATCTCATCTTGAATAAGCACGTTCTAATCTGGCGGGGAAGAATCGCTTTGATTTAAATCTATTGGCGCTTTACGGCGGTGTTGTAATCCCGGCCTTCTGCCGGTCGTGCGCCGGCATGCCTGACGGTCTGCTCCCTCAGTAAAAATTGGCGACCGCCGTGTCGCGCATGATCGTATCGAGATTGTGCGCCGCCGCCCATTGCGCCTTCTCGGTCTCGTTTGTGTATCCGGGCTTCAGAAATCCGCCGAGGTGCCGACCGCGTTCATAGGCCATGAAACCGGCCCTGTGCCTTAAGGCATTGAATGAGGCCAATCCCGCTTCGATATTGGAGGATTTGTTCAGTTCCTCCGCCAGAACCCGCGCGTCTTCCGCTGCTTTTGTGACGCCCATACCGACATGGGGGCGAGCAACGATCGCAGCATCGCCGGCAAGAGCAACCCGGCCGTCAATCATGGACGGCGAGGCATGATCGTAAATCGGTGTGAAGAATGGCGCCTGCACCTTTTCCAGAATGCGTCTGAACTGCGGTGCAAGGATGCCTTCAGCATCATCTCGCAACTGCCGGATGACATCCTTGCGGATGAGCGGCGGCGGAATGGTCAGGTCGTGTTCATTGCCGTCTTCGTCCGTCAGCATGTCTCTGAGTTCGGCCGGACTGACAACGCGGTACCAGATCCAATTGTAGCGGCGTTTTCCCTTGCGCAGATCATTGTCCGATCCGGCGATCGGATAGCCGAGAACTTCATTGCGTTCAGGCAGATAGAACCCGAAGGTCTCAAAATCGTTTTCCTGAATATCTGCAGGCAGGTCGCCTTCGTTGGCCATGCCGCGCCAGACAACATAACCCGCATATTCAGGTTGCACCTGTGGATGCATCTGGCCGCGGACCGCCGATCGAAATCCGTCGGCCCCGACCAGCAGGTCGCAGGTCTCTGAGTTTCCGTCGCTGAAGCGGGCGACAATGCTGCCACCGGTTTGTTCGTAGCTCTCAAAACAGCGATCAAGGTGATAATGCGCGTCCGGGATGGTTGCCCGGGTCAGTGTATGAAGCCGGCCCCATGAGGTGACGATTTGGGGGACCGCGATCGTTCGAATGACATTGCCGGCGCGATCATAGCCGGTGCGGGATTGAATATGGACGCCGAGGTCTTCAGTGCCGGCGCCGCAAAGATCCAACGCATCCACCAAGGCCTGATGCGTCACGATACCGGCTCCCCGGCCGGAAAGCTCCACCGGCGATTTTTCGAAGACATCGACGGTCCAGCCCTTTGTCCGCAACATGGCGGCTGCAAACAGCCCTCCGACCGAACCGCCGATTACAATTGCCTTGCGTTCCATGGATAGTTCCCTGACCGGTCATTGCGCTGAACGCTTCGTGATTATCGTTTAATGAGTGAACCCATTGGCGATGGCCTGACCGGTGTTCTTATGCTGGCCCATGAGCGAAGTCGGAGTATATTGCTGGTCGCAGATACGGTCCCGGATGCTGTCAAAATGAATTGCCTCCGGATCTGTTTCCGCCCACTTTCTAAGATTGACTGCTATTATCAGGACGCCGCGAAATGACCAAACCCTGTATCATCTGCGTTGCGATCACCGGTTCCGTTCCCACCAAGAAGGACAATCCCGCTGTTCCCATCACGATTGAGGAACAGATCGAGAGCACCCGGGCGGCGTTTGAGGCAGGCGCGTCGATCGCCCATTGTCACGTTCGCAACGATGATGGCACGACCACGTCGGACCCTGAGCGCTTTGCGCGTCTGGTGGAGGGATTGAGGACACACTGTCCGGGCATGATTATCCAGCTGTCGACCGGCGGACGGTCAGGCTCGGGGCAGGAACGTGGGGGTATGCTTCCCTTGAGGCCGGACATGGCATCGCTTTCCGTCGGTTCCAACAACTTTCCGACGCGCGTCAACGAGAACCCGCCGGATCTGGTCGACTGGCTGGCGTCGGAGATGCGCCGCTATGAGGTCAAGCCCGAGGTTGAGGCGTTTGACCTTTCCCACATCCACCAGGCTGCGGCGATGAGCCGGGACGGACGCATTACCGGCCGGCTCTATGTGCAGTTCGTGATGGGCGTGAAGAACGCAATGCCCGTCGATCGGGACGTGTTCGACTATTATGTGAAGACGGTCAAACGGCTGGCGCCGGACGCGGAATGGTGCGCAGCCGGCATCGGCCGGCACCAGATCGAGGTCAACGAGTGGTGCATTTCCGCGGGCGGGCATGCCCGGACCGGGCTTGAGGACAATGTGCGCCTGGACAAGGAAACGCTTGCACCATCGAACGCAGCGCTTGTGGAACGCGCGGTCGGTCTCTGTGCGAAGTACGACCGGCCCGTCGCAAGCTGGCGCGAGGCACGGGACATTCTCGACCTGCCGCTTTAATGACATGCTCTTGGCGGCCGCGACCAGGTCATCGTTAACCGGGGATTGAACCGGCCAGGGCTCAATCCGGTCTCAGCGCGGCCGGAGCGACGGAAAAGAGCCGCCGGCTTCCGAGCATGAAAACCCGTGCAAGCTGTCGTTCAAACAGTCCGGAAAACGCCGGATGCAGGATGTTCAGCCCGCCGGTCAGTGCCCCGATGGCCGGCAGTGCAAGACGCCGGCCATCGGTGACAAAGGCGCGCCGTCTCACCGACTGGCCGCGCTGGCGGAT
>CAJHYR010000325.1_pt1 | contig 10483 bp, 9 predicted proteins | sample 9198791 | NCBI WGS metagenome assembly CAJHYR01 (sample SAMEA7708372, study PRJEB35096) | sediment metagenome | biome: marine neritic benthic zone biome [ENVO:01000025]; feature: sediment [ENVO:00002007]; material: shallow marine sediment [ENVO:03000034] sea grass bed [ENVO_01000059] ... | reverse complement strand
GGCCAACGAGAGTGCCGCCGCGACATTGACATTGGCCGGAAAGCCCCTGGCGGCCTCAAGCGCGTTTCCGGAGAACACCAGCGTCGGCTCCGAAATGTCTTCCAGCGCGATATCGTGCTCCTCAAGATAGGGAGCGCCGGCGAGTCCGCGCGGCGGCTTGCGCGTCTGCAATGTCACGGCATGGATGGTGCCGACAGCCATCGCCCGGACCGTGTCGAGACCGATCAGCGCGCCGGTCGGCACAATGATGCGGGCACCGGTGCGGGCCGCTTCCTCGACCAGATCCATCCTGTCCAGAAGCGCACCAACCGAGAGCGGCATGAAGATCCGGCCGGCCCTGATCGCCGACAGTGCCAGCGGTTCGAATATGGATTTCGGGGCGCATTCCACGATGATGTCGGCGTGCCGGGCAAGGTCGGTGGCATCGACGACAATCGGCGCATCGGCAAAATCGCTGACACGGTCCCGCGCATTGCCCTGGTTGCGGGCGGATATGGCTGTCAGGCGCATATCGGCGATCTTGCCCGCATCAAGTGTGCGAGCGATATTCATTCCGATCGCACCGAGCCCGGCAATGGCGACAGTATAAGGCATAATCAACTTCCCAAAAGAACTCCGGCCTACGTATGAGCGAAAAGAGTGACCATGCCCAGCCGGATGTCCAGGTGTTTTCAGGCCTCCTTCGGCGTGCTCTGAATGCGCCAGACCAGATAGAGTGCGGTTGCAACGGCGACGGCCGCCAGGACCGGGCGAAAAGCTCCGCCCATCAGGCTGAGCGGCAGGGCGATCGCAGCGAGCATGGCCGGCGGGTAGTAGCGTGTCCATGCCGCGCTCTTTTCCCGTGCGCTTTGATACCAGGGGAAGATCGCCGAAAATACGGCGATAATTGCGAAGAACATCGCCCAGGGCCGGGTTACGAACAGCGTCAGATCGGAATCGATCGCCAGCGCACGCGACAGGTTGAGTTCGGCAATGTTGCCGAGGACGACGCCAAGGATCATCGGCGCCAGCGGAAAGCCGAACTGGCGCATCAGGAAGCCGAGAATTCCGAACCAGAAGAGCGTCCAGAGATCGTCGGCCACGTTGTTCAGCGCGAATACGCCGATCGACGCGAGGCCAAGGATGACGGCGGCCAGCATGTACATGCGGATGCGCGTGACAAGAACGAAAATGCGCAACATGCCCGATTGCATGGCCAGCATGATGAAGTTTGCGGCAAAGAACGAAATGAAGATCGAATAAGCGAGGACCGGCTCTTCGGAAATGAACGTCGGCGAGGGGACGATGTCATGGATCAGGAGTGCGCCAAGCATGATTGCGGCCGTCACGTCGCCGGGAATGCCGAGCGCCATTAAGGGCGTCAGGGCGCCGCCTTCCACGGCGTTGTTGGATGATTCCGGTGCGATGATCCCTTCCGGGTTACCGGTTCCGAACGTATCGGGCTCCTTTGAAGCCTTCTTGGCCTGGTCATAGGCAAGGATATTGGCAATCGATCCGCCCGCGCCCGGAAGAATGCCGGTGAAGACGCCGATCAGCGCTGATCTGACGACAACGACCCAGCGCTTGATGAGTTCGCGAATGGCGCGCCGGTGTTCGATGCGCACGCGCACATTGCCCCTGTCGGTCAGGGCTTTCCTCGCCGCATCAGGATCGCGCACATCTGAAAGGAGCTGGCTGAAGGCAAAGAGGCCGATCAAAACGGCGATGAAATCGAATCCGCCCAGCAGGTAATCAGATCCGAAATCGAAACGTCCGACGCCGACGGCATCGTCTTCACCGACGGTGCGCACGAGCAGGCCCAACGCGCCGGCGATCAAGCCCTTGATCAGGCTTCGTCCGGCCAGAGACGCGGTAACCGTCAGGGCGAATATGACCAGCATGAAGAAATCCCAGGGCTGGAATTCCAGTCCGATGCGGGCCAGTTGCGGGGCAAACAGAACCAGGATGACGGCGGAGATCATACCACCGCAGAAGGACGACCAGACACCGAGGCCGAGGGCGAAACCCGGCTCGCCCCGCCGCGCCATGGGGAACCCGTCGAATGTCGTTGCGACAGATGACGGTGTTCCGGGGATGCCGGTCAGGATGCCCGACATCAAACCGCCGGATAGGCCGCCCACCAGGACGGAAATCATGGTTGCGAGACCCTGGGCGGGCGGCATCGAGAAGGTGAACGGAAGGGTCAGGACCACCGCCATGGCAATCGTGAAGCCGGGTATGGACCCGGCCAGCAGACCGGTTCCGACCCCGATGACCATCAGCAGGATCGTCTGCCAGTGGCCGATTTCGGCGAATGCAAGGGCCAGATTGTCCCAGACCATCGCTTCAGAATCCCGTCAGTTCGCCGCGTGGCAGGAATACGCCGAGGCCATAGGTAAAAAGCAGCCACATGCCGCCGACGGAAACGACCGCGATTACGGCATGCAGGAAAAGGGCGCGCGAACTCATGCCCCCAAGTGCGGTCAGAACCAGAAAAACGAATGCCATTCCACCCAGCAGCATGCCGGCCGCCGGTAAAACGAGCAGATAGCCGAGGAAGAGTACGAAGATCCAAATGACATTCCGCCAGTGCGAAAAAAACGATACCAGATCTTTGGGCGCTTCCGGATTGGGCTCATCCGGCCCCCGACGAAGGGACTGGATCAGATAAATGAAACAGAGAACCGTCATCACACCGATGATGGTTCTCGGCCATGCGGCCGGTGAGAGCTGGCCATAGTCGGGCTCTCTTATATCGAGGCTCGCCATGGCAAGTCCGCCGCAAACGAGCAGCAGGACAACGGCAACCAATGTGTCGCGATTGATTGTCATTGCACGAATTCAACAACCTTGTTTGCCGGTTGCGGTTAAGGCCGCCCTTTAAAAGCATTCCCCCGCAATAGATCGCGGGGGAACAACAGCTTACCGGATTTTATTCAAATCCCGGTTCAGGTCACTTGGTCCACATACCGATCGCAATGGCAACCTCCTCGTAATCACTGAAGAGCTTGTCTGCCCAGGCCCTGAACTGGTCCGGGTCCTGATAGGAAACGCCCGTGCCCTTGGCGTCCATCTGGGCCAGGAGGTCCTTGTTCTCAGCCGCCGCCTTGAAAATGGCCGACCAGTGGTCGATGACGTCTCGCGGTGTGCCCTTAGGCGCGACAATGCCGCGTTCCAGCGCAAACACCATGTCGACGCCCAGCTCCTTCAGGGTCGGCATGTCCGGCAAATGCGGCGTGCGCTCTTCAGCAGCAATAGCGAAGCCCTTGAGTTCGCCCTGTTCCAGATATTTCCGGCCCGATGCAACGTTCAGGGCGCCCATGTCGATGGCGCCTGAAAGGAGGGCGTTCATGCGTTCCGCCGTTCCGTCATAAGGCACGTACGAGAACTTGATATCGGCTTTCTGCGCCAGCAGCAGCCAGATGAAGTGCGACGTGGAACCGAAGGTGGCACCGGCCTTGATTTTATCCGGATTGGCCTTGGCGTAATCGATGAATTCCTCGAAGCTATTGTACGGCGTGTCCTTTGCCGCTCCGATGATGTCCGGCGTCGAGGTCAGATTGGCAACTGTCTCAAACCCGTCATACTGGAAGTCGATCCGCTTGTTGAGGTAGCTGGTCACCGCCGACTGGTGAATGGCAAAGAGCGTGCAGCCGTCCGGCTTCGCCTTAGCCGCTTCCTTGGCGCCCTTGTTTCCGCCCTGACCCGGGACAGTGACCACCTTGATCTTCGGCGTGACATCCATTTCCGCGATGGTCTTCTCAAAGATCGTGAAAATGACATGTGTTCCGCCGCCCGCCTTCCAAGGCACGATCAGTTTCGCGGTGTCACAAGGAATGTCTGCGGCATGAGCCGTTGCCGTCAGCCCAACGGACAGGATACCTGCGGCAGCGGTCACGAATAGTCTTTTCATTTCGGATCTCCCGGGAATTGGCGCCGTGAACGGCGGAATTTATTTATAGGCTCTAGCGGCCAGCTGATATATGTAACACGCCGCACACGGTCTGCAACATCCCGCCGATTTCAACAGAAGACGATGAATGAGAAATCTTGAACTCCCAGGCCGTTCGCCGGTCCATGCCATGCATGGAATGGCGGCGACGAGCCATACGCTTTCAACCCAGACAGCCGTGAATGTTCTCCAGGCGGGGGGGACCGCCATGGACGCGGCCATCGCCGCATGCGCGGTCCAGTGTGTTGTCGAACCGGAATCGACCGGGATCGGCGGCGACAATTTCTGCCTTTATTCGACGGCCGGTTCGCCAGGGATTATCGCCTTCAACGGTTCCGGCAAGGCACCGACAGGCGCGACATGTGCGTACTATGCCGAGCAGGGCATCACGGAAATAGAGCGTCAGACGCCGCATTCGGTCGTTGTTCCAGGGGCTGTTGAAGCATGGTGCCGCCTTCACGCAGATCATGGTCGGTTGCCACTGAGAGAACTACTGTCGCCGGCGATCGGCTATGCCCGGAACGGCTATCCGGTAGCGTCCCGTGTGTCCTTTGATTGGGCGCAGTCCGCTGAACTGATCATGGCCGAACCGAACATGGCCGAGATTTTCATGCCGGACGGCAAGCCTTTGGCCGAGGGGTCAATTCATCGCCAGCCGGCGCTTGCCGAAACGCTTGAAGCGATTGCCGAGGGCGGTCGGGACGCGTTCTACAACGGGGAAATCGCCCGCAACATGGTGGACTATTTGCGCGGCCTCGGCGGCCTCCACACGATGGATGATTTCGCTTCTGTTCGCGGCGAGTATGTAACACCGATATCTGCTGAGTTCCGTGGTCAACAAGTCTGGCAATGTCCACCGAACGGTCAGGGCGTCATTGCGCTGCTGCTGCTCAACATCATGTCCGGGGTGGTGACAGGGGACGGTCCGATCTCAGCGATGCGGATCCATTCGGAGATCGAAGCTTGCCGGCTGGCCTATACGGCCCGCAACATGTACGTCGCCGATCCGGGCTTTGCCGAGGTCGATGTTGAAACGTTGCTCAGCCCAGACTATGCGAACCGGTTGCGCGCGCAGATCGATCCCGCCAAGGCGCATGCACCAATGCCGGAGCCGGATCTCGTCCGGCATGACGATACCGTCTACATCACGGTCGTTGATGCGGACGGAAACGTCTGTTCCTTCATCAACACTTTGTTCAAGAACTGGGGTGCCGGATTGTGCGATCCGAAGTCCGGCGTCGTGTTCACGAACAGGGCGCAGGGTTTCAGCCTCGATCCGGCGAGCCCGAACCGGATTGAACCCGGCAAACGTCCTTTGCACACGATCATTCCCGGTATGGTGACCCGTAGCGGCAAGGTGACGATGAGTTACGGTGTCATGGGGGGTCAGTATCAGGCGATGGGGCACATGCAGTTCCTGACCCGCCTGTTTGACTACGGATTGGACGTTCAGGAGGCGATGGATGCGCCGCGTTTCATGGCTGATCCCTTCACCGGCGACGTCGAAATGGAAGAGGCCGTGCCAGACGACATCCGAAATAAACTCAGCGCCATCGGGCACTCAATATCTAATCCGGAAAAGCCGATTGGCGGATCGCAGGCGATCATGATCGATCCGGATACGGGCGTTCTGACCGGCGGATCAGACCCGCGCAAGGACGGTTGCGCAATCGGATATTGAGGGCGTTGGCAATTGATGCAAATCAAGATCGGACAGCGTCGGTTCGCCTATCGATTTTAGACAAAGAAAGGAAGCGCACAATGCTGGTCAAGGATATCATGACACCGACTGTCTTCTCGGTTGGCCCCGATATGGGCGTCGGCGAAATTGCCGAACTCCTGATGGAAAAGAAAATAAGCGCGGTGCCGGTGCTCAGCGAAGATGGTGGACTGCTCGGTGTCGTTAGCGAAGGCGACTTGATCCGCAGGCTTTCCGCTGATGCCGACGAAGACCGGCCCTGGTGGGTGTTGAAGATGGCTTCGCGGGCAGAAGAAGCGCGGGAATTCATCAAGGCACATGGACGGACGGCCGAGGACGTTATGACCCGCAATGTCGTCACTTTGTCGGAAGATATGGATCTCAGCGAAGCTGCCCACGAACTGGAAAGCAACCGCATCAAGCGTGCGCCCGTTGTGCAAGACGGCAAGGTTGTCGGTATCGTCAGCCGGTCGAACTTGCTGCAGGCCGTTGCCGGTAAGAAGGCGGAAACGACCAGTAGTCCGGCATCGAGCGACCGCGACATTCGGGTAAAGGTGCATGAAACCCTGACGAGCAAGGGATTTGCCAGCCACGGCGCACTGAACGTCATCGTTGAAGACGGTGTTGTTGAACTCTGGGGCTGGGTGAATTCTGAAGCTGAACGGGATGCCCTCCTGCTTGCCGCGAGCGAAATTGAGGGGGTCAAGGAAGTCAGGGATCATTTCGGTCGAATAAAATCCTGGGAATGGGGAACCTGAACGCTTTCGATCGACTGAAATCCGCCGCACAATCCAGGTAGAAATGCCGGTCGCATTGCGGCTACCATACCCTCAAACGGGCCGCATCAACGCTCGCTAATAACGACTACTCAGGTGAGGGAAGAGGGTATGAACGGATCGGCGTACCGCAGAGACGATCAAAGGAACTGGCCATTTGACGTAGAACCGCTCCATCCGGCATTCGGCTGTGAAATAAGGGGTCTGTCGCTTGAAGACGCGGTCGCGCCGGAAATGTTCGGAATGCTCTATGAAGCGTTTCTGGACTACCAGCTTGTCCTTTTTCGCAACGTTGATCTGCCACCGGCAACCCAGGTGGCTCTGGCTCGGAGATTTGGCGAAGTCCAGGTCCACGTGATGAACCAGTATCACGGGTACGCTGATTTTCCGGAGATCTACAAGCTTACCAACATGGACGAAAACGGTCGCCCGAACGGACAGCATCCGGACAAGGGCACATTGCACTGGCATACGGATGGATCGTGGCGTGGCAGGCGCGGGCTGGCCACGATGATGTATTCGGAAATTGTACCGGACAAAGGCGGCCAGACTGAATTTGCGGATATGTATGGTGCTTATGACCAGTTGCCGGATGATTGGAAAACCCGGCTTGATGGCCTCAACGCCATTCATAACCTGGATTTCTCACGCACCCGCCGACATGGCCATGATCCGATGACGGATGCCCAGAAAGCAGAAGTGCCGCCGGTGCCCCATCCGATCGTCCGCGTGCATCCGGAAACCGGTCGCAAGGCGATATTTCTGGGTGATCACGCCGAAACCGTTGAGGGCATGGACTATGAAGACGGCCGGGCGCTGATCGAGGACCTGAACGCAGCGATTATCTCCGATGACCTGGTATACGCCCATTCCTGGACACCCGGGGAGTGCATGGTCTGGGATAACAGATGCCTTCTTCACAGGGCCATGCCGTTCGATACGTCGGCAGAATTGCGGGTCATGCGGCGCTGCACAACTTTGGGCGAAAAGCCGGCTGGGAACGGGAAGGAAGCGCAGGGAGCACTGAAAAATGGATGACACGAGCCTCAGATCGCATCACGTGCAGCCACAGACGATGGAGTGGCGGAGCACGAAATTTGACGGCGTTGAAATGAAAACGCTTTATGTCGACAGGACGACCGGGCTGCTAACCGTCCTGCTCAGAATGGCGCCCGGCGCTATCCTTCCGGATCACGAGCATGTGCGCGTGGAACAGACCTTTGTGCTGGAAGGCCGCCTGGAAGACAAGGAGGGTCCGGAGGTCGGGCTTTCGGTCGGTCCGGGTGAATATGTTGCCCGTCCGGCCGGCAGCCGGCATGCGGCATGGACGCCGGAAGGCGGTCTCATGGTTGCGTTCTTCCAGATGCCGAACAAGTTCTTCGAGCAAAACGGTGATGTCGTCGATTTTCTCGGAAATGACTGGGAGGAAAGCTGGGGCGCGGCCAATGCGGCATAGCGTTTTTGAAGGACCGCAGCGTGGATGACCTCCCGGTTATCGATGCCCACCATCATTTCTGGGACCTGGCGCTGAACAAGCATCCCTGGCTTTGCGGTCCGGAGCGCATTCCGTTTCGATATGGTGACTATTCACCAATTTGCCGGACCTACCTTGTCGACGATTACAAGCGCGACAGCGCTGGTCACAATGTGGTCAAGACCGTTCATATGGAAGCGGAATGGGATGAAACCGATCCTGTCGGCGAAACCCGATGGCTGCACGAATTGCACGATCGGACGGGGTATCCCCATGCCGTAATCGGCCAGGCCTGGTTTGCGCGCGATGATATCGAAGATGTTCTGGCCGCCCAGGCCTCGTTTCCGCTGATGAGAAGCGTGCGGCAGAAACCGGCCTCGGCGCCATCTCCGGGCGATCTGACGGCCGGTTTGCCTGGATCAATGTCCGATCCCGCCTTTCGCGAAGGATACAGGGGCCTGGCGCGCCACGGACTTCACTATGATCTGCAGTGCCCGTGGTGGCATCTAAGCGAGGCGACTGATCTGGCACGGGATTTTCCCGACACGATCATCATTCTCAATCACACCGGATTGCCGGCCGATCGCAGCGCGGAAGGCCTTGCCGGTTGGCGCGTGGCAATGAAGGCGTTTGCGGACCGGCCTAATACCGCGGTGAAGATTTCCGGCATCGGCGTGCCCGGGCAGGCATGGACGATTGACCTGAATGGCGAAATCGTTCGAGCTACGATTGAGATCTTCGGAGTCGACCGCTGCATGTTCGCATCGAACTTTCCGGTGGACGGCCTTTGCGCCACCTTCGATGAGATCTTCACCGGGTTCAAAGCCATCACGGCCGTCTTGAACCCGAAGGATCGGCGGAAATTGTTCCACGACAACGCCATGCGGTATTATCGACCTGTCTGACGTGTTGAGCGTTCGAATGACGGTGCGATAAAGCCGTCAGCCTTCCAGCTTGTGGTTGGCCATGCCCTCCAGAATTGTCAGAACGGAAATGGCATCCGCCTTCAAGTCACCCTGCGCCTGGCAGGCATTGAGTAGTTGCCAGGCGTTCGTTGCATTGGGCAGAACCATACCGAGTTCCCTGCAGGCATCAACGGCCAGACCAAGATCCTTGCGTTGAAGCTCAACGCGAAAGGTTTCAGCGAAATTCCGGTCAAGCATGCGCTTGCCATGGTTTTCCAGTATGAAAGACCCTGCTGCGCCGCCCATCAGGGCTTCGCGGACTTTTCGAGCGTCTGCGCCGGCCTTCGACGCGTAGAGCAGGGCCTCTGCCACGGCCTGCACCGTGATCCCGACGACAATCTGATTGGCAACCTTGCAGACCTGTCCGTCGCCGTTGCGTTCGCCAATCAGCGTAACGGTCGAACCCATGGATTCAAACAATGGCAAGGCCCGCCGGAAAGCCGCTTCGGGGCCACCGACCATGATCGTCAACTCGCCGGATATTGCGCGCGGTTCGCCGCCGGAAACCGGGGCATCGAGATAGTCGCATCCGGCTTCGTTGATCCTGGCTGCAAACTCGGCGGTCGCCGTCGGCGAAACAGAGCTCATATCCACGACGAGTTTGCCGGTGACAAGGCCGTCCGCTATGCCGTCCGGATCGAACAGAACCTTTTCGACATCGGGCGTGTCGGGCACCATGATGACAACGATGTCCGACTTCTCGGCAACCTGTCGGCAGGTCTGGCAAACCTCGGCCCCGGCTTCCAGAAGTTCTTCCGGCAGAGGAGGGTCAAAATCGACCAGGACGAGCTGATATCCTGCTTCCTGAAGATTGCGAGCCATCGGCCGGCCCATGATTCCCAGCCCGATAAATCCGACAACCAGTTTGTCCGTCATAGATGTCTCCTTCTCCGGCTCGGAGTCTCTTGTCGTTTCCGATCGCCCGGTCGTTACCGACGAATGGACGGCAGGTCCGGTTCGCGGCGCTCTCGTATTCGAAGGCCCTATTTCCCGGCGTGCTACCTAAGCGGCAGCCGGCGGCAAGGTGCCGGTAAATATAAGTCCCTGACCCAAGGTCCCTGTAATCTCCGTCGGTCGATCAAACAAAATTGCGTTGGCAAGATGCGACTACTCATAGTAATTCGGAACCTGGCTTGGATAAGTGCTCTTAGGATCCGCGGTTATTTCCAAGGGTGTCGGTTAAGACCACTTGTTTTTCAAACAACGTATGCGTAGTCTGAAATTCCTAAGCGAAATACCAAGAATTGCCAGTGTTGGGAATGCTGGCATGCCATAGAGGGAGAAGTACACGATGGTATCAGCTAAACGTATTGCGCTCTTCGCGTCTGCAGCTGCGGTAGCGGCCGTTACGGTCTTTGCCACGGCTTCGGCGCAAGACCGGGTCCGCTGGAAACTGCACAGCGCCTGGGGCAGCTCTGTTCCGCATCTGGGAACGTCCGCCGTTCGTTACTCAGAAAACATCGAGCGGATGTCCGGTGGCGCATTCACTATGAAGTTCTTCGAGCCGGGCGCCCTTATTCCGGCGAACGAGGGCTTTGACGCGACATCCAAGGGTTCGGTTGAATCAGCATGGTCGACAGCGGGTTACGACGTTGGCAAGTACCCGGCTCTGTCATTCTTCACGGCGGTACCGTTCGG
>CAJHYR010000167.1_pt1 | contig 10542 bp, 8 predicted proteins | sample 9198791 | NCBI WGS metagenome assembly CAJHYR01 (sample SAMEA7708372, study PRJEB35096) | sediment metagenome | biome: marine neritic benthic zone biome [ENVO:01000025]; feature: sediment [ENVO:00002007]; material: shallow marine sediment [ENVO:03000034] sea grass bed [ENVO_01000059] ... | reverse complement strand
GTCGCCCTCTTGCCGACAACAACGCCTCGGTGATACAGACCGCGCGGACTGCGGATGGGTGGCCGAGTGGTTGAAGGCACCGGTCTTGAAAACCGGCAGGCGGCAACGTCTCGGGGGTTCGAATCCCTCCCCATCCGCCACTATTTTCAATTAAGTAATTGTAATTAAATAGTATTTTCTTTCATTTTCATTACATACCACATTGTAAACTACAAAAATTAGCTGCGCCCTGCCCTATTTAACACCAAACTGCCGCCTTTTACCCTGCGAACGCGGTTTGAGTTTTGAGGATCCGATGACAACTCGCGGCGCGAAAAGCCGCCCCGAAGGGCTGCTCGCTCAGAAAAGCCAGCTTCAAATATCGCGATTGCGCTCAACGGGACTGCGGTTTGAGCGCAGACCGAAAACAAGAGCTTTTTCGCATTTGGTTTCGTCGTATGGCGGCTGTTCACTATCCGGACTCAGTACACCGGGGCTACGAGGGCGGTCTATTCATTTGGAAGGTCGTGGCGCCTCGTAAGCCGGTAATTCAGGTTGTATCCAGGCCTGTCGGGACGGCTCAGCTCTGCCGTGATGACGTCTTTATCCAGCGTGCCAACAACTTTGAGAGTAATCTCTTCCTTTGCTTCGCCGAAAACCGTCCGCGGAGGGCCGAAATATATAACTTCCCAGTCCGCCTCGAAGGTATTGCCGTTCACACGGTAGGTTCCAGAGCAATACATCCTGTTGTCACCGCCGATGGTCTTACCATTCTGAAAAAAGAATATGCCGCGGTTCTCCCATCCGAATGAACCATAAGCCTCGCCCGTCCAGACACCCTCGACAGTCATAACAGTCTCCCTGCGATGTGGTCCTGCGAAGCCTATTCTGCATTCTCTATCGTTGCAAATCCGCCATCTTGACGTCTTAGGGGCAAAGCCCAAAGGTCTGGATCATCGCGAGACGCTGCACCTGCCACAATTGTTGGGAAGCGACCGACTAAAAAGGACACGTATCCTTTCTCTGAATGGCGCAATGTTATGGTGTGTGCGATCGGCTTAATTCGCTGATAAGATAAATCAAATTTTACACTTTTTCAGACGTCGAAATAGCGTGGACTTAATTCGGACGCGTTATCAACAAAACCGTGTTTTATGTGTGTGTGTGAGAGGTTTCGATGTCCTTACGTCGTTCACGAGCCAAATTCGTCATCGGACCGGATGGTGCGCCCCTGACCCTGGCCGACCTGCCCGATACCAATACCAAGCGTTGGGTGATCCGCCGGAAAGCCCAGGTTGTCGCGGCTGTGCGCGGCGGTCTGCTCACTCTTGAAGAAGCGTGTTCGCGCTATCGTCTGACTGTCGATGAATTTCTCCACTGGCAGCAGTCGATCGACCGGCACGGCCTTGCCGGCCTGCGGACGACAAAGGTTCAGCAATACCGGGAAAACCGCCAACCGGTGCAGATGGATTTCGACAACGACCTGACGCAAGCCTGGTAGCATTCAGATCCGATGCGTTTGCCGTTCATGCCATCTCACTATCTGTCTGATTCGGATTGCGTAGACGGCAAAACGCGCGCAAGCCCTTTCGTCATCGTGGAAAGCCGGAACGAATGGGGCGTGACGATCGAGCGGGCTGATCTAATTTGGGCGACAAGGGCGGGTGCAGTGATCCGTCTTGCGACCCTGAGGCCGCTGCCGGACGAGATCGCGATCTATTTCCCGGACAATGGACTACAGCGCAATGGCCGCGTGCGATGGCGTGATGAGCGCAGGTTCGGTATCGAACTGGAGGGATCGCGCGTCCTGCCGAACAAATGGTGCCGAAAAACCCACAGTGCCGGGCGGCTTGTCGTGATCGAAGGGGGTTCTCGGCCCGAATGCCGGATCGACTACTGATCCCGGCCTCTTTCTCAAACTCTTCCGTATATTCGCTTAGTCGGCAAGGTAAAGATCGCGAATTTCCCGTTTCAGGGTCTTGCCGGCGACATTCCTGGGAAAGTCCGACAGAATGATCATGTCGCTCAATCGCTGGAACTTTGCCCCGACGCGTGCATTGATCCAGGCTCTGATTTCATCGACATCAACGCCCTCCGCGTTCTCCGTGACAATCGCTGCGACCGGCGTTTCACCCCATTTCTGGTGCGGCACGCCAAAGACGCAGGCATCGCGAACAGCGGAATGCTGGATGGCGATCTCCTCAATGTCCTTCGGATAGACGTTGACGCCGCCTGAAATGATCATGTCCTTCTTGCGGTCGACGAGGTAGAGGAATCCTTCCTCGTCAACGAACCCAAGGTCGCCGGAACGGAGCCATCCGCCGCGGACAGCCTCGGTGGTCAGGTCAGGCTGCTTGTAATATTCCTTCATGAGGATCGGGCCGCGCCCGCAGATCTCGCCAACCTCTCCGGGTGGGCATTCGTTGCCGTCGGCATCCATGATCTGCATTTCAAAGAACGGTGGCGGACAACCGACGGAGCCGGCTTTACGCTGGGAGTCATTCCGATCGAGGATGGTGACGAACCCCTCAGTCAGGCCGTAGAGCTCGTAGAACCGCCCGGGCAATGCCGCATTAAGACGGTTCTTATATTCAAGGAGCAGTGGTGCGCCGACGCTCTGGATCATTTCCAGCGACGCCAGCTTCTCAGGCTCAAACTGCGGATGGTTCAGCAAGGCAATGATCTGAGAGGGCACCATGATCATATGCGTGACGCCTTCCTTCTCGATGTCGGCAATTACCCTGGCCGGATCAAAGACATCGTGAAGAATGTAGGTTCCGCCGACATACATCCACGGCATGAGATCGAGCATGGCACCGTTGAAGACGATTGCTCCGGCATGCAGGACGACGCTCTCCGGCGTCATCCGCCAGGCCTCGGCAAACAGTGCGCAGTACATGGCGCGGATCAGGTGGGTGTGCACAATGCCCTTGGGGGCGCCGGTCGTCCCGCTGGTGTACATGATGTTGTAAACGTCGGAACTCTGGATACCGGCATCCGGCGGATTGCCGGTTGACGCAGATGCGATGAAATCCGCATAGGCGGGAAAAGGCCCCGGTGTTTCCCCGACAAGGATGATGTTCCGCTGTTCGATTTTCGGAAGTTCCCCGCGTATCGACGAGAATGTTTCCGCGAATGTCTGATCGGCGATGACAAGGCAGCAATCGGAATCGTTGAGGAGTGATGTCAGTCCCGCTGGCTGAAGCAGCGGGCTGCACGGAACGATGACAAGTCCGGTCTTGGCAGCTGCCCAGTAAGCGACCATCATTTCCACGCAGTTCGGCAAAACGGTCGCAAACTTGTCGCCCTTGGAAAGACCCGCATTACCGAGGGCGTTTGCAAGCCGATTCACGCTCTCGTTGAACGCTTGATAGGAAAACCGGCGGTCTCCGAATACGAAGCATGTATGCTCAGGCCAATATCTGGCATGCCTGGGCAAAAGTGTACCGATATCCATTGCGAAACCGTCTCTCCCTCAGCCTTGTAACAATAAATCCGGCGACCGGACACCAGGCGCATTGATTTCGGTCAGGTCCGGATTCGTCTTGCAGGAAGGCGGACGCTGGATTTTGGTATTGTTCTGGTGATCACGATTAAATAGTCTTGGCGCTCCGAAGAGGTCGGATGACAAATATTCCGACTGAATAATCATCGACACCAGTCGAGGCAGACATAGGGCGGGGAATATACGGCTTGACGACCGGCGGTCGACCGAAGGGCATCTGAAGTGTTTATCAAGGAAAATGTCCTACCGCTCACTTTTGGCATGATCTGCATAATCGGCCTGGTCATCCTGAGGATCCTCGACCCGTTCTTCCTGAAACAGGCGCGCGAAACCGGATTTGACCAGTTCCAGCGCGTATCACCGCGGGTCTATCTCCAGACACCGGTTCGCATCGTCGATATCGACGAGGAGTCGTTGAAGGAATATGGCCAGTTTCCGTGGTCACGCCGGCTTATCGCAGACCTGACCGAGCGCCTTGGCCAGATGGGCGCTGCATCGATATCTTTCGATATTCTATTCGTCGAGCCCGACCGGCTCTCGCCGTCTCGACTTGTCGAGGATCCGTCGATCTCCGCTCTGCTGGACGAGGCCAAGCTACTGGACAATATTCCCGACAACGATCAGGTGTTTGCCGAGACTCTCGGGCAATATCCGACGATCCTCGGATTCGCCAGGGTGCTGGGCGAAGAACTCATCAAACCGGAAATCAAGACCGGTTTTGCCTACACGGGCACCAATCCCGCCGATGCGGTGCCTGTGCTGGATTCGGTCACGCAGAACCTGCCTCACCTGCAGGACGCGTCGTCCGGGCTGGGCAGCATCAGCCTTTCACCGGATGAATCAATATCTGTCGTCCGGAAGGTGCCGTTATTGTGGACGGACGGAGAACAGGTTTATCCCAGCCTGGCGCTGGAAAGCCTGCGTGTCGCTCAGGGCGTTTCGACAATTGTCGTGCATGCCGTGTCCGGTGCCGGGACAATTGTCCAGTCGGTCCGGGTCGGAGACTTCGACATTCCGACGACTCCGAACGGCGCGATCTGGATGCACTACAGCGAGGAAACGGCGGATCGCTATGTCTCGGCCAAGGATGTCCTCGCAGACGAAGTGGAACAAGCAACCGTCGATGCGATTAACGGACATATCGTTCTCATCGGCACGTCCGCTGTGGGCTTATATGATATCCGGGCCACGTCACTTGGCGAAAATGTGCCCGGCGTGTCGATCCATGCTCAATTGCTCGAGCAGGTGATTTCCGGCAGTTTTGTTTACCGGAGCGATTGGGTCGATGGCCTGGAACTCTTCGGTTTCATTGTCGTCGGCATATACGTTCTTGTCCTGACCCTGGTAACCGGCCCCGTGCTTTCGTTGCTCAGCGGCGGAATTGTCGGCAGCGGAATTCTGGCTGGCACCTGGCTTGCCTATTACCGCACTGGTTTGCTTGTCGACCCGACGTTCCCCATGGTTGGCGGCCTGTTCGTCTATCTGGCTGTCGTTACCTTCCGGTTCTTCATTGCCGACCGCCAGAAACGCCAGATCCGCAAGGCGTTTTCGCAATATGTCGCGCCGGCGGTCCTGGACCAGCTCGATAAGGAACACGGGGAACTGACCCTTGGCGGTGAACTGAAGCAGATGACAATCATGTTCACCGACGTACGGAATTTCACGAGCTTCAGCGAAGGGCTTTCCCCGGTTGAAGTGGTTCAGTTCCTCAACAGGCTTCTCGGAAGCCTCAGCGAAGAAGTCATCCGCGAGAGCGGCACAATCGACAAGTTCATCGGCGATTCAATCATGGCGTTCTGGAACGCGCCGATTGAAATCGCCGACCACGAGAAGCTGGCCTGCCGCGCTGCCCTGAAGATGCGCCAGGCGCTCATGGAATTTAATACCGCGAATGCCGCCAGGGACGAAACGGGCACTTATGATCCGATCGCGATCGGCGTGGGGATCAATACCGGCCAGGGCTGTGTTGGAAACATGGGGTCGAGCACGCGGTTCGATTACTCGGTCATCGGCGATGCCGTGAATACGGCGTCCCGTGTTGAGGCAGCCTGCAAACAGATCGGGTTCGATATCGTCGTGTCAGAAGAGACTGTGAAGGGCATTTCCGATTTCGCGACGCTTGAGGCGGGCACTATTTCCCTTAAAGGTAAGCAGGAACTTGTTCCGGTTCACATTGTCGTCGGTGACGAAACAGTCGCCGGGTCGAGAGAGTTCAGCCGGCTGGCCAATTCCCACGACAAGTTGATTGAGGCAATGCGAATGGGTGCAGCCGGATGGGAAGGCCGCATTGTGACTTGCAAGGACCTTGCGCGGGCGGTTTCGCCGCAGCTTTCCGGCTTCTACGATATTATCCCGGGCCGCATTGACGATTTTTCGACTGATCAGTCCGCGGCAATGCTGGCAGTCGCGAATTAGCGCAAAGCACTCTAGCGGCGAAGTCTCACCAACGCCCCTGCCCGTCCGAACTTACACTGCAATTGCCTGTGAGCAGAAACGGGCCAAATGGCCCGCTCCCTTGCAGTTCATATTTCGGTTATTGAGGCAGGTCGCCTTCCACGCCCTCGACATAATAGTTCATGCCGAGGAGAACCTCGTCAGACAGGCTTTCGCCGGCCCCGATGACTTCCGAGCCGTTCTGCTTGCGGATAGGCCCCTTGAATGGTTTGAGGGCGCCCGACTCTATCTTAGCTGCCGTGTTCTTGGCCATTTCAACGATATCGTCCGGAAGGTTCGTGTACGGCGCCATTTCAACCATTTTTGCAGCAAAACCGCCCCAAATATCCTCCGATTTCCAGGTCCCGTCCATCACGGCCTGGGTGCGGGCGACATAATAGTCGTTCCAGTTGTCGACTATCGAGGTCAGCTGGTGTTCGGGCGCGAATTTGTACATGTCCGACGCCTGCCCGAAGCCGTATATTCCCCGTTCCGCAGCGATCTGCAGTGGTGCCGGAGAATCGGTATGCTGGGTGATGATATCCGCTCCCTGGTCGATCAGCGCTTTCGCGGCGTCGGCTTCCCTGCCGGGGTCGAACCATGAGTTGACCCAGACAACCTTCAACTTGAAATCCGGATTGATCGACTGCGCCCCGAGCACGAAGGCATTGATCCCACGCACGACTTCCGGGATCGGGAAGGACGCGACATATCCGCCAACACCGTTCTTCGAGATCTTCGCGGCGATCTGGCCGATGACATACCGACCCTCATAGAACCGCGCCGAGTACGTGGACACGTTATCGGCACGCTTGAAGCCGGTGGCATGCTCGAATTTCACGTCAGGGAACTTTCCCGCGACCTTCAACGTCGGGTTCATGAAGCCGAATGATGTCGTGAAGATCAGCTTGTTGCCGCTCCGTGCGAGCCGTTCGATGGCTCGTTCGGCATCCGGGCCTTCCGACACGTTCTCAACGAACGTTGTCTCGACCTTGTCTCCGAACTTTTCCTCGATCGCCAGCCGGCCCTGGTTGTGCTGGTACGTCCATCCGTGGTCCCCGACCGGTCCGACATAGATGAAGCCGACTTTGAGCTTATCCTGCGCCGCGGCTCCGATTGCCGACATCGCGAAAACACCCGCCGCGAGGATCAGTGACTTAACGAGTTTCATAGAAGGCTCCTTTTTGTTGATACATCGAAGTTATCGCACGGGAATGAACGGCCTGCCGAGGCCGGCCGGCGTATTTGCCCGCAGCTTTGCTCTGTTCTGTGAGATCAGCACAAGGACGAGAATGGTTGCAAGATAGGGGAGCGAGGAAATGAACTGCGAGGGGATAGGCACGCCGGCGGCCTGGGCGTGAAAACCGAGGATCGTCACGGCACCAAACAAATAGGCGCCGACCGCGACCCGGTAGGGTATCCAGGTCGCGAAAACGACGAGCGCAAGGGCAATCCAACCCCGGCCTGACACCATGTTTTCCGTCCATTGGGGTGTGTAGGCCAGCGACAGATACCCACCGCCAAGGCCGGCGCAGGCGCCACCGAACAGTACGGCAGCCCACCTGACCCTGAAGACGTTCAGTCCGAGGTTGTTGGCCGAGTCCTGGTTTTCGCCGATGGCACGCAAGGAAAGACCGGCTCGCGATCGGAACAGGAACCAGGTGACAACGGGCAGAAGTGCGAGCGAAAAATAGACGAGAGGATCCTGAGAGAACAGAACCGGGCCAATGAATGGCACGTCTGACAGGCCCGGTATGTCAATGCTTGGAAGGCGAAGGCCCGGCAGTCCGAGAAAACTCTCGCCAATCATTGCTGCTGAACCCAATCCCAGCAAGGTTAGCGAAAGCCCCGTCGCGACCTGATTGGCCGCCAAATTGATCACAAGGAACGCAAATGGCGCCGCCAGAAGCACGCCGCATACGGCAGACGACACGACGCCGATAAGGGTGGAGCCGGTGACCTTGGCCGCAACAAATCCACCGACAGCGCCCATCGCCATCATACCTTCCACACCCAGATTAAGAACACCTGAGCGTTCGGAGACGAGTTCGCCCGTCGCCGCCAGCAACAGCGGTGTAGATGCTGTAATGATGGTCAGAACAACAGCAGTGACAATCGAGAAATCACCCATAGGCCGGATCCCCGGTGTCGGCCCCTGTCCGTCCCCAGCGAAGCCGGATCCTGTGGTGGATGAGGGTATCGAAACCGAGCACGGTGAACAGCATTACGCCCTGAAATACGCGGGTTACCTTATCGGAAAGGCCAAGAGAAACTTGCGCGGCCTCCCCGCCGAGATATGTCAGTGCCAGGACAAGTCCGGCAATTACAATCCCGATTGGGTTCAACCGGCCCAGATAAGCGACGATGATCGCCGTGAAGCCGTATCCCGGTGATATTTCAGGTCGCAACTGGCCGATTGCACCGGAAACCTCCGAAACCCCGGCGAGCCCCGCAAGGGCACCGGACAAGGCAAAGACCCCGAGGATCATCCTGCTGCGACTGAAACCGGAAAAACGTGCTGCCCTCGGCGCTTCGCCGGCAAGCTTGATAGCGAATCCGCGCAAGGAAAAACGCAGGATCACAGCGAGAAACGCTGCCGCAACCAGGCCGAAAGTCACACCCAGATGCAAGCGGCCGTTTCCAAACAGGACGGGCAGTGTTCCCGGCTCCCCGAACAATCGGGATTCGGGAAAATTGAAGCTGCCCGGGTCGCGCCAGGGTCCGCGGACAAGATAATCGAGAAACAGGATTGCGACATAGGTCAGCATCAGGCTGGTGAGGATTTCGTTGGCGTTGAACCGCGTCTTCAGGATCCCCGGTATCATTCCGTAAAGCGCACCGCCCAGACAGCCCATCAGCATCATGGCTGGCAATATCCAGGGGCCTTCTGCTTCCGGCAGAAGGACAGGTATGGCGCCGCCGGCGACGGCGCCCATGGTGAACTGGCCTTCGGCGCCGATATTCCAGACATTGGCGCGGAAGCAGATTGCAAGTCCGCAACCGATCAGGATCAGCGGCGACGCCTTGACGATCAGTTCCTCCACCGACCAGTACTGGGTCAGCGGCTCGACGAAATAGACATAAAGAGCGCGGATCGGATCGATTCCCAAGAGGGCAAAGAGCACCAGCCCGAAAACCAGGGTGACACACAGGGCAGCCAACGGAGACAAGACCGCAAAAGCGTTCGACTGTTCCGGTCGCGGGATCAGCTCAATCCGCATGACGGGTCTCACCGTGAATGCCACCCATCAGGAGCCCGATTTGCTCAAAGCTCATTTCATCGGCCGGATGGGGTGCGGACAGCCTGCCATCGGAGACGACAATGATCGTGTCGGCGATTTCAAATATCTCATCGAGATCCTGGCTGATAACCAGGATGGCGGATCCGTTCTGGGCCAATTCCCGGATTGCATCCCTGATCCGTTTTGCGGCACCCGGATCAACACCCCAGGTGGGTTGATTGATGACGAGAACGCCGGGATCACGGTCAATTTCCCGCCCGACCACGAACTTCTGCAGGTTTCCCCCTGACAGCGAACTTGCCAGCGGGTCTGCATGTGATCGCCGGACGTCAAAGGTATCGCCGACACGCTGTTCCGTTTTCCGGGCTTGTGCCCGGTTAATCCAGCCATGGCGGTTGATATCCGGTGATGTCGCATGATGAGTGAGGACAACATTCTCCGAAAGACTCAGTCCTGCCGCGGCGCCATGGCCGATACGTTCCTCCGGCACGAACGCTGCTCCCAGTTGTCGCCGGGCGTTGATACCGCGCGCGCCGACACCAATGTCATCGATCCGGATCGCATCATTATCGGCGATCCGGCGTTCCCCGGAGATAAGGTCGAATATTTCCTGCTGGCCGTTGCCCGCGACACCGGCAATACAGACCACTTCGCCGCCACGGACAGAAAGACTGATGTCTTCAAGTGCGACCGAAAACTGGCTTTCGGCCGGTAATCCGACCCTGTCTATAGAAAATCGGATCTCGCTGAAGCTATGGTCTGTAACCCTGGGCGCGCCTTCAGACGAACCCGCGCTGTCGCCGATCATCATCCGCGCGAGTGAAGCCGCCGTCTCGTTACCAGGATCTGCTGTCGCAACGACTTTGCCGCGCCGCAGGATGGTCGCTGTTACCGCGATTTCAAGAACTTCCGCGAGCCGATGGGTAATGTAGAGGATCGATACATCGTCTGCAATGAGACGACGCAGTGTCTCAAAAAGTAGGCTAGCCTCTTGAGGCGTCAGAACGGATGTAGGCTCATCCATAATCAATAGCTTCGGCTTCTGAAGGAGACATCTGACGATCTCTACCCGCTGCCTTTCTCCGACCGACAGGTCAGCTATGGAAGCTTGCGGGTCGATCGGCAGTCCGTATTCGGCGGATATGTCCCTGATCATGGTATCAAGGTCCGCGTTGTGCCGTTCCGGATCGAGACCGAGCGCGATGTTGTCGGCGACGGTCAAGGCCTCAAACAGGGAGAAATGTTGAAATATCATTCCGATGCCGAGTTGTCGGGCAAAGGCTGGGGATTCAACGTGAACGGCACGGCCTTGCCAAACGATCGATCCGGAATCTGGCGCCAGCGCGCCAAACAACATCTTGACGAGGGTCGATTTGCCGGCGC
>CAJHYR010000502.1_pt1 | contig 10577 bp, 9 predicted proteins | sample 9198791 | NCBI WGS metagenome assembly CAJHYR01 (sample SAMEA7708372, study PRJEB35096) | sediment metagenome | biome: marine neritic benthic zone biome [ENVO:01000025]; feature: sediment [ENVO:00002007]; material: shallow marine sediment [ENVO:03000034] sea grass bed [ENVO_01000059] ... | reverse complement strand
TGGATATCGTTTGTTTCTCAGAACGCGAACCATTCTGGACCGTACTGGGCCGAAAGCAGTCTGACCGGCCTGCTTCAGAGGCGTCCAAGGACCATGACGATGGCACACCGTCTGATCATGCGTCGCGTTGACTTTGCACGGAGCGCCGTCCGGTCGGTTTGTGCCGCTCGGGTATTAATGGTCACACCGAAACCTGCCCTGATACCCGGCAGCGTTTATTGACCGGTTCAGCAAGAAAGCCGTCCGCTCATCAGATCCCGTGGTAATCCCGATACCACGCCACGAACTTTGGGATACCGTCTTCGATACTTGTCGTCGGCTGAAATCCGTAATCACGGTTGATTGCGCCGATATCGGCATAGGTTGCCTCGACATCACCCGGTTGCATCGGCAGCATCGTCTTCTCAGCCTTGCGGCCCAACGCATGCTCGAGCACGTCTATCATGTGTGACAGGTTTTCCGATCGGTTGTTGCCGATATTATAGATCCGGTGACCTGAAAGATTTGCGCCGCTGGTGCCAATGTTATCGGCAGTGGCGACCACACCGGTTACGATGTCATCGACAAAAGTGAAATCCCTGCGCATATTTCCGCGGTTGAAAACATTGATCGGTCGGCCTGCCAGGATCGCGTCAGTAAACAACCACATGGCCATATCGGGTCTTCCCCAAGGCCCGTAAACGGTGAAGAAGCGCAGCCCCACTGCGGACATTCCGTACAAATGGCAATATGCCTGGCTCATGAGTTCGTCGGACTTCTTCGTGGCGGCGTACAACGAGACCGGCGTGTCGACCCTGTCGTTTTCACTGAATGGCAGTTTTGTGTTGCCGCCGTAGACGGAACTTGATGAGGCGTAGACGAGATGCTGAATACGCTCGTTGCGCCGGCATAGTTCCAGTATGTTGAGGTGTCCGATGAGGTTGGCCTCAATATAATCTTCCGGATGTTCAATCGAATGCCGGACACCGGCCTGCGCTGCCAGATGAATGACCCGGTCGATCGGTTGGCGGGAAGCCGCATTCCGAAGATCATCTCGGTTCGCGATATTGATTTCGTGGAAGGAAAATCCCGGGTGCTGCGATAGACGGGTCAGCCTGTCCCGTTTGAGTTCGACGGAATAGTAGTCGTTGACACTATCGACCCCGACGACTTCATCACCGCGCTCCAACAGGTGCCGCGCCGTATGGAAACCGATAAATCCCGCAGCTCCGGTAAGCAGATAGGCTGTCATTTCCGTTTTCCCGCCTAGAGGCTCCAGTAACAGATGTCGGCCCGTAAGGACTCCGTGTCGAAAGCAGACTTTACGTCAATCAACACACCGCCGGTCTTTATCTTGTTCTCGATCGCGGTCAGATCCCGCATATAGTCGTCGTGGCACACTGCCAGGATAGCAGCGTCCAGTTGGTCAAATTGATCAAGACTGCACAACGCGACGCTGTGTTCGTGAGCTGCCTCGTCCGCATCAGCGATGGGGTCGTGCACAAGCGGTTCAATACCAAACGACCTCAGTTCAGATACGATATCAGCCACTTTAGAATTGCGCATATCGGGAACGTTTTCCTTGAAGGTCAGACCAAATATACCAATCCGGGAATTGCGGACATTGGCGCCTGATTTGACCAGGAGTTTCACCGTTTTCTGGGCGATCATTCCGCCCATCGCATCGTTTATGTGGCGGCCTGACAGGATAATCTGGGGATGATAGCCCAGCGCTTCAGCTTTTGAAGTCAGATAATACGGGTCAACGCCGATGCAATGCCCGCCGACAAGTCCGGGCGTGAACGGCAGGAAGTTCCATTTGGTTCTTGCGGCCTCAAGGACGTCGTTTGTCCGCAATTCAAGCAAATCGCAGATCATGGCCAGTTCGTTCATGAGCGCGATGTTGATGTCACGCTGGGTATTTTCGATAACCTTCGCCGCCTCGGCGACGCGAATGGACGATGCCCTGAACAATCCGGCTTCTATGATCGATCCGTAGACGTTCTCAATACGCTCCAGCGTCGGTGCATCCTGTCCCGCGACGATCTTCGTGATTTTTTCCAGGCTATGAGCCTGATCACCCGGGTTGATCCGTTCCGGTGAATATCCGAGGTGGAAATCGCTGCCGCAGCTCAGACCCGAAAATTCGGAAAGGATCGGCCCGCACACGCCTTCAGTAACGCCCGGATAGACCGTTGATTCAAAGACAACGATGTCGCCTTTCGTCAAATGCGGCGCAATGGTCCTGCAAGCGCTATCCAGATGACTCAGGTCTGGGCGGCGTTCAGTGTCGATCGGCGTTGGCACAGTGACGATATAGAAGCTTGAACTGCCAATATCAGCCGAATCAGAGGTGAAACGCATTTCTGCGGATTTCAGGTCCGGACCGGAGATTTCCCCGGTACGGTCGACACCGCCCTGCAATTCGGCGATCCGTGATGCCGAGATATCGAAGCCGACTGTATCCGGAAACTTCCGGGCAAAGGCTATTGCGACGGGAAGCCCGACATAGCCGAGCCCGATAACGCAGATGCCTTCATTCTTGCTGTCAATCAAAATGGCGGTCCAGTTCTGGGAACGTTCTGTTCATTCTATTCAGCGAAACTCGCTGAGGTCGGGCTGTTTTGACAGGTCCAAGCGACTGCATTGTCTATGCGTGGGAATGGTTAATTCGTTGTGAAATCTTTATCGGAATTCAACCGCATTGCCGATACCGGAGAGCGGTTGTTCTGCTATCTTTGCCGATTGCTGCGCTCATACAATCGTGCTGAGGTCGCCGATGGCCATGCCGAAATGTTCTGGCGGATGCTCGTTCGCCTGTCCAGCGAACAATTGGTGCTGACCGCCATCGCCGATACCGCGTTCAAGGCGCACGATGTTCCGGACATGCCGGACGATGTCGCAGAACTCCTGCAGACGTTAAAAGACGCCAACAGAAACCGGAATCGTCGGTTGCTGGCCAACCTCGAAGAAGGAAATGCGAAACTGCGGGTCGCGGGCATAAAAGCTGTTGCCGTAAAAGGCGCGGCATTCCTCGCCGAGGACAGGGAAGGCGCTGCTCCGTGGCGGTTCTTCGGGGATCTGGACCTGCTCGTTCGCAGTCAAGACCTGCATGAAGCCGTGTCCGTTCTTGAATCCATCGGATATGTTGCAAACCGGACCGTTTATCACCCGCACCATCACAGACATTATCCGTTTCTGAGGCACCCCGATGGCGATACCGGTATTGATGTTCACACCCGTCTTGCGGGCTTCCATCAAACGAGGCTTCTGGATCCGGACAGTTTCTTTCAGTCTGCGGTGGAGCTGTCGATTGGTTCCGAAGATATCCTGATCCCCTCGGCAAATAATCGGATGGCCCATTTGATCGTAAACGCGCAGGTTCTCGATTATCGATTCGAGCGGCGTTTGTTTCGGTTGCGGGACGCGCTTGATTTTTCCGACCTTTCTGGCCGATCGGGCCCCGATCTATCCGAAATCAAACAACGGTTTGAGCAATATGGCAGTGCCGAAGCCATTGACGCATACCTGGCGATGATGGGCAGGGTGCTTGGAATTGGCAATACGGATAGGCCGGCAGAGGGCAAGGCATACCAGTGGGCAAAGCAGGCTGAGTCGGTGATATGCAATCCGCGGAAGGCCCGGTTTTATATCATGAAGCACTGGGTCCGGATGGCTCTGGCTCATATCGCTGATCCAAGAAAAATGCAATTCCTGATTGCAAGACTTTCCGATCCGCTGCAAAGAGCGGAATTCATTGGCAAAAGAACGTCCTACTTGCGGATCTTCCAGCGTTGAGATCACTAGCGCGTTCAGTCGCGAATCATGTTATGGTTGTGTAAACCACAATAACAGGCGTCGATGGATTGTTGCGTGTCCCAGGGGTTCCTGCGGCCGGGTGTTTAGTAGTTCTTTACCCGGGCCAATTACCAATGTGCTGAAACAGGAACCGGTTGATCGCGGCAAATATGAAAGACACGCTTGCGCGTAACGCCATAGTCACAAATCGGCTTGGTACAGGTAGAGCGACCCTGTCATTGGTGATGAACAGGGCGCTGTTTCAGCTTTTCGGCGGACTGTTGTTTGCAGTGTATCTGCCAGTCTTTGCGCGCTGGCAATTCAATATCGAGATTGTCACAAGCCCAAGCATGGTCAACACAATCACGGGCGCAGGCCTGGCGATAGTCACCGGCTTTTACCTGTTTCGCAGCCTTTCCACCTATCCCGGCGTCAGATCCCTTTCTTATCTGGTTCCGACTTTTATTGTGGCCTTCACCGCCATCCTGATCATCTTTTTCTTCATGCGCCTGGAGTACAGCCGCTTTCAGTTTGGTGCGAGTTTCATCCTCAGCATAATCTGGTTCTACGGCATCAATATCTCCGTTGGCAGTGCGCGTCCCTATCGGCTCGCTGTCGTTCCAGGTGGTCAATCATCTTCCCTGCGCTCTCATGAGAAAGTCGTTTTCGCTCACCTTCAACGTCCGGAACTCGTCGGCAAAAATTGGGGCGGCGTGGTCGCCGACCTGCGGGCAGACATGGATGAAAAGTGGGAGCGATTCCTTACCGACTGCGCCATTTCTGGCGTTCCCGTATTTCATGTCAAACAGATACGGGAATCACTTACGGGGCGGGTCGAAATTGAGCACCTTTCGGAGAACCATTTCGGTTCGCTGATCCCCAATCTTGCGTACGTCAACATCAAGCAATTGATCGACTGGCTTGCAGCGCTTGTCATTCTGCCGTTTTTGCTACCGCTTTTCGCGGTGGTGGCCGTTCTGATAAAGCGGGATTCGCCGGGGCCGGTTCTGTATGTACAGGAGCGCATGGGCTATCAGGGCCGGCGCTTCAAGGTCTACAAATTCCGCACGATGACAAGTGAACACGGCGCATCTTGCGCTGACGGCAACGAGCGTGACGGCGCAATAACGAAGTCAGGCGACCAGCGTATTACGGACTTCGGGCGGTTCTTACGAAAGACCAGGATCGACGAGTTGCCACAGATCATCAATATTCTTCGCGGGGAGATGAGCTGGATCGGGCCGCGTCCGGAAGCCGTCGTTCTGTCACGCTGGTACGAAAACGAACTGGCTTTCTACCGCTACAGGCACATCGTCCGGCCAGGTATTACCGGCTGGGCTCAGGTCAACCAGGGCCATGTCGCGGCAGTCGATCAGGTGCTGGAAAAACTCCACTACGATTTCTATTACATCAAGTACTTCTCGCCCTGGCTGGACGTTCTGATCGCGTTCCGGACCGTCCACACAATGGTAACGGGTTTTGGTGCAAGGTAGATTTACTGCAAACGTTGCCACCACTGCAAAAGCGTAGCGTGTCCCGTCCGGGCTTGAAGTCCGGACCGAAAGTGCTCGGTAAATCGAAATGTTGCGCAATTCCTCCGAAACAAAGAAAAGCAGAATTCAGCTTGCTCGCGCAGGTTTGGCGGCAGGTTTGATTGCCGTGGCATGTGCAATCGTTTTCTTTGCAATGGTTCATAACGAACCGTTTCCCTATCACCCGGCGATCGACGGTTGGAACGATATTCTGTTGCACATGGGCGCCTTCGGGGCATTGACGTTCTTCGCGCTCATGATCTGGCGCCGATCACTCCGATTAACCGTCGCGCTCGTGGCATTCGGAGTTCTTATCGAACTTATCCAGATCGCATTTCCTGCCAGACAGGCTGATGTCATGGATGTCGCGGCCAATGGACTGGGAATTGCCTTTGGATATGCGATGTTCGCAGCCATGCGGTGGTTGTCGTGTGACAAAATTGATAGTCTTGCAGGCATGCGAAAATAGATTCGATTCGCAGCCGGTTTCACGGAGCATCCCCGTTAAATGACGACAGAATTCGAGGTTGGACTCAAACGCCTGGACTGGTTTGGGCTCAAATCCCTGATCGCCTCGCTTTTGACCTTCAAACCTGTCAATTTCATATTTCGGCGGTTTGCTCGACATTGTATCCCTGCAAAGACAGCAGCTCGATATCCGATCTCGGTGCAGAACGTCGTCTACCGGCTATCAGGCGGCGAGCAGATCGTGCTGCTTGACCCGGCCCGTGACGAAGTCGCGCGGCAAATCTATTGGGGGCAGGGGCGGTGCATTTCGGCGAGCGATCAAATCGCCTTGGATTGTGTCGAGAGCCTTTGCCAGGATGCCGAACTGTTCCTTGATATCGGTGCCTATTCCGGACTGTTTGCGCTTGTTGCGGCTGCGGCGCAGTCGAAGCTCAGGGTGATGGCATTCGAAATCGTTCCCGAAAATCACCTGCTGGTGATGCGCAACATCGTCGAAAATGACTTTATCGGACGTATTGATGCACGATTGTGCGGCTTATCGAATAATCCTGGATCTGTAACGATCGCTCCAAGCATGCAGCTCGACAGAATGGCATCGTCAGTTTCATTAGGATCGGAATTCAGTGCCGGCGTCCGTATCCCCGTCGATACACTTGACAATGTCATAAGTGAAATTGACGGGCGGATCGTAATGAAGATCGATGTGGAAGGTTTTGAGAACGCGGTTATCCAGGGCGGACGCAGATTGTTTGAAGACGTAAAGCCCGATGTCATCTGTGAATTTCTTCCAAGTTCCACCGATAATCGCGAACTGGACGCCTACCTGACGGACCTTGACTACCGCTTTTATCAGATCACCGAAAATGGCCTGACGCGATTCGACTCCATTGTTCCGTCAAAGGGCGGGAGAGACTGGCTGCTGACCGCCCGGAAAATTCTGCCGAAAGACCTACCAGTGACGTAGCTGGCCGACGCGGTATGGCATCTTATTTCGCAATGTTTTCCGTGCCCGCGGTATTCGCCCTGGCCATGCCGCGATCCAAAAATCTGCTGCTGATCATGGCAGTTTTTGTATTGTACGTGTTTTTGATCGGATACCGCGAAAACATCGGAATGGACTGGAATAACTATCTGGCGATACATTCGCAGATACAGTTCGTGGATATCAGAGAAATACTGTACAATACGGAAGCTGCGTCCAATTTGTTGTTCTGGGTATCGCAGAAATTCTATTCCGGCATTTATACCAGCAATTTGGTTGCCGCGGTCATACTGATGGCCGGAGTTCTTTTCTTTTGTAACCGAACGTCGGAACCCTGGCTTTCTCTGGTCGCGGCAACACCCTATGTCTGCATTGTCATCGGCATGAGCGCGACACGCCAGGCCATGGCACTCGGCGTGATTTTCGTCGTTTTTGCGCTATGGCAGGAGATGGGCCTTGTCCGAAAATCCGTGCTGATTTTCTTTGCCTCTTTGTTCCACACCAGCGCGATCCTGATTGGCGCATTTCTCATTCAGGATATGCGGATCAATCTCGTTCTCCGGCTCGTCGTCGGTGTTGTTGTCATTTTCGCGGGATTTTACGTTCTATCCCGCAGCAGCATTTACTCCGGTCAACTCGATTTTTACGCAGATTCGTATCTGACGACAGAAGGGCAAATCATCTCGCCCGGAGCGCTCGCCCATGTTGCGCTGGTCGCCGTGCCAGCCATTTTGTATTTCGTTTTCCGGGACCGGATTTATTCGATTTTTGATCGAAGCCAAATCCTGGACCTCAGTGCATTGATCTGCCTCGCGCTGGTTCCGGCAGCCTTTGTCTTTTCAACCGCAGCCAGCCGCTTCTCGATCTATATGCAGTTTCTGCCGATGATCGTTTACCCGGTTCTCGTTGAGATATTTGACAAGCGCGACATAAAGGTCGCCATCAGAGTAGGGGTCATCGTGCTCAACATCGGGTTTGTCTACATCTGGCTCCGGTACGCAAACAATTCATTTGCATATTTGCCGTACAAGAATGTCTGGTGGATGTGACACGGCCGCGACGCCGGTGCCATCGGGGATTCGGATATGACCAAACGTGCGGTATTGATCAATGACACGCTGTCAGACAGGCATTTTGGCTGTCATCGTGTCATCCGCACGATCGAAGGACTTGCGGCAGAGCACGGGATAAAAATCGTCGAACGGAGTCCGGTTCATGTTGATTGGCAAAGCAATGCGTCTGTCATTGATGCAATTGAATCGGCAGACATTGTGCTCGTCAATGGGGAAGGAACAATTCACCACGACCGACCTGCTGCGAGGTCATTGGTAAGCGTTGCGGATTATTGCGCTGGGATCGGCAAACCGGCTGTCCTGTTCAACGCTTCATGGTTTTCCAACAGCCCAGATCTCGCCGAATCCGCCCGGAATTTCGCGCTGATCAGCGTCCGCGAATCGGAGAGTGCAAATCAGCTGCGCTCAGCGAATATCGATTGTCGTGTCGTCGCTGATCTGGCTTTGCATGACATCATCAATCCCGGATCGAGAAGTCGCATAACCGGTGTAACGGATTGTGTCTGTTCAAAGACCAGTCTGGAACTCGATCATATCCGCCGCCAGAGCGGTGGTGAGATCATCAACATCTTCTATGGCCGTCAGGGAATAGGTGGACTTCGTTTCTTCTTGAGCGCTTTCGGTGGAAAAAAGGCGATCGGAGACCCGGCGAAAATGATATCTATTTTCAGGACGGCCAGGGCATTCTATCGATCGCAATTCGCCCGCGAGAAGGATTTCCTGGACAGGATATCGCAACTGGGACTGTTGATTACCGGCCGGTTTCACGCAGCGATATTTTCGCTCTGCAGCTTCACTCCGCTGCTGGCAATTGAATCGAGTACGCCGAAGATCTCAGCAACGCTGAAAGACGCCGGCTTGGCGGGCTGGCGCGTCACGCGGGCATCGAACATCGATCGGGACCTGTTACAATCCGCCTCGTACTGGCATAGCCACGAGGAGGAGAACATCCGCGATTTCCTGAGTGATAACAGGGCACGTCAGACGCAGTTGTTCAAGGATATCGCCGCGTTGACAGCATGATCGGATTGCGAGCGGAAAATACCGGCAATCGGTTGAGATTGCGCCCGGATTCGACAGGGACTGGTTCCGACGTCGTGGCCCTGGACTCCAGAAAAGACCTTTTCCCGGCGGCGAATGCAATCGCCGGTTCGTGCACATCGGCAGTCGGTGATCGTTTCTGGCGGCTTGAAATTGCAAAGCAGATCGCGACAGAAGGTTTTGTGGTGATCGGTCAGGCCCGCAGTATCGTGAACACGCTTGAAACGCGTGCGAACGTCCAATTTTCCAATGTTGTCGATGCGGAACGTGTTCGCTTCGCTGCCTACCAAATGCTGAACAGGAAAGGAGCGGCAACACCCGAATGGAGCAGGTTCAAAGCCCTTGCCGGTTTGCGATATGTTCTGTCATGCTTCATCGCAACGTCGTTCTGGGCCTGGACCGTTCTCCGAAACGGCTGGGGCAACAAATTGCCCGACCGGGACAGCCAGGACCTTCTGATCGCGGTTCACGGCGAAATATCAAACAGGACGCGCCACGTACTCTCGGCTGTCAGGGCGAATAAAAGCCAGGGCATCATTTTACTCGGAAGACCCAAGCGGCGGATAAGGGCATTAGCCGCGGAGATCGAAGCGGAGTTCGATCTTCCTTCCGTTCAACTTATCCGACCAATTCAACCCTGGCCTGCGATCCGCAGCCTCGGCCGGCTTGTTCGGCATTTCCGGTCCGGCGCCGGAACATTTGCGGCAACCGGGTTCAGGATGGCGTGGAAAGATGAGATTTCCATGCTCTACAGGATCTGCCTGGGCGCCGGCTCTGCAGAATGGTGGCGACAGGCACAATCGGGACCGCGGACAATCATATTCGGTCACACCGGCCTTGCAGATACCAGTATGCTGGAGGCGGCAATGCAGGCTTGCGGCAGCACCACTGTTCATTGGGCTCACGGACTAAGCGGTGGCTGGAACTACGCCGGCCTATCGGATGTTGGTTTGTTCACATGCGGCCACGATGCCGATGTTCATGCGGCCTTGCCGGACTATCGCAATGTCGATTTTGTCGAATTACCGCTGCCTTCCTTCCAGCAAGGCAGCGGCAAGAGATGGCTTCTGTTGACCAATTACGCTCATTTGACGAACCCGTTTTTCGGGTACGGGGCTCTTGCGATGGAAGCCAGAACAGTCCGAATTGCGGCTGAGGCGGCCCAGCAAATTGGAATTCCTGTCGACGGTCTGGAATGGCGGCCCCACCCGGTATTCTGGCAATTACCGGAGGAGGCCCGCGATGCCGTCCTTGCGGACGTCGTCACTACCGGCTGCAGACTTCCTGTTCGAGGCAGCCCAATGCCTGAACTTGTGGATTTTGCTGTCATCATGTGTACGCCGTCAACCGTCGCCCTGGATGTTCTTGTAAACGGCCGACTACCGGTAATCGTATCCGCCCACGAGCTGGCGCCGGAGACAGCCTATTGCGCATTTCCGCTGACCGCGATGGACGCTGAGCAAATCGTAGAAGCGGTACGGAAGTCTGCAACCGGTGCAGATGCTGAGGAGATTTTCAAGACGGCCTGGAAAAATGTTCGACCAGGTGGCCAGCCTATCATTTCTGAACTGCGCTCAGACTGAGTGCCCGCCAGGATCGCCCCGAATCAGCTAGATATTTACCAGTTGGAAGGTCTTGCCCGGTTATTTTCGCTGGCAGATTGTGGAAATTTTGGGGACGCCAGGCGCGGCGCTATACCGTTGC
>CAJHYR010000244.1_pt1 | contig 10632 bp, 8 predicted proteins | sample 9198791 | NCBI WGS metagenome assembly CAJHYR01 (sample SAMEA7708372, study PRJEB35096) | sediment metagenome | biome: marine neritic benthic zone biome [ENVO:01000025]; feature: sediment [ENVO:00002007]; material: shallow marine sediment [ENVO:03000034] sea grass bed [ENVO_01000059] ... | reverse complement strand
GGAGGAGCAGGAAGCCAATTCGCGCTATTTCTACGAGCTTGCATCCGCGCGCTTCGGCTTCGATTGGGAGAAACTTGCCAGGGTCCAGGCTTTCCACTTCAAGGGCGGGCAGGGCGCGAAAACCGGAACCGGCGGCCATCTGCCCGGGGCCAAGGTCAAGGGCAAGATCGCCGAAGTCCGGGGTCTCAACGAGGGCGAAGCGGCAATCTCTCCGGCGCGCTTCCCGGACTGGACCGATGTGTCACAGATCCGCGACTTTGCCGACGAGGTTCGTGATCGCACGGGCGGCATTCCGATCGGCTACAAATTGTCGGCGCAGCATATCGAAAAGGACATCGATGCCGCGTTGGCCGTCGGAGTGGATTACATCATCCTTGACGGGCGCGGCGGCGGTACCGGCGCGGCCCCGATCATCTTCCGCGACAATATCTCCGTACCGACAATCCCAGCGCTCGGCCGCGCCCGGCGACACCTGGACCGCGCCGGCCGCCAGGACATAACGCTCGTCATTACCGGCGGACTGCGCAAGCCTGCGGATTTCATCAAGGCGCTGGCGCTCGGGGCGGACGCGATCGCCGTATCGAATGCCGCCATGCAGGCGATCGGGTGTATCGCAATGCGGGCCTGTCACACCAACAATTGCCCGGTGGGGATCGCGACTCAGAAGCCGAATCTCGTCAGCCGGCTTGTAATCAACAATTCTGCCAAACAGTTAACCAATTTCTTTGAAGCTTCAGTTGAACTGATGCAGGTGATGGCCCGCGCTTGCGGTCACGGACACCTGTCGGATTTCTCGCTGGAAGATCTGACGACCTGGAAGAAGGAGATGGCTGAACTCTCCGGTGTCCAGTTCGGCGGGGTTGCCTAAAGTGAGAAGGAGACGATCATGAACGAAAACAATCTGGACTGGATCAAGGTCGCCGACGTCGAAGACCTTCCCGAAGGACGGGTCAAAACCGTCACGCCGCGCAATGTCTCGATCTGCCTCTCCCATTTCGAGGGCCAATGGGCGGCCATGGACAATAAGTGCCCACACCAGGGCGGCCCGCTCGGGGAAGGCTCCATCGAAGAAGGGGTAGACGGTAAATGCTGGATCCGCTGCCCCTGGCACGGCTGGGATTTCAACCCGCTGAACGGCGCACCGCCGGGCGGGCATGAGGATACGGGACAGAAACTCTATCCGGTCGAAGTACGCGGCAATGAGATCTATATCGGCCTGGAGCCGGAACCGGTACGCGAGCGCACGACCACCGACGTCATGGCCGAGACGATGGTCAATTGGGGCGTCAAGCGCGTGTTCGGGATGGTCGGGCATTCCAATCTCGGCCTTGCCGATGCCGTCCGTCTGCGTGTCAACGAGGGCGATCTCAGCTATGTCGGCGTGCGCCATGAAGGCGCGGCCGCGTTTGCCGCATCGGCCTACGGCAAACTGACCGGAATGCCCGCTGCCTGCCTGACGATCGCCGGCCCGGGGGCGACCAACCTCCTGACCGGCATGTGGGATGCCAAGGTTGACCGTGCGCCCGTGCTGGCGCTGACAGGCCAGGTGCAGACACAGGTGTTCGGCCCCGGGGCTTTTCAGGATATTGACCTGAAATCCGCTTTCCAGGCCGTCTCGCGATTCTCGCAACCGGTGCTGAGCACGTCCAATCACGCCGAGCTGATGTCGCTCGCCTGCAAATCGGCCATTGTGGAGCGCGACGTTGCCCATCTCGTCTTCCCGGACGATGTTCAGACGTTGCCGAGCGATGCCTGCGCCGCCGGCCCGCAGGGCAGGACGGGTGGTTCGGGAATCGTCCCGTCTGACGAGGATCTCACCCGCGCCGCGGAACTTATCAACGGCGCAGAGCGGCCGACGGTCGTCATGGGACACGGCGCGGTCGCAGCCCGTGATGCCATCATCGCGCTTGCGGAAAAACTCGGTGCGCCCGTGCTGACGACCTTCAAGGGCAAGGGCCTCATCGCCGACACGCATCCGAACGCGGCCGGTGTGCTCGGCCGGTCGGGAACACCGATCGCCAGCTGGTTCATGAACGAATCGGACCTGATCATCGCCCTTGGTTCGTCCTTTTCCAATCACACGGGCATTACGGGCTCAAAGCCGATCATACAGGTCGATTTCGAACGCATGCAGCTGGGGCGTTTTCATCCGGTCACGCTGCCCGTCTGGGGCGAGATCGGCGCCTTCTGCAGTGCAATCGAACTGCGTCTGACGGAAGCCGGCGACGGCCCCGACCAGATCAGCGAGCTCGCCGAGCGCTGGTCTATGTGGCGGGCGGAGAAAAAGTCGCGGTTTGAGGAAGAACACGGCAAGGGCATCCCCTCCGTGGCCGTCTTCGAAGCCCTAACAGATCTCTGCCCGGACGATGCGATCATCGCCGTGGACGTCGGCAACAACACCTACTCGTTCGGCCGCTATTTCGAGACCAAGGGCCAGCGCGTGCTGATGTCCGGCTATCTCGGCTCTATCGGGTTCGGATTCCCGGCAGCAATGGGTGCCTGGGCCGCAACGCAGGACATTGAGGAATTCGCCGGACGAAAGGTGATCTCCATCTCCGGCGACGGTGGCTTCGGGCAATATCCGATGGATTTCACGACAGCCGTGAAGTACGGGATGGATATCACCCATATCCTCCTCAACAATTCCGAACTCGGCAAGATCTCCAAGGAACAGCGCGCCGGGGAATGGCCGGTCTGGGAGACCAGCCTCCACAATCCGTCCTTTGCCGCCTTCGCGCGATTGTGCGGCGGACATGGCACGAAGGTGACGGATACTGCCGGTGTTTCATCGGCGATCGCCGAGGCGTTGGAACATGACGGTCCGGCGCTGGTCGAAATCATAACCGACGCCGAACTCGTTTGAGCTCATTGCGTCGTCAACCGCATCAGAGGATTTTCACGATGACCGAAGCCGGAATACGCGCATGCCCACCGACAGAATTGAGCGATGCCCGTGCCATCGCCCACAAGGCCGTGCAGCTGGTGACGGCAGCGGCCCGGGCCAATCTCGAACCGGCGGCCGATGACAGCCACTCGAACCTTGGCTGGGACGCTGCCGGGGATCGTTTCCTGTCCCAGCCGCTCGCCGGTCAAGACGGCGATCTCTTCGTTGGTTTGGCCTTGTCTCCGCTTCGCCTGGATCTCATCAGCAACGGCCAGAGCCATTCAATGTACGAAATGCACGGACAGGCCATGAGCGATGCCTATAAGTGGCTGGACAGCCAGTTGTCGGATCGCGGCCTGAAACCGGCATCCGGCGCGCACATACCCTATGCACTACCGCCCGAGGCCGCAGCCGTCAGTGCGGTAGCCACCGATCAAGTTGCAGATCAGATGGCATGCCTCGCCGCCTGGTTCGACCTTGCCGCAACGCACCTTGAACAATTTGCCGCCGACAATTCCGATCTCAGCCCTGGCCCGGTCCGCTGCTGGCCGCATCATTTCGATATCGCCTCCTACGTCCAGCTCGAGACAGGCGATTTTGAATCCGCCAGGGGGATCGGCGTCGGGTTGTCACCCGGCGATGAGAGCTACGACCAGCCCTATTTCTATATCAATCCGTGGCCGCATCTTGACCCGTCCGGCCTGCCGGACCTGCCGGCACCCGGTCATTGGCACACGGAAGGATTTGTCGGCGCGATCGCAACGGGCGAAGAGGTCCTGATGCTCGATGACATTGCGCAGGGTTTGCCCCATTTCATCAGCCGGGCCTTCGAAATCGGCCGCAATCAACTGGGCGTTTGAGGTGGGCTTCAGTTCGGTTGTTCGGATAGGCTTCAGTCGGATTTATCATCGTCCGACTTCATGCCGAACGCCTCGCTGACGGCGCGGCCTGAGAGACGGATGCCGACATGCTGCGGTGAGCGGTGAGTGGCGGACGGCACGCCGCCGTCCTTTCACGTATCGGCGTCGGGCAGCATCGCCTTCTTTTGTTCCATGAACGTCAGAAGTGCCTCATCGACAGCCGGATCGAGCGGCGGGGCCTCATAATCGGCAAGCCATTTCTTGACGAGATCGCCGGCGCGCTGATCCGCCGTCCGCTCACCTTCCGCCTGCCACTGCTCGAACGAATTGTTGTCGGCGATTGTCGAGCGGTAGAAAGCCGTCTCGAAATTCGCCTGGGTGTGGGCGGTGCCGAGATAATGCGTGTCCGGGCCGGTCACAACCTCCTCGATCGCATCCATCGCCTGATCGTTCTCGGTGGTCCCGACACCTTCCGCAAAGCGCTGCATCATGGCCAGCTGATCGCAGTCCATGACGAATTTCTCATAGGAACTGACAAGGCCGCCTTCCAGCCAGCCGGCCGAGTGAAGCGCGAAATTGACGCCCGCCATGACAGTCGGGATCAGCGTCTGGGCGCTCTCATAGGCAGCCTGGGCGTCGGCAGACTTGGAGGCGCAGAGCGAACCGCCGGAACGAAACGGCAGGCCGAGACGACGGGCAAGCTGGGCGGCGCCATAAAGCACCTGTGCCGGCTCAGGCGTTCCGAACGTCGGCGCACCCGACTGCATGGAAATCGACGATGCAAACGTGCCGAATATGACCGGCGCGCCCGGCCGGCAGAGCTGGGCAAAGGCGGCACCGGCCAGCACTTCGGCAAGGATCTGGGTCAGCGTACCGGCAACGGTGACCGGCGACATGGCGCCAGCCAGAATGAACGGCGAGATGACGCTGCCCTGCCCCGCCCGGGCGTAGACCTTGAGCGCTCCGAGCATGGTTGCATCGTAGACCATCGGCGAGTTGGCGTTGATCAGCGAGACCATGACGCAGTTTTCGTCGACAAACTCATCGCCGAAGACCATCTTCGCCATCGTCACCGAGTCCTCCGCCCGCAGCGGATGCGTGACGGAGCCCATGAACGGCTTGTCGGAATAGCGGATGTGGGAATAGACCATGTCGAGATGGCGTTTGGCGACCGGTACGTCGACCGGCTCGCAGACGGTACCGCCCGAATGGTGCATGGCCGGCGCCATATAGGCAAGCTTCACGAAGTTGCGGAAATCCTCCATTGTCCCGTAGCGCCGCCCGTCTTCTAGATCGCGGACGAAAGGCGGGCCGTAGACCGGCGCGAAGACCGTGTTGTTGCCGCCGATCTCAACGGAGCGCTCGGCGTTGCGGGCATGCTGGGTGAATTGCGCCGGCGCCGACTTGATGAGTTCCCGGCAAAGGCCGCGCGGGACGTGCACCCTCTCACCGTCGATCTCCGCGCCTGCGCCCTTCCAGAGTTTCAGCGCCTCTTCGTCCTCGCGGAATTCAATGCCGAATTCTTCCAATGCCCGTTCCGCGTTGGATTCGATGATTTCCAGCGCTTCGGTATCCAGCACGTCGAACGTCGCGATCTTCCTGCGGATGAACGGCAGTTGGACCATGCCGCCGCCCGCGCGCGCGCCCCGCCGCGCCTCACGGCCGCCTCCGCCTCGCCGTCTTCTTCCGCCTGCAGCTTCTCTCTCGCTCATGTCACGCGCCCTCGCCCGGAAGCGGCAGTCTAGCCGCAATTTTGCGGAAAGACATAGGCGGGAGGCGGATAATTGCGGCCTTCCAGAGGCGTCAGGCTCATGTCGCGCGGGGAATATGAGCGCAAAGCCCTCTAAATGGAAATCAACGGAAATCGGAACCTTTACCGGTTCTCTTCAATCCGCACATTGTCGGAAAGCCAGGCCTGGACATTGTCGCCATAACGTTCAGTTGCTGCGTCGACCGCGTCTTCAAATGTCACGAATACCTGTTCAGCGACTGTATCTATTCCGGTAACGATCACGTAGGTCATGGGTTCCGCTCCTTGATCTTGCGCAACTATTGCAAGAGGGCGCGGAACCCACGCTGAATGCGATATTCATCTTCCGTTCAGACGAGCAACCGGCCGCTGATGATCACTCGCCGCGCGGATCGGGTTGTTTCGCCGAACCTATTTCACGGTGATCGTGATTTTCTCGGACGTCACCGGCGGATCGTGGGGAACGTGGTTGAGATCGCCAAGCAAGAGCTGCAAGGTATGGCTTCCCGGCGACAACTCGATCGTCGTCTGAGTCTGACCGCCACCGAAATGAACATGATTGTCGTCGGCTGGAATGCCCTCATCCATGGATGGCAAATCCGCGTCAATGATCAGATGATGGTGCCCGGTGTTTTCCTTCTCCACGCCGGCCGGGGCGACGCCCATACCTTCAAGCCCAAAGACAACCGTAACAGGACTGGAAACGGTCGCCCCGTCTGCCGGCGAGATAATCGCGGCCTTCGCACCCTCAGGTGCCATTGTGCGGTCCTGCGCCACGGCAATATTGACGAGCGGCAGGCCGGCGATCAAAAACAACCCAATTACGAATAAACGGTTCATCGTGATCCTCCCTGATCAATCAATGTTTCGTTGAGAATCGAGGAAGCCGTTGCTTGCCAGCAATCCCGGAACTACCGAACTTCCGTCGCTGATCCTGCATATTGCCGGGCAGCGCAGCAGCCACCTTCAAGCATATGTACCACTCCTCAAACCTCATGTCACAGCGGGTGGTAGACGGAAGCCGTCAAATCGGATCATCCTGCTGCCATCTGATTCGCGGCGGAGCAACCTGAATGATCTCCTTTGCGCGTGATCTTGCGCAATTCCAGCCAGCCAGGACGGCGGTTCTTTTCGTGCTCCTGATCTGCGCCGCAGCGACGGAAAGCATCACGCTTATTTCTCTCGTTCCGATGATCGAGTTTTTTTCAGATGGCGAAGCAGGTCAGTCGCAAATCGGGGCCTGGATCGGCACCGTTTTCAACACTATCGGCTGGTCTCCTTCAATGCGAAGTATCGTCATTGTCTTTCTGGCAGCGATCATATTTAGGGCGCTGATCCTGTTCGCAATTACCGATATTTCAGCGCGGGCTTCAATGGCCTGGTTGCATCACATGCGAACCGACCTCTTTGCCGCGCTGACCGGTTCAAGGTGGCAGGCGCTTGTCAGACATTCGAGAGCCGGCCTCTATCACGCGCTGACAAACGTTCCCTACCAGCTTTCGCACGGCCTTTCCGTGGTCGTCCGATTGTTTTCGTCCGCCAGTCTGGTTGCAGTCGGCTGCCTGCTTGCTCTCGCCACGGAACCGGCCACAACGATCGTCGTCCTTATTGCAGCAGCAATCCTCGCCGCCCCGATGCTTGCCTTCAGCCGCGCGACCTACCGCCTTTCGGAGGCTGAATACGAAAAGGCAAGCGTGCTCTACAACCGCATCGGCGCCTATTTGAACAACATCAAGCTGAGCCGCTTCATTGGCCGGTCCGGCGACGATCCCGGCGGCTTCAATGAAACATCCCGCCAGGACGCGGAACTGTTGCGGCGGATCGAGCGGATTGACGCGACTGCATCGCTGGTTCACCAGATCGGGGCCGTGGTTCTGCTGGCCGTGGCAATCGCTGTCGTTTCCAGCCTCAGCGCCGGAACCGGTCAGGAAAGCAACCTGATCTCGATTGCTGTCCTTGCGGTGATTTTCGCGCGAATCGTGCCGCAGGCACAGATCCTGTATTCCAATCTTCGGCAGCTGGCCGAAATCGCCGCGCCCCACAAGGCCTTTTGCGAGCTTCTTGCGGCTTTGCGGCGCGAACAGGAAGCGACCGGCGGGCCGGGCGGGACACGCGACGGTCCGCCGGCCATCCATCTGGACGCTGTCTCGTTCAGCTACAACGGAAAATCCGACGCCCTGAAATCGATCGACATTACCATCTCGGCCGGCGCGACATTGGCGGTCATCGGGCCGTCCGGTGCCGGAAAGACGACGCTTGCAGACATTATTTGCGGATTGCTGCCCCCGACCGACGGTAAAGTGATTGTCGACGGAAAGGCACTGCTGGAGCCTGACTACGCTGCGTGGCGGAACCGGATTGGGCTTGTCTCCCAGGACGAATTCGTGTTGCCGGGCACGATTCGCGATAATGTCGCGCCGGGCGGCGGACTGAGCGACAAGGATATCTGGGACGCGCTTGAGCTCGCCGGTCTTGCAGAAAGGATCCGATCTGCACCGGAAAAAATGAACATGGCCATCGGCGAACAGGGCGAGCGCCTTTCCCGTGGCGAACGGCAGCGGCTCGGCCTGGCCCGGGCGCTGGCGCGCAAGCCGGACGCGCTGATCCTGGATGAGGCGACGTCGGCGCTCAATCCCGTCGACGAGGCGAAGATCATCCGAAATCTCGCTGGGATGAAAGGCCAGATGACGATCGTCATCATCGCTCACCGTCTGTCCTCGTTGACCAACGCAGACGAGATGATTGCCCTTGAGAACGGGCAATTGACCGAAAGCGGCCCGGCAGGATTGCTCGTCAACCGACCAGGTTCATTTGCCAACCGGATGCAGTCGGTCGATGCACAGTTTTCAAGCGATCCGGGTCATGGTGAAGACGAGGCCCTGCCCGCCCCCCACCTTGCCCGCAAAACCCGCGTGTCGTCATGACATTCAACAGTTTGAAGCAATGGGCCGCCCTTCATCCCGGAAAACGCAAGGCCCTCACCGCTGCGATCTGGCATCTTGTCTGCGCCCGACTGATCTTTTCGGTGACGCCGGCGTCGGCAATCATACGCCGGTTGAAAAACGGCGGCGGCGATCTGGCGGGCGAAAACGAGGCTCTGTCCGACGATGCGGAACTGATAGCCTGGGCGATTTACGCCGCAGCCAGGCGACTGCCCTGGCGGACGGATTGTCTGATCCAGGCCACGGCGGCCAGGCGCTGGCTCGATCAACGACACATCCATTCAACCTTTCATATCGCCGCGCAAGGACAAACCGGCGGCAACCTGACCGGGTCGGGCAGGCTTTCAGCCCACGTCTGGCTGGAGGTCGGCGGCAAGACGGTTACCGGCGGGGATCTGTCTCCGGAATTGATCAGGTTCGCGGAAGTCTGATCGGACGGAGTTTCCGGCTGAACATTCCACGGAACACTTGCCGGATCTGATCAGGCCGCCTTGCTTCGCCCAGTGACCGGAAAAGACGCCCGGCTTCCCGCGGAGAGAATATTGCCCGGCCGATGATCCGCAGCCAACTGCGTAAAAGTGCACGGTTATAAAAGCGCGGATCAACAAGCCCGCGTAGTGTATTCACTCGCCACTGATCCGCTCGCCGGCATCCACAGTCGGCGGTATGCTCCATCGCATCTTGCCAGAAATGATCGCAAAACGATGCGAAAGCCCGGAAATGTTCGCCATAGCCGGCCGCGACAAATTGCGTTTCCAGTTGGTCCATGTCGACTGACGGCCGCCGCGACAGAACCAGACAGTCAAGCAAATCGCGGAGGACGAATTCATACCGGTCATAGCGATGGCCGGATATCTGGGCATGAACGACAAGATGAGCCATCCGGTGGCTGTCGGAGGGAATCCGTAACCTGAATTCACCGGCATCGACCCGGACCGAATTCTTCCGGAATTCGTCAGGCGAAAAAAACTTCGGCAGGACCGCCCAGGTCAGCTTGGTGTGCGGTTCCAGGCCGACAACGTCCGGGGGCCGAAGCAGCATCGGAAAGTGGACATCGTGCTTTGCAGAATATCTTGCGTGCACAGCCTGATATCCGAGCGTCTTCGCAACCGACACGACCTGGTCCACTTCGGAAGGTTCGACCAGAAAATCCAGATCGCACATGGGGCGCCAAGGTTGCGGGTTCATGCCCGCTTCCACGATGAACGCAGCACCCTTCACAAAAATGGGATCGATATCCACGGCGTTCAGGGCGCTGCCAAGTTCAACAATCTGATCGCGCGTTCGTCGCGCCTGGTTGTCGATTTCGGTAATGATGCCATTGGCGATCAGACTGATCGCCTGCTCTTCCGGCAGCGTTTTCGCTGCCTTCAACAGGCCCTGGCAGACGGGCCAAAGGACGAGCTGGTCACGCGCAAAATCAATGACCTGCAAAAGCGAATCGCCGATCGTGACATTTGACGGAGATTGATCGCCGTCAGTAACGCCGAGGCGTATCAACTGCGAACACGCATTAAGGACATCGGCATGACTGTCGTTCATTTCAGATTGGGTCATAGTATCGCCAGCCGTTGAAGAACCGGCAAAGTCTGCCGGGTGAATGTACTAGCCTGCGCGCGCAATGTGTGATGGCGATTGGCGATATTGTCTGCATTTCGATTATCCGCCCGGGTGGCCAGCCAAACTTCCGCTGCCGCGCCCAATTCATCAAGCTCTCTGGCGCCCGACAGCCAAGCAAAAAGAAAAGGCTGGTCTTCTGAACTGATCGAAAAACCACCTGCAAGCGCCGGCGCGGCGAACGTTGTAATTTCTTCACCGCCGGCCGCTATCCTGGTCAACTCGGTATTCAGCATCCGGCTGCAGTCGATTTCCTCGGCGCCCGGATCATGGTCGGCCGGAACGGGTTCGATCAGACGGGAAGCAACGAGAAGAGCGACAAAATCCGATAGTTCATTGATCGTTGCCCGCTCAGGCAATCTCTGAAGCAGCGCGCCCATATCGACGATTTCGCCCAACGGAAACGCCTCGACAAGTGCCTGAAATTCCGGCTTTGCCAGAACGAACTCGCCAAGTGCGCCATAAACCACGATCTCGTCCAGAGGCCGGTCTTTCGTGCGGACAAAGCGCAATTGCCGCAAACGGTCGCCATGGTCAGCGTCTGAGAGTTTCTTCAGACCCCGGACCCAACAATCGGTC
>CAJHYR010000486.1_pt1 | contig 10653 bp, 7 predicted proteins | sample 9198791 | NCBI WGS metagenome assembly CAJHYR01 (sample SAMEA7708372, study PRJEB35096) | sediment metagenome | biome: marine neritic benthic zone biome [ENVO:01000025]; feature: sediment [ENVO:00002007]; material: shallow marine sediment [ENVO:03000034] sea grass bed [ENVO_01000059] ... | reverse complement strand
TTCGGCCAATGTGAACGGGCCAGTACCGATCGGATCGTCCGATAAGGGCGCCTTGAACGACGGATGCTGCAGAGCCGTCGGATAATTGTACATATCCTCAGGGAACGACAGGACTGCCTTGGCAAGATTGAATTTGATTGTGTGGGAATCGACCACTTCAATCGCACCGGCACGAAGCTTCTTGACCATCTTGGCAGAGCCGTCATCGTTCTTTTCGCCGGAATCGACTTCTTCAACCAGTGCACTGATCGACGACAGACCAACATTGGATGAACCGAGATTTGGATCAGTCCAGCGTTCGACATTGAACTTGACGTGGTCGGCGACGAGTTCGTCACCATTGTGCCATTTGACGCCCTTGCGCAATTGGAACGTCCAGGTCTTCAAATCGTCGGACGCTTCCCACTTCTCCGCGAGCATCGGCCGGGTGATGTTGTCCGGGCCGGTCATGGCCAGGTGTTCCAGAATGTGGCGGGTCTGGTTGGACATTTCCACCCAGGAGTATGTCGCCGCATCTTCCATCTTCTGGATCTGCATGGCGACCTTGAGAATGCCGCCCTTTTTGGCGTTCGGATCGTCGGCCGGGAACGGCATATTGCCGTGGCCCGCGGCGAATGACGGGCTTGGCAGACCTGCCATGGTATAGGCGGCACCGGCCGAAACGCCGACCAGCGCGGCGACGCGGATGAACTCGCGCCGGCTGAGCCGGCCGCGTTCCATCAGGTCACGCGCCTCTTCCACCTTCGGGTGGCGGCTCAGCTTTTCATCGGATTTTTTCATTGAAACGTGTCTCCCTGTTTCTCTCAATTTCGGCAGATTACTGCCGTGAAAGCCCAGAAGACGCCAGTTACCCGCCTTTGCTTTGATCCCCCAGTCGGCAATATCCGGGTACGCCTTCACTTTCGATTTCCAGCCTAACATGCACAGGGGAGCAAATAGCAACCCCCTTGTGCGCCCTATCCTTTCCTGAACGCGCCATTGTCGTGATTGCGCAATCTGATGTCGCTGGGGGAAGCCTGCCTTCGAAGCTTTCGGCGTTTGCTCATTCTGCCGCTTCCGAATCGGGCGACGTCAGGAGCTGATAATGAGCCTGGAGAGCGAAGAAACAACGGGAAGAAACCGCCGACGCAGGTCGGGCGGCCGAGCCGGGAATACAAGGCGCAGCAGTACTACGGCGATCGATCAGCTGCCCTGGACATTGCCGGTCATAAAGGACAGGCCAGTCGAGCCCCTCGACGAGGACGACGTCAACAGGATCCACGAAGGCGCGATGCAGATCCTGGAAGAGATAGGCATTGAGTTCCTGAATGAAGACGCCAAGGCGGTCCTCAGAAAAGCCGGCTGCACGGTCGATCCGGGTTCTGACAATGTGCGGATGGACCGGCACTTCGTCATGGAACAGGTGAAGAAAGCGCCATCCCAGTTCACGGTCACGCCAAGAAATCCCGCGCGCCAGATCGTTATCGGCGGCGATTATACCCTGTTCGGCAATGTCTCAAGCCCGCCCAATTGCATGGATCTCGATCGCGGTCGCCGTGTGGGTGACCAGGCGGCTTACCGCGACTTCCTGAAGCTGACTCAGTATTTCAACTGCATCCACTTTGCCGGTGGGTATCCGGTCGAGCCCGTCGATCTGCACGCCTCGATCCGGCATCTGGATTGCCTCTACGACAAGCTGACGATGACCGACAAGGTTCCGCATCTTTATTCACTCGGCCCGGAACGGGTGGAAGACGGGATGGAGATGGCGCGCATCGCCTGCGGTCTGAGCCATGAAGAGTTTGAGCACGAACCGCGGATCTATACGAACATCAACTCATCCTCACCGCTGAAGCATGACTGGCCGATGCTGGATGGCGCCATGCGCCTTGCCCGTTGGAACCAGCCGGTCTTCATCACACCGTTCACGCTGGCCGGCGCGATGGCCCCGGTGACAATCGCCGGCGCGGTAACGCAGCAGACGGCTGAGGGACTTGCGGCGATTGCGCTTCTGCAATGCGTAAGGCCCGGTGCACCCGTGGTCTATGGATCATTTACGTCAAACGTCGACATGAAATCGGGCGCACCGGCCTTCGGAACGCCGGAATATATGCGGGCCACGCAGATGTCCGGCCAGATGGCACGTTTTTACGGCCTGCCGTTGCGGGCAACGAATGCCTGCGCGGCCAATACGCCGGACGCACAGGCCGCCTGGGAAAGCGCCTTTTCGCTCTGGGCGGTGATTTCCGGCAAGGCAAACGTCGTCTATCACGCTGCTGGCTGGCTGGAAGGCGGGCTCAACGCGTCCTACGAGAAATTCGTCATGGACTGCGAAACCCTGCAACAGATGATCCACTATCTGAAACCGGTGCCAATGAGCGACGATGATATTGCCGTGGAAGCCATTCGCGAAGTCGGGCCGAACGGCCATTTCTTTGGAGCTAAGCACACACAAAAACATTATGAAACAGCGTTTTACAAGCCATTCCTCTCAGATTGGCGTAACTACGAGACCTGGGCGGAAGACGGCGGACCGACGACGCCGGAACGGGCCAACAAGATCTGGAAACAGATCCTGGCTGAGTTTGAGGCGCCACCCATTGATCCGGCCATCGACGAAGAATTGCGCGAATTCGTCGAACGCCGGAAGGCCGAAGGCGGCGCGCCGACGGATTTCTGAGCCACTGAACAATCAAGCAAACCGGCAGCCTGATCCGGCCATGACCAGACATTCGGAGAAATTGTCATGAAATCCCACGCCCAGGCGGTCGTCATCGGCGGCGGTGTCGTTGGCTGCTCTGTCCTCTATCATCTGACAAAGGCCGGCTGGAAGGACGTGGTGCTTGTCGAGCGCGACGAACTCACTTCCGGTTCGACCTGGCACGCGGCGGGTGGTTTTCACACCATCAACGGTGACCCGAACGTTGCCAAGCTGCAGGACTATACTGTCAGCCTCTACAAGGAGATCGAGGAAATCTCCGGCCAGCCGTGCGGTGTGCATATCACCGGCGGCGTCCAGTTGGCCGGCACCAAGGAACGGATGGAATGGCTGAAAACGGCCCACGGTCGCGGCCGCTACCTCGGCATGAAGACAGAAGTGATCAGCGCCAGCGAGGCCAAGGCGCTCATGCCGTTGATCGACGAAGAACATTTTGTCGGTGCGCTCTATGACGAGATCGAAGGGCATCTGGACCCGTCCGGGACAACCCATGCCTACGCCAAGTCGGCCCGTATCGGCGGCGCAGAGATCTATCGCCATACGAAGGTTGAGGACCTCACGCAGCGCGAAGACGGTACTTGGGATGTGATCACCAACCAGGGCAACATTCACGCTGAACATGTCGTCAATGCCGGCGGGCTCTGGGCACGGGAAGTCGGCCGCATGGTCGGGCTTGAACTGCCGGTCCTTGCCATGGAGCATATGTATCTCCTGACGGAGGACATGCCTGAGGTTGCCGAGATCAACACCTCGACCGGCAAGGAAGTGCTGCACGCGGTCGACTTCGAAGGCGAGCTGTACCTCCGCCAGGAACGCGGCGGCATGCTGATGGGCACCTATGAGCGCGCTGGCAAGCCGTGGTCTCGCAAGACAACGCCATGGGACTTCGGGCACGAACTACTGGAGCCGGACCTTGACCGTATCGCGCCGTCTCTGGAAGTCGGGTTTCAGCATTTTCCGGCCTTCCAGAATGCAGGCATCAAGCAGATCATCAATGGGCCGTTCACTTTCGCGCCGGACGGCAATCCGCTCGTCGGCCCGGTCCAGGGGTTGCGCAATTACTGGTGCGCCTGCGCGGTCATGGCCGGGTTCAGCCAGGGCGGCGGGGTCGGCCTCGCGCTATCCAACTGGATGGTCGACGGCGACCCGGGGCTTGACGTCTGGGGCATGGACATCGCCCGTTTCGGCGACTGGGCGTCGATGGCCTATACCGAGGCCAAGGTGCGTGAGAACTATTCCCGGCGCTTCCGGATCCGCTTCCCGAACGAGGAACTGCGTGAGGCGCGGCCGCTGCGGACGACGCCGGTCTACGACAAGATGCTGGAGCATGGCGCAGTGATGGGCGACAATTGGGGCCTTGAGGCACCGCTTTGGTTTGCGCCGGAGGGCATTGAGGATGTTTTCTCGTTTCGCCGTTCCACCGATTTTGAACATGTCGCGGCCGAAGTTGCAGCCGTGCGATCCGGCGTCGGTCTCGGCGAAATATCAGCGTTCGCGAAGTACGAAGTTACCGGTGAGGGTGCGGAAGCCTGGCTGTCGCACATTCTCGCCAACAAGATGCCCCGGCAAGGGCGGATCGTGCTGAGCCCGATGCTCAATGTGAAGGGCAAGCTGATCGGCGATTTCACGGTGGCCAAGCTGGGCCCGGAGACATTCTATGTCTTCGGCTCGGGCGTCGCGGAAAATTACCATATGCGCTGGTTCGACCGGCATCTGCCAGAGGACGGCTCGGTGTTGGTACGGCCACTCGGGCTGTCGCTTGTCGGGCTCACGATCGCCGGGCCGAAGGCGCGGGACGTCTTGTCCAAGGTGACCGACGCAGATGTCTCTGCCGAAACCACCCGCTTCATGGATATCCGCCGCATGCACCTTGGCACGATCCCGGCGATGGTCGGGCGGATCAGCTATACCGGCGACCTTGGATACGAGATCTGGGTCGCACCGGAATATCAGCGCCCGCTTTTCGACCGGTTGATGGCCGCGGGTGCGGAATTCGGCATTCGCCTGTTCGGCAGCCGGGCGCTGATGTCGATGCGCCTTGACAAGAACTTCGGCACCTGGGCGCGGGAGTTCCGACCGCTTTATGGACCCTTCGAGGCCGGGCTCGGCCGCTTCGTCGATCTGACGAAGAACCAGTTCATCGGCCGCGACGGGGCAATGGCTGAGAAGGAGAATGGACCGGAACGCGCCCTCGTCGCCATGATTGTCGACGCCGCCGATGCGGATGTCATCGGCGACGAGCCGATCTGGCACGACGGCAGCGTAGTCGGCTGGGTGACTTCCGGCGGCTACGCCCATCACAGTGGCGTATCGATGGCGCAAGGTTATATTCCGGCGGGCCTCGCCAATGGCGCGGGTACCGGCGCGTTCGAAATCGAGATCCTCGGCGAGCGCTTTCCGGCCCGCATCCAGGCTGAACCCCTGTTCGATCCGCAGGCAGAGCGTATGCGGGGATAACCGATCACACAATTGTCTGCGCAGGCGTCGCCGCCGGACCATCTCCATGTCGCGAAGGAACATCCGCGCCAGCCGATTGAGAGGCAGCATAGCGTTATTGAAACTGTCGCCGGAGGGTCTGCGATGAGCCTCGCTGAACGTCACATACCGCTTTTCAAGTCGCGCAGCCGCAAGATCGCACCGTTCAGCCTGCCCGACCATCCGGGACCTTCGGCGAGCCCGGAAGCGCTGGAAGCCTACGCCCGCGACAAGGCCGGTTTCTATTCCCAGTACAGGCTCGGATTTGGCGACCTGGCCGAAGGCGAATGGTCGGCGGCCGGCCTTGATGCGCCGGATTTGGACCGGATGCGCTCTTACCGGATTGGCCGTGTGCGGCAGAAACTCGCCGAGCGCGATCTCGCCGGCATTCTTCTTTATGACCCGCTTAACGTGCGATACGCGACCGACGCCACAAACATGCAGCTCTGGTGCACCCATAATGCGGTCCGGTATGTCTATGTAGCGACGGACGGTCCGGTGGTCCTGTGGGATTTTCACCATTGCGAGCACCTTTCCGGCCATTCCAATGTCGTCGACGAGGTGCGCCACGGGACGCCCTGGTTCTATTTTGAGGCCGGGCCGCGGTTGGAAGAATTCGCGGCGCGCTGGGCGGCAGAGCTTGCCGACGTCATTGCTGCCTCAAACGGCGGCAATTACCGGATCGCCGCCGACCGGATGAACCCGGAGGGGCTGCGGTTCCTCGGCCAGCATGGCATCTCCATCGTCATCGGCGAGGAGGTGATCGAGCGCGCGCGGGCGATCAAGTCGCCGGACGAGATCCGGGCGATGCGTCGGGCGATCCATGCATGCGAAATGGCCATGCACGAAATGGAGAGACAACTGACGCCCGGCATGAGCGAAAACGACCTCTGGGCGATCATGCATGCGGAGAATATCCGCCGCGGCGGCGAATGGATCGAGACCCGGCTGCTGTCGTCCGGCCCGCGCACCAATCCGTGGTTCCAGGAAAGTTCAGCTCGGATCATCGAGGACGGCGATATCGTCGCCTTCGATACCGACTTGATCGGGCCCTATGGCTATTGCTGCGATATTTCCCGCACCTGGCTGGCCGGGAACGGCGCCGCGACGAACGAACAACGCGACCTCTACACCATGGCAGCGGAGCAGATCATTGCCAACCGCGACATGCTGGGGCCTGGCCTCGCCTTCAGGGAATTGTCGGATCGCGGCAAAAGCCTGCCGCGGGACTGCCTGCCTAACCGGTATTCGGTTCTCTTTCACGGAGTCGGCCTTTGCGATGAGTACCCCTCGGTCCCCTACCCTGAGGATTGGGAACACTCCGGATATGACGGCGTGCTGACGCCCGGGATGGTGGTCTGCGTGGAAAGCTACGTCGGACGCCACGGCGGGCACGAGGGCATCAAGCTGGAAGACCAGGTACTGATCACCGAGACGGGTTTCGAACAGCTTTCGACTTATCCGCTTGATGATCAGCTGCTCGGCCGCCCGGTATAAGCGTCGCGATATCGGTTTCATCCAGACGCGAATAGGCGGTGAGATAATCGGCTTCGGCGACCCGGTCGACGGATTTCAGGAACAGTTGTGCGCGTGCGCCGGCCGTGCCGGGATTGGCGAGGCATTCGTCCAGTGCTTCGGCGATTAGCCGAACGTCTTCGTCTGGTCTGGACCGCGCCGTCACGAAAGGAAGTCCCGGGGTCATCGCGGTTGTCGCGATGCTTTTCAGATGATTGGCAATGTCCGGGCGGTATCGCAGAGCCAGCGCCCAAGCAACGGTGTCGATTGCCGCAACGTCCGCCCCCCCGTCTGCAACGGACCGCATGGAATTCAGATGGCTGCCTGACAATTCGGCGGCACCGAAGAACGGCCCCGGCTGCCCCAGGGCCGTGACAGCAGCACGCAGCGCGGCAAAGCCCGATTGGGATGCCATATTGTTGATCGCAACCCGCCGGCCCTGCAATTCTGCGAGTGTTTGAGCGTTTTCGTCGCTCCGCACGACGATCTGGCTGCAGTAAAGCGGGCCGCTGCAACCCTCGACATTATAGACTGGCGTTGCCACCAAACGGACATGATCGCGGTACTCGGTGACGAAGGGATAACCGCAGGTCTGGGCAATCAGGAGGTCCGGATCACGCCAGACGTTGTCGGATGACCGTTCCCGGTCCAGCCTGTCTGGCACGTCAAGTCCGCGTGCCTTCAGGGCCAATGCCAGGTGGTGCCAGAGCGTGTCGGTGGTTTCGCGTACGTCCGGCCAGTCATACATCGGCAGGGCCGCGACGGCCCGCCCGACATTCCCGGTGCTCTCTGTCGGCATCGCCGAAAGACTACCGACGCCAGGTCGGATGCGGCACGGGCTCCTTGGCCCGGAAGGCGAAGTTCCGTGCAATCTCGCCATAACCTCTGAAACGGAATGCGCGGCCGGCATGTTCACGCCGGGCAATCTCCGGTAGGCGGTACCAGGGCGAAGCCGGATTGTCGTGATGGGCCGAATGGAGATTGTTGTTAAGGAAAAGGAGACCGAAGAACGGCGCGGCTTCAACGATGACCGTACGCTGCTCCGGGTCGTCATGGGCCTGATGTTCGGCGAATGTGCGCAGCATCAGCAACGAATAGGCCGGATAGGCTATCGCCACAACATAGAGCAAGAGCGGGAATCCGACAAAAGACAGCCAGGCGACAACCGGCAGCATGCCAAGACCGTGGAAGAACCAAGCCGTCAACACGCGCGCCTTGCCGGCCCGTATTCGTTTCACCTCGTCGCAATAGAACGCGAAGAGCGAGAGTGCCGGACCGAAGATAAGCCTTCCCACAAGGGTATTGTTGAACCGCAGCAGCATCCGCATCGGTCGCGGCAGCCGGTCCCAGTCGCGCCAGGCGAGATAGAAGCTCTCCGGATCGTCATAAGGGTCGGTCAGGTTTTCGTTCGCATGGTGGCGCAGATGCAGCGCCCGGAACCGGCGATAGGGAATGAAGACACCGACAGCGCAGAAGACCATCGCTTCGTTGATCCAGGCCCGGCGCGTCGGATGGCCGTGCAGGGCCTCGTGGCAGAGCGAGGAGTGCAAGGTGGCGACCGTGGCAAGAACAGGAAGGATCAGAAACAGCCAGAACGTGCCGGCGGCCTGCCCTGCAAGCGCTGATAATGCCAGCCATGATCCGTAGCAGCTCACGGCGAGCCCGATCGTCGGCCATTCTATCGATTTGCCCCTGTGCATTCGTATGCCTCTGTAATTGCCTGCAAATATTCAGGATACTGGAACCAATTCACAAGGCGTTTATGTGCGATATTCGTTGCGTTTGGTTTGCACATCGCGATAATGTTGTGTATACACAACAAATGTCTTGGAAAGAGCGCAATGCTGACCGACAAACGTGATCTCGGCCCGGTCTTTCGCAGCCGACTGAAGATCGTGCTCGACCGGTTTGACGGCAATCAGGCCGAGTTCGCGCGCACGGTCGGGCTCGACCGATCGGCGCTCAGTCAGTTGCTCTCCGATTCCTCCATGCGGCTGCCGCGGGCAGAAACGCTCCATGCCATCGCCGAGCGCCACGCCGTTAGCCTGGACTGGCTGATGGGCCTCAGCCAGAGCGAACAGTTCGCCGCCGAGATCAAGCCGATGCTGGAGATCGAGGACACGGAAGGCGCTTCGGACGACACCAGGCTGGCGCAATGGCTCCGGGAAGCGATCGGCTACAAGATCCGCTACGTGCCCTCAACGATCCCGGACCTCTTACGCACCGAGGCGGTTATCACCTATGAATATCTGCGCGGCCGTGGCCCGGCGGAGGAGACACAGATCCGCGCCGCCGAAAACCGGCTCGATTACAGCCGCCGGCCCGAAACGGACATGGAAGTGTGCATGCCGATCCAGCAATTGAGGCTGTTGGCCGAAGGTCGGGGTGTCTGGTCCGGGCTCAACCGGAGTGTGCGAAAGATGCAGATCGGTTACATGGCCGACCTGCTGGACGAGCTCTACCCGACATTCCGCCTCTTTCTCTATGACGAGTTGGAGAGCTTCTCCATCCCCTATACGGTTTTCGGACCGCAGCGCGCGACCATCTTTGCAGGCGACATGTATTTCGTACTGAACGGAACCGACCATATCCGGGCGCTGAGCACCCATTTCGACAATCTGATCAAGCACGCGGTCATCAATGCCCACCGCACCGCGGATTTTCTGCGGGAGCTGAAGGTGGAGTGACGAAATCCCGGTTCGCGTGCTATCCGGTTCCAGGGACAAGTGCTTAGCATCCAGCTTGCCGTAATGCAGGATGCGGCCTGATATCACCAACGTGACAATCTGGAACCGGGAGAAGCCTCAATGAAAACACGCAGGATCGGAAACCTGGAGGTTTCCGCGATCGGTCTCGGTTGCATGGGCATGTCCATCGCCTACGGGGAGCGCGACGAAGCCGGGTCGATCGCGACACTGCATCATGCGATCGACAATGGCATGACCTTCCTCGACACAGCCGACGCCTATGGCGCGGGCCACAATGAGGAACTTCTGAGCACCGTTCTGAAGGACCGGCGGGATGAGGTGATCCTGGCGACAAAGTTCGGCAACATCCGCACGCCTGAGGGCAAGGCCGATGTCTGCGGGCAGCCGGATTATGTGATCGAGGCCTGTGAAAACAGCCTTCAGCGGCTGAAGACGGACGTCATCGATCTCTATTATGTGCACCGCGTCGACACCAATGTCGCGATCGAGGAAACGGTCGGGGCCATGGCCGGCCTCATCGACCAGGGCAAGATCCGCCACATCGGTATTTCTGAAGCCGCACCGGCGACGATCCGCCGGGCCCATGCGGCCCATCCGGTTACCGCCCTGCAATCGGAGTATTCGCTCTGGACCCGCGAGGTGGAAGACGAAATCCTGCCGACCTGCCGGGAACTGGGCATCGGCTTTGTCGCCTATTCGCCGCTCGGCCGCGGCTTCTTGTCCGGCACGATTTCATCACGCGACAACCTGATTGAAATCGACCGGCGGCGCGACCACCCTCGTTTCGACGCGGAGAACATCGCCCGGAACCGTGCGCTGATCGAGGCGCTGAAAGCGGTTGCAGACAGTGCCGAGGCCAGCCCGGCCCAGGTCGCCATCGCCTGGCTCCTTGCGCGCGGCGAGGACGTCGTGCCGATCCCCGGCACCAAGAAGGTGAAATGGCTGGACCAGAACATTGCCGCCACCGACCTTGATCTGACTGCAGCTCAGATGGCGGCGCTGGAGGCGGCCTTCCCGCCGGGCATTACCGCCGGGGACAGGTACCCGCCTGGCGGCATGAAGCGCGTTGGGATTTGACCCGGCCCCTTACCCCACACCCGCGATCGCCTGCGCGGTCATAATATCAAGGTGCGCGCCGCCGCCGTTCTTGAAGATCGTGATCTCGTCATCGGTCTTACGCCCCGTCTCGCCGGCGACAAGGGCGTGCAGGTCTCCCAGGACATCCCCCTCCCCGATCACACCGGCGGCCATAGGGAT
>CAJHYR010000237.1_pt1 | contig 10667 bp, 10 predicted proteins | sample 9198791 | NCBI WGS metagenome assembly CAJHYR01 (sample SAMEA7708372, study PRJEB35096) | sediment metagenome | biome: marine neritic benthic zone biome [ENVO:01000025]; feature: sediment [ENVO:00002007]; material: shallow marine sediment [ENVO:03000034] sea grass bed [ENVO_01000059] ... | reverse complement strand
GCTGGCGCGGACCGTCGGTTGAAAGAACGGTTTGATCTCGGATGTTTCGATGGCTTTTGCGAGCGAGTCGGCAAGCGCGCGCTTTCTGTTCTGTTCCTCGCTGAGCCGGCGGGAGAAATGCTGGTATCGTCCGCGACCGTTTGCCTTGGCTTCATAGAGTGCCAGATCGGCATTGATCAGCAATTCCTCGTCGCTGGTGGCATCGTCAGGAAATACTGCGACTCCGATAGAGGCGCCGACATTGAGGCGTCGGCCGAGAAACTCCAGGGGCTCATTGAGAATACGGCGCAGTTGCTGGGCGATCAGCCGGGCTTCCAGCGCGTCGGGTATTCCCTCGCATATGATGACGAATTCATCGCCACCAAATCGAGTCACGGTGAAATCAGACGGCAATTCGGAAACGAGCGTGTCCGCAACATGGCACAGAAGTTTGTCGCCCGACGAGTGGCCCAACGTGTCATTGATGTCCTTGAAGTTATCCAGGTCGATCCAGATGACGGCGCATTTACGGTCGCTCGCCTGCGCCTTTTCGACCGCGCTTTGCAAAGTCCGTTTCAGCACCTCCCGATTGGCCAGTTTGGTCAGCGCGTCGTGATGGGCGAGGAACCGGATCCGTTCCTGTGAAGCCCGGCGATCCCGGATGTCACGGATCTCCAGGAGCCTGCCCGTTGCGCCGAAATGTTCGATCTCCCTGGCTGCTATTTCCACTGCAATCGGCGCGCTGCCCGGTTTGGCGATCTCCGTTTCAAGCAGCACCGGCTCCCCAACCATGAGCCGGTCAACGGCGTCCTTGTCATCAATCAGTTCCGATATCAGGCGGCCCTCGATCAAGTCAGGATCGGTCATCAGAAGACGGGACAGGCTTTGGTTGGCGAGAGTGATCTGCAGGCCGTGGCAGACGACGATGCTCTCATCCAGAACGTCGAGCAGGAGTTCCAGTTGCCGTACCTTGCCGGTGGCTGCGCTGGCCCGGCGAAAAAGGACAATGAGACCGAGCCCCAGCCCCACGACAAGGAACTGGGTCACGATAACCAGACCAATGAATACCCATGTCGGAATCATCGCGTCCGCCTGACGAATGCCCCCCGAGCAGCGCCGCTATGCGGTTTGTCCGGCCGGGCACCGGGCTGTTCCGATGATCCGCGCCGCAGCGTCTGCCAGTCGGGCATGATTTTCTCCTCCGGCCGGGCTTCCGGCCGAGCGGTGAAAAGGTAGTGATCGCCGGTGAATAATGGGTAAAGTTCCCGCTTTACGCCAAATCGGCACGTGGGCGTGTGAGGACCTGCGCTGGCAGGTGCTTACATCTGCACCGCTTTCCGGTTAACTAGCGCTCCAGGCAGAAGAAGGATCAATGCGACCATGAGCGGACATGTACTTGCGATGGATCAGGGCACGACATCGTCCAGGGCGATTGTCTTCAACGACCGGTTTGAAATCGTCGGGCTTGCTCAGGAAGAATTCACGCAGCATTTTCCAGCTTCCGGCTGGGTGGAACACGAACCGGACGATATCTGGAACAGCTCGCGCCGAACGGCGCAGGGGGCACTTGATAATGCGGGGCTCAGCGCTTCGGAAATTGCCGCGATTGGAATCACAAACCAGCGCGAGACGACTTTGGTTTGGGACAGGCGCAGCGGCGAGCCGGTTCACCGGGCGATCGTGTGGCAGGACAGGCGGACATCGGACTATTGCGCCCGCCTCAAGGCAGAGGGCCACGAGGCGATGGTCGCAGCAAGCACGGGCCTCCTGCTGGATCCCTATTTCTCAGGGACCAAGGTGACGTGGATCCTCGACAATGTCGAAGGTGCCCGGGCTGATGCGGAAAGCGGCCACCTCCTGTTCGGCACAGTCGACACCTACCTGATCTGGCGCATGACAGCGGGAAAGCGACACGTCACGGACGCAACCAATGCCAGCCGCACCCTGCTCTACAATATTCACCGGAACGAATGGGACGACGATCTTCTGGAGCTCTTCGGCATTCCGAAGAATATGCTGCCGGAGGTGCTTGATTGTGCAGGCCGGTTCGGCACCGCGGAGGCGGACTTCCTTGGCAGCCCCATCCCGGTCCTCGGGGTCGCCGGCGATCAGCAGGCAGCCGCTGTCGGCAATGCGTGCTTTGAAGCGGGTATGGTGAAATCCACATACGGAACCGGCTGTTTCGCGCTCTTGAATACGGGCAAAGACGCCGTTCCATCGAAGAACCGTCTTTTGACGACAATCGCGTATCGTCTGGGCGGCGAGACGACCTATGCGTTGGAGGGGTCCATTTTTATTGCCGGCGCCGCCGTGCAATGGCTTCGCGACGGGCTTGGCCTGATCGATCGGGCGGAACAATCCGGCGAGCTTGCCGGCAGGGCCGATCCTGAACAGAATGTGGTTCTTGTTCCGGCGTTTACCGGCCTTGGCGCGCCATACTGGGATGCGGAAGCGCGCGGGGCGGTCTTCGGCTTGACACGGGCGACCGGCCCCGCGGAACTGGCGCAGGCCGTTCTTGAATCGGTCTGTTTTCAGACCCGCGATCTTGTTCAGGCGATGACTGGCGACTGGCCTGCAGAACGCGAGACCGTTCTTCGCGTGGACGGTGGCATGGTTGCCAGCGACTGGACCATGCAGAGGCTGGCTGACATCCTCAATGCCGCGGTGGACCGGCCAAGCGTACTTGAGACGACGGCACTGGGCGCGGCCTGGCTGGCCGGCCATACAGCCGGCGTCTGGCCTGACCAAACGGGATTTGCCGAAGCCTGGCGTCTCGACAGGCGGTTTGAGCCCCAGATGAACGATGACGTTCGCTCCAAGAAGCTTTCCGCCTGGGATGATGCCGTCGGGCGAACCCTGAGCAGTAGAGACTGATTGCTCAAGATTTCATCTCTTCGTTTATCTGCCCAATATTTATGCGGGTGTTGGGCAATAATTGCCCGGCGCCTGCAGATCTGCGGTCAGAGGCTTACCGGGAAGCCGCTGGTTGCGCGCTAAATTACCCAATCCTCCCATCTCACGCCCGATTGGCACGCCCCTTGCACAGAAGTCGGCATTACCAATCAATTGCCTGGAGGTGGATATGAAAAGGTCTGGAACAATTGGCCGGTGTGTTGCCGCCGCTCTTCTCGGAGCGAGCGTTACGGCCGGCTCAGCCAATGCGGAGGATACGATCAAGGTCGGCGTCCTGCACTCGCTGTCGGGAACGATGGCGATATCGGAGACGACGCTGAAGGATGTCATGCTGATGCTCATTGAGGAGCAGAACAAGAAGGGCGGCCTCCTGGGCAAGAAGCTGGAAGCCGTCGTCGTTGATCCGGCATCGGACTGGCCGCTTTTTGCCGAAAAGGCGCGCGAACTCATCGAAGTTCAGAATGTCGCGGCAACGTTCGGCTGCTGGACATCGGTTTCACGGAAATCCGTTCTTCCCGTCTATGAGGAACTGAATTCGGTCCTTTTCTATCCCGTTCAGTATGAAGGCGAGGAAAGCAGCAAGAACATTTTCTACACCGGCGCTGCGCCGAACCAGCAGGCGATCCCGGCAGTTGATTATCTGATGGAAGAAGAAGGCGTTGAACGCTGGGTCCTTGCCGGCACGGACTATGTCTATCCGCGCACGACCAACAAGATCCTTGAACAGTACCTGAAGGACAAGGGCGTATCCGGTGCCGACATCATGATCAACTACACACCGTTCGGGCATTCGGACTGGCAGACGATCGTTTCCGACATCAAGTCGTTCGGTTCCGGTGGCAAGAAGACGGCTGTCGTGTCGACCATCAACGGCGATGCCAACGTTCCCTTTTACAAGGAACTCGCCAACCAGGGTATTTCCGCCGAAGAGATCCCTGTTGTCGCCTTTTCCGTCGGTGAAGAAGAGCTGGCCGGTCTCGACACCGCGCCGCTTGTCGGCCATCTGGCGGCGTGGAACTACTTCATGTCAGTCGACACGGAAGAGAACGAGGAATTCATCGAGCAGTGGCACGCCTTCATCGGTAATGAAGACCGGGTGACCAATGACCCGATGGAAGCCCATTACATAGGCTTCAACATGTGGGTCAAAGCCGTGGAGAAGGCCGGCACAACGGATCCCGACGCGGTCATCGACGCGCTTGTTGGCGTTGCCGTGCCGAACCTTTCAGGCGGCCTTTCCTCGATGGGTGCAAACCATCACATCACGAAGCCCGTTCTGATCGGCGAAATCCAGGACGACGGTCAGTTCGACATCGTCTTTGAGACGCCGGGACTGGTTCTTGGTGACGAATGGTCCGACTATCTGCCGGATTCCAAGGCATTGATCTCGAATTGGCGGGCTCCGATGAGCTGCGGCAACTTCAATACCGACACTGGAAAGTGTGGCGGTCAGGGATCCTGACCGGATCATGATTGATGCGGCGGGCCCTACCCGCCGCATCCCCTTTTCCGGTCTATTCCGGATTTCAGGAAACCAAGTTCAATGTTCTCACTGGTCAGGCCTATCATCTGCCTTTGTCTGGTTCTGGCTCCCGTCTGCAGCGACACCGTTCGTGCTCAATCGACGGACCTCAGGCCGCTCGTTCAGGCTCTGGCGGACGGTGGCTTTTCAGAAAGAACCGAAGCGGTGTCGGCGCTGGCGTCGACAGGTGACCCGAAGGTCGTGCCGGTGTTGGATGCACTGGCGGACGGCGAACTCTTTGTCCGCAAGGAAGACGGCGCGGTTCTCATTGCCAGAAAAGCGGAGGGGCGGACCTATGCCCTGACCGACCCTCTGACCGGCGAAGACTTCGGGGCGGTCAAAAAACGCACGGTGAAGAAGATCAAGGTCAACAACGGACTTCGCCGGACGATCCGCACGGCGCTGTCCGGATTGACCCTGATGAGCCCGGACCGGGCGACCCGCATTGCCGCCGCTGAAGGGATATTCAAGGCACAGCAGGCCAGCGCGGTTGAAGCGCTGAACGCGGCCATGGCGGTTGAAACCGATCCGGCCGTCAGGACGGTGATGGCGGAAGCACGCGCTGCAGCCGTGCTTTCATCGGCGCTCCCTGTTGAGGAAAAACTGGCTGCGCTTGCGGTACTGGCAGAGCGCGGTGACCGCGAAGCCCTTTCTGTCGTTTCCGCCTTCAATGCGAAGGCAGAGGGTGATCTCCTTGCTTCCGGGCAGGAGGCGCAGAAACAGATAGAGACCAATCTTGCTTCCTGGGAAGCTGCACAGAACGTCTGGTATGGCATTTCCCTCGGTTCGGTGTTGCTCCTTGCGGCCATTGGCCTGGCGATCACCTTCGGTGTCATGGGCGTCATCAACATGGCTCACGGAGAGATGGTCATGCTTGGCGCCTACACGACCTTTGTTGTCCAGGAGATCATCCGAAACTCGGCGCCCTGGTTGTTCGACTATTCGCTGCTGATCGCCCTGCCGCTTGCCTTTCTGGTGTCCGGCTTCGTCGGCCTCCTAATCGAGCGCGGAGTCATCCGCTTTCTCTATGGCCGACCGCTTGAAACCCTGCTTGCGACCTGGGGATTGTCGCTGATCCTGCAGCAGGCGGTCCGGACGATCTTCGGGCCGACGAACCGTGAAGTCGGTAATCCGTCCTGGATGTCCGGCGCGTTCGAAGTCGGGCAGATGACGATCACCTACAACCGGCTCTGGATCGTCGTCTTTTCACTTCTGGTCTTTGGTGCGTTGCTCATCATTCTGCGGAAGACCGCATTCGGACTGCAGATGCGTGCCGTTACCCAGAACCGGGCTATGGCGTCATCCATGGGCATCCGGACGCCCTGGATCGATGGGCTGACCTTCGGTCTCGGTTCCGGTGTTGCCGGTCTGGCCGGCGTTGCCCTGTCTCAGATCGACAATGTCTCGCCCAATCTGGGCCAGAGCTATATTATCGACAGTTTCATGGTTGTCGTGTTCGGCGGCGTCGGCAATCTCTGGGGTACGCTGGTCGGCGCTCTGTCGCTGGGCGTGGTCAACAAGTTCCTTGAGCCCTATGCAGGCGCAGTGCTCGGTAAAATCCTTGTTCTCGTCCTGATCATTCTGTTCATTCAGAAGCGCCCGCGCGGTCTGTTCGCGCTGAAGGGCCGGGCGGTAGAAGCATGATCAGTGGCTGGCTGTTCAGACGGATGGGCCTGCCGGTCAAGATTGCAATTGTGATCCTGATCGTTCTGGCGGCCCTCGTTCCGGTCCTGCATGTGGGGCTGCCTGATGATCATCCGCTGCATGTTCCCACCTACATTGTCGCGTTGACCGGGAAATATCTGACCTATGCGCTTCTGGCGCTGGCGCTTGATCTTGTCTGGGGGTTCTGCGGCATTCTCTCGCTTGGGCACGGCGCGTTCTTTGCGCTCGGCGGCTATGCCATGGGCATGTATCTGATGCGTCAGATCGGACCGCGCGGTGTTTACGGCGATCCGATACTCCCCGATTTCATGGTTTTCCTGAACTACCAGGAACTGCCCTGGTTCTGGTACGGTTTCGACCAGTTCTGGTTTGCCGCGATCATGATCGTGCTGGTGCCCGGGCTTCTGGCCTTCGTGTTCGGTTGGCTGGCTTTTCGCAGCCGGGTGACAGGCGTCTATCTTTCAATCATGACCCAGGCGCTCACTTACGCGCTGATGCTCGCCTTCTTCCGCAACGATATGGGCTTTGGCGGCAATAACGGGCTGACGGATTTCAAGGATATCCTCGGCTTTGACATCCAGGCTGACGCCACGCGGTCGGCCCTGTTCGCCGTATCCGCGCTCATGCTCGCCGCCGGCCTGATGCTTTCGTCCGCGATCGTGACTTCAAGGTTCGGCAATGTTCTGGTTGCCGTGCGCGACGCGGAAAGCAGGGTGCGGTTTCTCGGTTACCGCGTCGAACACGCCAAGCTGTTCATCTTCACCCTATCGGCCTGTATGGCGGGGATAGCGGGCGCGCTTTACGTGCCGCAGGTCGGGATCATCAATCCCGGTGAATTTGCACCGGCAAACTCCATCGAGATTGTCATCTGGACGGCCGTCGGCGGCCGCGGGACCCTGGTCGGCCCGATCATCGGTGCCGTTCTCGTCAACGGTGCGAAAAGCTATTTCACTGCAGCACTTCCAAACCTCTGGCTCTTCGTTCTCGGCGGGCTCTTCGTCTTCGTAACGGTGTTCATGCCGAAAGGTATTGTCGGTTCTGTCCGCTCCGCGGTTACCTGGCTTTCCAGTAAGGGACAGTCGGGTGAGTCCGTAAGAGCGGCAGGTTCGGGGACCGAGCAAGCGGTCCAACCGGTGGCGGCGGAATAGGCGTGTGAAAAGCAATGCGTGATCGCGGGAGGAATCGGTGAGCGAAAAAAGCGAAGACAGTCTGCTCTATCTCAGCGGCGTGACCGTTTCGTTCGACGGCTTCAAGGCGCTCAACCGGTTGTCGCTCTTTATGGAACCCGGCGAGATGCGAGCGATCATCGGGCCGAACGGCGCGGGTAAGACGACTATGATGGATGTCATTACCGGCAAGACAAATCCGGATCTCGGCGAAATATTCTTCCGCGGTAATGTTGACCTCACGCGGCAAGACGAGGCCTCGATCGCAGAACTCGGTATCGGCCGGAAATTCCAGAAGCCCACCGTTTTTGAGAGCCACACCGTGCGGACCAACCTGGAGCTTGCCGTCGCCGGCAAACGGGGGATCTTCAACACGCTTTTCAAAGGTATCAGCTCTGAGCAGGAAGAGCGGATCGATCAGATCCTGAATACAATTCGTCTCCGCCACCGGCAGGACGAACTGGCCGCCAATCTTTCCCATGGGCAGAAACAGTGGCTGGAAATCGGCATGCTCCTGGCGCAGGATCCGCAATTGCTTCTGGTCGATGAGCCTGCGGCCGGCATGACCGACGCGGAGACCGAGGAAACGGCAAAGCTGCTGAAGGAGATCGCAAAGACCCGTTCGGTCATCGTCGTTGAACACGACATGACCTTCGTCCGGGATCTCGACGTCAAGGTGACCGTGCTGCATGAAGGATCGGTCCTCGCGGAAGGATCGCTGGACCATGTCAGCGCCGATCCGCAGGTAATCGAAGTCTATCTGGGGCGATAACGGTTATGCTGAATGTTGACCAGATTGATCTTCACTATGGCGCAGCGCAGGTGTTGCGGAGCGTCTCGCTCGATGCGAATCCGCAGTCGATAACCTGCGTGCTCGGCCGCAACGGCGTCGGCAAGACGAGCCTCTTACGCGCAATTGTCGGTCAACATCCGGCAAGTTCAGGTTCCATCACATTTGACGGCAAACCGGTTGGCGGAATGCGGGCTTTTGAACGGGCGCGGGCGGGTATCGCTTATGTGCCTCAGGGTCGGGAGATCTTCCCGCTTCTGACCGTGAAGGAAAATCTGCAGACGGGCTTCGTTGCTGCTGGCCGCGGCGAACGTTCCATCCCGGACCATGTATTCGAGCTGTTCCCGGTCCTGCGTGACATGCTCGGGCGCCGCGGTGGGGATCTTTCCGGCGGTCAGCAGCAACAATTGGCAATCGGCAGGGCATTGGTGATGCGGCCGAGACTTCTGGTGCTTGACGAGCCGACTGAGGGCATTCAGCCGTCAATCATCAAGGATATCGGCAGGGCCATTCAGTATTTGCGCGACAGTGCCGGCCTCGCGATACTGCTTGTGGAGCAATATCTCGATTTTGCCCGCGATCTGGCTGATTTCGTGCATATCATGGACAGGGGCGAAGTGGTTTTCGCCGGCCAGGCACAGGATCTCGACGATGACAATGTCCGCCGCCATCTCGTCGTCTGACAGCAATCCGCACGATGTCGTGCGGTTGCAGCGCACGTCCGGCCATGCGCGGGTATCGTTCTGCCATTGCGATGGATTGACCCGGCTCGAACACTTGTTTCAGGAGGGTGCTGCCAAGGTCCGCTTTCCGAAGGTTCTTTCTGGGTTGCCGCCTGAAGCCGTGATAATCAACGCCGCCGGCGGGTTGACCGGCGGCGACCGGTTTTCCGTCGATGTGGAAATCGGTGACAATGCGGCTGCCGTGATAACCGGCCAGGCCTGCGAGAAGATCTACAAGGCGAGCGGCGATATCGCCCGGGTGGAAAACCGGTTGTTACTCGGCAAGGGCGCGGTCTGCGCCTGGCTGCCGCAGGAAACGATCCTGTTCGACAAGGCACGGCTGGAGCGCAGTCTTGACGTCGATTTGGCGGAAGACGCGACGCTGCTTGCGATCGAGCCGCTGATCCTCGGCCGGAGGGCTATGGGCGAGAGGGTCAAGCTTGGCCGGTTGCGCGACCGCTGGCGCATCCGCAGGAACGGCCGCTTGCAGCACGCCGAAGAACTCCGCCTCAACGGCGATATCGACGCGCTCACCCATGCGGCCCCGCTCCTTGCCGGATATACCTGTTCTGCAACCGTCGTGCTGGCAGCGCCGGATGCGGAGCAGCATCTTGCCGGCGTGCGCGAACTCCTTGAGACATTTGATCGGGGTGCTGAACAGGCCGGCGCCAGCGCGTGGGATGGTCGGCTGGTCGTTCGCCTCCTTTCTGAAACCGGCATGGCACTGCGATGCGTGCTCATTCCCTTAATCCGGTTGCTGCTTGAGCGGATGACCCCTAAGGATAGGCCTTCCGCCCTGCTGCCACGTGTCTGGACGACATGACACTCATTCAATGGACTGACGATGAAACTGACGCCCCGTGAAAAGGACAAACTGCTGATTGCCATGGCCGCAATTGTTGCACGCCGCCGACTGGAACGCGGTGTTAAACTCAACCATCCGGAAGCGATTGCCATGATTTCAGATTTCGTCACCGAAGGCGCGCGCGACGGCCGCTCCGTCGCCGATCTGATGGAGGCCGGTGCCCATGTCGTCGCCCGGGACCAGGTCATGGAAGGGGTCGCGGAAATGATCCACGACGTGCAGGTTGAAGCGACTTTTCCCGACGGTGTGAAGCTCGTCACCGTCCACAAGCCGATCCGATAACCAATGCCCTCAGGAGATGCCATGCGAGCCCTGTCCATTCTAGTCCTAACTGTCCTTGCGACACCCGCGGCTGCCCATCCCGGCTTGACGGGTCATATCCATCCGCAGGAAGAATATCTTGCCGGCTTGGCACCGATCGGCGTCTGCCTTGCGGTATCGCTTCTTGCTGCAGCCAATAAGCGCAGGTCCGAAATGCGGCCTGCCCGTTCAAGGGCAAAGCGATGATACCCGGAGAGGTCTTTCCGGCTGACGGCGAACTCGTCCTCAACGAGGGCGCTGCAACCGTGACGCTGACGGTCGCCAATACCGGCGACCGGCCCGTCCAGGTCGGTTCGCACTATCACTTCTTTGAAACCAATTCGGCGCTGGATTTCGATCGTGAGGCGGCGCGCGGCATGCGGCTCGATATCGCCTCCGGAACCGCTGTCCGTTTCGAACCCGGCCAAAGCCGGGAGGTGTCTCTCGTGCCGCTCGCCGGCGGCAGGACCGTGTTCGGCTTCAACCAGAATGTCATGGGAGCGCTCGACTGATGCCGGCAACCATTTCCCGCGCGGCATATGCCGATATGTTCGGACCGACAACGGGCGACCGGGTCCGCCTCGCCGACACGGATCTCATCATCGAGGTTGAGAAGGATTTCACAACCTACGGCGAAGAGGTGAAATTCGGCGGCGGCAAGGTGATCCGCGACGGCATGGGCCAATCGCAGGCAACGCGCGCCGATGGCGCGGTCGACACGGTGATCACCAACCCGCTGATCGTC
>CAJHYR010000658.1_pt1 | contig 10810 bp, 9 predicted proteins | sample 9198791 | NCBI WGS metagenome assembly CAJHYR01 (sample SAMEA7708372, study PRJEB35096) | sediment metagenome | biome: marine neritic benthic zone biome [ENVO:01000025]; feature: sediment [ENVO:00002007]; material: shallow marine sediment [ENVO:03000034] sea grass bed [ENVO_01000059] ... | reverse complement strand
GGATGAGGGGGCGGGGGGTGGGATCGGGCGGATGAGGGGGGGGTGGGAGGCATGGGGGGAGTTGAGGGAATTACCGATACCGAAATTGCAGAGGTCATCGCTTATGTGCGCACGTTGCAACGCGCGAACGGTATCCAATAGGCGGCTTGCAGGCCGCAAGCGGTCTATCCGGAATGTCCTGTTATTTCCGGCGCTGTTCGCGGTCTGCGGACTGGCCCTTGCCCATTCGGGTGCCGAGGGAATCGTTAAAGAACGTATGGAACTCATGAAATCGATTGCCGGGCAGATGAAAATGGTCGGCAGGATGATCAAGGGCGAGAAGGACTTTGTCGCCGATCAGGTGGCTATCGCCGCTGAAGCCATCGTCGGCCATGCGGAGAAAATCCCCGAACTGTTTCCTGAAGGCTCGATCGAGCCCCCGAGCGAAGCGGTAACGGCGATCTGGCAGGATTGGGACAAGTTCGTGCGTTTGACCAACGATATGAAACTGAAAGCGCAGGCACTCGGTATGTCCGCCCGTCAATCCGAAGATATAAAGGATATTCGGCCGCAGTTCGGTGCGCTCGGCAAGACCTGTTCGGCCTGTCATGAAGATTTTCGTAAATCCGAATAACCGGCGGGCTTTGAAGCGATCCGTTGTGAGGAAAGGAAGACCTATGCGCGCAATTCTGACCTGGATTCTTGCTTTGTCGGCCGTTGTCTTTTCAGATTACGCCAGATCTCAGCATGCACACAATTCCGAATATGTCGGCGAGGAACGGCGGCAGATCAAAAGCCTTTCGGATGACGATATCAGCGAGCTTCGCCAAGGCAGCGGTTGGGGCCTAGCGAAGGCTGCTGAATTGAACGGGGTGCCCGGCCCGTCGCACTTGCTTGAACTTAGCCAGGAGATACCGCTGAGCGATTCGCAGTTCGATGCCATTCAAGGGTTATTCAGATCAATGCAATCCGCAGCAATCGAGGAAGGCGAAAATCTGATCCGCCTGGAGCAACGGCTCGATGCCGCATTCGCTGATGGTACGATAACGGAACCAACGTTGCGTCGTCTTGTTTCGGAGATCTCACAAAGCAGGGGCCGGCTCCGGTATATTCATCTGGCAACTCATCTCGCAACGCCGGAATTGCTCACTGAACAGCAGGTCGCCCGATACAATCAGCTACGTGGCTATACGGCTGATCCGTGTCAAAGTGTGCCCGCGGGCCACGATGCAGCGATCTGGCGCAAACACAATGGTTGCAAACAATGAGCCTCGGTGCGACCGCAACCGGCGCTCGCGGTGCGCATCGATGATAGCTTTCCGTTGTCGTGCGGCGTCGCAAGACGGTGCAATTTGTTCGCGCGCTGTCTCGGCTACGAAAACAGGTGAAAATTGCTCGCTTTTTAAATAGTCTCGCGCCGGGGACCACCGGATCCGGAGCGATGTATGGTACGCGGATTATCAATGAGTGTGATTTGGATATCCGCAATCTTCCTTTTGACCGGCACAGGCATCGCAATCGCACAGGAAGCAGTCGAACGGCCGTCATTTGTCGGAACAAATGCTTGTGCCGAGTGTCATGACAGCGAGGCACAAACCTGGCGCGGTTCGCACCACGATCTTGCGTGGACCTTTCCGGATGAGGGCACGCTGCTGGGCGATTTTAATTCCACCTCAGCGTCGCATCCTTCCGAGACGGTTTTTTTTGCCAAGGAGAACGATACGTTCCTGGTTGAGACGCGGGACGGTGACAATCCGGCAAAACAGTTCAAGATTGTTGGCGCGGCAGGGACTGAACCGCTTCAGCAGGTCCTTGTCGATTTCGGTGATGGCCGCATTCAGGCGCTTGATTTTGCCTGGGACGTGGAAAAACGCCAATGGTTCCATCTTTACCCGGATGAGGACCTGCCGCCGGATGATGGTCTTCATTGGACCGGCCCGTACAAGAACTGGAACGCGCGCTGTGCGGAATGTCATGCAACAGGTTACGAAAAGAACTACGACCCGAGGAGCCGGCGCTATTCAAGCACGCAGGCCGAGGTCGGCGTCGGCTGCGAAGCCTGTCATGGCCCGGGCGAGGCCCACGTGTCATGGGCAGAAAATCCGCAGTCCTTTTCAGCGGAACGCTGGGACAATATCGGCGAGCACGGCCTGACTGTAAATTTCGGGGCTACCGCTCCCGAATCCGAGATTCAGCAATGTGCCGGTTGCCATTCCCGCCGGGAATCGCTGAGCGGTCAAAGCCCGCTTCCCGGCACGCGTTTTCACGATGCCTACCGGCTGGCCCTGCTTCGCAACGGTCTCTATCATGCCGACGGCGCGATCCTCGACGAAGTCTACGTTTACGGTTCCTTCCTGCAATCGAAGATGTACGGCAAGGGCGTTCGGTGTACCGACTGCCATGACCCGCATGCCGCGCAGCTGAAGGCGGACGGAAATGCAATCTGCACGCAGTGCCATTCGCCGGCTGGCAACGATCGGTTTCCCAGCCTGAAGCCGGCCGAGTACGACACGCCGAACCATCATTTTCACGATACCGGAACGGACGGCGCACAATGCACGTCCTGCCACATGGTCGAGCGGGTCTACATGCAGATCGATTGGCGGCGGGATCACAGTTTCCGCATACCCCGGCCGGATTTGTCCGATGAAACGGGTGCCCCGGATGCGTGCAACGATTGTCACACGGACAAGACAGCCGCATGGGCGGCGGGTGAGATCGAAGAGCGCTTTCCCGATGATGCACAACGACAGGCGCATTTTTCGCAGGTGTTTGCCCGGGCCCGACGCAGCGGAGCGGGCATGTCCGATGAGTTGATGGACATTGCGGAGCATGATGGGCTGCCGGGCATCGTGCGCGCGACCGCGCTCGATTTGATGCGATCCGCGCCGGACCCGGCGACGGCGGCACGGGCCGTACCCTTCCTCATCGACAACGATGCGCTTGTTCGCGCCGCTGCCGTCGCCCTGCAGCGCGGTGCCCCTGCTGCAGAACGCATCCAGCGACTGCTCCCGGTCCTGAATGATCCCGTTCGTTCTGTTCGGGTCGCCGCCGCCCGGGAGTTTCTCGACGCACCCGTCTCGCAACTGCCGCCCCGGATTGGTGCCGCAGTCAATGCTGTAATGGGTGAATGGCAGGCGACGCTTCTTGCGAACAGCGACTTCCCGGAGATCCAGATGGCAATCGGCGGCGCTGCCCTGGTCATTCGAAATGTGCGGGCTGCTGAGCAGGCGTTCCGCGAGGCTGTCCGCCTTGACCCTCAGCAGATCAATGCCTGGAACATGATTATCCGCATCAAGGCGGCTACCGGCGACCGCAATGGTGCCGCCAAAGCCGCTGAAGAGGCGCTGGCCGTCAATCCCGGTGATCCGGCTCTGCAGGCCATTTATGAGGAACTCGGCGGGCGCCCGCGGCAATAGCTATTCAGACGTTCAGAATCAGGGCGGACCCGGGCACTTCTGTTCATTCTCAAGGGTGGGTATTATTGACCTGGTGCGGATTCTTTGACGCACCGAAAAACAATCTCGATGCGTCTCGAATTCCGCAAAATAGGTCCAGTAGGCAGACTATAAGAATTTTTGAATGTTGTCCTGAAGGAATGGGAATACCGGCGTTTCCCAGGAGAGGTTCATGATGCTTCCGAAAACGAACGCCAAAAAGGCTATGAGCCCAACAACCAATGCAAGCATTCCGGATCCAAAGCGCCCGCCGGTTATCAGGAACACGGTCGGGGCAAACACGAGGACCGCTGGCAACATTCCGATCAGTGAAGCCGCGCTGACATACAAAATCTATGGTTGTACTTGGCATTTTTCATCCGACACACACAAGGAAATTCGCGAACGTTACGGGCTTTCACTGGACATGTACGGCCAGTTCAATGGTCTCGAAATACTGGCAGACGAACTTGTCCGGCGTACCCGGGCAGAGGCGGCCTGAAGCGTTCGGCGATTTGTGTTCGTCGCCACGGCAACTGTCTCTTTGCGGGTAACTGTTCCAGGTACCGGCCATCTTCAGCTTGATTGGTCGATCGCGAACAGCGCCCGGATAATTTATCATCCGCATCAAAGCGGCGACCGGCGACCGCGATGGCGTCGCGCTGCGGCCGCCTCAATTACGGATCGCCTCGCCAATCGAGAAACAGAATTGAATACAATAGGACACGGTACGCTTTGGAGCATCCCTTTAATTTTTGTGTTGATGGATTTGTATCTGCAAATCTATTGTGCGCGGCAAAGCAATCGGCGGACCGGGGCGTATCAGCCGAATATCGGGAGGAAGAAGTTGAAGAAAATCTTGAGCGCACTTGCAGTCATTGCTGCAACGATCCCTGCGCAGGCGCAGGATGCCGTGGTGAACGTCTACAATTGGTCAGATTACATTGATGAGGAAATCCTGGCCGAATTCACGAAGGAAACGGGAATCAAGGTCGTTTACGACGTCTTTGACTCCAATGAAATTCTGGAGACGAAACTTCTGGCGGGGGGAACCGGATATGATGTCGTCGTGCCGACGGCTGATTTCTTGGCGCGCCAGATACAGGCCGGCGTCTTTCAGAAACTCGACAAGACGAAACTGGCCAACATCGGTAACGTCTGGAGCGACATTGCCGATCGGGTCTCAATCTACGATCCCGACAACGCCTTTTCCGTGAACTATATGTGGGGGACCACCGGTTTCGGATACAATGTCGACAAGATCAAGGAACGCATGGCCGACGCGCCGGTCGATTCCTGGAAGATGATCTTCGAAGAGAGCATTATATCCAAGTTCGCCGATTGTGGCGTTCACCTTCTCAATGCGCCGACCGAGATGATTCCGGCGGCCCTGAACTATCTGGGACTGGACCCGGCGAGCAAGTCGGCAGACGACATCAAGAAGGCAGAAGCCCTGCTGCTCACAATCCGGCCTCATGTTCAGAAGTTTCATTCCTCCGAGTACATCAACGGTTTGGCCAACGGCGATATCTGCCTTGCAGTCGGCTGGTCCGGGGATGTGTTGCAGGCCAGAGATCGTGCCGATGAAGCCGGGCAGGGCGTGACGGTCGCCTATACGATCCCCGAGGAAGGCGCATTGATGTGGTTTGACCAATTGGCGATTCCCGCGGATGCGCCAAATGCCGATGCGGCGCATAAGTTCATCGATTACATTCTCCGCGCCGATGTCATCGCCAAGGCAACGAACTATGTCTACTACGCCAACGGCAACAAGGCTTCCCAACCGCTCCTCGACGAAGAAGTCACCAGCGATCCGGCGATCTATCCGCCGGAGGAAACCGTGAATAATCTTTATACGGTTCCTCCCAATGACCCGAAGACACAACGACTGGTCACGCGGGCTTGGACGAAAGTGACGACCGGCCAATAAGCCGGCGGGAAACGCGAGCCGGCGCTCAGACCGGCTCGCCGATGTGGAAAGGGTCGAGATGCGGGGCAACGGGCGATCATGAAAAGAACGCTTGGACCTGTACGCAGTGATTTTCAGCCCTGGGATGACCCTTCCGCAAAGCCGTTCGTCGATATCCTGAATGTCACAAAGCGCTATGGCGACGTTACGGCCGTCAACAATCAGTCGTTGACGATCTACGAGCGCGAATTCTTCGCGCTGCTGGGGCCGTCCGGCTGCGGAAAGACAACGCTGCTGCGCATGCTGGCCGGCCTTGAAGTTCCAGACGAAGGCACGATCTGCCTGGAAGGGCAGGACATCACCTACATTCCGCCGCACAAGCGCCCGGTGAACATGATGTTCCAGTCCTATGCCCTGTTTCCGCATATGAGCGTTGAGAAGAACATCGCGTTCGGTCTGAAGCAGGAAGGCATGCCGGCCGGACAGATTGCCGAGCGCGTCAGTGAGATGCTGAAGCTCGTCAAGCTTGAAAATCTCGCGCGCCGCAAGCCGGATCAACTGTCCGGCGGACAACGCCAGCGCGTTGCACTTGCCCGCGCCTTGGCAAAACGCCCGAAAGTGCTGCTCCTGGACGAGCCGCTTGGCGCACTGGACCGGAAATTGCGCGAGGAGACGCAGTTTGAATTGACCAACATCCAGGAACGACTCGGTCTGACATTCGTGATCGTGACCCACGATCAGGAAGAGGCGATGACGGTCGCCGACCGGATCGCTGTGATGGATCATGGTGAGATCGTACAGATTGCGACGCCGGCGGAGATTTATGAAGCGCCGGCAACGCGCTATATCGCCGACTTTATCGGCGACATAAATCTGTTCCACGCCGTCGTACACGATCTTTCCGCAGACCGGCTGCGTCTCGGGATCGGCGGCGATCACATCGCGGAAATTGATTGCGAAAAGAGCTTTCCGCCTGGCGCGGAGGCCTGGTTCGCCATTCGCCCGGAAAAAGTATCGGTATCTCCGGCGGATCCGAGCGAGGCGCTTCAGCCAAACCAGATCAGGGGCAAGATCTGGGATATCGGTTACCTCGGCGACATGACGATTTATCACGTCCGGCTCAACGATGGCGCAATGGTCCGGTCGAGCCAGCTCAACAGCAAGCGGGCGCTGGATCATCCGCTGTCCTGGGAGGATGACGTCATCCTTTCGTGGCTGCCTGATGCCGGGATCCTGCTTGAAAAGTAGAAACCATGTCGTCGCCAAGGGCATTTTACCGATGAAGAACCGCGGTCGAATTCCCCTGATGCTGCGCATTGCGACCTGGGTTCCCTATCTCTGGCTTGGTCTCTTCTTCGCCGTTCCGTTTCTGATTGTGCTGAAAGTGTCCATGTCGCAGGGTGCGATCGCGATACCGCCGTACACGCCGGTCTTCGACGGTTTCAATCAGCTGGCTCAAAAACTGTCCGAGTTCTCGATCGACAATTATCTCTGGCTGACGGAGGATGCGCTCTACCGGAAGGCCTATGTCTCCAGCCTGGTCGTCGCTTTCGTTTCCACTTTCATAACGATCCTGGTCGGATATCCTTTGGCCTATGCGATGGCGCGCGCACCAGGGCGGTTGCGGTCAATCCTCCTGATGATGGTCATCCTGCCGTTCTGGACCTCGTTTCTGATCCGGGTTTATGCGTGGATCGGCATCCTCAAGCCGGAAGGATTGCTCAATCAGCTGCTCCTTTGGGTCGGGGTGATTGACGAGCCGCTGACGATCCTGAACACCAACCTCGCCGTCTATATCGGCATCGTCTACTCCTACCTGCCTTTCATGGTCCTGCCGCTTTACGCCACGCTGGAGCGGCTCGACAGATCTTTGCTGGAAGCTGCCGCTGACCTTGGGGCGACACCGATCCGCGCCTTCTGGCAGGTCACGCTGCCGCTTTCGATCCCCGGCATCGTTGCGGGCTCGCTACTCGTATTCATTCCGGCTGTCGGCGAATTTGTCATTCCGGATATTCTCGGGGGATCCGATACGCTGATGATCGGCAGGACATTATGGATCGAGTTCTTCAGCAATCGGGACTGGCCGGTCGCCAGCGCCGTTGCAATCATCCTGCTGCTCCTCCTGGTCATACCGATTGTTCTGTTCCAGAACGCCCAGGCCAGGTCCCGGGAGGCGGGCACATGAACAGGCGTCTCAGCCCCTTCAATATCGTATCGCTGGTTCTCGGATTCTCCTTCCTTTATCTGCCGATCCTGCTCCTGATCATCTATTCGTTCAACGAGTCCAAGCTCGTCACCGTCTGGGCCGGATTTTCGACAAAATGGTACGTCGCCATGCTGAGCAACGAAGGTTTACTGCAGGCGGCATGGGTCACGGTCCGCGTGGCATTCCTTTCGGCTTCCGTGGCGACGGTGCTTGGCACACTCGCGGCCCTGACGCTTGTCCGCCGGGGCAGGTTTTTCGGGCGGACATTATTCTCCGGCATGGTGTACGCGCCGATCGTGATGCCGGAAGTAATTACCGGCCTTTCACTCCTCCTGCTCTTTGTCGCTATCGATCTCAATCGCGGCTTTCTCACGGTGCTGATCGCGCATATCACCTTTTCCATGTGCTTCGTGGCTGTCGTTGTTCAGTCCCGTCTGTTGACCTTTGACAGGTCTTTGGAAGAAGCGGCCATGGATCTCGGCGCGCCACCCTTCAAGGCGTTCATTACAATCACCCTGCCGATCATCATGCCAGCGATCCTGGCCGGATGGATGCTGGCCTTTACTCTGTCCCTTGATGATCTTGTGATCGCGCAATTCACGACCGGCCCGGGCGCAACGACGCTGCCGATGAAGATCTATTCGCAAGTTCGGCTTGGCGTGACGCCGGAGATCAATGCGGTCTGCACGATTCTCGTCGCGCTGGTCACGATTGGCGTCCTGGTCGCCTCGGTTGCCGGTAAATTTCGCGAGCACGCGGAATCATAGCCGCCAGTTCCACCGGATGCTCGGGCGTTGTTCTAGTTCCCTTGAGGCTGAGCGACCGGGTTTTGGGATGGATCCATGGCAAGCCACGGATCGGAAATCGGGCCGTCGATGGAAAGGCTGGCCCCGCTTTCCGGGTGACCGGTGCCGGTCAGTCTGCCGTCCAGAGCAACCGTATTGTCGGCCATGCGGAATGCCCCATGAAGACTGGCCGCATAGGTTCCGGAATCTAGTGAGACCTTGTCCAGCATGATGATGCGGTCGTTTATCGTGCCGTCGATTTCCAGCCTCTCGTATGCGCTGGCGCTTCCCTGCACGACGCCGGCAAGTTCGGCGCTCTCCGACAGGGCTTGCCAGGCATGGGCAACACCAAGGTCCGGGATTTCGCCAGACGTTGATCTGACTGAAAAGGAACCGGCGCTGTTGCTGAATTGTTCGCCAAGATTTGGGCCTTCGGTTTCCAGGTCGACCGTTATTGTGGCCTTTCCACTGGCGTCCTGTGATGTGCCTGTCAGCTTTACGGCTGGCGACAGGTCAAACTCCGATACCCGCAATTGCACTGCAACTTTCTGACCGGTCTTTTTCGGCAGATCGGTCACAGAGATCGTGCCGCTGATCGTGCCGCCGTAAAATGCCGATTCAGCGACACCGATTTCAAGCTGACGCTCGCTCAGGAAAGCCGAGGCTGCTGTGCTGCCCAGTTCATAGGAGCCCGCAATAATCCGGTCAGCCGAAAGGCGCAGGTCGGCGTCCAGATTCCTGAACCAGCTTGTATTGACGGTCCTGTTCGACCAATGCTGCGAGCCCGAACCGCCGAGAAGGACAAGGTAGGGCGTCATATCAAGCGACTGGAACGCCAGCGTGCCGGCGAGCTTCGCGCCCTTTACAAGATTGAGCTGGATACTCCCGGCGGCGATGTTCCCGTCCAGTTCGACTTCACCCTCATCGACAAAAAGGCCCTTTGGATTGATTTGCGCGGTTCCGCTAACGGAGAAGGGTCCCAGTCCGGGTCCCTGAGGTGTTACACCGCCGGCAAGCGAAATCAAACTCCGGAGTGATGGGCCTGACGCGGCCAGATTGCCGGAAAATTGCACCGCCTTGTAATCTGTCAGATTGCCTTCAAGCCTGGCTTCGATGAGTTCGCCATCCAGTGCCATGGTGAATGCGGTGGACTTTCGCTCAAAAAAGGAGAGCGGGTCGGCGATGTGGATATCAAACGAAAATGCGCCGTTATTGCGGGCGATTGAACCGCGAATAATCGCCGGATCGCGCAGATTCTCCCATTCAAGCGAAAATTCCGGCAAGCCGATCACGCTTTGCTCCGCTCGGGCGACGTCCAGAATTTCGATTATGCCGTTTTTCAGGGCCAGCCGCTCGACCGGGAGGTCTCCGGTGAGGGCCAGTTGTACGGCGGCCGAACTTCCGTCAATCCGCCACGCTTGCCGCCCTTTCGGTGTTCGGGTGATCAGGATCTTCGGATTAACGACTTCCAGTGTCTTGAAGCCAACCCGGCCGATCAGGAGCGGCAGGACACGGATTTCGGCGTTGATCACATCTGCTGAGAGAATATCCGAGGGCTGTCCGTAGCCAGGTTCCGAAATCTTCAGGTCATAAAGGGTCACGCGCGGCGCCGGGAGCAATCTGAGATCGACGCGTTCGCCCAGCGATACCTGGCTGCCCGACCACTTGGTGAGTGCATTCACCATCTCAACCCGGGCGTTGTCCGACGAAACGAGGCTATATATAAGCGTGTAGAATCCGCCGGCGAGAACAACGACGACAGCCAAACCTGCGGTAACACGCTTCATTTCAATTTCTTCGTCAGTTTGCGCCTCCGCGATACGCCCTGACCGGCGCAAACGCAAGTTTCATCAATCGCCCGTCTCGACACATCGACCGCTTGCCGTCGCTCCTGCACCGTGGCATCAGTTCGAACGATACTCATGCTTTCTTGAAAATCCGGCGGTGTTATGGACGATAAACCACTTTGGACTCCGGATCCGGCGGCGTTCGGTAAAACGCTGCTCGCCGGCTTCATGGCCCGGGCCTCCGAAAAGGCCGGGATGACTTTTACGGATTATTCAACACTGCACAAATGGTCGGTCGCCAGTCCGGGAGACTTCTGGGAACTGGTCTGGAGTTACTGCGGTGTTGTCGGTTCAGGCGGAATTTCCGGCCATGAAGATCTCGATAAGATGCCCGGTGCACAGTTCTTCAGCGGGGCGCGGCTTAATTTCGCGGAAAACCTGCTTGCCCATTGTCCGGACGGGGAAGCAATCGTTTTTCGGGGCGAGGACAAAGTCAGGCGCAGCCTTACCGGATCGGAGTTCCGAAGCCGGGTTGCCGGGCTCCGGGCGGCATTGCTCGCTGAAGGAATCGGCCCGGGCGATCGTGTTGCGGCCGTGTTGCCCAACATGCCGGAGACCATCATCGCAACGCTCGCTGTTGCATCGATTGGCGCAGTGTGGTCATCCTGTTCGCCGGACTTCGGCGTCAAGGGCGTGCTCGATCGCTT
>CAJHYR010000402.1_pt1 | contig 10831 bp, 7 predicted proteins | sample 9198791 | NCBI WGS metagenome assembly CAJHYR01 (sample SAMEA7708372, study PRJEB35096) | sediment metagenome | biome: marine neritic benthic zone biome [ENVO:01000025]; feature: sediment [ENVO:00002007]; material: shallow marine sediment [ENVO:03000034] sea grass bed [ENVO_01000059] ... | reverse complement strand
TTGAGCGCGACTTCCCACTCCCGTCCAGATCGAATCTCCGGATTTGAGGACCTGATCCAGTTCCGCCGGAATCCATTTCTGTGATGTGCCATGAACCCGGACGTCACCGGAGATCTTGACGATACTCCACTCGCCGGCTGCAGCCGATCCGAGTGTCCCAAGCGCTAGGGCGGCCCAGATGACCGCAACGGATGAAATTATTCGAAGACTTCTGAATTCAGGCATGAATCGGCACCGCTTACCCACAGCCGATACATAACATATTTCAAGAAGATTTATACTGAAGATTACTTACAGTGTTAATGTAGTACTTATTGTAAATCAATATTAAAATTAAAATATTTAGAAACACATCCGATTAATTCACTTCTTGTTAACGATTATTACTCCAGTTCAGAACGAAAAGGCAGGTCAGCGCCGCGCCGTGAGCATGTGATCGCAGCCGCGCGCGTAGCAAAAGAAAGCAGATCCGCGATGCGGTCGGCGGGTAATTCGGCAGCGCCAAGTGCCGTAAGATGCCCGTTCTCGTCTAGCCAGGCCAGGAGAGCAGCCTGAAACGTGTCGCCGGCACCGACAGTATCGACGACGTCCGTTCGGATACCCGGTACCGAAACATGATGGCTGCCCGTCCAGGCCTCCGCACCATCCTCGCCTTTTGTCACGATAACCAGCCCAGGCCCCGCACCCAGCCAATCCCGCGCCAGATCATCCCATCGGTTGTGGCCGTTGAGCAGCTCGAAATCCTCAGAGCTGATCTTCAGCATCGAAAGCGCGGGAAGTAGTTCTGTGAGACGAGCCTGCCAGACAGCCATATCCGGTTCAATTGTAGGCCTTATGTTCGGGTCGTAGGCCACGAGGCATTGTTGTGAAACCGAACTGGCCAACGCCGACAGGGTGCTTCCGACGGGCTCCACGGCCATGGAATAGGACCCGATGTGCAGTGCCCGGGCTTCGGCCGGCCAGGCCGGCAGATCCCTCGGTTCGATTGACCGGTCCGCCGCACCCTCGCCGTAAAAGGCATAAGACGGTACCCCGCTAAGATCGACACCGACGACAGACAGGGTTGTCGGCCTGGAAGAATCGATGACGAGACTGGAATTGATACCTTCAGAGCTCAGGTGAGCACGGAGCCGCTCGCCGAACAAATCATCGGAAACTGCGGAAAGAAAGGCACTGTCCCGCCCAAGCCGAGCAAGTCCCATGGCAACGTTAAGCGGCGAGCCGCCGATCCGCGCATCAAACAAAAGCCCGTCTTCAGACATGCCGTCCTGTGCGAACAGATCGAACAAGGCTTCGCCGGCACAGACAATCATTTTCAGATCCCCGATTATGAGCTTGATGCTCTAAGCCTTGGTAGCCTTAATCTTCGAGCATGAGAAGTGTTGTGTTGCCGCCGGAAGCTGTCGTGTCGACACTGATGACACGCTCGTTGAGAAAGCGTTCCAGACCATCTGCCACCGTAACAACCGGGATTCGCATGCCGGTGCGGTTTGCGAGGGCCTGACGGATCCAGCGAATTGAATCCGGCCCGCCGTCGTGCACGACAAGATCTGCGCGAACCCTGGCAAAATCGAGTTCATCACCACTAAGCGTGGCCAGGCTGACCCGTTCGCTGAAATTCGCTTCGTCTGCGAGATCTTTCAAACGCCGACCCTGGTCGTTGTCCGGCATGACCGCGTGGTTGCCTGTTCCGAGTGCAGCCAGCAATTGACCGCTCAGCGATCTGAGATCGTCATCGCCGCCGCCAAGGCAGAGGACCCGCCCACGACCACTCAGGACCAGCGTATTGCTTTCCCCTGTCGGCCCGGGCAGATCTCCGGCAAGCGCCATCAATTGGTCAGCTCGGCGAATTATGTTCTTACAATACATCTGAATTTGATCCGGTAAATTATTGATAATATAATCAGAATCATCATTGATCTTGCTTTTAGAGCCGGCCGCGCCATCAGTGACTTCACTGAACTGGCTGAGGTAAAGCGGGCCGCCGGCCTTCGGCCCGGTGCCGGAAAGACCTTCGCCGCCAAACGGCTGGACGCCGACGACGGCGCCGATCTGGTTTCGGTTCACATAAATGTTTCCTGCTCGGATATGCCGGCACAGCCAGTCGACGCGATCGTCAAGACGGCTATGGACGCCGAAAGTCAGGCCGTAACCGCCGTCATTGATGTCGGCAATGACATTTTCAATATTGTCGCCGGAGAATGTGACGACGTGCAAGACCGGACCGAAGACTTCGCGGTCAAGGTCGCTGTAACGATCGAGGCGGAAGGCCTGCGGTACGATGAAATGGCCGCCGTTCAGCGCCTCCGGCAGTTGCGGACGGAACAATTGCCGCCCGGATGCTCTCAGGCGCTCACAATGGGCTTCAATCGATTGTTTTGCCTCCTCGTCGATAAGCGGGCCGGCATCCGTATCCGCTTGCCACGGATCCCCGGTCTGGAGCGCATCTGCTGCTCCGGAAAGCATGTCCAGCAACTGATCGGCGATCTCCTCCTGCACGAAAAGGACACGAAGCGCACTGCAGCGCTGGCCCGCGCTCTGGAATGCAGACGCCACAATATCGCGCACAGCATGCTCCGGCAGCGCGGTTGAATCGACAATCATCGCGTTAATGCCGCCCGTCTCTGCGACCAGCGGTGCGGCGGGATTACCGGTTTCAGCCATGGCCCGATCGATCCGGATCGCCGTTTCCGTCGAGCCGGTAAAACAGACACCCGCAATCCGCGGGTCTGAAACCAGCGCGCCGCCAACTTCCGCGCCGTCCCCCGGCAACAGCGCCAGCACGCCTGCGGGAATGCCGGATTCATGCATCAATTCCACAGCTCGCATCGCGATAAGCGATGTTTGCTCAGCAGGCTTGGCAATAACGCTGTTTCCGGCAACCAGCGCTGCACTGATCTGGCCGGTAAAGATTGCCAGCGGGAAATTCCAGGGCGAAATACAGACGAAAACACCGCGGCCGCGCCTGGTGTTGCCGGAGAACTGCCCGCGGGCCAGCTGAGCGTAGTAGCGGAGGAAGTCGACGGCCTCACGTAATTCCAGGATGGCATCAAGGCGGGTCTTTCCGGCCTCCCGGATCAAAAGGCCCATCAACTCACCGGCATTGGCTTCGTAAAGATCGGCGCATTTATCGAGAACAGAAGCCCGCGCGTCCGCCGATCTGTCGCGCCAGTCGGGAAATGCCGCCTCACCGGCTTCAATTGCCTGAACGGCATCGTCCGCACTCGCCCAGACAGCTTCTCCGACCTTATCGCCCGCATTAGCCGGATTGCTACAGTTTTGAGCGTCGCCGGATATCCGTTTTCCGCCGATCAGGGGTGCTGCCGTCCAGCGATGTGATCTGAATGGAGCGATCATCTTATCAAGACGCGCCGCATGCGCCGGATTGAAGATATTAATCCCTGCGGAGTTCCTCCGGCCCGGTGCAAAAAGATCCGGAGGCAGGGGGATTTTCGGATGGGCAACCGTTGCCACCTGTTCGATATACGAGAACGGGTCCGCTGCAAGGTCCGCTTCAGAGACTGTTTCATCGAGGAGTTGATTCACGAAAGACGAGTTCGCCCCGTTCTCCAGGAGCCGGCGGACCAGGTAGGCCAGCAGGTCGCGATGGACCCCGACCGGCGCGTAGATCCTGCATCTATGGTCGTACCCCGCCTCCCGCCTGTCGGTCATCAGCATATCGTGCAGGGCTTCGCCCATTCCGTGTAGACGTTGAAATTCATAGCCGGATGAATCGCCCGCCAGATGCAGGATGGCTGCCACGGTATGAGCGTTGTGCGTGGCGAATTGCGGAAAGATGAATTCGCGCGCTTTGAGGAGACGTTCTGCACAAACCAGGTAGGAGACATCTGTTGCCTGTTTTCGTGTGAAGACAGGATAGGCATCCTGGCCGGCGACCTGAGCGTTCTTGATTTCGTAGTCCCAGTACGCACCTTTCACCAATCGCAAGGCCCTGCGCCGGTCAAGCGTTCTGGCGGTTGCCTCCAGCCAATCGATCACGGGCAGTGCCGTCTTGGCATAGGCCTGAACGACAAGCCCAAAACCGTCCCAGCCCGCAAGATCGCTGTTTGCCAATGCGGCATCGACAACGTCCAGCGAGAGATCGAGGCGGTCCGCCTCCTCAGCGTCCACTGACAAACCGATATTGGCATTGCGCGCCATTTCCATCAGCGCGGACAACCTTGGCGCAAGCTGCCGGAGAACTCGATCCCTTTGCGGCGTCTCGTAGCGCGGATGAAGCGCGGAAAGTTTCACGGATATGCCGGGATTGTCATGAACTTCGCCGCTTGTAGCCTTTTCGGCAATTTCGGTTATTGCCCGGGAATAGGCCATGAAGTACCGCCGGGCATCCTCTTCGGTGCGCGCCGCCTCACCGAGCATGTCGTATGAATATTGGAACCCGGCATCCTCCTGATCCTCGGCGCGCTCCATCGCCTCACCGATCGTCCGCCCAAGAACGAACTGCTGCGCCATGATCTTCATGGCGTTGCCAACAGCGACGCGGAGAACGGGCTCACCGAGGCGCTGAACAAGATGGCGGAGATTGCGCACGACGGCGCTTTCCGGTTCGTCGTCGTCCTCGTAGATCCGCCCGGTCAGCATCAGCCCCCAGGTGGAAGCGTTCACAAGGAGGGACTCGCTTCCGCCGGCATGGGAACTCCAGTCATGACCGCCGATCTTGTCCTTGATGAGCGCATCCATGGTGGGCGCGTCCGGAACACGCAAAAAGGCCTCTGCCAGACACATCAGGGCAACGCCTTCGTCGGTGGACAATTCAAACTCCGCCAGGAGGCTCTCCATCAGGTGGGCTGCCGGCTCGCTGCGCAACCTCGTGATCAGCTCTGCGGCGGCTTTCGCTATTGCCTGGCGGTTCGGCTCAGTAAGACTGGTTTTCTGAATAAGCCCGGCGACAATCTCGGCCTCGGGGGTAAACGGGGCTTTTCGGATTACTTCCCGGATTTTGGCACGATCTGACATGGCTGAACCTGAGGCTGACCATACGAATTGTACTGCAAAACGGAAAGCAATTTGAACTTCGTCCGAATCCAAATCGCACGCATTGAATAGGCCCTATAGGCCAAATCCCTGCGAAATCCTTGCCGGTTTGCAAACAATGCCGGCCAATCCGGCGACGTGATTTTAATTGCGGGCTGTTAGCAAAAGGCTATGCAGAACAGCTCAGTAAAACAGGCGGAGGAACCCTGGCGCCCGCGTCTTGCCTTCTTCGCTCTTGTCCTTGGCATTCTCGCCTGCGCGACGACGCTGGCGATGCCCGCATTGGAAGAGCTGGACCGCAGATTCCATGAAAAATCCCTCGTCCATGTTGAGAAGCCGGTGACGGTGCTCGGGATCGAGGGCACTCTGAAATATGTCAAGACGCAGCGCCGCGGCTGGACGGAACAACCGTTTCTGATTGCAACGATTGCCCTGATGCTCGCCGGAATCGCCGCATCCGCCCTTTCCGTGCGCAGCCTCGTCGCCGGCCGTCCGACCTGGCATGGCGCGGTTGGATTGCTTGCAGGTGCCGGCGCAATCGGATTGACGCTGTTTTACAATCCGATGGGCTGGATCATGCTCATCCTGTTCATCCCCGGGCTCGCCTCGATAATCTTCGGCGCGGCGTTCGTCGGGATCCGGGGTTCGGCGATCGACAGCGGGATCAGCCTTGATCCCGGGGGCCCTGCCGGCGGAGCCGGCTGGTAGCTTCCGCAAACTCGAATCCCCTAGAACATCGGCGGTACGCGAAGGCTCCGTCCTTTGCCGGGTCGCACCATCACACCGCCAGTGATTTCATCGTCCGGCGATTTGCGCTACGGATCGGGCGTAAATCGGAATCGAACGGGAAGCATGAGCAGAACCAGGGCCAAGGCGCCGGCCAAAGGCGCACAGAAAACCGCCAAAGTCGGTGTCATCGGTCTCGGCAATATGGGTCGGGGGATCGCAAAAAACCTCATCAAGGCCGGCCATGATGTATTTGTCTGGGACATTTCGGAAGAGACTCGCGAACCGTACACTGGAAAGGCGACTATCGCCAAGCCCGCGGTGATGGCGCGCAAATGCTCCATCGTCATTTTTGTCGTGCCCGGTTCGCCGGAAATCGACGCCATGCTGAAGGGCAAGAACAGCATGCTTGCCAATCCGCGGCGCGGCCTGGTCCTTTATGATTTCACGACATCCGATCCCACCTACACCAAGAAGCTGGCCAGGCGCGCTGCGCGCAAGGGCGTGACCTATATGGACGCCGGCATGACCGGCGGCGGCGCCAAGGGCGCGGACGAGGGCACGATGACCCTGATGATCGGTGGTGATGAAAAAATCTTCAAGCGGACCGCGCCGATCCTCTATTCCGTCGCACGCAAGCTGATCTACCTTGGCCAGAGCGGTACCGGCCACACGATGAAGGTGGTCCACAATATGATCACCCATACCAATTTCTTTGCACTCAGCGAGGCGGCACATCTCGGCCGCCGTGCCGGAATCAAGCTTGAGGACCTGATCGAGGTCTTCAATAACGGCAATGCGCGAAGTTTCATCTCAGAGCGCCGCTTCCCCGATCACATAATATCGGAAACATGGGACGGCCGATCACGTGTCTTCAACCTGAACAAGGATGTCGGCATGGCTATCGCGCTCGCCGACAAGCTGGGCGCTTCGGTCAATATCGGACGCGAAACCCATGGCTACATCCAGGAGGCAATCAAACAGGGCCGTGCCGAAGACGATTTTACCCGGCTTTATCCCGACCTGGAAAAACTGGACATGAAACGAAAGAAGAAGCCCGCTTCATAATTCCGGCTTGCGCTCCGGGATTTCCGGGTAGACGGCGGAATGCACCATGCCCGGATGCCGCTTGATGTACCGGGCCGGTACGTCCTGTGTCCAGTCGCTGGGTATGATCAAGGGAAACAGCAGAAGAACCACCAGACCGATACGGCGGCCGAACCCGGGTCCCGCATCCCGATCAGACGCAGTCTCGACTTGCGCCGTTTCAGGAATATCCCGCCGCCTTGCCCAGATATAAAGGCCCAGGCCCAGGAGCGTCATCGCAATGTTGAAATCCTGACCGGGGCCGAGGCCGAACATTTCCACCCTGTATTCGCGAAAGAGATCGACGAATATCCTCAGGAAACCGTACCAGAATACGAAATGAGCCGTGATAATTCCGGGTTTCGGTTTACGGCTTCTGATCCAGAGAAGCAGCGGGATGAGCAAAAGGTTCTTGATGCCGTCATAGAGAACGACCGGATGGCGCGGGCCCTCCGTATCGGGAAACAGAACACCCCACCACGCGTCTGTCGGGGCGCCGACGATCTGGCCATCGACGAAATTTCCGAGCCGGCCGGCGCCCATGATGAAAGCGCCCGGAATGGCTAGCGCGTCGGCAACCTGCAGGAAGGATTTGCCGCGCCAGCGGCTAAAAACGAATATTGCGATCACGGAGCCGAGAAGGATTCCGTGCGTCGACATGCCGCCGAGCCAGTAGGCTGCAATGGCAAGAGGATGCTCACCGTAGAAATCCCATTCGTAAAAAATGACCTCGACCAGACGTCCCCCGATCAAAACACCGAGCATCAACAGGATTGTCGCATCATAGACGTCCCTGGATGAAAACCCGAGGTCGTCGCGGGTTAGCGAAAGCCAGACGTAGACCGCGACAAATCCCAGGGAATAGCTCAAGCCGTAATACCAGAGATATACGCCAGCGACTTGGGTGATGACCGGATCGATCTGATGCACAAACAATGTCTTTTCCCACAATCAGAGGGAATGTCCGGGAATACACGGGCCGTGTCATTGAGCCGCGTCAATACGTTGAGCTGCGCCACAATTCCGTTCCGGGGCTCACCAACGCAGACCTATTGCCGCTGATGCCAAAAAACTGCCGGAACCGGAAAACCTGCCAGTCTGACAACCGACCGCTAAACTGTCTTCATCCGTTCCTGGCCATTGCCCGGTCCAGGAAATCCAGCCGGTCCTGCCCCCAGAACAGTTCGTCCCGATAAACATACGTTGGCGCACCGAAGACACCGAGCTCTATGGCCCGCTCCGAATCGGCGGCGAATTGCTGGGCGACGTTCGCACGACCTGCCGTGTCTACAAGGCTCCCGCCATCAAAGCCGCAATCTTCGGCGATCGATCGAAGCACGGCTGGGTCGCTGATGTCCCGGTCCTCGCACCAGACTGCAGAAAGGACGGCCCCGCAGAAGCCCCCGATATCCGCTCCCTGCTCTCTTGCGGCGACGGTCATCAAGGACGCCTGGTTGTTGTCGACCGGGAAGAATTTCGGCACGGGATTGAAGGCAGTATCGCCGAGAAAGTCTTTCCAGCGTTTTAGTTCGCTCATGCGGTAAGCCTGCCGCGCAGGCGCACGTTTTGGCAGGGCGAGGCCGCCGGTTGCAGGGAAGACAATGCCGAAGTCGACCGGATAATATGTCAGGCCGGCGCCATGGCGGGCGGCGATCTCATGCAGGCGATCCCAGCCAAGATACGTCCAGGGCGAACTGAGCGACAGATAGACGTCGACCTGTCCGGTCATCGCAGGCGGCCCGGCGGCGGCGTCTAGTAGACCACCACGCTGCGGATGCTTTCACCCGCATGCATAAGGTCGAATCCCTTGTTGATGTCGTCGAGCGGCAGCGTGTGCGTGATCATCGGGTCGATCTGGATCTTGCCATCCATGTACCAGTCAACGATCTTCGGAACGTCGGTTCGGCCCCGGGCTCCGCCGAACGCCGTGCCCCGCCAGGAGCGGCCGGTGACCAGCTGGAACGGGCGCGTGGCAATTTCCGCGCCGGCCGGCGCAACGCCGATGATGATCGATTCGCCCCAGCCCTTGTGGCAGCATTCAAGCGCGGCGCGCATGACGTCCACATTGCCGATACATTCAAATGAATAATCAGCCCCGCCACCGGTCAGATCGACCAGGTGGCCGACAAGGTCGTCGCCAGCCTCCGCCGGATTGACGAAATGGGTCATGCCAAATTTTTCACCCCATTCCTTCTTGTCCGGATTCGTGTCGACGCCGACGATCATGTTGGCGCCGACAAGTTTTGCGCCCTGGATCACGTTGAGGCCGATACCGCCGAGGCCGAAGACCACGACATTGGAGCCGGGCTCGACTTTTGCGGTGTTTATGACCGCGCCGATGCCGGTCGTGACGCCGCAGCCGATGTAACAGATCTTGTCGAACGGCGCGTCTTGGCGAACCTTGGCGAGCGCGATTTCCGGCAACACCGTGTAATTGGCGAAGGTGGACGTGCCCATATAATGCAGGATCTCTTCACCGTTCAGGGAAAAACGGGAAGTCCCGTCCGGCATCACGCCAGCGCCCTGCGTGGAGCGGATTTTCTGGCAAAGATTGGTCTTCGGGTGAAGGCAATATTCGCATTCGCGGCATTCCGGCGTGTAGAGCGGGATGACATGGTCGCCCTTCTTGACCGACGTCACGCCCGGACCGGTATCGACAACGACGCCGGCACCTTCGTGGCCGAGGATCGCCGGAAATGCACCCTCCGGATCAGCGCCGGACAGCGTGAATTCGTCAGTGTGGCAGATGCCCGTCGCCTTGATTTCCACCATCACCTCGCCCTCTTTCGGGCCTTCGAGCTGAACTGTGGTGATCTCAAGTGGCTGACCCGCCGCCACGGCTACTGCTGCTCTGACGTCCATTTTCGATTTCCCCTGAATTATGGTTCGCGTCCTCGGCCGCAGGTTGGCCAATGATGGCGGTGATTGCAAGATTGATCTCGCCCTGTCGGGAGCGGTTCCCGGCTTCAGCGAAACCCGTCACAGGTAAAAATGCTGCACTGCGTCAAAATTGTCAGTGGTGATTGACGCAGATCAATAATACGGCTTGCGAATGCAAACAGAGTCACTCAGCTTATTACGCGAGGGCCATGACGGCCGGTCGCGCTGCTTTGCTGTATGCGATTGCGTCCGGTTTAATTGATGAGGGGAACACCATGCCGATAGCAATTCAGATGGGGCTGTATGGAGTACTCGGGCTTCTGGCGTTTCTCGCGGCCGGCCTGTCCAACGATCCGTTGTTTTCCGCACACGCATCGATATTCCTGATAGCCATCATCATCGCGGCGGTCTGGGCCGCGCGTTCCCACAAAACCGGGGCGCCAAGCGCGGCACACGACGAGAGCGAATACCTCGACGGTGTCGTCCGGGCTGGTGTGATTGCAACGGTTTTCTGGGGTCTCGCCGGATTTCTGATAGGTGTTGTGATCGCCGCGCAACTGGCCTTTCCGGACCTCAATTTCAATTGGCCCTACACGACGTTTGGGCGCCTGCGGCCCCTTCACACCTCGGCCGTGATCTTTGCTTTCGGCGGAAACGCCCTTTTGGCCACCAGCTTCCACGTTGTCCAGCGCACCTGCCGCGCCCGTCTGGCACTTGGCAACGCCGGCTGGTTTGTCTTCTGGGGTTACCAGCTCTTCATCGTTCTTGCCGCGACCGGTTACCTGCTCGGCATTACCCAGTCCAAGGAATACGCGGAACCGGAATGGTATGTTGATCTCTGGCTGACGATCGTCTGGGTTGTTTACCTCCTGGTCTTTCTCGGCACGCTGTTGAAGCGCCGCGAGCCGCATATCTACGTCGCAAACTGGTTTTACCTGGCGTTCATCGTGACGATCGCCATGTTGCATGTCGTTAACAATCTTTCGATGCCGGTCAGCCTGCTCGGTACCAAGAGTTATTCCGTCTTTGCCGGCTTGCAAGATGCTCTGACGCAGTGCTGGTACGGCCACAATGCGGTCGGATTCTTCCTGACGGCTGGTTTCCTGGGCATGATGTATTACTACGTGCCTAAACAGGCTGAACG
>CAJHYR010000328.1_pt1 | contig 10907 bp, 13 predicted proteins | sample 9198791 | NCBI WGS metagenome assembly CAJHYR01 (sample SAMEA7708372, study PRJEB35096) | sediment metagenome | biome: marine neritic benthic zone biome [ENVO:01000025]; feature: sediment [ENVO:00002007]; material: shallow marine sediment [ENVO:03000034] sea grass bed [ENVO_01000059] ... | reverse complement strand
CCGCAGGGGAAAACGCGGCAACAAAGCGGATCCGCCATTTTCATGTTTCGTTGGCGACGGCTACAGGCAGGCGCCTCAGCCCTGACGCTGTGCCATTCTTCGCGCCGAGCCAGACAAGGTCTTCCTCGTAGACGACCCTGTGCGCCGCAGTCTCGCTCAACAACTCGCCTTCTGTAACCAGTGCTGCATCCACCTCGCCATGGCGGAGTTTTTCCTGCAGGTTGGTCGAATAGTCACAGACAACGTTGACCTGCACCGCCGGGTGCGTGCGGGCAAACCGGCGGAGGACGCTGGGCAGGAACGTCCCGGCATATTCATCCGGTGTGCCGACCGTTATTGCGCCTGAGAGGTCAGGTGTGCGCAGGCGGGCCAGCAGTTCGACATTCATGTCGACGATGCGGCGTGCGTCAGCAACCAGCGCCTCACCATGGGGCGTCAGGGCGACCGAGCGGGAATCGCGATTGAAAAGCCGCCGGTCGATCAGTTCTTCCAGCTTCTTGACCTGCATGGACACTGCCGACGGCGTGCGACCGACAATATCCGCGGCTGCAGAAAAGCTGCCGGTGTCGGCGATGGCCAGAAATGTTCGCAGCAATTCCGGGTCAAGAATGGGTTGCAAGGCCATGGCACCACCTTTCAATTATTCTGAAGTGAAACATAAAACCTTTTCGTTTGATTGATCAATAGCGAATATGCATTTTGCCGTCATGGCGAGATTGTCCGGACAGTCGCAGCTCTAATGAACCGGCAAGTGCCGGTGACCAATGAATGGAGATAGAAATGTATCTGCAGTATGGAAAAAAGACGCATGCCGCTGGCTTTTCCGCTCGGTTATACGCTGCGGCAGACCGGTTGGTGCAGCGCCTTGGCGCGCTTTACCAGGCAATTCAGGGCCACCGCACCGCGAGAACGCTTTCAGCTCTCGACGAACGCACGCTGGATGATATCGGTTTGTCGCGAGCCGATGTGGACAGAGCACTCTTTTCACCGCTTTCTCAGGATCCGCGCTCTGACCTGATGGTCGCGCGTTTCAACCGGATAAATTCGCGCAAACGGCCGATCAGACGCAAACGGTGACGACCCCTGACCCCGTCGGTTGTCTGCCAGTCCGATTTTCGATATCAACACGCTGACCGGCCGGATCAATTCCGGCCGGTCATTATTTTTGGGCTGGACTCCCGACATTGTCGCAACGCGATTTCCGGCAAACAGCACGGCGGCGATATTTGAATCCGGACGGAATATTGGCAGGCCGAGGCATATCGGTCAGGACGAACCAAAATGGATGAGAGCCGAGAGCGTTATCTGAAAAGTCTGGCGCGGCGTGCTGCGAAGACGTTTCTGGAACTGGCCCGGATCATGCTGCCGGTAATGGTGCTCGTGCGGATCGGCGAAGAGTTCGGCGTCCCTGAGATGCTTGGCGGCTGGCTCGGACCTGTCATGGGGTATGCCGGTTTACCGGCAGAAGCCGGTCTGGTCTGGGCGATTTGCCTGTTGACTGGGCTTTATGGCGGTGTCGGCGCTTATTTGACGATGATGCCCGGGCTCGACATGTCGCTCGGTCAGCATAGCGTCCTCTGTGCCATGATGCTCACCGCCCATGCTCTTCCGATGGAACAGGCCATTGTGCGCAAGGCCGGAGCAAGCTTTGTCATCACCAGCCTGCTGCGGATCGGTGTTGCGTTTGCCTATGGCGTCACGATGTCGTCGCTCCTGCGCGTAACCGGAAGCCTTTCAGGTCCACTGGAGACGGTCTGGATTGCTGCCGAATTCGCCCGGCCGGGCTGGGCCGCGTGGGCGGTTGCGACGGCCAAGGCGTTTGCCACAATCTTCGCGATCCTGACAGGTCTGCTTGTTCTTATGGACGCCCTGAATGTAACCGGTCTGGCCGACCGGCTCGCCCGCCTGCTTGAGCCCGTTCTCAAGGCGGTCGGGATGGATGGCCGACTGGCGCCCGTCACAACAATCGGGCTTCTCATGGGCCTCGCCTATGGCGGGGCACTGATAATCCAGATGTTCAAAGCGCAGACCTTCGATCCGCGGGCGCGATTCATGGCGCTGGCCTGCCTGTCGCTCCTGCACGGGGTCATTGAGGATACAGCGCTGATGCTTGCCATCGGCGCGGATATTTCGGTCATTCTGGTCGGCCGGATCGTCTTCACGCTGGCGGTCATCGCCGTGCTGGCGCGAATAACCGCCCGTCTGCCCGTGTTTGCAGAGCCTTAGGCTGAATGTCGATTCAGCCTAGAGCGCAGTATCAAAACGGGCCTGCCGTTCAGCGGGCCCGTTGATCAAATCAGGTGGATGTTCCGATCAGAGGTCGTCGATAATCCCGTAGGGCAGCGCGAAGTCCGGCGTGTCGAACGTGTTTGCGCCGTGCATGGCCTGTTCGTAGAGCGTCTGGGCACCGAAGTGACGTGAGAACGTCAGGCGTGCCATATGATTGGAATAATCCTTGGAGCTGTCGCCGGAAGCGTCCTCGTACATGTAGAACCCCTCGTACCCTACTGCCCAGCTCCAGGCGGAACCGGCAAACTGCCGCTCATATTCCGCTGTGAACCGGCCAAACCAAGCTGGGGATACATCACCGTCGCCGATGCCGATCGAGAGGTCGAACTCGAGCTCGCTGGTGTCCGATCTATATATCCGGGCAATACCGCGCAGGAAGCCGAAATAATCCCACTTGTCGTCGCTTTCTCCGGCGACCCCGCTCACGACACCAATCTGGCCGGAATAGATCCGGCCATCGCGGAAGAGCGCGCCCTCCAGACCCAGCAAGGCGTGGCCGACCCAGTCGTCGCCGCCGTCATCGACCGCTGTCGTTGCGGCATAACTGACCAAAGCGCCGAAAGCCGATTGCGGATTGCGTCTGAAGATGTGGCCGGTGGCATAGAGATGGCTCAGATCCTGATCATCGCCCGGATCGAAATCGCCCATAAACTGACCGCCGAGCTCGACCTGGACGGCAATCGGGTTGCCGTTGATGACATAACGCAGGTCGCCGCCTATGCCGCCGAGAAAATCGTTCTCGAAATCGTCGTCGTCCGTCACCTGAAAGCCGATTTCACCCCAGAGCGCGATGATTCCTGCCGAGTCCGGGATCGTCGAAGATGGCGGGATTATCTCATCAACCGGGAGATCAGCTGCATGTGGTGTCGCGGCGTGAAGAAACGATGCGGCGGTGAAAGCAACAAGTGACCGAACGTACATATCTACGAACTCCTGCGACAATCCTTTTCTAAGCAGGGAGAAATTGCCGGACAAGGCGAATCAGTGGTCGCGACCGTATTTTCGAGTTTAGCGTGATAATTCTGCAACAATATGCCTTAACCATCGGAGGCATAGCGGCAGCCGGCATCGGTTCGGAACAGATTGTGCTGGTCAGCGCACGTCCAGACCGATTCGCGCGGGGACTTCGGCCATGTCATGAATGATTTCCGCGCCCACTTCGGCCAGTTTATCCGCATTGGTGAAGGGATCTCCGGCATAACCGATGACACGGGCGCCCGCAGCAATGCCGGCCATCACGCCGCTCACGGAATCCTCAATGATTACAGCGTCTTCGCAGCGGTGGCCGATGGCCTTAGCTGCTGCCAGGAAAACGTCCGGATAGGGCTTACCGCGGCCGATATCCTGGGCGCTGAAGGGCACCTCCTTCAACAGTGGCAGCAAACCGATTCTGCCGAGCGTGATGTGCATTTTCGGCACCGAACCGGACGACGCCACGCACATCGGCAATCCTGCGTGGCGGATCCTGTGAACGAGGTCGATCGCGCCCGGTACCGGTTCCGTCGTCACGGCGAGCACTTTTTCCACCTCTGCACGCATGAGGGCCGGAAGGTTCGAGTCATAGCCGAGGCCGGCCAAGTCGGCGAAAGTCTCGCAGACGCCCTCCATCGTCCGGCCCTGAAAAAGCGCGCGGCATTCATCGGCGGTCATGGCGTGGCCGAGATCCGTGAAGATATCGGCCATCCTTGCGTTTGCCGCCGCTTCCGTGTCGACGAGGACACCGTCACAGTCGAAAATCACCAGGCGCGGTTTCATTGGGCCCAGCTCCTAGTTGAGCGAATTTGACATTTGCTCACGGCCTTGCTGCGAGGGGAGGCGATTGTCGGAATCGGACCACTAGTGAGTGGTACGGTGGCTAATCCGTTACCTATCGCGTGGGTACCGGCGTCTCGCCGCGATAATCATAAAACCCGCGGTTTGTCTTGCGGCCGAGCCAGCCCGCCTCGACATATTTTACGAGCAGCGGGCAGGGGCGATACTTGGAATCCGCCAGCCCCTCATAAAGAACCTGCATGATCGAGAGGCAAGTATCGAGACCGATGAAATCTGCCAGTTGCAGCGGCCCCATCGGGTGATTTGCGCCAAGGCGCATGGCGGTGTCGATGGCTTCGACCGAACCGACGCCTTCGTAAAGCGTATAGATTGCCTCATTGATCATCGGCAGAAGGATGCGATTGACCATGAAAGCCGGGAAATCCTCCGCCACGGCAACCGTCTTCCCGAGCGAGGAGATGAATTGTTTCGCCGTGTCGAAGGTTTCGTCCTCGGTGGCGATTCCCCGGATCACTTCAACAAGTTCCATGCGTGGAACCGGGTTCATGAAATGAATACCGATAAACCGTTCCGGACGGTCGGTTGTCGATGCAAGCCGGGTAATCGAAATCGACGAGGTGTTCGTGCCGAGAATGCCTTCCGGCTTCAGCAGCGGGCAAAGTTCGGAGAAAATCTTGCGTTTGATCGTCTCGTCTTCGGTAGCGGTTTCGATGACAAAATCGGATTCGGCCAACCCGGCCAGTCCTTCCGATTTCGATATCCGCTGCATTGCGGCAGCGCGCTCCGGTTCCTCAATCTTCTTCTGTTCGACCAGCCTGGCCATATTGCCGTCGATGGTGGCGAGCGCCGATTCCACTTTGTCCGACGAAACATCATGGATAAGCACGTTATAGCCGGCCAGAGCCGAAACATGGGCAATACCATTGCCCATCTGGCCGGCGCCGATGACGCCAATCGTCTGAATCTTGCCAGTCATGGCAACCTCATTTCTTGTCAGAGCGGAGTTAAACGCAACGAGCGCCAAAGGGAAAGCAGAGTATTCATTATTTTTTAGTCGTATGAACCATCAATATTGCCGCATCCCCGATCTGGTGCGGATTGCCGGAAACGTCAATAATTCGGCCGTATCAATCAATTGAACCGGCGCCGGAAAATCCGGAAAGCGCTTCGCATCGGCCTTGGCTGCCGACCTGATCCTGCTTCATGAAGTGTCACTGGTGCATGAGCCAAAACAAACGGCCGGCAACAGGCCGGCCGTGATCTGAACATAGCGGACGGGTTTCAGTCAGCTTTGTCGAGCTCCGCCGAGAGCTCCGGCAGGGCGTCGAACAGGTCGGCGACCAGACCGTAATCCGCGACCTGAAAGATGGGCGCTTCCTCGTCCTTGTTGATTGCCACGATAACCTTGGAATCCTTCATGCCGGCCAGATGCTGGATGGCCCCGGAAATGCCGGCGGCAATGTAGAGGTCCGGAGCGACGATCTTGCCGGTCTGCCCGACCTGCCAGTCGTTCGGTGCGTATCCGGCGTCCACCGCGGCCCGCGAGGCGCCAACAGCGGCACCGAGCTTGTCGGCGACCGGTTCGATCACTTCATCGAACTTCTCCTTCGACCCGACTCCGCGTCCGCCGGAAAGGATCACTTTTGCAGATGCCAGTTCCGGTCGGTCGGATTCCGCAATCCTTGAGCTGACGAAACTGGAAAGGCCAGGATCGCCGCCGGCGTCGATTTCCTCAACGCTTGCGGATCCGCCTGCCTCGGCAGCTGCGAAGGACGCCGCGCGCACGGTGATCACTTTCTTGGCGTCGGTCGACTTGACCGTCTGGATGGCATTTCCGGCATAGATCGGCCGCTTGAACGTGTCAGGCGCGTCGACTTCGATAATCTCGGAAATCTGCATGACGTCGAGAAGGGCCGCCACACGGGGCATGACGTTCTTGCCGGTCGTGGTCGCCGGTGCGATGAATACGTCATATTCGTCGGCGTTCGCCACGATCAGATCGGCAAGCGGTTCGGCGAGACGTTCGGCAAGTGCTTCGGATTCAACAAGCAGAACCTTGCGGACACCGGCGAGCGCCGCGGCTTCATCCGCCGCGCCGCGCGCATCTTTCCCGGCAATGAGAATGTCAACGTCCCCGCCGATCTCGGCTGCGGCTTTCAGGGCTTTCGATGTCGCCTCGTTGAGGCTGGCGTTGTCGTGATCCGCGATCAGAAGTGTAGCCATATTGTTCTCCTTAGCGCCTACAGCACGCCGGCTTCGTTTTTCAGCTTGTCAACCAGCTCAGCGACAGAACCGACGATCGTACCCGCTTCGCGTTTCGGCGGTTCGACAGTGGTCAGAACGTCGAGCCGGGGGCTTGTATCGACGCCGTAATCGGCGGCCGTCTTCATATCGATGGGCTTTTTCTTTGCCTTCATGATGTTCGGCAGCGAGGCGTAACGCGGCTGGTTGAGCCGCAAGTCCGTCGTCACGACAGCCGGCATCTTGATGCGGATCGTCTGCAGGCCGCCGTCCACTTCGCGCGTGGCTTCGGCCTCGTCGCCCTCGATCTTCAGTTCCTTCAGGAATGTCGCCTGCGACCAGCCGAGGAGGGCGGCAAGCATCTGCCCTGTCTGGTTGGCATCGTCGTCGATGGCCTGTTTTCCGAGAATGACAAGGCCCGGCTGTTCCTCGTCGACGATCGCTTTCAGGATCTTGGCAACAGCCAGCGGTTCGGTAATGCCGTCGACCTCCACCAGAATGCCGCGGTCGGCGCCCATGGCGAGACCTGTTCGAAGCGTTTCCTGCGCCTGCGCCGGACCGACGGAGACAACAACGATCTCCTCGGCGGTACCCGCCTCCTTGAGGCGGATGGCTTCTTCAACGGAAATCTCGTCGAACGGGTTCATCGACATTTTGACGTTGGCAAGGTCGACGCCGGAACCGTCAGGCTTGACCCTGACCTTGACGTTGTAATCAACAACCCGCTTCACGGGCACGAGTACTTTCATGGCATATGCCTCCGAATTTCGCTGTTCGGACTAATCACCATCGGCCGGTGTTGCAAGACAGGGGACGACGTTGAACGGCTCTGCTGCGACGGAATTTCGCAGATTCTGCGGGAACAAGGGCGAAAATCAATTCGGCGGGGCTTCGGCCCACGCCTCACAATTCACCCTTTGTCTATCCGTACTGACGAATGTGCTCGCCCCAGAAATCAAGTGAACGCAAAAGCTATGACGCCGGAGTGCCTCTGGGGGCAATGCGGAGAGGGTCGTAGATTTCAGATTCTTGTGCAGTGCGCTTGGACAAGACGTTAATCGGGCCGTGGAAGGTCCCGGTCAAACAGCGCGACGCCTTTCCGCCGGAACACGATGATCAGCAGCGCGCCGGCGATTGCACCACCAAGGTGCGCATGCCAGGAAACAGTCGATTCTGCGAAATAGGATTGACCAAGGCTGTAAATCTGGAAAAGAAGCCAGAAGCCGAGCACGATTCCCGCCGTAAGGGGCAACGGAATGCGCCCAAGAACAAGAACCCAGACGCGGACGCGCGGATGGAGCATCAGGTAGGCGCCAATTATGCCTGAGATGGCACCGGAGGCTCCGATTAACGGCACATCGGAGCCCGGATTGAACAATGTGTGGGTAAAGCCACCGGCTGCCGCGCAGAGCAGATAGAAGATCGGGTATTTCAGATGGCCGACTGCATCTTCGATATTGTCTCCGAAAACCCAGAGAAACAGGAGATTTCCGCCCAGATGCAGCCATCCGGAGTGCAGGAACGCGTAAGTCAGATAAGACAGATCCTCCGGTATGATCTCATAGCCCGGCGGCAACACCTTGATATCGTTGACGATCGAGGGAATCAGGCCGAAGGAAAACGCCGCCTCTTGAAGATGCTTCTCTCCGAAAACTCCGGTGAGAGCATAGGCCAGACAGGTCAGGGCGATGATCGCATAATTGCCATAGGGCCGTTCGACATGATCAAGCGGATTGTGGTCGTAAAGCGGTATGAACATCGGAACCTGTCCCGCCTGATTTGAACCCGGCTGACGTGAACCGTTTCTGCTGCCGGCCGGTCAGCGATTCTGTCCAGGCACCCATAGCACGTCGGCACGGCCACGGTCATTCGCCCAGCGGCCGGCAACGAACAGAAAATCCGACAGCCGGTTGATATATTGCAGCGCCGGCTCTCCCACAGTTTGTTATTCTCTGCCGTCGAGCGATACCATCACGCGTTCGGCCCTTCGGGCTATGGTTCGTGCAAGATGCAGGGCGGCCGACGCCGGGCTGCCGGCAGGCAGGACGAACGATTTCAACGGCTCCAGATCCTTGTTCAGCATGTCGATATCGCTTTCCAGGCGCGTGACTTGAGTCTCAATAATGCGTAGCGGTTCAAAGTCCCGCTCCTGCCCGTCATCGGGCGTCGCCAGGTCGGCGCCGAGATCAAACAAATCGTTCTGGATGCGGGACAGAAGCGGATCGAGAACGTCGTGGGACGCACCCAGAACCGTGCGGGCAATGCCGATCGCCGCATTGGTTTCATCGACCGTACCGTAGGCTTCGATCCGTAGATCAAACTTCGGCCGTCGTTCGCCGGTGCCGAGAGCCGTCGTGCCATCGTCACCGGTGCGCGTGTAGATCTTGTTGAGCGTAACCATTGCAGTTCCCCGACGATTCGATGATGCGCGGCTTTTGTCTTATTGGATTATCTGCCGGTGAGCCACAGGGCTCCCATCATCAGAACAACGGCTATAAACTGCAGGACGACACGCGCGCGCATAAGCTTTTGGGAGGTGTTGGCGCTGCCACCGCGCATCATGTTCCAGAGGCCTGCCAGCAAGACGATTGCGACGGCCCCGATGGCTAGCGGAATGATATATCCAAGGACGGTGGCCATGTAATGATTTCCGGCGGGATGTGATCCTATACATGGACTATTTCAATGGCTAAGCAAATCCGCGGCATGCGGCATACGGTTCCATGCCGGTCACAGTATAACGGTCAACGGGCCCGCATCAGGATCGAATGCAACATGCGCCCCGGCAGCAGGCGGCGCATCAGGCCGACAGCGTGTGTCGGCAAAGTCACAAAATATCGTGGTTTCGGTCTGCGGCTTTCGCAGGCATGAACAAGCGCCTTGAGGACGGCTTCCGGTCCAAGTTGCCCGAAGGTATTACCGCCTTTTTCCAGGGCGGCAAGGCGGCGCTTGTAGTGTTCCTTGTGGACTGAGTTCTCCAGATCGAGATGGCGGTGGATTGCCTTGATCGCGTTTTCGCCGATCTTGCTTACGATCGGCCCCGGCTCGATCGTACAGACATGAATGCCGGCAGGCTGAAGCTCGATCCGCAACGTGTCGGTGTATCCTTCCAGTGCGAATTTGCTTGCCACATAGGCGCCGCGCATGCGCATGGCGATCAGGCCGAGGATCGACGAATTCTGGATAATCCGCCCATGGCCGGCCGCTCGCATGGCCGGGATGATACGGCGCGTGAGGGAGTGCCAGCCGAAGAAATTAGCATCGAACTGCTCGCGCATTGCCGCCATCGTAAGGTCCTCTATGGCCCCCGGCTGGGCATAGGCGCCATTGTTGAACAGGGCGTCAATTCGCCCCCCGGTTGCCTCAAGCACGTGGGCGACGGTGGCTTCAATAGAGTCCTCATCGGCATATTCAAGAAACACGGTATCCAGCCCTTCGCCGGTCAGCCGCCTGATATCATCGGCTTTGCGTGCCGTTGCAAATACCCGCCATCCACGCGTTTTCATGGCGTGGGCGCAATGATAGCCGATGCCCGTGGAGCAGCCCGTGATCAGGATAGACCGCCTGTTCTGCGCGGCCTGCTCTTCGTCTCCGAGCACCATCACCCGCGCCTATTCGTTTCTGCCTGTCCGAAACCGCTGACGTGTGACATTGCCCGGTCCTTTAATTCACGGAATTTGTCAGACGCGCGTGATAGGCGTTCGTCCCATTCCGGGTCCGGGGTTTGGCCTTCGATCTTTTGAAAATAGGCTTGCATCAGCGCCGCAATTGCAAAGGGCTCGAGCACGGCTGCCTTGATGCTCCAGGCAGTGAGGACGGCCAGGCCGAAGCCGAAGGCGGTTGACGATCCGGGCAGGAGATAGACCAGCGTAAACGCCGGCCCGAGAACCAGCAAAAAGATGATGAAGGACAACACCCACATGAAGATGCTGAGCCAGACTGCGTTCTTTATCATGCTGCCGCCGTTCTGGGCGTAGAGGATCAGCGCATCCTTTGACGATTGCCAGGGATTATCGGAACGCGTGCGGATGTTGTACGCCAGTATGATCTCGTCGACATAGGTGAGCGACATGCGAATGATCCCGTTGACGATACCGATCAGCGCGTGCAGGCCCGGAATAGGAACGAATGATCCGGCGACATTGAGCAACCCGGTCAGGGCCCTGATCACACCCTTGATGATCTGATCCAGTGCGAACAAGGCGCTCGATTCGGCAAACCGTTCGGTAATTTCCTGGCGCGCAAAGGCGATCTGCGATTGACCTTGCGACATATGATCCCCGTCCAGAATGTGAACCATGACGGCGATATGGCCGGCCTTGACGAGATAGAGGATGTATTCGCGTGCCCAGTAGAGCACGACCGAGACGAGCCCAAACCCGGCAATTCCGCCATATAGCCCATATGTCGTCGGGTCATCGCCCAGCTGGCCGATACCGTATCCGAGGCCGGCGCCGGTTCCGGTTGCCAGGATATAGACCAGCGTAATCCCGAAATAGACCGCCAGACGCAAAAGGATGAATGGCATTGTCCGGGCAAGGATAGAAACTGTTCGGGTTATGGAGAAATCCCAGATCATGGCTGTGCTTCCCTGTTGATGCCTG
>CAJHYR010000572.1_pt1 | contig 10967 bp, 11 predicted proteins | sample 9198791 | NCBI WGS metagenome assembly CAJHYR01 (sample SAMEA7708372, study PRJEB35096) | sediment metagenome | biome: marine neritic benthic zone biome [ENVO:01000025]; feature: sediment [ENVO:00002007]; material: shallow marine sediment [ENVO:03000034] sea grass bed [ENVO_01000059] ... | reverse complement strand
CTGCGGCAACGCACGGCAAATTGAGGGTCAGCGGGTCAGCGGTGGTCCAGCGCAGCGCGGCCGATGCGGTCCGCAATGGGATCGGGCTTGTTCCCGCGGAACGAAAGACGGAAGGCCTGGTCGCGCCGTTCTCCGTATCAGAGAACATGACATTATCCGCGCTGGATCAGTTCCAGTCGCGCGGTTTGCTTCGCGCAAGCGAGGAACGGACCACCGCCCGGAATTGGATTGACCAACTTTCCATCAAGACACCTTCAACCCGGACGATGGTCGGGAGCCTTTCAGGCGGTAATCAACAAAAGGTGGTCCTCGCCAAGTGGCGTATTGCGAACGTTGACGTTCTGATCCTTGATCATCCGACGCGCGGTATCGACGTGGGTGCGAAGGAAGACGTCTATGAACTCATCCGTGACATGACCGCGGCGGGTCTCGCTGTCATCCTCCTAGGCGACACACTTGACGAAGTCATCGGTGTTTCAAGCCGGATTCTCGTCATGAAAGACGGCAGGGTCACCGGCGAGTTTGAGGCGCCGGTCGGATCCAAACCGGATCAGGTCGAAATTGTTAGCCATATGGTGTAAGCGATGAAATCTGACCGTTTCGATTTCTCTACCTGGCTGCCGGTCATTCTTCTTGTCGCCCTGGTCGTGGCGATCGGCATCGTCGATCGCGGCTTCTTTTCCGTCGCCAATCTGTTGACCATTTCCGCCGATACGATGACCTTGTTCCTGATGGCTTCCGGCGTGACGTTCGTGATCATGATGGGGGGCATCGATCTGTCGGTCCAGGCGATTGCGTCGATGGCATCGTGCATTCTCGCCGTCTACATCAGCCGCCTCGGATTTGCCGCGGTTCCGCTTGCCTTGCTTGGGGGGCTTCTTGCCGGCTTGTTTTCCGCCGTCATGTCGACAAAGCTGAGGATCCCGTCCTTCATCGCAACGCTTGCGGTTTCCGGAGTAGTTCTCTCGGCAGGCTTCTGGTTTTCAGATGAGCGATCGATAAACATACCGGCAGAACTCCGCGACAAGCACCTTTGGTGGGCGGTCGGGGAGACTTTCGGCATTCCGAACGAGATTTTTGTCGGCCTTGCGGCCCTGATCATCCTGAGTGTGCTCCTGCAATCGACGGCGTTCGGCCGGATCGTGCGCGGCATCGGTGCGCAGGAACAGGCTGTCATTGCGTCGGGTGTCAATATCGATCGCGTCAAGCTGGCTGCATTTGGACTTTCCGGACTGATGGCCGCTGTCGCGGGTGTTGTCATGGGCGCGCGCCTCGGTTCGGGTTCTCCAACCCTTGCGAACGAATTCCTGCTTCCGGCAATTTCTGCGGTCGTTGTCGGCGGGACCGCGATTACCGGCGGAGTTGGCACTGTTTGGCGAACAATGATTGGTGCGCTGATTATCCAGGTCGTGCGCATCGGCATGACCTTCATGGGCATCAGCGTCTTCGCACAGCAGATCGTATTTGGTGTCCTGCTGGTTGTCGCAGTGGCCGTGACGATGGACAGAACGAAGGTCCTGGTCGTCAAATAGGAGTTGGCGGCAATCGGCCTATTGTTCAGCGCGTCAAAAACGTCAACTCGAATGCGCCGGTCTCATCTGGACAATGGCGGTGCGCACCTGGCGCCATTGCTCGGCTTCCTCCGCGTTCCCGGCCTTTTCAGCATCGATCGCCTTCTGGGCGGCCTCCGCTTCAGCGGCAGCGCCATGTGCGGTGACGAGCTGCTTTGCATATTCAACGATTTCAGTGCTCTTCATGTTGTCCTCCGTATGTTCGTTACGAAGTTTATTTGCGTGCGGGGAACATTCGTTGATATCGATCAACGCGCGCCTGAAATGCCGTGAATCAACCGGTCATTTGCGGGCATCGTAGCCATGGAACAGCGATAAATCCGTGACTGACCCAAAGCGTTGGGCCAAATAAGGCGATAAGACATCTGTAAGTCCATCAACCTGCCAGTCCCGCCATTCTCCAAGTGGTGGGCACAGTTGGGTTGGCGCAATTTGCGGACCTGCGGATTGTCCAAGAAAGAGGAAACAGAACCATGAAGATGACGACTGAAGAAGCATTCGTGAAAGTGTTACAGATGCATGGCATCGAACATGCCTTTGGCATTATCGGTTCTGCGATGATGCCGATTTCCGACCTGTTTCCCAAAGCTGGCATCACGTTCTGGGACTGCGCCCATGAATGCAACGCCGGGATCATCTGCGACGGGTTTACACGGGCAACCGGAAAGATCGCCATGGCGATCGCCCAGAACGGACCGGGCATCACCAATTTCGTAACGCCGATCAAGACAGCTTACTGGAACCACACACCGATGCTCCTGGTGACGCCGCAGGCCGCCAACAAGACAATCGGGCAGGGTGGTTTCCAGGAAGTAGAACAGATGGCGTTGTTCCGCGACATGGTCTGTTACCAGGAGGAGGTACGCGACCCGTCGCGCATGGCCGAGGTGCTGAACAGGGTGATCGAAAAGGCGATCAGGGGCTCAGCTCCGGCCCAGATCAACGTGCCGCGGGACTACTGGACCCAGGTGATCGACATCGAACTGCCTCAGATCGTTCGCCTCGAACGCCCGGCTGGTGGTGAAGAGGCGATCGCGCAGGCTGCCCAAATGCTGTCGGAGGCTGAATTTCCGGTCATTCTTTCCGGCGCAGGCGTCGTTCTTGGGAACGCAATTCCAGAGTGCAAGCTGCTGGCGGAGCGGCTCGATGCGCCGGTTGCCAGCGGCTATCAGCACAATGACAGTTTTCCCGGATCTCATCCGCTCGCCTGCGGGCCGCTTGGATACAATGGCTCACGGGCCGCAATGGAACTGATTGCCAAGGCCGATGTCGTGCTCGCCCTCGGAACGCGGCTCAATCCGTTCTCGACCTTGCCCGGGTACGGTATCGACTACTGGCCGAAGGATGCAAAGATCATCCAGGTCGACATGAACTCCGACCGCATCGGACTGACCAAGAAGGTCACGGTCGGTATTTGCGGTGACGCCAAGACGGTTGCTCAGCAGATTCTCGGCAAGCTCTCGCTGGAAGCCGGCGATGTCGGCCGCGAGGAACGCAAGGCGCTCATCCATCAGACAAAGTCCGCCTGGCTGCAGACCCTGTCCTCGCTGGATCACGAAGATGACGATCCGGGAACGGTATGGAACGCCGAAGCGCGCGAGCGCGATGCCGATCGCATGTCGCCCAGGCAGGCGTGGCGGGCGATCCAGGCCGGATTGCCGAAAGACGCAATCATCTCCAGCGATATCGGCAACAATTGCGCCATCGGCAATGCCTATCCGACCTTTGAAAAGCCGCGCAAATATCTGGCACCGGGCCTTTTCGGCCCCTGCGGCTACGGCTTTCCGGCGATCCTCGGCGCCAAGATCGGCTGTCCGGATGTTCCGGTCGTGGGTTTCGCCGGCGACGGGGCTTTTGGCATCAGCATGAACGAGATGACCGCTTGTGGCCGCGACGAGTGGCCGGCGATCACGATGGTCATCTTCCGCAACTATCAGTGGGGTGCGGAAAAGCGCAACTCGATCCTCTGGTACGACAACAATTTCGTCGGGACGGAACTGGATCCGGAATTGAGCTATGCCCGGGTCGCGGAAGGATGCGGCCTGAAGGGCGTGACTGTAAGAACGCAGGAGGAACTGACGGCGGCCCTGAGCGAAGCATGCGATGCACAGGCGCAGGGAACGACGACCTTTATCGAAGTGATCCTGAACCAGGAACTCGGCGAGCCGTTCCGGCGTGATGCCATGAAAGCCCCGGTCATTGTTGCCGGTATCGATCCGTCCGACATGCGGCCCCAATCCGGCGCCGCTTAACCGCCGGAGAGGGTTGAATAACCCGCTTTGTCGCGTTCTCCTGTCGCAAGGGATTCGCTTTGCAGGGAGAACACGATGGCGCGTCAGCTCAGGCCCGGCTTTTCATTTCTGGCCTGCCTTGCCGTGGGGCTAATTCCGACATCGCTCTCAGCGCAGGGCCCATTGCCCTGGAGCCTGTCGCAATATCCGGATGGCGGGCCTTTATTGACCGAAGCCGTAGCGACAACATTGGGCGGTAATGCTGAGCTGACGGGCCAGACATGCAGGGCATTGACCGAAGGAACGCCGCAGCAGACTGCGAGCGGTTTCGCGGGTATCGCCCTGGCCGCATTCGCCGCTCCGCCGCCGACGTCTGGCGCAATCGTAGAGCAGTTTCCCGAATGCTGCGCCCGGATGCTGGGAAGTGATGTTGAGGAAATTATCACTCTCGGCGCGGCTGTCGCCCTGGAAGCGCGCGCCTGGGGCGAAAGCGAAATCGGGCTCGGACGTCAGATCGAGGAACTCGTCGGACTGTGTGACGACGAAGCCTTTGCCCGCTCATACGAAATTGCGCGCGGTACGGATGACCTTGGCGTCCTGATCGCCGAGGGAACCAGCGACGGGCCGGTTTCGACCGGATCGGTAGAACTGGACACGGCCGGCGACGGCGGATTGCCATCTGCGAACTGACGAAAAGGACCTGCCCGGAGACGGTCAAATGCCGAGAGTGCCGCGCGCCGGGTATTGTCTCTCCACGACCACAGGGATCTTTGACAAAAGGAACTCCGGGTCGGGCCGGGCCCACGGCATGTTTGAAACATCCGCAAGGTAAAGCCTGCCATCGGGACGGATCCAGAAAAATCCGGGCTCGCAAAAGATCTGGGCTTCCACATCATTGATCCCCTGAGACAGATAAAGGCCCCATGCCTTGGCATCAGATTGTGAAAGCCCGTACCCGACCGTCAGGTCCTGCAGGCCCCATTCGTCGACAGTCTTGCCGGCCCGCTCTGCCGTGTCCATGGAAATGGCGATGATTCCGACACCGGCCTCCGCGTAGCTTTCGATCAGCGACTGCACATTCAACAGATAGGTCTTGCAGACCGGGCAGTGGTAGCCGCGATAAAAGACGACCATCGTGAAGAGATCCGGATTCTGTTCAGAGAGGCTCCACTGCCCGCCGCCGACGGTGGCAACGGATAGTGCGGGCACTTGTGTGTCGGGCGTCAAAGTCGTGGGCATGTTAAATCCTTCCCTGATCGGCCGTGCACGGCCGCGATCTCAGTCATTTAAACCGTGTGCTATCGAATAGCGGATGCATCGCGAAACACCAACGGTGAACTAAGCGCACCAAGCGTCGTCTACAACTCATTTCATTGATAGTATGGGAGCGCCGGGTTTTGAGGCGATTAGTCGTGCGTTTCGGCTTGAAATCTCAACAATTAGCGAGAGGATATCGGCATGGCATTTGACATTGGCATCGTTGGAATGGGCGTGCTCGGTTCGGCGATTGCCGGAAATATGGCGGCTGGCCAGGCGACGGTTCTCGGATATGACATATCCGAGGATGCATGCCGGACTGCGGAGAGTGATGGCGTCATAATCGCGTCATCGATCAGAGCAGTCTCAGAAGCGTGCCAAGTAGTTTTCACCTGCCTGCCGAACGCCGATGCCTTGCTGGCCGCTGTTTCCGAAAACACCGGCCTGACTGCCGCCGATCATGACGGGCAGATCATTGTCGACATGAGCACCCTGGCGATCGAAGACAAGGAGGCGTTCCGGGATATCTGCGAAAATCGGGGAAGGCGGGCGGTTGATTGCCCGGTCAGCGGTAACCGGATCATGGCGCTGCAAAAGGGCCTGACGGCGTTCTGCAGCGGCGCTCATGCTGATTTCAGAGCGATCGAGGCCCACCTCGCGTTATTCTGCAAGAAGGTCCACTATGTCGGGGAATTCGGCTGCGGATCAAAGGTCAAGTTCTGCGGCAATATCCTCAACCTGGTCCACAATACGGTTGCTGCCGAAGTCATGGTTCTTGCCATGAAATCCGGCCTCGATCCGAAAATGTTTCACGAGGTGATTTCCGGCAGCGGTTCAAGTTCGGCCATGTTTGAGGTGCGCGGCGCACTGATGGTCGACGACGATTATGCAAAGGAAGGCATGAATTTTTCCGTGCCGATCAAGGATTCGCGGATCATCAGCAATCATGCCGCGAGCCTGAATTGCCCGATTCCACTCTATCAGACCGCGCTGCAATATTATTACGCTGCGGTGGCGCAGGGCATGGGCCACCTTGATGCGGCGGCGGTCTGCAAGGTGATGGAAAAGGCGGCAAATGTGGAGCGCGAAGGTTAGCCGGCCCTAGCGGATCTCGAGCCTGTTTTCAGTCATCCGGCGCTACCTTCGGCATTATTGATCATCGAGATGTCACTTGGATTCGACAGTCTGACCGGTATGATCCCATTCGACAGGTTGAAGACATTCGCAAAGGAGGAATGCATGACAAAATACCGCTTTGTGCTGGCCGGCATCTGTGCCGCCTGGATCGCTCCGGGCGCCGGAGTTGCTGCCGATTTCTGGCTCAAGGATCCGGATACCGGATGTGAGATCTGGACAGACGAGGCGCCGACCGACAAGGAGATGGTGAGTTGGACCGGCCCTTGTGTGAACGGCAAGGCGGCTGGCGAAGGGACCTTGGTCTGGACGAAAGCAGACGTGCTTCATGGCCGTTATGAGGGCGGCATGGCCAACGGGAGATTGCACGGTGCGGGCGTCGTCTTCCTTAAAGCAGAGTCCGGCGAAGGTTATGACCGCATGCGAGGTGCCTTTGTCGACGGCGAGGCGGAGGGCCGTGCGACTTTTGTCGGCGCTAACGGCGACTATTACGAAGGCCAGGTCAAGGACAGCAAGAAACACGGCGAAGGCATTTTTTCTGATGCCAAGGGTAATATCTACAAGGGTAGTTTTGTTGGCGGCTTGCCCGAAGGCCCCGGCTATTCTGCCGCCATTGACGGCGAAGAGTATCTCGGTGAGTTCGTCAAAGGTAAAAGACACGGAAGAGGCCTGTTGATCGAGGCCAACGGCAACGTCTATGTCGGCGAGTTCAAGGACGGATTTGCGTCGGGCTCCGGTAGGCTGGAATCAGATAACGGCCAACTTTTCGGTCGTTTCTCCGACAATGTTCCAGACGGTCCGGGAACGTTCACCGATGCAGACGGTACCGTATATCAAGGCCTGTTCACCAAGGGTAAGGCAAACGGCCAGTTTTTGGTCACCAAGACTGATGGCACACAGGCAATGGAAACATTCAAGGACGGGGAGAAAGCCGAATGAGCGCCTATTCTTTAATCGGGCTGGGCAAGGCCACGTTAGCCGGTATCCTCTTTCTGTCCCTGGCTATCGCAACTGTCCCGGATCAGGTCAGAGCAGACGCCTTGAAAGGCAGCCTGATCGGCGGCTCGGCTGGAGCCATTATTGGCAACATAGTCGGCGGCAGCGGGGGAGCCGTGGCCGGCGCAGTCATCGGTGGCACGTCTGGAGCAATTATCGGCGACAAAAAGAAACGCAAACGGAAAAATCAGAAAAAAGCCCGGAAGGGGAATAAGTGATGCGCCTCTAACCGCGGCGCTTATCCCGGGTACCACTGTGCGACACCGCCTGGAGTGCGCCGCGATTATTCTCCGTCGATCTGCGCGCCCATGATCGCGATGGCCTGTTGGTAGACACTTGCCGCATTCCAGCCCTGAATGGCCCGGAAATTGCGCTGGCCGGGCTGGTAGCCGGCACCGCGCCGCCAGCCATGACCGCGCAGGAAGTTTGCCGTCGATGCCAGAGCGTCCGCTTTCGAACGGATCAGGTCGACACGCCCGTTTCCGTCACCGTCGACACCGTATGTCAGGACATTGGCCGGCAGGAACTGGGTGTGTCCGATCTCGCCATGGGCCGCGCCTGTTGCGTTCGCTTCAAGCATGCCCTTGTCGACAAGCGTCAGCGCGCCGTAGAGATGCATGGTGAAGAACGCGCTGCGCCGACAATCGTAGGCGAGGGTGGCGACTGCCGATATCGTGTGAGAACTACCCATGTAACCGCCAAAGCCGGTCTCCATCCCCCAGATTGCGATCAGCGGCCCCGCCGGTACGCCATAACGCTTCTCGATGTTACGGAAGAGCCTGGCGTTCTGGCGTTTCAGTTTCCTGCCGCGGGAGACAATCGCTGCAGAACCGCGCTTTTTCATGAACTGATTGAGAGACAGCTTGAAGCTTTTCTGACCGCGATCGGCGCGGATGGTCTTTTTTGAGTACCGTGTCTGTTTCAGCGCAGAGAGGCCTTTGCGGCCAATGCCGTTGGCCTTGGCCTCGCTGGCAAAGCCGGATTTCCATTGCGCAAACCCGCCGTTGGAGTTCCCGCAGGAAGCGGCGTCGACGGCGCCTGTCCAAAGGATCAGGATCATAGGGGCCACGGCGTATATTTTACGTCGAACAATGGTAATCATCGCTACTCTACTCTCACTGAACGCCGCACCGTCACTTTACAACGCATACGCGCAATAACAAGAACAACGATGCAGGCTTAACGTCCTCAGGCGAGTGTTCAATAATCAAGGTAAATGACCGGTGCAGACCGGATATGAGATTAGCCGGGTTCCGGTGCGATCGGAGTGACCAGCGGCCGGTCTGATCCCTGGTGATGCCTGTGTAACGGCTGGTCCTCGCGGTTGCGCAAGATCCCCGGCTCCTTGATAAAGTGACACGGAGGTCGACAGTGAGGGAAACTATGCCGTCCAAACCGGGTCGCAGGAATTCAAGCCGCCTTTACAGTGTTCTGCGCGCCGTTTTCTTCGCTTTCCTCGGGGGTTTCGCGACCATTGTTGTGGTCGCAGTTCTTGTCCTAAACAGCTTGCCGGATCTCAGCATCTGGCATGACGTCCATCTGGACGAAGAATTCAGTATCGGCTCTTCGGCAACCTCTCTGCAGGACTATCTGGCGATCGAAGACCGGGTTTTCGTGCAACTGCAGAACGAGGTCTACGACAGGATTGATGACCGGGAGCGAACGAACTTCAACCGGTTCCACGCCGGAAGCCGGTCCGATCCGGGCATCTGGTCCAGGAACTGGAACCGGACCTATGAACTCATCCCGGAACAGGCCCGGTTCGGCGTCTTGCTGCTGCATGGTTATTCGGACAGTCCCTACAGCCTTCGCAGCGCGGGCAAGATCCTGCATGAGGAACACGGCCATGTGATCGGGTTGCGCATTCCCGGACACGGAACGGCTCCAAGCGGTCTGGTCCATACAACATATGAGGACATGGCAGCCGTTGTCCGCATCGGAATGCGCCATCTCAAGAGGCAGCTTGGCGATCGGCCCCTTTACCTTGTCGGTTATTCGAACGGCGGCGCGTTGTCCCTGCATTACACGCTGACGGCGTTGGAGGATGAATCCCTTCCTCGACCGAAAGGAATTATCCTGATTTCACCGCAGATGGCAGTGACGCGGGCGGCGGCACTTGCACGCTGGCAATCACGCGTCGGCTACTGGCTTGGCCTGGACAAGCTCAACTGGAGTTCGGTCGGACCGGAATACGATCCCTACAAATATGTCTCGTTCGCGATCAATGCGGGCGAACAGGTTCACCGGATAACCGGTGTGATCCAATCGCAACTCGATCGATTGGAGCAGGCGGATCGAATTTCGGAGATTCCGCCGACCCTGGCCTTTCAGTCCGTCGTGGACTCCACCGTTCCGGCCCGCGCCGTCCTCGATGGTCTGTTCGACCGACTGAAGCCGGGCGGCCATCATCTGATGGTTTTTGACATCAACCGGACATTCGAAGAGCAAGGGCTCGTCAGACAGACCGTCGATCTTCAGCAATTGCTGAGCGGTGAGGAAAGACCGTATAGGATCAGCATCCTGACGAACCGTGACAGGTCGACTCGCGCGGTGGTCATGCGCAAGCGGGTGCCTGGCAGAGGGCCACCCGATGAGAGGGAACTCGGCCTCGCATGGCCCAGGGCGATCTTTTCGCTCTCCCATGTCGCATTGCCGTTTCCGCCGGACGACCCGCTCTATGGAAGCGAACGGTTGCCGGAAAATCCCGGCGTATGGTTGGGGCAATTGGCGCTGCGCGGCGAAAACAGGATCCTGGCTGTCCCGAAAACGGCGATGACACGGCAGCACTGGAACCCGTTTTTCTCCGTCATGTCGGAGTATATCCGGGCGTTTGTCAAAGACCCATCCAGCGTTCGGTAATTCCCTGATATGGCCGCTGAAACAACCGGAGCCGGCTCATCACACCTGTTTGCCGGTGGCAGGATGGAAAACCGATAGCCTCAGTCGTCGTTGATGCGGCGAATGCGGCACTCTCTGAGCTGGCACTGTCCGTCGCCGGCGTCAACCCAGGCTTTCACGACGACTTCCTGCGTCGAGCAGAATCCCCGATGATAGACAAAACGCTTGTAGGTTTTCGGCCCGGTATCCAAAACAACGACATTCTCGTCCTCCACAAGGACCTGAAGTTGCTCACAGGTCATCGAACGGGCATCCGGCCGTGCTTCCGCCCCTACGGAGACGAACAGGCTGGCAATCAAGGCCGAAACGATAGTGTGTATCTTCATCGTTTTCCCCAACGCCACAATTTGACACAGTAGTTTATTGTATTTCGCTACGCGGTCAATATTCCAGGGCAATGGGGACTATGCGTCGAAGCCTCACGGATCCGGAGCATTGTGCTCAAGGACAGGCAGTCCGGCTTGTTGATCAGACCTGATCGCCGGCCGCCAGGTGCGCCACGGTTTCCCCGGTTTCGGTAAACGTTCGTGTGACGTCGCGCGCTGCATAGAACCAGAGGATTTTCAGGTCACCATCACCGGAATTTATGAACCGGTGGGGCATTTCGGCGGGGATGTAGGTCGTATCGTAGGGTCCGAGTTCGGTCTCCGAACCGTCGACAATGCACGTGGCGCGGCCCTCAAGGATCGTGACCTGCTCGCTGCAATTGTGGCTGTGCATCGGAGCGCTGGCGCCGGCCGGGAACACGGTCGTTCCGCTGGTGAAGATCGTGTCCTGCGCATTTCCTTTGCCGACGAGGAGTTTCGTTTCGACGCCGTTTCCGCGGCGAAATCCGTCGACATCGTCATAGGGAACGATAACGGCTTCGGTCATAGTAAGG
>CAJHYR010000680.1_pt1 | contig 10971 bp, 6 predicted proteins | sample 9198791 | NCBI WGS metagenome assembly CAJHYR01 (sample SAMEA7708372, study PRJEB35096) | sediment metagenome | biome: marine neritic benthic zone biome [ENVO:01000025]; feature: sediment [ENVO:00002007]; material: shallow marine sediment [ENVO:03000034] sea grass bed [ENVO_01000059] ... | reverse complement strand
GGCCGAACTCGTCGATAATGGAGACGCTCCGGACCTCATTCAAAGTCTCCACGATAATCAATATCGTGCAAAGCCGGAGCGGGCGGTTGTCATAAAGATAGCGGCATTCGACTGGAACTGCCCACAACACATTCCCCAACGGTTGACCTTGGAAGAGCTGGAGCCTCTACTTGCCCCGATGCGTGACGAGATATTGCAGCTGAGGGAGGAAAATCAGTCGCTTAAGGATTGGCTGGGTCAGAATAGAGGCGCGGTCGAAACGACCGAGGACGGTTGACCCGGTCGCGGCGAAAAGCCAGTAGACCGCTGAATTGTCTTGTTGAGTTTGCTCAGGCAACCGGCTCCCAGGTGACTTTAAGGCGGCAGAGCCGGTGTAATACCCAGGCATTACAGGCCTTGCCGTGGTGACGCCGCATACTATGTCCTACTATTTCCAAGCAGAATCGGATATCGAGAGCGGATATTTGCGTTCAATGATCCCGACTGGAACAAGAAAATGATGGGGAGCATCGGGCCGCAGGACACTGGCGGGTTCAAAGGGCATCGCCTTGCGCTCGGCATCGAACGAATTGGATTGCTGCCGCTGCGCTTTCCGATCGCAACGCTTATTGTCTTTATCGTTGTTTGCGTCGTCGCCGGTTTCGGTGTCACGCGGATCGAGGTTGACGATTCGCTGAGCCAGCTCTTCCAGTCCGACACGGAGGAATACCGCCAGTTTCGCGAGGTCAGCGAACAATTTCCGTCGACAGAGTTCGACGTGCTGATTGTCGTGGAAGGAGAAACCCTTCTGGAGCGCGACAATCTGGTTGGAATGCGCGAACTCGTCATCGACCTGCAATTGCTGGACAATGTGCGTGGGATTATTTCGCTCTTCTCTGCGCGCAAGCCACCGGTCGGAAATGCGACACCGGATCCCCTTTTTCCGGAAACACTTCCGGAAGGCGAAGAGTACGACGCACTGGTCGATAACATTCTGACCAATGAGATCCTGCGCGGAAAACTGTTGTCGGAGGACGGCGAACTGGCTCTCATCGTCCTGTCTCTGGAACCGGCGCTGGTCCGCAGCCGGCAGCTTGCCGTTACGATCGCGGAAATACGGGAAACGATCGATTTCGATATGGGCGGTCTGGATCTGACCGCGCGTCTGTCCGGTGTGCCGGTCATGCAACTGGAGATCCGGAATGCCGTCGAGCGCGACCGACTTCTTTACAATGCGCTTGGGTTTGCTGCCGGCTGCCTGATTGCGATCGTCTTCTTCCGGCGTGTGTCATTCATGATCGTCGCTGCCGGCCCGCCGTTGCTGGCCATCATTGTGTCGCTGGGCCTGTTGGGCTGGCTTGATTATCGCCTGAACATGTTCCTGAACGTGATGACCCCGCTGATCATGGTCATCAGTTTCTCCGACAGCATGCAATTGACGTTCGCGGCCCGCGACCGATTGATTGCGGGCATGGACAGGTTCGCAGCGTTCCGCGGCGCCATTCTGATTGTCGGGCCGGCCTGCGTGCTGACCCATGCGACTGCAGGGTTGTCCTTTGTCGCCCTTCAGTTCTCTGATTCCAACCTGATCCGGACTTTTGGCGAGGCTGGTCTGATTGCAACAATTATCGCGCTTTTCACAGTCCTGATCCTCGTGCCGTTGCTTGGCATATTCCTGGTTCGCAACGAATCGGCACTGGCCGCAAGGCTCAAGACGTCCGACGCAGGCGTAAACGCCCTGCGTCGGTTTTGTGCCTGGGTCGCCGGGCAGATGGTTGCGCGGCCCGGCTTCTACAGTCTGATCGGCGTCCTGGTCGTCGCGGGTCTATCCCTGGTCTTCGCCGGCCTCGAGCCACGCTACCGGCTTGCCGATCAGGTTCCCGACAAGCGCCAGGCAGTTGCGGCGAGCGAACGGCTCGATGTCAAGTTGACCGGTGCGAACCCGGTCGACATTCTGGTCCAGTTTCCCGACGGAGAGGAATTGTTCTCCGACCGGACGCTGGGCGTGATCCATGAGGTCCACACAATTGTAGAGAGCCAGTCGGGTATCGGGAACGTCTGGTCCCTTGACACACTGCGCACCTGGCTCCGTGAAAAAGGCAACCTGACGGGCACGGACATCCTGATTGAGTATGTGGAGTCCCTGCCGATCTACCTCACAAGGCGATTTGTTTCAGAGGGCAATGACGCCATTCTGATCGCCGCCCGGATCCCGGACAAGGATGCCAGCGAGCTGTTGCCGATCATCGAAGATATGGATGGTGCCATGGAGGAGGTACGAAAGGCGAACCCGGAGTACGGGATTTATGTAACCGGGCTGTCGGCTATCGCAGCGCGAAACAGCGCCAGCATGATCAGCAGGTTGAAGCAGGCCCTGACGATCGAGATCGTGTTCGTTGCTGCCTTCATCGGATTGGCATTCCGTTCGTTTACGGTCATGCTCGCCAGTATTCTTCCCGCCATATTTCCTATCGTCCTTTCAGGGACATTGTTGCTGATCCTGGGTGAGGGACTGCAGTTTGCCAGTGTAGTCGCACTGACTGTCTCCTTCGGTCTCGGCCTCAGTGCGACGATCCATTTCCTGAACAGGATGCGCCTTGAGGAAGCCGAAGCAGGCGATCCGGCAATCGCTGTCGAACAGGCAACGATTCTCGTCGGACCAGCCTTGATTCTGACTTCTGTCGTGCTCGCCTGCGGCCTCGCAATGACGGCACTTTCCGATCTTCCGTCGCTGCGCATGTTCGGCTGGCTTAGCGCGTTCTCCATGCTGGCCGCACTTGTCGCTGACCTTTTCATCCTTCGGCCTATCGCAATGTACCTTTACAGGTTCAAGGCGGTGCCAAAGACCGCTGTCCCGCAAGCAACTGACGAGCAGGTCGAAGTCCCCGTTTCGAAAGAGTAAACGCGCTAACGGGACCTCGTCAGCGTCACGCTGACTTTCTTCACGTCAAGGCCCTTGGGGGTGATTGTCACCGATTGCTTGTTACCCTTGGTGACGACCGAAACCTGCGCAGCAAAATCCTCATGGTTGACCGACGCGCGCATCAGCCCCGGGCGGGCCGGACCCATGATGAATCCGCCGACATTATAGTTTTTCTCGCGCCAGGTTCCGGTCACCACGCCCGCATCCGCCTTGTAGGTCAGGTCGCTCTTGAATGAGAGCTTGTAGCTGTCGCCCGCACAACGAAGATCCTGGAGCAGGCCGTTGCCGTCCTTCTTGACGCTGTTCTTGGCGCGGCAGCGGATACGCTCGGTCGCACCGCTTGCCAGCTCAAGGCGCCCGTCACCCTTCCAGTTCCCGGCCATTCCATTGAAATAACCTGCTGGTTTCGTCATGGCCGTTCCGGAAAACAGCAACGCGGCGGTAAACACCGCGGCTGTGCCCGTGTATATCGACCTGAATAGGCCAGCCGGTTGCGTTTTCCTCCGTCCGAACATGATTTCCCCAATCTATGGATATGGAAATTGTTCACTGAAAGTAGTGCCGTAACGGGCTCAGGTCCAGCCCCGCTGATCATCTCGGCAGTATCGCGGACCGGTCGAGACGGCCTGAAATTCGGTTAGGCGGCCCGACTTCTTTCAATTTTTCGCCGCGATCCGAGCCGGATATTGAGATAATTGCCGAAGAAAATCAGCGCTCCGCCGGCAAAGACATAAGGGTCGAGGGCTTCGGCGTAGACAAGCATGCCGACGACTGCGATTAGCGGAAGACGGATGAAATCCATCGGCACGACGATCGTCGCATCGGCCTGGCGGAATGCCTGGGCGAGGCAGAAATGGGCCGTCAGTCCGCAGATCGCGACCGCTGCGGTCCAGAACGCGTACCAAAGGTCCGGTGGCACGACCGGCAAGCCTCCGGAAACGGCGAGGCCGATCGGTAATTGCATGACGGTCATGTAAAAGATCACGCAAAGCGAATTTTCTGTCGACGAAAGCCGCTTTGTCGCAATCATATTTCCGGCAAACCCGATTGCCGACATAAGGGCCCAAATCTGCCCTTCGCCGAAAACAGTTCCCGCGCTCATATCGATTGGACGGACGACGACAAGCACACCGATGAAACCCAGGACGATGGCGGCCAGCTTGCCGACGGAGAACCGTTCCCCGAGCAGGAGGGGTGCTGCCAGCGCGACCCAGATCGGCGAGGTGAATTCCAGGGCGAACAATTGCGCCAAGGGGATCAGCGTCACGGCATAATACCAGCAATACTGGCCAAAAAAGTGGACAGAGTTACGCACGGCATGCAGCGGGAGGCGGCGTGAGCGGACCTGACTGAATCCTTCAGACGACATGATCAGGATGAGCACAACTACCGCTGCGCCGATGACGCTGCGCCAGATAAGGAGATCCGCCGTCGGCATAACCTGGCCGGCTTCGCGCCCTGCCACCGCCATGACGGAGAATGATGACAATGCGCCCGCCATCCAGAGCGCAGCACGAGTGGTTGACCCGGCGCGGGTCACGAGGGACGGTCGCTCGTAATCCGCTTCCGCGCTAATGTTGTGTCAGCGGGATCGCTCACTCCAGTTCCTTTGTCTTCAGGAACTGGACATCATCGTGCTTCTGGCTCTTGTAGTTCATCTCCCAGACGCTTTCTGCGAGGAACACCGGGTCACCGTCCCGGTCGTCCATGACCGCGGATTTGTGCGCAGTGATGAAAGCGTTCAGAGCCTTTTCATCATCTGACTGCAACCAACGGGCGGCCTGGTAAGGCGCCGGTTCGAAATCCAGTTCAACCTTATACTCGTTGCGAACCCTGTCCTTGACGACATCAAGCTGCAGCTGGCCGATAACGCCAATGATCCATTGCGAGCCGACATCGGGCTTGAAGACCTGGATCAGGCCTTCTTCGGACAGATCCTGAAGAGCCTGCCGCATCTGCTTGACACGGGTCGTATCGACGAGGCGGACGCGGCGCAGGATTTCCGGCGCGAAAGCTGGCAGTCCGGTAAATCGGAAAACTTCACCTTCGGTGAAGGTATCACCGACCCGGATTGACCCGTGATTCGGGACGCCGATCACATCCCCTGCGCCGGCTTCCTCGGCGATTTCCCTGTCCTGCGCCATGAAAAGGATTGGGCTGTGAACCATCACATCCTTACCGGTGCGAACCTGACGCAGCTTCATGCCGCGCTTGAACTGGCCGGAACAGAGGCGCATGAATGCAATCCGGTCACGGTGGTTCTTGTCCATATTGGCCTGGACCTTGAACACGAAGCCCGTCACCGGTTTTTCTTCGGGTGAAACAACGCGCTGATCGGCAGCGCTGGGCCGCGGTTCGGGCGCATGTTGCGCAATCACGTTTAGCAGGCTTTCAATGCCGAAATCGCGCAGCGCACTACCGAAAATAGCCGGTGTCAGATGTCCTTCCCGGTAGGCGTCTCGGTCAAACTCTGCATATCCGGCCTCCTGCAAGAAGATTTCCTCACGCGCTGTTTCCAACACGTGCGCGGGAACGAGTTCGTCAAGCTGTGGGTCGTCAATTCCGGAACATTCAATCGCCTTGCCGAAATTGCTGCTCGCCTCGCCCTTTTCCTGGTTGCCGAACGTCAGAAATCGGTCGCTGCCGATATCATAGCACCCGGCAAACAGGCCGCCCATGCCGATTGGCCAGACTTGTGGCGAGATGTCGAGCTGCAGTTCGTCCTGGATCTGGTCCAGAAGTTCGAAAGGCTCACGCCCCTCCCGGTCCACCTTGTTGATGAAGGTGATGATGGGAATATCGCGCAGTCGGCAGACTTCGAACAGTTTACGTGTCTGACTTTCTATACCCTTGGCCGCGTCGATGACCATGATCGCGCTGTCGACGGCCGTCAGCGTCCTGTACGTGTCTTCGGAGAAATCCTCGTGCCCGGGCGTATCGAGCAGATTGAATTGCAATCCCTCATACTCGAACGTCATCACCGAACTGGTCACGGAGATTCCGCGTTCCTGCTCAATCTTCATCCAGTCGGAACGGGCACGGCGGGCTTCGCCGCGCGCTTTCACATTTCCTGCAAGGTGAATGGCGCCACCGGCCAGGAGCAGCTTCTCAGTCAGTGTGGTTTTGCCCGCGTCGGGATGCGAAATGATCGCAAATGTGCGGCGGTGCTCATAGGGAACCGGCATCTGGAACCTGATTCATCGGATTGTCGCGCCGGATGACGAGTCCCCGGCCAGCGTCGCTGAATAAACCGCAAGTCCGTCAAAGTCTACAGCGCTGCTCGGCACCCTGTTTCTGTTTTGGCCTTTAAGCAGGGATGCCGGTGAACTACATGGCAACTACATGGGCAGCATATCAGAAGAAACAAGTGGTTACCGCATTAGCGTCGAACCGATTGCCGGCAAGGTCATAGCAAGGCGCGGCGAGTTCGTGATGGCAAGCAGTGAATCTGCAATGCTGATGCGAGAGACGCGGCTGCCGCCCACGATCTACTTTCCGAAAGACGATGTGCCGGCGCTGACCGGTGAGCGGACAGCAAACCGCAGTTTCTGCCCGTTCAAGGGTACTGCCACATACTGGAACCTGAAGGCTGGGGACGAACTGATCGAAAACGGAGCGTGGAGTTACGAAAACGCGCTGCCGGAATCCCTGGCGATCGAAAGCCACATCGGTTTCATGCCCGGCGTGGTCGACGACTATTTTGCCGAAAAGCGGCTGCCTGCACCGAGCGATGACGGGCACGTTCAAGGCGCGCTGATCGACTGGCTCATGCGCAAGGCCTGGCTCTGCACGGACGCTCTGTCGCTGACGCGCCAACTTGCAAACCGTCTGCTCAGCGACGGTGTTGCAATATCAAGGCTCAATGTGACGATCTGGTCTCTTCATCCGCAGATCGCCGGAACGTCCTACGTCTGGCGGCGGGAAACCGACGAGGTGCGGGAAAACAGCGCGCGGCACGAGAACCTTAAGAACGATGCCTTCGTCAATAGCCCGGTCCGTTATGTCAGCGAGGGGATGGGCGGCGTTCGTCAACCATTGGCCGGCCCGTTCGCAGACGGGAAAACGGAGTTCAGCTTTCCGATCATGAAAGAGCTGAGGGCAGAAGGCGCAACCGACTATGTGGCTATGCCACTGCCGTTTTCCGACGGCCAGATCAACGTGATGACGATGGCCTCAGACCATCCGGATGGATTCACGACAGCCAATCTTGGTCTGATCTTCGAATGTACTGCGGTGATCAGCCGGTTTTACGAGGTCCTGACTCAACGGGCTAACGCCGGCGTCCTCCTGGAAACCTACCTCGGCACTCGTACCGGCGCCCGGGTTTTGGGGGGCGAGATCCGCCGCGGTGACGGAGAGGATATAGAAGCCGCGATCCTGTTCTGCGATCTGCGCCATTCGTCCAGACTGGCCGAGGCGATGCCGCGCGAGGATTATCTAATGATCCTCAACGGGTTCTTTGAGACCGTCGTGGGCATTGTGCGTCTTCATGGCGGCGAGGTCCTGAAGTTCATCGGCGATGCCGTCCTGGCGATATTCCCAACCGTAGAGGGGCGCACGGCATGCACCAGAGCCCTTGCGGCAGCGAGCGAAGTCGACGATGCGGTCCGGAAGATGGAAGTGCCGGGAACCGGGGAGCGTCTGGCTTGTGCGATCGGCGCCAGTTTCGGCCGTGTCACCTATGGCAATGTCGGTTCGCTCGACCGGCTGGACTTTACGGTGATCGGTTCGGCAGCAAATATCGCTGCCCGGCTGGCTGATCTGGGAAAGACCATGGGTCATACCATTCTTGTCACCGACGCCGTAGCGAGCGGGTCCGAAGACGATCTCGTTCCGCTCGGGTCACATCCCCTGCACAATGTGGCTGTGCCGGTCGAAGTTTTTGCTCCAAGCCTCTCCGCAACCGGGCAAATTGATACCAGTCATTCCGCCGGTCAAACGTCGCGCGTCGGCTGATACGCGGCAATGGCGCGTGCAACAGCTCGTTTTCAGGTCGGACCAGGCTGATCGAAGGCGTCGAGGCGGCCCGCCCGAGACCAATCGGTGAATTGATATTACCAAAATCGAATGACGCATTGTGCATTGCATTGTAAGCGGCTAGCAAAGGCCTTAATGGCACGGCGTGCATTTTTCCGCATTGCCGACATTCGTCAGCCAGGGGGACAGCATGGCCAAGTGGGTGTACACGTTTGGCGATGGCGAAGCCGAAGGGTCGGCTTCGATGCGCGATTTGCTGGGTGGCAAGGGAGCCAACCTTGCGGAAATGTCGGCGTTAGGTTTGCCGGTGCCTCCAGGATTCACCCTGACGACCGAGGTCTGTAAGGCATACTATGAGAGCGATAAGAAATTCCCTGACGGCCTCCACGACCAGGTCGACAAATCGCTCCGGCATATCGCCCGCCTGACGGAAAAGAGCTTTGGTGACCGGGAAAATCCGTTGCTTGTCTCAGTCCGTTCCGGAAGCCGGGCTTCAATGCCCGGGATGATGGATACGGTTCTCAATCTGGGTCTCAATGATGAAACGGTTGAAGCGATCGCCAAGGCGGCCGATCCTCGGTTCGCATACGATTCCTATCGCCGGTTTATCCAGATGTATTCCGATGTCGTGCTCGGCGTTGACCACCATGAGTTTGAATCGATTCTCGAGATAGAGCGCGAAAAGAAGGGTGTGCAGGAGGATACGGGTCTGGATGCCGATGACTGGCACAAGGTTGTCGGTCGCTACAAGGAACTGGTCGAGAGCATCCTGGACAAACCGTTCCCGCAGGACCCGTTTGATCAGCTTTGGGGTGCTATCGGCGCTGTCTTCAATTCATGGACGAACGCTCGCGCTATAGCGTATCGCCAGCTGCACGATATCCCGGACGATTGGGGCACGGCGGTGAACGTCCAGTCGATGGTCTTTGGGAATATGGGTGAGACGTCGGCGACGGGTGTCGCGTTCACGCGCAATCCTTCGACGGGCGCGGCGGAGCTTTACGGTGAATTCCTCATCAACGCGCAGGGTGAGGATGTCGTTGCCGGCATTCGCACACCACAGGATCTGACCGACGCGGCGCGCCAGGCTTCGGGCTCAGAAACAGCGTCCCTTGAATCGCTCATGCCCGATGCATTCCGCGAGTTCATCGGCATCGCCAACCGCCTGGAAGCGCACTACCGGGACATGCAGGACCTGGAGTTCACCATTGAACGCGGCAAATTGTGGATGCTGCAAACGCGCGCTGGAAAACGAACAGGAAAAGCAGCGCTGAAGATTGCCGTCGACCTGGCAAACGAAGGCGTGATCAGTAAGGAAGAGGCGGTCCGGCTGGTCGATCCTGCTTCTCTCGATCAGCTCCTGCATCCGACATTGGATCCCAGTGCCGATCGTACCGTCATAGGCAAGGGGCTTCCGGCCTCTCCCGGCGCGGCCACCGGCGAAATCGTGTTCACGTCAGAAGAGGCCGAGCAGGCTGCCCGCGACGAAAAGGCCGTTATTCTGGTCCGTGTTGAAACCAGCCCCGAAGACATCCACGGAATGGTCGCGGCCAGAGGTATTCTGACGGCTCGCGGCGGTATGACGAGCCATGCGGCTGTCGTCGCCCGCGGCATGGGAAAACCCTGCGTATCTGGAGCCGGTATGGTCAAGATCGACTATAAGGACGGGACGATGTCGTCGCTCGGCCGAACCTGGGTGCGCGGTGACATGATCACCATCGATGGTTCCACCGGCGAGATCATGGACGGCTCGGTTCGGATGCTGCAACCGGAACTGACCGGCGATTTCGGAAAGTTGATGTCATGGGCCGACGAGATGCGGCGGCTTGGTGTTCGTGCCAATGCCGAGACGGCAATCGATTCCAAGGCAGCGCTTGAATTCGGCGCGGAAGGCATTGGCCTCAGCCGTACAGAACACATGTTCTTCGATGGCGACCGGATTGCTGCCGTCAGGGAAATGATTCTGGCGGAAGATTCAGCGGGCCGCAGATCAGCACTGGAAAAGATCCTGCCCATGCAGCGGGACGACTTCACCGAACTGTTCACGATCATGAAGGGCCTGCCGGTCACGATTCGTCTTCTCGATCCGCCTCTTCATGAATTCCTTCCCAAATCCGATGAAGAGATCGCAACCGTGTCGGACGCCATGGACGTGGAACCGGCGCGGCTGAGAGAGCGGGTGATCGCACTTACTGAAATCAATCCGATGCTCGGCCACCGGGGTTGCCGGCTGTTGATCACTTTTCCGGAAATAACAGAGATGCAGACAAGGGCCATTCTTGAGGCCGCTGCTGACGCGGAACGTTTGACCGGCGCGACGGTCACTCCGGAGATCATGGTACCGTTGATTGGCATGTCTGGTGAACTGGAAAAGGTCAAGGCGGTCATCGACGAGACGGCCAAGGCAATTGACAGCCAGATCAAGTATTCCGTCGGGACCATGATCGAATTGCCGCGGGCGGCATTGCGGGCCCAGGACATTGCCGAAATTGCCGAGTTCTTTTCGTTTGGAACGAATGACCTCACACAAACCACCTACGGCATTTCCCGAGATGATGCGGCCAGCTTCCTTGGCGAATATCAGGAGAACGGCCTGGTGGAGAAGGATCCGTTCACGACGCTGGACACGGAAGGTGTAGGCATCCTGATGCGGGTTGCGTCCAACGAAGGGCGGAAAGCCAACAAAGACCTCAAGCTCGGCCTTTGCGGCGAGCATGGTGGAGACCCGGCATCGATCCGCTTCTGCGAAGCTATTCAACTGGATTATATCTCCTGCTCGCCCTACCGCGTGCCGATCGCGAGGTTGGCGGCTGCCCAGGCCACATTGGCGATGCGCGACGGTGCATAGCCGTCGCGAAATAATGCAATGCGGGTTTTGGGCTGCCTTGATCCGGCCCCATCCACATCACCTTTAGTCCAATTTTCACCTGCATTTTTATTGCGTACAGGCGGTTTGCATTAACCGCTTGTCAACCGCGATTTGGTTTAAAGACCCACTATTGCAAACCGGCAACACTGTGAATGTGCGCCGGGGACTGCTTGGGGGATAGTAGGTGAGGGTGCACTGAGTTATGGGCGTCGGTTCGTTTTTC
>CAJHYR010000214.1_pt1 | contig 11011 bp, 10 predicted proteins | sample 9198791 | NCBI WGS metagenome assembly CAJHYR01 (sample SAMEA7708372, study PRJEB35096) | sediment metagenome | biome: marine neritic benthic zone biome [ENVO:01000025]; feature: sediment [ENVO:00002007]; material: shallow marine sediment [ENVO:03000034] sea grass bed [ENVO_01000059] ... | reverse complement strand
CGTTTGTCAATCTCGGAGCCTATGTCGATTCCGGAACAATGATTGACACCTGGGCAACGGTGGGGTCCTGCGCGCAGATCGGAAAAAACTGCCATATTTCAGGCGGTGCTGGCATCGGCGGCGTATTGGAGCCGCTCCAGGCCGGCCCTGTCATCATTGAGGACAATTGCTTTATCGGCGCCCGGGCCGAGGTTGCCGAGGGCGTTGTCGTTGGGGAAGGGTCGGTCCTTTCCATGGGAGTCTATCTCGGCGCTTCGACGAAAATCGTTGACAGGTCGACGGGCGAAATCCATCTCGGCAAGGTGCCGCCCTATTCGGTGGTTGTGTCTGGGACGATGCCGGGCAAATCAATGCCGAACAATGAACCCGGCCCGGGTCTTTATTGTGCTGTCATAGTCAAGACCGTCGATGAGCGTACTCGGTCGAAGACGTCGATTAACGAACTCCTGCGGGATTGATCATTTGAATCAAGGACTTCAGCAGACAGGTGGTCCGACCAGGGCGGCGTTACTGCTCTGGGTAATGGCCAGCGTCAGAGGCAGGATCAGCCGTGAGGTCTATTGGCTGGCCCTAATTGCAGTATTCCTGATTTACTTCGCGTTCATGCTGCCAGTGTTTTTGAGTTACACTGCATTCATGCTGCAGGCTATGTCCGATGGAGTAGACCAGGGAGCCCTTTCGGACGCAGTCGATATACCGGGTTTTCTGCAGTTGATCAGCTTGGTGTCGACGATCTTGTGGGTGATCATCGGAATCAAGCGTCTGCATGATTTCAACGCCTCGGGACTATTTGCAATTTTCCTGATCTTTCCGATCGTCAGTTTCTTCGCGACCATACTGATCGGCCTCATACCAGGAACGCCAGGTCCCAACCGTTTCGGCGAGCACACCGACAGAATTCCACCGACTTAAAGCGCTTTGCGCTCTAGGCAGCTATGTTTCCGGTTTTCCGGCAGGCCGGCTTAATAGTCTGTTCAGCGTACCGCCCTATCCTTGCATCGGATCTTTGATCCAGGGAATGGCGGCGGACCATTTCGGGAGCGCTGTCCGGGGCAACCGGGCAGCGCACTTTGCTTTCATGGTTCAACATGAGCGCAAAGTGCTCTAAAGCCGGAACAATGACCATGAAGAACATCCAAACCGTGCCTGTCGATCCGGTCGCGCTGCTCGCAGACCTTATCCGCGCGGAAACGGTCACGCCCGTCGCCGGACCGGCGCTCGATATCCTGCAGGACAGGCTCGTACCCGCCGGATTCGAAGTTCACCGTCCTGTTTTCTCCGACACGGATACGCCGGACGTTGAGAACCTTTTTGCCGCGATCGGCAGCGGAGACCGCCATTTGATGTTCGCCGGCCATGTCGATGTCGTTCCGACGGGTGATAGCGGTCTGTGGAGCGAACCGCCGTTTTCCGCTTCCGTCAGGGAAGGCGAAATGTATGGCCGAGGCGCGATCGACATGAAGGGCGGGATCGCGGCCATGTTGGTTGCCGCACTCAGATTTCTGGAACGACGCGGCGGCGAATTCGGAGGACGGATCTCGTTTCTGATAACAGGTGATGAGGAAGGACCCGCAATCAACGGGACGGACAAACTGCTCGCCTGGGCCATCGAACAAGGCGAATCGTTCTCAGCGGCCATCGTCGGTGAGCCGACGAGCGCCCGGCAACTCGGTGATCAGATCAAGATCGGACGGCGCGGATCACTTTCGGCTGAACTGACCGTAACCGGCAGACAGGGCCACGCGGCTTACCCGATGAAGGCCGACAATCCGGTGCGGGGCCTTGCAGCCATGCTCGACGCGCTCCTCTCTGAGCCCTTGGACGAAGGATCAGATCATTTCGAACCGTCCACGCTTGAGGTGATCAGTGCCGATGTCGGCAACACGGCCTGGAACGTGATCCCCGGGGCCACCAAGGCCCGGTTCAACAGCCGCTATAACGACATGTGGACGCGGGAAACTCTTGTTGCTGAAATCGAGCGCCGTCTTACCGAAGCGGCGAAAAGCAGGCGCTACCGCCCGAATGCCGAAGGCCCCGTTCAGTGGCAACTGGAATGGCAGCCCTCGCCATCTGATGTTTTTCTCACCAGGGATGAAGAACTGATCGATCTGGTCAGCGCGGAAATCATGAGAGTGACAGGTTTGACGCCCGACGTCTCGACGGATGGCGGGACATCCGACGCCCGATTTATCAAGGACTATTGCCCGGTCGTTGAATTCGGACTCGTCGGCACGACCATGCACCAGGTCGACGAGCGGGTCCCGGTCATCGATCTTCGCACTGCGGCAGATGTTTACGAATCGATCCTCGATGCTTATTTCCCACCTGATGTTCAAGGCAGATGAAATCAGGCGAAACGTCTCCGGCGCCTGGAAGGTCATGAAGGGTGATGCCAGCGGCGTCGCCCAACTTGATACGTCTTTTGAGGGATTCTGGCGTTCGTTTGCCGTCTTCATCCTGATTTTGCCGGTATTTGCACTCGCCACGCTCAGCCGCTTTCAAGTCCTCGGTGAACAATCCATGACGGTGGGATCCGACACAATCGGCTACGTCGTGGCATTGCTCATCAGCCAGGCATTGGAATGGGTCGCGTTTCCGGCAATTCTGGCGCTTGCGGCGCGGCCGCTGCGATTCGATCAGAACTATGTGCAGTTCATCGTCATCCGGAACTGGGCGAGCCTGATCTTTGCCGGGATCTATGCCCTGCCGCTGCTGTTGCATGTCATGGGCGTGATTCCCACCGGCCTGATCACTCTTGCCGGCCTCATCATCCTGATTGCAGCAACATACTTTCTTTTCCGCATTACGCGGATCGGCCTCCAGGTTGACGGGGCCATGGCAGCAGGTATCGTCGCCTTTGATTTCGTTCTGACCCTGGCAATTGCGGACCTGGTTCCCGACCCCTATCCGATACCCTCATAGTCGACATTGACGAGATAGAGCCCGGCTGCCGGTGCGACCGGCCCGCAGCGCTTTCTGTCCCGTGCCTCAAGGGCAGCCTTCAGATCGGTTGCCGACCATTTGCCTTCGCCGACAAGGCCTAGCGAGCCGGTAAAGGACCGGACCTGATGGTGCAGGAACGAACGCGCGGAAACCGATATCACGATGTTGTCGCCGGTTCGCTCAACTGCGAGTTTCTCAATCGATTTAATGGGGCTCTTCGCCTGACACTCGATCGCCCGGAAGGTCGTGAAATCGTGGGTGCCGGTGAGGTTCTGACCGGCGTCATGCATTGCATCTGCATCGAGCGGCCGCCCGATCCGCCACGACCTGTCTCGCTCCAGGGTCAGCGGCGCACGCCGGTTGGTGATCCTGTATTGATAGTGCCGCATGACGGCAGAGAAGCGGGCATCGAATGCGTCGTCCACGATTTCGGATTTCAGTATGGCAATCGGTTCCGGCCGCAGATGAGCGTTGATCGCGTTTAAAACCGTGTTGCTGGGCCAGCTCTGCGCCAGATCGATATGGGCGACCTGGCCGAGCGCGTGAACGCCTGCATCGGTCCGCCCGGCGCCATGAAGCGTAACCGTCTCGCCGCAGAACCCATCGACGGCTTCTTCAATGGCCTGCTGGACCGACCGGGCGTTCTCTTGTCGCTGCCAGCCCGCGAACGGGCTGCCGTCATATTCAATTGTCAGCTTGTAACGGGGCATTGCCGGCAATCTTATGCGAGTTCGGTGAGCGGCGCCTGTAGTCCGTTCAAAAACGCGGATCCGGATACGACTTGCCGCCCGGCGCGTTGCACCTCCACCAGTCGAACGGCATCGTCACCGCAGGCGACAGTCAGATCGTCGTCGATGATCGCTCCCGGCTCACCGGTGCCATCCGCCAGCTCGGTTTGGAGCACTTTGAGCCTGTTGTCGCCGCCCGCGTCAGTCACGCCGCACCAGGCGCCCGGGAAGGGCGAAAGGCCGCGGATATGGTTGTGAACGACAGAAGCCGGCAATGCCCAGTCAATCCGGGTTTCGGATTTTTCGATCTTGTCGGCGTACGTCGTGCCCTCGTCAGGCTGAGGTGTGCAGGTCAGCGCGTCTCGCTCCAGCGCGCCGAGGGCCCGGGCCATCAGGTCCGCGCCAAGCACGGCCAGTCGGTCATGTAACATGCCTGCGGTTTCATTTTCGGCGATCGAAACGGTTTCCGACAGGCAGACCGGGCCGGTATCGAGACCTTCGTCCATGCGCATGACGTCAACTCCGGTCGTCCTGTCGCCAGCCATGATCGCGCGCTGTATCGGCGCAGCACCCCGCCATCGCGGCAGGAGCGAGGCATGGAGATTGAGGCATCCCATCGCCGGTGCGTCGAGAATGGCTCGCGGCAGGATCATGCCATAGGCAACGACAATGGCAACGTCGGCGTCGTGAGCGGCAAACTCCGAGATTTCCGCCTCGCCCTTCAGGCTGGTCGGCGTGAAAACCGGTATGCCGAAGGATTCTGCCTTCTGGTGAACCGGGCCGGGTTTCGGTTCAAGTCCGCGCCGTCCTGCCGGCCGCGGCGGTTGGCTGTAGACCGCGACAACCTCGCGGCCCTGTCCGATAACCTCCATCAGGGTGGGCACGGCGAAGTCCGGCGTGCCCATGAATGCGATACGAAGGCTCATCCCGGTCAGCCAACGCCGCGCTGGCGCTCCTTGGCAGCCTTGGTAAATTTCCGGATGACCAGATCGCGTTTCAGTTTCGACAGATAATCGATGAAGAGGACGCCGTTCAGGTGGTCGATTTCATGCTGGATACAGGTCGCAAGAATTCCCCCCGCCTCCAGTTCGTTCTGCTTGCCGTCATAATCGACATAGCGGACACGCACGACAGCGGGCCGCTCCACTTCGGCAAAATAGTCCGGGATGGAAAGGCAGCCCTCTTCATAAACCGACCTGTCGTCCGACGAAGCAAGGATCACCGGGTTGATCATGAACAGCGGCCCGTCGCTGTTCACGGTGCCGGCAAAAGTGTCTGCGCCGTTTTGCTGTTCTTCTTCGGTGTCCGAGGCATGCTCACCTTCTTCTTCCGCGCGCGGAGACGTATCGATGGCAATGATCCGCTTAGGTACACCGATCTGGATCGCCGCAAGCCCGATGCCGGGGGCGTCATACATTGTCTCCAGCATATCATCGAGCAGCCGCCGGACGCTGTCATCCACCGTTTCGATCTCGGTGCTTTTCTGGCGCAGCACCGGGTCGGGCAGCATCACAATTTCGCGTATCGTCATGGCTGGCGACATAGGTGGTCGCCGCCAGCGCGTCAATGTGTACCGGCTGCCGAATCGGTTAGACTGCACTGATGCAGGACATTCTGTTCACGATCGGAAACCGTGACATATCCGTTCTCCAGGGGCTTGCCGGCTTCGCAGCAGCGGTGCTGTTGATTGCGCTGCTGGCGATCGTAATGGCGATCCGGTCGTTGGCGCGCCGGCGTGCGGCCGAACAGCTTGCGGAAGGGCGGGCCAGGGATCTTGAATCCCAGGTTGCCACGTTGCTTCAAGCCCAATCGGAAATGACCGGGCGAATGCAGACCATGGCGGAGATTTTCGGCTCCCGGCAGGCGGAACTGAATAAATCCCTATCCGATCGGCTTGACGGTATTGGTCACAATCTCAATCAGTCCGTCGGAACTGCGACCAAGCAAACGCAGGACAATCTGAAGCAGCTCCATGAGCGGCTGGCGGTCTTGGACTCTGCCCAAAAGAATATTCAGGACCTGACAGGGCAGGTCACGACTTTATCGAATATTCTCGGCAATAAGCAGGCCAGAGGCGCCTTCGGTCAGGGCAGGATGGAGACGATTGTCGCCGACGGATTGCCTGTAGGCAGCTACGCGTTCCAGGCGACGCTGTCCAACAATGCCCGGCCGGATTGCCTGGTGAGCATGCCGAATGAAGCGCCGCCATTGGTCATCGACGCCAAGTTCCCGCTCGAAGCCTTCAACGCCCTGAAAGAGGCGGACAATCCGAACGACCGTAAGGCAGCCCTGCAACAGTTTCGTGGAGATGTCGTCACCCACATCAAGGATATCCGGGATCGCTATCTGATTGCCGGTGAAACACAGGATACGGCCTTTATGTTCGTGCCGTCCGAATCGGTGTTTGCGGAGATCAACGAACGGTTCGAAGATGTGGTCGCGCGGGCGCACAAGGCGCGGGTCGTCATCGTTTCGCCGTCGCTCCTGATGCTGTCGATCCAGGTGATCCAGGCCGTCCTTCGCGATGCGCGCCTGCGCGAACAGGCTCACGTCATTCAGGCTGAGGTCGTTAACCTGCTGGCCGATGTCGTGCGGCTTGATGAACGCGTGGAAAAGCTGAAGGCGCAGTTTTCGAGGGCACAGGCAACGATCAACGATATCACGGTTTCGTCGCAAAAGGTCTCTAACCGGGGACGACGGATTGAAGGTCTCGGCTTTGGCGAAGGCGAGGACGATGAAGCTGGCCCGAACCGCGATCAGCCTCGACTGGTTGTCTGATCGTGGAGTAAATAGAATTTTAGATAATCTATTTATCTCAAGTTAATATTTTCTATAAGTAGAGCTTTATCTCGATATAATTTGTATAAAATAATAATTATTTTGCTGATATTTAACCAAGTGAATAATAATCAATTGATGTTTTCTTCAAATTGAGGGATCGGTATAGGGATTTGGTTTATTCAATGCGCGCGCGAAAAGGAAAACAGAAATTTAAGCTTGTGCGGGTATAGTTGAATAGAATTTATACCGGTCTGATGCGGCTGGGCTTGGTGAGATACGATGGATCAGAATGTTACGGCAAACTTCAGAGCACTAGCGAAGGAATCGGCCGCCGTCGCTCTGAACCCGCTTGAGGACAAGCGCGCCAAGCAACGCGCAAAGCGGAAGGTCAATCGCGAGATCGGTAAGAAGAATACGCTGCTGCGGGCGTCCCTGCGCCTGTTCGCCCATGTCTTTGTCATCTCGACCGCACTGCTGGTTACCGACTGGGTCTTCAACAACGGACTACAAACGCAGCTGATCTATCACGGCTCCAGTTCCGGCAGCCTGGTCTCGGTGCTGAAGAACAAGGCGTATCACGTCAACGCCTATGTGAAGCGACAGACCAAGTTCTGATCCTTAATATTCCTACCTGGGCGTTTAACTGCCCGGATATCAATCGATTACGCCATAGCCTTGTAATCCCGTCACGGGGCTGGTCATCCGGCCCGTGATGGGGATAATTTCCATGGCGCATTCCAGGGCAGCGGAGACACCGGGATGGAACGGCAATCGGAGCAGACGGAAATCGGCGAACGGCGCATTCTGGTGGTTGATGTCGGCGGCAACAACGTCAAGTTCATCATAAGCGGCGACGAAGACCGGCGGAAATTCCCGTCTGGAAAGGAATTTACTCCGGCCGAGCTGGTTGAAGGGGTGTTAAGCCGCATTGGAGGCGAAGCCTATGACTGCGTCTCGATCGGTGTTCCGGGTGCCGTAGTCGATGGCCGGATCGTCGTCGCACCTGTCAATCTCGGGAAGGGGTGGCGGAAGTTCGATTTTGAATCGGCATTCGATCGGCCGGTAAAGCTGGTCAATGATGCGGAAATGCAGGCATTGGGGTCCTACAAGGGCGGTACGATGCTGTTCCTCGGGCTCGGTACGGGCCTCGGTGCCGCGCTGGTCAAGGACGGAACGATCGTGCCCCTGGAGGTCGCTCACCTGCCGTATCGGGACGGAATGACTTTCGAAGACTTTGTCGGAAGACGCGGTCTGAAAAGGCTTGGCCGGGAAGAATGGGAAGCCGCGGTCCACGATGTGGTGGAGCGCCTGAGGCAGGCGCTGGTCGCGAACTATGTCGTCATGGGCGGCGGTAATACTTCAAAGCTGAAGAACCTGCCTGAACATACGATCCAGGGCAGCAACGACAACGCCCTGATCGGCGGCTTCAGGCTATGGGATCGGGATTGACCAGGCGGACGGCCGGGCCGTCCGCTGGATAGGAAGCCAGGATTATGCGTCTGCGCAGCCAAGCGCCTGTTCCAGATCGTTGATCAGGTCGCCCGGATCCTCGATGCCGACGGACAGCCTCAGAAGATCATCGGGCACCGGCGTACCCGGTCCTTCGATACTTGCCCTGTGTTCAATGAAGCTTTCAACGCTGCCGAGAGATGTCGCCCGTTTCCATACCCTGACCGCCGCTGCAGTCGCGATTGCCGCGTCAGCGCCGCTTTTGACGCGGATTGATACCATGCCGCCGAATCCACCTTGCATCTGTCGAACTGCAACGGAATGGCCGGGATGATCCGCAAGCCCCGGATAAAGTACGGCCGCGACGGACGGATGGTTGTGAAAGTGTTCTGCGATCTGCGCTGCTGAGCGGCAGGCCCTGTCAACACGGAGGAACAATGTTCGCACGCCGCGCAGCAGCAGGGCGACCTCCTGGGGCCCGGGAATGGCGCCGCCCTGCGTCCGGATTTCTGATATCCGCTGCCACAGGCTGTCGTCTGCCGCGGTTACCAGTGCGCCGGCGACGACGTCGGAATGGCCATTCAGATACTTGGTCGCAGAATGCATGACCAGATCCGCACCGAGTTTCAACGGCTGGGTGAGGACGGGCGTTGCAACGGTTGAATCGACGGCAAGCCTGGCACCTGCGCCATGCGCGATCGATGCGGTCGCAGCTATATCGGTGACGGTCCAGAGCGGATTGGCCGGGGTCTCCGCCCAGACGAGTTTCGTTCTTCCGGGTTTGACGGCATCCGCCAGCGCGTCCAAATCAGCCATATCGATGAACTGAACGTCGAGGCCCCAATGCTGCGCCAATCCGGCCAGCCAGTTTCTGAGCGACCAGTACATGACCCAGGGTGCAACAACATGGTCCCCCGGGGAAAGGGACTGGAATACGGCTGTCGCCGCCGCCATGCCCGAAGAAAAGACCATTGCATCGCGGCCGCCTTCCAGGGAAGCCAGGACGTTTTCAGCATGCGTGAAGGTCGCATTGTCGGGCCGGCCGTAGGAAAAACCGCTTCGGTACTGGTTGTCCGCGTCGCGCTGATAGGTGGAGGCAATATGGACCGGAGGCACGATCGCCCGTGTGGCCTCGTCGATCCGGCCGAGAGCCTGCGCTGCGCGGGTCGCAGGCGCGCATTCCACCGGAAGGCTGTGCTCGTTCTTTTCGCCCATCTGCGGTCATGTTCCTTTGCTCAGGTCGTTAAAGTGTGTCGCGTCTAATCGGACCCAATTAGACGCGACACGATTTGTTCGGCGTTTTTAACGCGCAAGCGCCGAAATGCCCATCCTGTGCGCCCGCAAAACTGATCCGGTTCTGCCGGAACATCAGAATGGGGGTTGACATGAACAACGTTCAAATATAAAATGAACACTGTTCATATTGTGTCTAAAGAGATTTGTCTGATCCTGATCGGACAATGCGGTAACTAATCAAAGCTGCCCTTTATTGAAATCAGAACGCGAGGATTGACGACAGCCATGGAAGTTCCACTGATCCTGCTTGCTCTGACGATCCTGTTTGGCCCGTGGATTTTGATCATCGTTCTGTTCGTCAAGGTCGGCAATCTGCGGAAGGACGTCCAGCAGCTGCGGACCGATCCGTCCGCCGCGCGCCAGAGTGCCTGGGGGGCGATGCCGGCCGTCGCTCCGCATCCGGTCGCGCCTGCGCCCCAGGCTGCATCAAAGTCCGCAACACAATCCGCCCAGCCGCCACAACCCTCCGAGGTTGATGAAGAAAAAGAGCCTGAAAGCGATGAGGACCGGACGGTCGGCGCAGACGCGACTGCCGCCGGCGCTGAATTCGATCAGCCGGAAAGATCGGAGCCGCCTGCGGAAGAACCTAAAGGGGAACCGGAAATGGCGCGAAGCTTCGCGGTTCCGGACATGGCCACATCCTCTCCATTCGCCAGTGCCGACGCGAAACCGCCGGTTGACACGGCTGAAGCCCTGGAACGGTCGCTGGCCTCCCGTTGGCTTGTCTGGCTCGGCGCAATCGCGATCTCTCTGGCCGGAATATTCCTGACGGCATACGCAATCGAACAGGGTATTCTCGGGCCCGGCGTCCGAATTGCTCTCGGTGTCCTTCTCGGCCTTGTTTTCGGCCTTGGCGGTGAATGGCTGCGCCGCCGCCCGTTCCAGCGCGCGATTGCGAACATTCAGCCGGATTATGTCCCGCCGGCGCTCAGTGCCGCCGGAATATTCATCACATACGCCAGCCTTTATGTCGGTTATGCATTCCACGGTCTTTATCCGCCGCTGATCGCATTCGTCATGCTGGCAGCCGCCGGACTGATCGCCATCGCCCTTTCCATCCTTCAGGGCTGGTTTGTTGCCCTTCTGGGCCTCGTCGGCAGTTTTGTGACGCCGGCACTGATCCCGTCGGACGCGCCTTCGGCCATTGTCCTGTTTGTTTACCTGTTCGCCATTTCAGCGGCGTCGTGCGCGGTCGTACGGTATCGAAGCTGGTGGCCGCTCGGCTATGTCATCTTGGGGCTGTCGTCGCTGTGGTGCGCGTTCTGGATGCTGACGGCCTATTCGGACGGCGAAGCTGCCATCGTCGGCATCTATATTCTTGCCATTGCGGGCCTCTTTCAACTGATCCGGCAAGGTCTGCCGTTGACCACGCAGCCGGTCACCTTTTCAACAAGCTGGATTTCCAACTCGGCGATGACACACGCGGAGCGACTTGGATGGTCTGCCCTCTTTGCCGCAGCCTTCCTCCTGTTCGCCATGGTTCGCGTTGATGGTTATACCGCAGCTGCCCTCATCATGGTCGGCGTTTTCGCTGCTGCCTGCTTCTGGCAGGCGCGCCGTGAACCACTTTTTGATGCAGGCGTCATCGTTGCGGCAACCCTCGTCTGCGTGCTGTTTGCGGTCTGGCATCTGCCCCATGTTGCTGACCCGGAGGGGCTCGCCCAGATCGCGCATCCGGGGATCAAGGCGATCGAGCCGGTTCCTGATCCGGCGCCCGCGATCTTTATTCGCGCGATCGCCCTGTTCGGCGGTCTGTTCGCCGCCGGCGGTTTTCTGTCGCTGTTTGGTGGCAGGCGCGTATCCGTGTTCGCCGG
>CAJHYR010000507.1_pt1 | contig 11028 bp, 11 predicted proteins | sample 9198791 | NCBI WGS metagenome assembly CAJHYR01 (sample SAMEA7708372, study PRJEB35096) | sediment metagenome | biome: marine neritic benthic zone biome [ENVO:01000025]; feature: sediment [ENVO:00002007]; material: shallow marine sediment [ENVO:03000034] sea grass bed [ENVO_01000059] ... | reverse complement strand
GCACCGCAATTCTTCGACCTGCCGCGAGAACCGGAGCTTTCCGTCCTCTGCGCCCGTGATGAAGAGCGGGCAAAAGCCTTCGCCGAACAATGGGGATACGCAGATGTGGAAACCGACTGGCGCAAACTGATCGAGCGCGACGATGTCGACCTCATCGACATCGCCAGCCCTAACGATACCCACAAGGACATCGCCATCGCCGCGGCCGAAGCCGGCAAGATGGTGATGTGCGAAAAGCCGCTGGGCCGGACGGCCACGGAAAGCGCCGACATGGTCGCGGCGGTCGAGAAAGCCGGCGTGCCGAACATGGTCTGGTACAACTACCGCCGCATCCCGGCGGTGTCGCTGGCCAAGCAGCTGGTCGACGAGGGCCGACTCGGAAAGATCTTCCATTATCGCGCCAAGTTCCTTCAGGACTGGACGATATCCGCCGATCTCCCGCAGGGCGGCGAAGGCCTCTGGCGGCTGGACAAGGCCGTGGCCGGCAGCGGCGTTACCGGCGACCTGCTGGCGCATTGCATCGACACGGCCATGTGGCTCAATGGCGGTATCGACAGCGTCTCCGGCATGACGGAAACGTTCGTCAAGGAACGCCAGCATAATCTGACAGGCCAGGTGGAAAAGGTCGGTATCGACGATGCCTGCGCGTTCCTGGCTCGGTTCTCAAACGGATCGCTGGCTACGTTCGAGGCGACCCGCTATGCCCGCGGACACAAGGCGCTCTACACCCTTGAGATCAACGGTGAACATGCGTCGATCTTCTGGGATCTGCACGACCTGCATCGGCTGGAATATTTCGACCATTCCGACGAGGGCCGCGTGCGCGGCTGGCGTTCGATCCATATTACCGATGGCGACCATCCCTACATGGACAAATGGTGGGTACCAGGCCTGCAGATCGGCTACGAGCATACCTTCATTCACCAGGCGGCAGATTTCATCAACGGCCTGGACAGTGAAGCCGCCGCACCGACATTCCGCGATGCACTGGCGACCGACATGGTGACAGATGCCGTGCTGAAATCGGCAGAAACCGGGCAGTGGGAATCGGCGACCTGAATCCGCCGGATAGCCTGCTCCAAACAACGGGGAGTTCGGCGACGGGCTCCCCGAACTGATTGGAGCGCCTGAAGCCGTCAGCCGCGAGGCGCTTTACCTCAGGCTGTTCCAGGGCGCCTCATCGGCAACATCAACCAGTTCATAGCCGCCCTCGCCAACGCACGGGCCAAGGATCGCCAGGAGCTTTGCTTCGCTGTCGCCGACATTGAATGAGGCGTGGACCACGTCCGCATCTATGAATACGGAATCGCCCGGACCGAGAACACGCTTTTGCTGGTCGAGCCATTGTTCGACCGAACCGTCGATCACGTATATGACCTCTTCCTGGTCGGGATGCTTGTGAAAATTGTGTCCTTTGCCGGGCGACAGCGTTACCTCGATGACGGTAAGTTGCTTCGCCTTCGTTGATGGCGGATGGCTCATCCAGCGCAGGCTGCCCCAATCCAGGACCTCCGGCGGTGTTTCCGCCGACAACATGAATCGACCTGTCATTTGCTTTCCTCCGGATTTCGTTGTGCGTGGGTCAGTGCCCTCAGCAGATCTCGTTGAATGCTTCCAGAACGGCGTCGGCAAACGCATCATCGTTGATTGCGTGACGTACCCTGACAAGCCGCCGCTCATCGGTTTGTTCCACCTCCTTTTGAAGTGTGTCGAACAAAGCCGCGTCAGCTTCCGGGTCATGAAACGGGCCACCGGGAACGTCAATCGCCGAAACACCACCTTCCGGGATAAAAAACCGGACTGGGCCGTTCATTTGGTTCAGCCGACCGGCAATCCAGGCGCCGAAGTGGCGGTTTTCATCTGAACTGGTGCGCATCAGCGTGACCTGCGGGTTATGGACGTGCAGGAGCCGATTCCGGAACTGTTCCGGCACGGTTTCCATTGCGCCGAAATTGACCATGTCGAGCGCGCCGCAGGAGCCGATATAGGGCACGCCGGTGCGGATCACAGCGCCCATGCGATCATCCGTTGCCGGAAAGACACCACCGACCAGCATATCGGCGATTTCCGTCGTCGTAATATCGATGACGGCACTGACCAATCCGCTGTCGACGAGCTTTTCCATCGACCGGCCGCCGACACCCGTGGCATGGAAAACAAGCGGAGAATAGGTCGCTTCAAGTGCAGCAGCCATTGTCCGGACATAGGGCGTCGTGACGCCTAACATGGTCAGGCCAACTGCCGGGCGGTCCACGCCCTCTTCGATCTCGTCAGCCCGCATCATCATGCCTGCGAGGGCATGGGCAGCATTCCCGAGCACGCGGCGGGAAATCCGGTTCATGCCCTGCACATCGGTGACCGAATAGACCATGTTGATGTCGGACGCGCCCATATAGGGGCCGACATTGCCGGAGGCGACGGTCGATACCATCACCTTCGGTATGCCAACCGGGAGCGCCTGCATGGCCGGCGTAACAAGGGCCGTCGCACCGGACCCCCCGGCTCCGATTATACCGCCGACACTCCGATCCGCTCCGATATAAGCTGAGAACGCTTCCGCCATTGCCGAAACAGCCGCACCGCGATCATCAAGCGCGAGGATATCGACACCATTCGGATGGCATGCAGCGACATCGGCCGGCGGAACATCTGCCGGTGAAGCGTCCTTATCCGGCCGGGTGCTCAGGTCGACGGTGCGAGCCGGCAAGCCTGCCTTGCGAAGAAGGCCGGCAATATAGTCCAGTTCCTCGCCTTTGGTATTGAATGTTCCTGCGACGATCGCGTCAGTCATTGCGGTTCGCGCCGGTGCGGCTCACCGAGTACTCTCCAGATACTCAACATAGAGCAATGAGGTGCCGACGCCGAGGAGCATGGCAACGACCAGTATGACAAGAACGATGACTGAGACGCGGACCAGCGATTTGGCGGGCACGCCCTCCCGACAGAAGGGAATGAGATTGAATGCGAGCCCGCTGATGACCACGGTGACACAACCGATGGAAAACAAAGTCATGGAGAACGGCTGGAATATCGCCAGGATGGACAACAAGCAAAGGCCGATGATCGACCGTTCAACCATTTTTGCCTGATATGCGGTCATGACGTCCTCACTGCCTGCTCATCGGCTCCGAATACATGCGTAGCACCCGGCTGAAAGCGGGCATGCACCGTATCCCCTTCGGCGAGCGGCGTCTTCCAGTCCGCCACAAGGCGCAATTCCAGATCGCCGGTCTTGAGATGAGCCAGCGTTTCCGCACCCATCGGCTCGACAATGTCGATCACGGACGAAAGTCCGTCCTCTGTCGGCTCTTTGGTCAGGGAGATGTTACGGGGCCGGATGCCGAGCGTAACGCTATCGCCGGCAGCAAGGGTCGACACCTTCGGATCAACTTTGACGTTGAGCTGCTGTCCACTGTCCAGTTTGAACTCTGCCGCGGTTTCAGTCTTCATTCCGCCATATGTTGCCGGAAGAAGGTTCATCTGAGGCGTGCCGATGAAGCCAGCGACGAAGATATTCGACGGCTTCTGGAAGACATTGTGGGGCGTATCCACCTGCTCGATCTTGCCAAGGCGCATGACGGCGATGCGGTCCGCCATGGTGAGCGCCTCCAGCTGGTCGTGAGTGACGATCACGGTCGGGCGCGACAGATCCTGCAGCACTTCCTTGATTTCGCCGCGCATCTCCTCGCGCAGCTGGACATCGAGCCGCGACAGGGGTTCGTCGAATAGAAAACAGGTCGGGTCGCGGATGATCGACCGGCCCACGGCGACGCGCTGCTTCTCACCCTCGGCAAGCTGGCCGGGCGTGCGGTCCAGAATGGCATCGAGCCGCAACGTTTCGGCGATCCTTTTGACCTTTGCGTCAATTTCGGATTTTGGCAATTTGTCCGCATAAAGCGGGAAGGCAAGGTTCTCCGAAACCGACAGGCTCGGATAAAGCGCATAGAACTGAAAGCTCATCGCCACATTGCGGTCGCGGGGAGCGAGATCGTTGACGCGCTTGCCGCCGACATGGATGTCACCCTCGGTCGCCGCCTCCAATCCGGCAACCATACGCAGTGTCGTCGTCTTGCCGCAGCCGGAGGGCCCGAGCAGGCACAGCACTTCTCCCTCACTAACGTCGAGATCGATCGTATCAACGGCAGTGAGGTTGCCGAAGCGTTTGGTCAGGGATCGGAGTTCGATGCTCATTTCTTCACCGTGCCGAACGTGACCCCGCGCAGGAGCTGGTTTTGCAGAAGGAACGTGACAAAGAAGATCGGGATCAGGAACAAGGTCACGATCGCGGCAAGCAATCCATAGTCCACGCCGACCTCACCACCGAGCGTCCGCGCCATGGCCACCGGAACCGTCCTGGTGTCGACACCGGTGAGCAACAGAGCAAAGAGAAATTCGTTCCAGGTCAGAATCAGGCCGAAGACAAAAGTCGCCGCAAGTCCCGCGTAAATCTGCGGAATACACATTCGGAAGAATACCCGCCGTTCGGTGGACCCATCCATTCGGGCGGCGTCCTCGATTTCCGGATTGAGTTCGTCGAAGAAGCTTTTTACCAGCCAGACGGAGAAGGGTATGTTAAACGCCGTGTAGAGCAGGATGATCCCCCAGTAGGAGCCCGCCAGCCCTGTCAATCTGAACATCAGGAAAATCGGGATGATGACGACAATCGGCGGCATCATGCGGGTGGTCAGGATAATGAAGAGATAGGTGTCGTTGCCCCTTAATGGATACCGCGAGAAGGCATAAGCGGCGAGCGTGCCGACAATCAGCGCCAGGATCACTGCCGTTCCGGCAATGAAAATGGAGTTGAAAAAGTAAAGCCCCATATTGGTGGCCTGGTCGGAGCCGGTGGTGATGCTCGCGCGATAAAAGACGCTGACGAAATTATCGAACGTCGGCGTGAAGATTAACTTTGGCGGCACGGCCAGCGCATCGGTACGGTTCTTGAACGCTGTCAGAATGATCCAGAGCACCGGGAAGAAATAGATGAGGCCGACCACACCTGTGATCGCGGTGTAACCCCATCCGGCCTTGCCGATTTCACGGTTCTTGCGGGCCATCAGTCTACCTCGCTAGCGCGCCGGTTTACGGCGTAGAGATATAGATTGGTCAGGACGATCACGACGAACAGGACGATGTAGGCGAGCGCCGAGGATTGGCTCGTCCGGAAGAACTGGAAGGCCGTCCGGTAGAGGTAGACCGCGATCGTCTCAGTCGACGACCCGGGGCCGCCCTCGGTGATGATGTAGACGATATCAAAGAGCTTGAAGGTCTCGATTGTTCTGAACAGGATTGCCAGCAGCAGCAGGCTCTTGATGTAGGGAAAGGTGATCGTCCAGAACCGCCGCCACGGTGACGCCCGGTCGATCTCGGCGGCCTCGTAGAGATATTTCGGAACGGAAACGAGCCCGGCCAGGACCAGAAGCATGACAAAGGGCGACCACATCCAGGCATCGGCAATGACGATCCCGGCAATCGCCCCGGATGGCGTCGACAGCATGACGAAGGGTTCGCTCGTGAAGGCGTTCAGAACGTAACTGACAAGCCCGAATGTCGGTTCATAGAAGAGCTTGAAAAACACACCGACTGAAACGAACGACAGCATCATCGGCGTCAGGACGAGCATAAGAACGATGCGACGCATCGGAAATGCCTTGGCGAACATCAGCGCCAGAAGAAAACCGACGATCAGCTGCAATAAGACGGACGATCCGACGATGATTGCTGTTGTCTGGAAGCGCTCCCAGACCTTTTCGTCGGTCAGGACCTTCTCGTAATTGTCGAAGCCCTTGAATGTCGGAATCCTCAATCGGTTGGCGCGATAATTGAAGAAACTCAGCCCGAACGACCACAGAAGCGGGAAAATGTTCATGACGAACAGGATGGTGATCGCCGGAGCGACCAGGAGCGGACCGCGCCGCTTGGGCGACATCAGCCAGCCCCAGAAGCCGGATTGTTCGGTCACTGCATTCGACATGAATTCCTGCGCTCCCAGCCGGTCTTTCACGGATTGTTCTTGTTGGATGGAGGGGCCCGGCCATGTTCATGTTGGCCGGGGCCCGGTGGTATTTACTCGATGTGACCGGCGTCCTCGAGGAGCTCCTGCTGGAACTCTGCAACGCTGTCGAGGGCTTCCTTGGCGGAAATCTGACCGGTGATAGCCTTGTCGAATTCTTCCTGCTGCTGTGTCAGCACTTCAAAGAATTCCGGGATATGCCAGACATCTTTCTGCCAATCGATCATCTCGACATGGGCGCGGTTCCACGGCCGAAGATCGTTGTAGGTCGGGTCCTTCATGACGCTCACCAGACCGGATTGACCGCCATTCTTTACCGCCTCGAGTTGCGTATCGGGGCTCAACCACCATTTCACGATGTTGAGCGATTCGTCGACCACTGCATCACTGTTCCAGGTCGTCAGAACAAATGGCTGCCCACCGATATTGCCGGTACGGTCGATCGAGCCGTCGGACCTGCGCAGGCCAGGCGCCGGACCGAATGCCGACTTGTCATGAACCTTTGAGGCCTTCGGATCGAGGACCGGCTCGCCAAGGCCGACCCAGTCGATGATCGCGGCAACCTTGCCCTGCATGTAAAGGTCCTGGATGACGAAGATGTCCATCTGGCCGGTCTTGGCGACAGGCGGCATGTATTGCAGCATCGACAGGTAATGGTCGAATGCCTTGACAGCGATGTCGGAATTCACGACGCCCTGGGCCTGTGCCTTCGGAGCCATCGTTTCGTCCCAGATGTTTCCGCCGTGCTGCCAGATGAAGGCGTTGACGGCCATCGTGGAGAAGTCATAGCCCTTACCGGCCTGGTAGGCGATGCCATAGAAGTCATCGTCGAGGGTCGAGTCACCGAGCTTCTCGCCCTTGCTCCGCTGGAAGAACTCGCCGATCTGGGCAAACTTGTCCCAGTCAACGTCCTGCCAGTCCTCATAGGTGCATGGCAGTTTCGAGCCATACTTTTCCTGGAAAGCAGCTGCTTCACCTTCGTGGCAGAATGCGTCTTGACGGTAGAACGTCACGTATGTGTCCGGGAACTGCGGGAACCCATAATAGTTGGTATTCGGAGCCGGGAACCCGCCCGCTTCTTCGAGCTGTGCACGGGTCTTGTGCGGATAGGTCGAGTATGCGGAAACCAGTGCCGGATGCAGATCCTTCATGATCGCCGTCAGTTCCGGGTCAGCCTTCATCTTCTCCGTGAGGTCCATGTAGTAACCGCCTTCGACAAAGGCGCCGAGCCACTGGCTGTCGGTGACGATCATCTGATATTTCTGCTCGCCCGATGTCAGTGACGCCGCAACACGCTCGTAGAAGCTCGGCCAGGGAATGAAATCCATGTCGAGCGTCGTGTTGTGCCCGTCCGGCGATTTGTATGTCTTGTCGAAATGCTCTTTCATGAACCGCGTTGGCGGCCAATCCGGCACTGCCATGGTGATGGTAATGTCATCGGAAAGAGCGGGGGCCGTTCCGAGACCGGCAGCAAGGACGCACGCGCCCAGCGTACCGCCGAGTAATTTTCGTAGTGTCATATTCTTCATCCTCCACAAGTTGATGATAACTAAAGGTTTTTGTTCTTCTTGTTCCTGCTCTTGACGTCAGTTACTTCGCGCGCCGGTCTCGGCACTGAAGAGGTGGGTGTCGGCGGGATCGAATCCGATTTCGATCTCCTCGCCAACAGAATAGTTAGCCGCAATTTCCTCAGGCAATACAAGCTTCATGATTTCATCGCTTACCGCAACATCGATGATCGTCACATCGCCGAGGGGCTCGGTCAGATGAATGCGGGCCGGAAAGCGAACGGCGTCCGGACCAGCATCGGCACTGAGGTGAATATCGTGCGGGCGAACGCCGAAGGTGACGGCGTCACCGTGTGAAAAGCCACTTGCTTTCAGGCTGCCGTTGCCGAATGGAAGACTGAGCGCGCCGTCATCACCGACAGCCGTCTGGATGAAATTGATCGGCGGAGAGCCCACCATGCGCGCGACATAGGTATCCTGCGGCTTCAGGTAGAGTTCACGGGGTCCACCGGTCGCCACCACCTTGCCATCGCGAATGACGCCGATCCGGTCGGCCATGGTCAGGGCTTCGAGCTGATCCGGCGTGGCATAGACCATGGTCATGCCGAGTTCCCGATGAAGGCGCTTGAACTCCGCTCGCATGTCATGGCGCAGCTTGGCATCAAGATTGGTCAGCGGTTCGTCGAGCAGCAGCAGCTTCGGACGCCGTACAATGGCACGCCCGATGGCGACACGTTGTTGCTCGCCGCCGGATAATGTCGACGGTTTACGGTCCAGCGTGTGCGTTACGCGCAACAATTCGGCAATTTCGCCAACGCGGCGGCGCAATTCCGACGTCGACACGCCTTCGCGCAGAAGCGGATAACCCAGATTTGTCGCGACATCGAGATGCGGATAGAGCGCGAAGGTCTGGAAGATCATCGCCATGCCGCGGCCCTGGACCGGCGCATCGGTCACGTCCTGGCCGTCAAACACGACCTGGCCGGCCTGGAGTTCCTCAAGCCCGGCAATTGACCGGAGTGTTGTTGTCTTTCCCGAGGCGGATGGGCCGAGCAGGCAGAAGAACTCACCGTCGGCAACATCGAACCCGATGCCGTCGAGTGCCGTCACCGCACCAAAAGTGCGGTGCAATCCGCGAACGTTCAGTTCAGCCATCGGTCCTCACGCCCCGCTCAGACATTGACCCACACGCCCCCCCGCTTTGATGAGGCCACGCAGGCTGCAACGAAGGCGACACCGTCCAGGCCGTCATAAACGCTCGGGTAGACAATGTCAGCCGGCGTATTGCTACCGGCACGCCGCGCCTTTATCGCCATTGCTGCCTCCGAATAGATCGTCGCAAACCCTTCCAGGTAGCCCTCCGGATGGCCCGGCGGGACCCGGGTGACGCGTCCGGCTGCCTCGCCGCTGCCGGCTCCGGCCCGCGTCAACAGACGCTTTGGCTCACCGAGCGGCGTGTACCAGAGATAGTTCGGATCCTCCTGGCGCCACTCCAGGCCGCCTTTCGAACCGTATACGCGAAGGGCCAGCGCGTTCTCGTTGCCCGGCGCCACCTGGCTGCACCACAGCATGCCTTTGGCACCACCTTCAAAGCGCAGGAGCACATTGCCATTGTCGTCGACCCGCCGGCCTTCCACGAAGGAATCCAGATCCGCGCATAACGACGCAAGTTTCAGCCCGGTCACGAAGCAGGCGAGATTGTAGGCGTGTGTGCCGATGTCACCTGTGCTTCCGCCAGCGCCGGTCCGCTCAGGGTCCGTGCGCCAGTCGGCCTGCTTCATTCCGGTATCTTCCAGTTTTTCCGAAAGCCAGTCCTGAGGGTATTCCGCCTGGACCAAGCGCACATCTCCGATCTTGCCGGCAGCGATCATTTCGCGGGCATGCCGGATCATCGGGTAACCGGTGTAATTGTGCGTCAGGATGAACAGGGCGCCCGAGCTTTCGGCGGCTTTGACAAGCTTCTTCGCGTCCGCGAGCGTCGAGGTCAGAGGCTTATCGCAGATGACATGTATGCCTCGTTTCAGAAACTCACGGGCTGCCGGATAATGGACATGGTTCGGCGTCACGATGGCAACGGCTTCAATGCCGTTCTTCAGGCGCGCCTCGCGGATTGCCATTGCCTTGTAATCGCCGTAGGCGCGATCCTCGGCGATGCCGATATCGAGCGCGGAGGCTATCGATTTTTCCGGCGTCGAAGAAAGTGCCCCCGCAACCAGTTCATAATGGTCGTCAATCCGGGCCGCAATTCGGTGGACGGCGCCGATGAAAGCGTCACGTCCGCCGCCGACCATGCCAAGACGAATGCGTGGTTCACTCATCAGATTGCCCCTCAGATTCCCAGAATTCTCTTGTTCGCCGCCTCGTCTGTACCACCGCCCGCGAAATCGTCGAAGGCCGTTTCGGTGACCCGGATAATGTGATCGGCAACAAACTGGGCACCTTCGCGCGCGCCGTCTTCGGGGTGTTTCAGGCAGCATTCCCATTCAACGACAGCCCAGCCATCGAAATCGATTGCCGCCATTTTCGCAAACACCGCACCGAAATCGATCTGGCCGTCACCAAGACTGCGGAAGCGGCCGGCACGGTCCACCCAGCTTTGGTAACCGGAATAGACGCCCTGCCTGCCAGTCGGATTGAACTCCGCATCCTTGACGTGGAACATGCGGATCCGATCCTTGTAGATATCGATATTGTCCAGGTAGTCGAGGCACTGGAGGATATAATGGGACGGGTCGTAAAGCATGTTCGCCCGGGCATGGCCACCGACACGCTCCAGGAACATTTCATAGGTGATCCCGTCGTGGAGGTCCTCACCCGGATGGATCTCATAACAGACGTCGACACCGCACTCCTCAGCGTGGTCGAGTATCGGTTTCCAGCGCTTCGCCAATTCGTCGAACGCCGTCTCAACCAGCCCCGCGGGGCGTTGTGGCCAGGGGTAGACATAGGGCCAGGCCAGCGCACCGGAAAACGTTGCATGCGCATCAACGTCCATATTGCGCGATGCGGAAAGCGCTTTCTTGACCTGATCGACCGCCCATTCCTGACGCGCTGCGGGATTGCCGCGCACTTCCGGCGCGGCAAAACCATCGAACATTTCGTCATAGGCCGGATTGACCGCCACGAGCTGACCCTGCAGGTGGGTTGAGAGTTCGGTTACCTCAACGCCGTTTTCGCGCGCCTTGCCTTTGAACTCATCGCAATAATCCCGCGATGCCGCTGCCTGATCGAGATCGAAAAGCCGGCCGTCCCAACTCGGAACCTGGACACCCACCTAGCCGCAGTCTGCCGCCCATTTGGTAATCGCGTCCCACGAGTTGAACGGCGCCTCATCACCGGCAAACTGAGCCAGGAACAGGGCTGGCCCCTTGATCGTCTTCATTCATTCCTCCCGCTATTTTTTCTTTCCACCATACTCAATCAGTTCTGATTGTCATGGCGGTTTGTTGTGCAGTTCATCATGGCAAATTGTCCCGCACGAATATCTCGATGCGGATGCGCTCCTGG
>CAJHYR010000259.1_pt1 | contig 11088 bp, 13 predicted proteins | sample 9198791 | NCBI WGS metagenome assembly CAJHYR01 (sample SAMEA7708372, study PRJEB35096) | sediment metagenome | biome: marine neritic benthic zone biome [ENVO:01000025]; feature: sediment [ENVO:00002007]; material: shallow marine sediment [ENVO:03000034] sea grass bed [ENVO_01000059] ... | reverse complement strand
CAAGCCGTTAGCCCAGACGCAATTGTTCCAGAAGAAGCTCGCCGACATGCAGACCGAGATCGCCATCGGGCTTCAGGCCAGCCTGCGCGTCGGACGGCTGTTCGACGAGGGCCGCATGGCGCCGGAGATGATATCCATCGTCAAGCGCAACAATTGCGGCAAGGCGCTGGATATCGCCCGCATGGCCAGGGACATGCATGGCGGTAACGGCATCTCCGAGGAATTCCAGGTGATGCGCCATATGGTCAACCTGGAGACCGTCAACACCTATGAAGGAACGCATGACGTGCACGCACTGATCCTCGGGCGGGCGCAGACCGGCCTGCAGGCCTTCTTCTGAACAATCGGTTCCAACCGGATTTGCTGGACAAAGAGCAAAATTGCTATGAAGCGCGTTAAACAGACGGGCGAACCGTTCGACCAGGGAGACTGTCAATGCGCCGATATCTGTTCACTTTGATCGCGTCCTGGGGAATTGCGGCCGGACCGGCCATTGCTGATGGTCCGGTCGGTATTGCCTTCGTGCAGGCGCCGGAACAGTCTTCTGCTACGTGCTTTTCCGACAATCTCAGCAAGGCGTTCAACTGCGCGAAGAAAAAATGCGCCAAGCGCGATGGTGTGTCGCCGCGCGAATGTTTACGCCAGGCCTGGTGCTATCCGTCCAACTGGAGTGCCGATCTTTTCCTGCAACACCGTGAAGGCCCGCACTGGCATGAAGTGCTTTGCGGGTGGAGCAGCCGGGAAGATCTTCTGGCCGCGGCAAAGCTGCGCTGCGAGGGCAGCGCCCGGGCCTATCTGGCTGAGTGCACGATTGTTGAATCCTGGGAGAATGGCAAGAAGCGCGACGTCACCTATGCGCTGAAGCCGCAATAGACAGGGCTGGATTGACGCGGTCCATCCTGGCGGTCGCGCGTCTCACCTGGATGAAAATGTTCGAAGAGCTTGATTATTGCCCGACGCCGATGGGTGCACTTTCGCTGCGCCGGCGACGTCTTCCGGGTGTTGAGAAGGATATTTACGAAATCAAGATCGGCGACGATTTTTTGATGTCGAGCCGGTTCACAGCCTCTGAATCGGCGCTGGCGGAAATCGGCCTAGATATGACTGAAGCTCCGGCTCCGGACATCGTCGTTGGCGGTCTCGGTCTCGGTTATACGGCCCGCCGTGTTCTTGAAAGCAAACGTATAGCCTCGCTGGTCGTCGTGGAAGTGTTCGGGGCGGTTATCGACTGGCATCGGCGTGGTCTGGTGCCGATCGGGCCTGTTCTGACATCAGACCCCCGTTGCAGTCTGGTTGAAGGCGACTTCTTTCGCATGGCTGTCGATAACGGCCAAGGGTTTGATCCGAACCGGCCTGGAAGGCGATTTGATGCGGTGCTCGTCGATATCGACCATTCGCCGGGTGACCTGCTGAGCAAGACCCATGAGGACTTTTATACCCCAGAGGGTCTGCTCAAGCTGGCCGAGAAACTAAAGCAACGGGGCGTTTTTGCTCTTTGGTCAAACGATCCGCCGGATCACGAGTTCGTGGCGAAAATGAAGGACGTCTTTGTCGATGTCGACGCGCGGATCATCGAATTCGACAATCCACTGCAGGGCCGCACTGCGCACGCCACGATCTACGCAGCGCGGCGTGGTGACGATTAACGGCAGATATCAAGAACTGATCCTGTCTGGAAATTGCGGTGCCAGGACCGCGCGATCCGATCTTCCTTTCCGCCTGCGATCTTCCGGGAGCACTGGCGAACGCCGCCCGGCTGGTCATGCAACAGGTCTGACAGGGCCGGCGAGGTTGCGGCGATCTGAAAGCCGGTGACGAGATAAAAGACAAAGAGAGCGAAGAAGCGTCGTGTGCGCTGTCCGTAACCGGAGCGCCTTCCCCTGATCTGATTTTTCCGGGACCGGTATGCCATTGGTCCGTCCTCGACCCATTGCGTCTGATTGGCCCGGACCATACCGGCCGGCCTTTGAACGGAGGCTGAGCATCCCGTTTATCCTGGGTTCAGGTTCGATACCTTCGGTGCGGCAATCCGGTGACCTGTAAATTTGTGCAAAATGCCGCTACACTCGCCGCTTGGTTCAAGCATCGGGAGCAGTTCATGAGCACTAAGAACGGTCTTGACTCCGGCTCAGCTGATACGATGACCGGAAATTCTTCGGCGCCTCCCAAAACGGGCAAGCCATCGAAGAAGATTAAAACGGCATTCTATGAGGCGGAACTTGCAAAACTGCAGGTCGAGTTGGTCAAGCTCCAGGAATGGATCCGAACAAAGGGGCTCAAAGTCGCCGTTATCTTCGAAGGGCGCGACGCGGCCGGCAAAGGCGGAGTGATCAAACGGATTACGCAAAGCCTCAATCCCCGTGTTTGCCGGGTTGTCGCCCTTGCCACGCCGACGGAACGGGAGAAGACGCAATGGTATTTTCAGCGCTATGTCGCCCACCTGCCAGCTGCCGGTGAAATGGTGCTGTTCGACCGGTCGTGGTACAACAGGGCCGGCGTTGAACGGGTCATGGGGTTCTGCACCGACGATGAACATCAGGAGTTCATGCGATCCTGTCCGGAATTTGAGCGGATGCTGGTCCGGTCCGGTATCCTTCTGATCAAGTACTGGTTTTCCGTCAGCGATGAAGAACAGGAGCGCCGGTTCCAGTCACGCATCACGGATCCGACCAAGCGATGGAAGCTGTCGCCGATGGATCTGGAATCGCGGCGGCGCTGGGTTGCCTATTCAAAGGCCAAGGACGAAATGTTCGCCCATACCGATATCAAGCAGGCACCTTGGTTCGTGGTAAATGCGGATGTGAAGAAGAAAGCGCGGCTCAATTGCATAGGCCACCTTCTCTCGCTGATTCCCTACAAGGACCTCACACCTGAGCCGGTGGCTCTGCCGCCGCGCACGGCATCCGACGCTTACGTCCGTCCGCCGATTACCGACCAGACCTTTGTGCCGGAGAATTACTGAGCGCGGCGCAAGCGCTGTTACTTGATGAATGTTCCGTTCCGGAGCTCCGCGACCGCCTGTTGGAGTTCGGTCTGGGTGTTCATGACGATCGGCCCGTACCAGGCCACCGGTTCTTTGATCGGTTTGCCCGAAACAAGAAGGAAGCGGATCCCCTCCTCGCCGGCCTGGACCGTGATTTCGTCGCCGCGGTCAAAGAGGATCAGCGACCGGTTGCCGGTTTGCTCGCGGATCAGCACGTCCTCGCTGTCGATCTCCTTCTCCGTTAGTACGCCGAAAGGCTCCGACGCATCCCGGAATGTGCCTGAACCGGCAAAAACATAAGCGAAGGCATGGCGTTCCGTTTCCACCGTCAATGTCTTGCGTTTCAGGGGCGGTACGGAAATGTCGAGATAGATCGGATCGGCCGCGATACCGTCTACCGGGCCGCGCCTGTCGCGGAATTCTCCGCAGATGATACGGACAACCGTTCCGTCATCATCGAACATCTCCGGTATCTCATTTGAGGTAATGTCCTGATATCGCGGCGCTGTCATCTTCAGTGAAGAGGGAAGATTCGCCCAGAGCTGGAAACCGTGCATGCGGCCGAGTTCGTCGCCCTCCGGCATTTCCTGATGCATGATACCGCTGCCGGCCGTCATCCATTGGACATCACCGGCACCGAGGCGGCCGACATTGCCAAGGCTGTCACCATGATCGACCGCGCCGGCAAGGACATAGGTGATCGTTTCGATGCCGCGATGGGGATGCCAGGGAAAACCCGCCCGGTAATCCGCCGGCTTGTCATTGCGGAAATCATCGAGAAGCAGGAACGGATCGAACTCGGTCGTCTTGCCGAACCCGAAGGCCCGATGCAGATGGACGCCGGCGCCCTCCGTGGTCGGCTGTGCCTCAAGGATCTGCTTGACAGGGCGGATGGACATGATCGGTAACCCTTTGATGAGAAACGAGTTTTTCTTTTTTACATCTGGACAGTGGCCAAAAGCACAACCGTTAACTAGATCAAATCGGTCCGATTACAATGCCGCGGCGTTCTACCGCTATCGCAGCGGAACGCGTCGATTGCCGTGCAACTTAAGGAAAAATCAAGCAAGATTGGTCAGAAAAGGTGGGGTTTGCCAACGAACATATGGTGCGTGGAACTCAGCTGCTCGGGACATGGGACAATTGGATCTTTCAAGCGGGCAATGGGACGGCCAACCGGCCGTTTTTCTCGATCTTGGCACGAGCCAGACTTTGCAGTCGGCGCCGGATCTGCACGCCGCGCTCGCTGACGCGACTGACCGGGGCCTGCCCCTGGTTGTCGACGCTTCGGCAATCGAGTACCTGACGACGCCTGCAGTTCAGCTGTTGATTGTTGCGGGGCGCCAACTGGCGGCGAGCGAGATGGCCATGGCGATCCGGACACCCACCAGCGAATTTCTCAACGCGCTGCATGACCTTGGAATCGATCCGGTCGAACAGGGTTGGGACCTGGAGGGCGACAGCGATGGTTGAAATGGACCAGTTCCGCCAGACCTTCTTTGACGAGTGCTACGACTGTCTCGCCGCACTGGAAGTCCAGCTTGTGGAATTCCAGGTTGGACGGGCTGCCGATGAGGGCATTGAAGAAGCGTTCCGCGCCATTCATTCCATCAAGGGCGGTGCCGGCGCATTCGGATTTTCCCGGATCATCGCATTCAGCCACGAGTTCGAGACCGTTCTTGACCGAGTCCGGAACCATGAAATCGATCTGACCCCCGCGCTCAACGCGACGCTGCTCCGGGCATTCGACGTCTTGACCGACCTGATCGTTGATGAACGGTCGGGCCTGGAAAGCGCGATGGAGCAGGAAACCGCAATCCTTGAAGAGCTTGCGCATCTTGCCGGTGACGACCAAACGGATACTGCGGGTTCAACGCCTGAAACAGGGACCCCACCTGAGTCCGGTGCCGCGGGCGGCATTCCTGAAACGACTGATTCCCGTTGTTACAGGATTGAGTTCAGACCGAACCCGACCATGCTGGAACGCGGAAACGAACCGTTGCTCCTGTTCCGCGAACTGAAGACCTTGGGAAAGCTTCGCATTGAGGCAGACATTTCCGGCATTCCGCCTCTCCACGACATCCATCCGATGGCGAGCTATCTCGGATGGACGCTCTACCTGGAAACAGTCAGCGATCGCGAAGACGTTGATGAAATCTTCGAATTCGTCGAGGGCGATTGCGTCCTTGAAATTCGTGAAGTTGAGCCGGCAGGCGGTGGATCCGGACGGGGGCAGACCGATATGCAGAATCCGAAAGCCACTATCGAAGACCCTGCGGCAGATTTGAAAAATACCGGCGTGAGAAATTCTCTTGCGTGCGTTTCCTCAGTGCGCGTCGATCTGGAGCGTATCGACCGAATGGTCAACATGGTTGGCGAAATCGTCATTGCCCAGGCGGCGATATTGCAGCAGGTCGATGAATCGCTGAACGAGACCCATCCCCAGTTGGCGGAAAGCCTGCAACAGTTCATGCGACACACGCAGAACTTGCAGGACAGTGTCATGGCGATCCGGGCGCAGCCGGTCAAATCGATATTCGACAGGATGCCACGTCTGGTGCGCGAGCTGTCGCGACAGACCGGAAAGGTGATTCACTTGGAAGTCGACGGCGAGGAGACCGAGATCGACAAGATGGTCATCGAAAAACTGGTTGATCCGCTCACCCATATAATCCGCAACGCGATCGGTCACGGCATTGAGGTGCCGGAAGAACGGTTGGCCGCCGGTAAACCTGAGAGCGGCATGCTGCACCTCAGCGCACGGCAGCGTGGCAGCCAGATCGTTATCGAACTCACCGACGATGGCCTTGGACTTGACCGGGGAGCAATCCGAGAAAAGGCTGTCGAGAGGGGTTTGATTCCGCGGGACGCTGAACTCACCGAGCAGGAAACGGACAATCTGATCTTCAAGCCGGGGTTCACAACGGTCGACACCGTTTCCGATCTATCCGGACGTGGAGTGGGCATGGACGTCGTCAACGAGAACATCCGCAAGCTCGGCGGCCGGGTCGCCATTCACTCTGAAGAGGGAAAAGGGTCGAAAGTCACGCTCATCCTGCCGCTGACACTCGCTGTTATGGACGGCATGGTCGTGCGCATCGGCCCGACCAGTTTCATCATCCCCCTGACATCGATCCTTGAAAGCCTGGCATTCAATGAAGGGGTCGTAGCGCATCTTCCCGGCCACGGCGAAGTGCTGCGCTTTCGAAACGAATATCTGAAAGTCTACGATCTGCGGAGGTTGTTCGGTTTTACCGAGAGCGCTGAGGACCGGATGCCCCTTCTGATCGTCATTGAGATCGACAGCGGCGAGGCTGTCGGATTGCGGGTCGATGAAATAATCGGCCAGCAGCAGGTCGTGGTCAAGAAGATCGAAGATAGCATATCGGCTTCGGAATGCGTTGCCGGCGGCTCGATCATGGGTAACGGTGAAGTTGCGCTGATCCTTGATGCCAGCGGACTGAAGACACTGGAGGCGGCGCGCTGGACAAGCGATAGCGCGAGGGCGTCCCAAACCGCCGCCGCATAGGGTCCGGAGCGTAAAGCGCTCTGAAGCCTCTGATTCAGCGCGGTTAAGGCGACGTTAAGGCCCGATTCAGGGTTTCGACACTTCCATCACCTAGGATTGTATTTAGCGGTCGTAAGGCGGCCGGCAATGCGGGAAATGAGCGATGCGGACTAGCGACATTTCAGGCTTTGGCGGGGAAAAAGCCGACTTGACAGAACTGGCCGACGGACCGCTTGACGATCATGTCAGCCAGTTCGTGGCGTTTTCTGTATGCGCGCAGAATTTTTGCGTCGATATCATGCAGGTACGTGAAATCCGTGCCTGGTCCGGCGCAACGGTATTGCCGAACTCGGCTGAGTTCGTCCGCGGCGTAATCAATCTTCGCGGCCACATCGTGCCGGTAATCGACCTTCGAGCGCGCTTTGGTCTGGACGAAAGCGATAAGGAGACAGGAAGCGTCATTGTGATTGTCATGATTGACGAAAAGCTCCACGGCCTGTTGGTCGACAGTGTCTCTGACATCCTCAACGTGTACCCCGATGACATTGCGCCGGCGCCTGCTGTGGTGGCAGAGGGGCATGGCAGCTTCCTGAGCGGGATCATTACCAGCGATGACGACATGGTCGCAATTATCGACCTTGAGCGCCTCGTTGCAACGAACTGACGGCTATACGCCGCCAGATCACGAAACACTCGAACAGCAGATCAATCGCGCTCGTTCCGACAGCGTAATCTGGAAGAAGAGCGAAGATCCCTGTTGAATAGACCAGCACAAAAATTCGCTTCCAATCCTGTTCCGGAGCGTTCTGGAGCCATCGTCGAGAATTGCTGGAGCGCGCCGATCAGCGATGAGGATTTTACCTACTTCCGGCAGGTCGCTTACCGCCAGGCCGGCATATCGATCGCAGAACACAAACGAAACATGGTATTTCGCAGGGTTTCCAAGCGTATGCGGGCGCTCGGCCTGGAAACGCTTTCCGATTACCGGGGTTTTCTGGAGGGTCCTGGCAGAAACCTGGAAATGCAGAATCTTGTCAATGTCTTGACGACCAACAAGACAAGTTTCTTTCGGGAAAACCACCATTTCCGGTTCCTCCGGATGACAGCATTGCCGGCCCTACGTGCGCGGTGCAACTCAGAGAAGAGGCGCCTGCGGATCTGGTCTGCCGGATGTTCCAGCGGCGAAGAACCGTATTCCATCGCAATGACGCTCGGCGCATCGTTCGACGATCTCCTCAGCTGGGATGCCCGCATACTTGCCACTGACATTGACACGGACATGGTGGAGCACGGCCGCCTTGGCGTCTATGCCAATGAATCGCTGGCGGATCTGCCGGTCGATTTGCGGGGCCCGTACATCGAACCGCGCGATGCCCAGTCATTCAGTCTGACGAGCGATCTTAAGAAACTGATCACCTTCCGCCATCTCAATCTCCTGGGCGCCTGGCCAATGAAGGGCCCGTTCGACATGATTTTCTGCAGGAACGTAGTGATCTATTTCGACAGGGAAACCAAGCAGGCGCTGGTCGATCGGTTTGCGGACATACTCGCACCTGACGGCCTGTTATTCATCGGTCACTCTGAATCGTTGTTCAAGATCAGTGGGCGTTTCAAGATGGTCGGCCAGAGCGTTTATCAGCGGATCGGGTGAGGGCGAGGGTGATGATAAAAGTCCTTGTCGTTGACGATTCGATACTTATCCGGAAGGTGATGAGTGACATCCTGTCCTCCGATCCCGAAATCGAGGTCGTCGGAGTGGCACATGATCCGTATGTGGCGCGCGACAAGATCAAACAACTGAACCCGGACGTCGTCACACTGGATGTTGAAATGCCGCGCATGGACGGGCTCGATTTCCTCGAGAAGATCATGCGGCTCCGGCCGATGCCGGTCATTATGGTTTCGGCGCTGACCCAAAGGGGTGCTGACGTGACATTGCGATCACTGGAAATGGGTGCGGTCGATGTCATAGCCAAGCCGACAATGGACGGCAGGCGGAACTGGTCCGACATCGCCGATGAGATCGTCGCAAAGGTCAAGGCTGCTTCACGGTACCGGCCGGCAGGACGATCCGGAGTTGCGGGAAAGACAAGTTCCGCGTCCGTATCGAGCACGAAACTCCGGCGGTTTAACCAGGTTATTGCCATTGGCGCCTCGACTGGCGGCGTCATGGCGCTGCGGGAAATCCTTACACAGCTTCCTGCTGATACACCCCCGATTCTTGTTGCGCAGCATCTGCCGAAAATGTTCGTCAAGACATTCGCAGCACGGATCGACAGCAAGTCAAAGTTGCAAGTGGCCGAGGCGACCCATGGTGCCAGCATCGTTCCAGGCCATGTCTACATCGCGCCGGGCGACCGTGATCTGCATCTGGTTCGAACCGGTGCGCGCCTTTCCTGCAGCGTCCGCGAATCCCGGCCGGATGCGAGCATAACGCCCTCCGTTGATGCGTTATTCCACTCGGTCTCAACGGTTGCCGGATCGAATGCGATCGGCGTGATTCTGACGGGAATGGGCAAGGATGGTGCCAGGGGCCTTCTGGACATGCGGCATGCCGGCGCGCTGACAATTGGCCAGAACGAAGCCAGTTGCATGATTTACGGTATGCCCAGGGCAGCATTTGAGTGCGGCGCGGTTGAGAATCAGATGTCGCTGGAAGACATCGCCGAATTCCTGGGCCAGTTCGCTCGCAAGCAACGCCGCATGCTGGCCGGAGCGACCGCTTGAACCATGCAGGCGCGGAGGCCAGAAACGTCGATAGCAGGAATGCAGGATTTCTCCGGCGCGCGCCGATTTCGCGACGGGCGCACCGGCCAAACGGTCGTACGCATTTTCCAGGGTGAATACTATGTCACCGACAGGTCGGACGAAGTGCTTTCCACTGTCCTCGGATCATGCGTTGCGGTGTGCATGCGCAACCCGGAAACCGGTTTCGGGGGAATGAACCATTTCCTGCTTCCGTCGGAAACCGCGCCTGACCGGGATGATTTTTCCCTGCGATACGGGACCTATTCAATCGAACGCCTGATCAACGCGATTCTGGGGCGCGGTGGCGACCGGGAAATACTGGAAGTGAAGGTGTTTGGCGGCGCGAATGTCCTGAAGGGCATGGTCCAGATCGGATCCCGAAACGTCGAATTCGTCGAAAACTATCTCGAAAAAGAAGGACTCACGGTTTCCGCCCATCATCTAGGAGGCGAGATCGCGCGACGTATCCGTTACTATCCGAATAGCGGCCGGGTCATGATGGGACGGATCAAGTCGGATCTGACGTCGATCGGCCGGCAGGAGATCAAGCTTTTGAGCAAGGATCTACTCGAGGCAACTGCCGGTAAGACTGAACTTTTCCGGCCTGGTTGATTCTGGCCGAACCTGTGCAGCCCTTGCGTGCAGTTTAATTTGTGTAAAGCGGCACTCAAAGGCTCAGGCGTACAACTTAAGGTCAATTTAGAATTTTTGTCATATTCTATCGGATAATGGCCGAACGCTCAGAACGGGCCCGGGCCAGTGCCAGTGCATAATAATAATGGTTTGCCAATGCGAACCAATCCGGAGACTCCGACGATGACGTTGAAGATCCTGACGATCGACGATTCACCCACCATCCGGGCGATGCTGGACAGCACGCTCACTGAGGCGGGATTCGAGGTCTACCAGGCGGAAAACGGCAGAGATGGCCTTGGAATGATTGGTGTAATCAGGCCGGACATCGTCATTACAGATATCAATATGAGCGTCATGGGCGGATTTACGCTTATCCGGGAAATCCGCCAGGAGAAGCGTTATGCGGGATTGCCGATCCTGGTCATGACAACCGAAGGGTCCGATGAGTTCAAACAACGCGGCAGGGAAATCGGCGCGACCGGTTGGATAACCAAGCCGTTTGATCCGGACAAACTGATTCGCGTCATCCATCGTGTTGTCCGGAAGGATGTCGCAGCGCCGGCTGCCTAAAGCGCGTCGCGTCTAACTGGATCCATTCTGACGAAGCAGTTCAATATTAGCGCAATGCGCTCTAATAGACTTTCCGGCGAACACCTTGGCAGAGAATCGCAGTGTCGTTTTGGACATCGCACTGATATGGGGTCTTGTTCTGGCGGATCAGCCCGTGCTCGATAACGGCCGCATCGCGCTCGTACGGTCCGGCTTCCACCATTTCAAGCGGGGGATCCGGAAACCCGGCGGAACAGCCGCCTAGTGCAACCGTGAAAAGACCTGCGGCGAACATTTTCTTCATTTGCCAACCCTCTTAAAGCGTTCTTTCTATAGGCCACGGGCGTGTCTGCAAAGCAAGCCCGCAAGAGGATTTTTCCGAGGCAAGCCTTAACAGGAAGCATCTGCACAACGCGCAATTGCGTCGATTATCCGAGCCGTGCGTTCACGTCCTGCATCGATGGCAGATCGGGCGTTTCTCGGTCATGATTGCCCTCCGATCGCTGCGACTTTGTCGGCAATGGCGTCGCCGAACAGCCGGTGGGCCTCGGCCTCCCAGTGAATGCCGTCGATTGGGCTGGACGATATAAACTCGCCTGCATTCAGAAAATCACAATTCCGGCGTTCGGCGACATCAGCATAGCAGGTTCTGAATGCCGCAGAT
>CAJHYR010000096.1_pt1 | contig 11241 bp, 7 predicted proteins | sample 9198791 | NCBI WGS metagenome assembly CAJHYR01 (sample SAMEA7708372, study PRJEB35096) | sediment metagenome | biome: marine neritic benthic zone biome [ENVO:01000025]; feature: sediment [ENVO:00002007]; material: shallow marine sediment [ENVO:03000034] sea grass bed [ENVO_01000059] ... | reverse complement strand
GTCACGATCCCGAGCGCGAGATGCAGGCCGGTGCCGCTGTCACCGATCTGGGCGCCGGTCACGGTCGGCGGGCCGTCGAGGAAACCGGTCGTCGAGGCCGAACCGCCGGTGCATTGCGCGACGTTCTCATAGACCTTGCAGTCTTCGTAAGGCCCCGGGCCGAAACCCTTGACCGAAGCCATGATGAGGCGCGGATTGATTTCCTGGATGCGCTCCCAGCCGAAACCCATTCGGTCCAGGGCGCCGGGGGCGAAATTCTCGACCAGAACATCGCATTCCTGGATGAGACGTGTGAGAACCTGCTTGCCGGTCTCGTTCTTGGAATTCAGTTCAATCGACCGCTTGTTGTGGTTCAGCATCGTGAAATAGAGGCTGTCGGCACCGGGCTTGTCGACCAATTGCTTGCGGGTCGCATCGCCGACGCCGGGACGCTCCACTTTGATGACATCGGCGCCGAGCCAGCCCAGGAGCTGTGTGCACGTCGGGCCGGATTGGACGTGGGTGAAATCGAGAATTTTGACGCCTTCGAGAGCTTTCATCAATTGCTCCTGCAGATAATACTGAGCTTCGGCGGGTGGCTCATTTCTTCGCCACCACGCTCTTCGGATTGAGGTTGCCGATGCGACCACTTTCCGTGCCGGCCTTTTCGTCAATGACAGCGTTGACCAGGGTCGGCTTGCCGGAATCCATGGCTTCGTTTACAGCGCGGCTGAGTTCGTCGGGCGAGGTGGCGTAGATACCGACACCGCCGAACGCCTCCATCATCTTGTCGTAGCGCGCATCCTTGACGAAAACCGTTGTTGCAACGTCCGGCCCGCCGGTTGGATTGACGTCTGTCCCGCGATAGATGCCGTTGTTGTTGAAGACGACGATGCAAACCGGCAGCTTGTACCGGCAGATCGTCTCGATCTCCATTCCCGAGAAGCCGAACGCGCTGTCGCCTTCCACGGCCAGGACCGGTTTGCCGGTTTCGACCGCAGCCGCAACCGCTGTGCCCATGCCTATTCCCATGACACCCCAGGTGCCAACGTCGAGGCGCTTGCGGGGCTGATACATGTCGATGATGCTGCGAGCGAAATCGAGTGTATTGGCGCCCTCATTGACCAGTATGGCGTCCGGCCGTTCCTTGATGATCGTGCGCAGGGTGCCGAGCGCACCGTGAAAGTCCATTGGCACGTTGTTGTTCTGCAGCCTTGGCGCCATCCGCTCCAGGTTGACCTGCTTCTTTGCCTCCACGGCATCGATCCAGTCCGCCGGGGGAGGGGACCAATCCGCGTCCATCTTCTCCAGGAACGCCGAAACACTGGACCCGATATCGCCGACAACGGGCGCGGCAATTTCAATATTGCTGTCCATTTCTTTCGGCTCGATATCGATGTGTACGAATTTCTTCGGTGCCTCGCCCCAGGCCTTCCCCTTGCCGTGGGACAGGAGCCAGTTGAGCCGCGCGCCGATCAGCATGACGACGTCGGATTCTTTCAGGACCAGCGAGCGCGCAGCGCCGGCCGACTGTGGATGTGTGTCCGGCAACAGACCCTTGGCCATGCTCATCGGCAGATAAGGAATGCCGCTTTTTTCAACGAAAGACCGGATTTCATCGTCCGCCTGGGCGTATGCCGCGCCCTTGCCGAGAATGATCAGCGGGCGCTTGGCACCCTTCAGGACATCCAGCGCGCGATCAATCGATTCCGGTGCAGGAAGCTGGCGGGGTGCCGGGTCGATCACCTTGACCAGTGAGTTTGCTCCGGCTTCAGCATCCATGACCTGGCCGAGCAGCTTCGCCGGCAAGTCGAGATAGACCCCGCCCGGCCGACCGGAAACAGCAGAGCGAATGGCACGGGCAATGCCGATGCCGATATCTTCCGCGTGCAGGACACGATAGGCGGCCTTGCAGAGCGGCTTGGCGATGGCAAGCTGGTCCATCTCCTCATAATCGCCCTGCTGCAGGTCGACGATTTCCCGTTCGGACGACCCGCTGATCAGGATCATCGGAAAACAATTGGTCGTGGCGTGCGCGAGGGCCGTCAGGCCATTCAGGAAACCCGGCGCGGAAACCGTCAGGCAGATGCCCGGCTTCTTCGTCAGGAAACCTGAGATCGCTGCGGCGTAACCGGCATGTTGTTCGTGGCGGAAGGATATGACACGCATCCCCTCGGCCTGTGCAAACCGGCCGAGGTCGGTGATCGGGATGCCCGGCACCATATAGATATTGTTGATTTCGTTCAGCTTCAGCGCGTCAATGACGAGGTGGAAGCCGTCGGTAAGCGGAGCAGATTCTGCGTCCGCATTTTGTTCGTCAATATTCTCAACAGTGCCAGATAAAGTCATGTTGTTTCTCGTAATCTTCGGTTCTTCTAGCTCGCTTCATTCAACGCGGAACCCCGGCTTTCCAGCCTGGTCCAGGTGCGGCGGACATGGTCGTGCAGACGCATGGTGTGTTCGCGGACGAGACGGCTGGCCAAGTCTGCGTCCCGGCTTTCCAGGGCTTCGATGATCTCCATGTGATCGACGACCGATCGCCGGACCCGATCGTCCTCACCCATGGCGCGACGGCGGACAGCGTGCATGTGCTGGAAAAGGCCGTCCGCCGTCTTGCCCAGGAGGGAACAGTGTGACAATTCCAGGATCTTCTGGTGGAAGCGGATGTTTGCGTCCGAATATTCCTCAATTTCGGCTCGTTCCGCATGGTGGCTGTGCTTCTCGGCAAACTTTCGCAATGACCGGATGTCAGCATCCGAGGCGTTTTCCGTTGCAAGGCGTGCCGCCATGCTTTCAAGCGCAGCCCAGACGACAATCATTTCCAGCACTTCGCCGAGGGACTTGCGGATGATGAACACGCCTTTGCGCGGCTGGATTTCGACGAAACCATCCTGCTCAAGCTTGGCAAGGGCTTCTCTTATGGGTGTGCGGGAGATTCCGAGTTTCTCGGCCATCGCCCGTTCGTCGAGGCGAAGGTCAGCGTTCTCGTCATAGATATCCATGTCGAGGATGGCTTCACGCAGGATGTCGTAAATATGATCCTTCAACGTGAAATTTATAGAAATCGGTCGGAGCTTGTTGTCGATCGACACGCTCAAAGCCCTGCTGGTTTCCTCAAAGAGCTGTCTGCCGCAGCCTTACTGGCCCTGGACCAAATACCAGTTCCCGTTATCTGGCATACCAGACAATCCTGCATTGATTGTCAACCCTTGCAATGATCATTGAGCGGGTCCGATGTGCGCTGATTCGATAACGCACTGTATAATATCGATTTTTCAGGATGTCGTTGAAATTGAAATTGGCCTATCCTGCGATTTCAGGCATCTGGTATACCTGAAAACAGGCGCAGATCGCGCGAATATCAGCGAATAATCCTGGAGGTTGGCGGGGGTTTCCAGATTGTCTACTCGGCAGCCACCACCTCGTCGCGTTCGGCCTTTTCGACCCGGCAGGCGGAGAACTTGAATTCCGGGATCTTGCCGTACGGGTCGAGCTGAGGATTGGTGAGGACATTTGCTGCAGCCTCGACATAGGCAAAGGGAATGAAGATCATGTCCTCGCTGATTGCCCGATCCGCCCGAGCCATGATCTCGATTGCCCCGCGGCGGGTCTCAACATGGATCATTTCACCCGGGTCGACCCCAAGGCGCTTGAGCGTTTTCGGATGGAGTGACGCGTTGGCTTCAGGTTCCGCCCAGTCGAGCACCGATGCGCGGCGAGTCATCGATCCGGTATGCCAGTGTTCAAGCTGCCGCCCGGTTGTCAGGATCATCGGGTAGTCGTCGTCCGGAATTTCGGCCGGCGGAATTATCGAGGCGGGGGTAAAGCGCGCCCGCCCGTCCGGGCGCGGGAAGCCGTCACCGAAGACGATCGGCTGACCGGGATCATCCTCGCTGAGTGACGGGTAGGTGACGGCGTTTTGTTCTTCCAGACGCTGCCAGGTGATGTTGTCGAGGGACGGCATGCCCTTTTTCATTTCGGCAAACACCTCACTTGGGTGGGTATAGTCCCAGCTCAGGCCAAGCCGTTTGGCGAGCGCGGTGGTGATCCACCAGTCCTCTTTCGCCTCGCCAGGCGGGATCAATGCCGGCCGGCCCATCTGCACCTGGCGGTTGGTGTTGGTCACCGTGCCGGATTTTTCCGGCCAGGCCGATGCCGGCAGGATAACATTAGCATAATTGGCGGTCTCGGTAACGAAGATGTCCTGAACGACAAGGTGTTCCAGCGCTGCAAGGGCGTGGCGGGCATGTTCCACGTCTGGATCGGACATGGCCGGGTTTTCTCCCAGAATGTACATGCCGCGAATGTCACCGGCGTGGACCGCGTCCATGATCTCTACAACGGTCAGGCCCTTTTCGGACGAAAAGTCGCCAGTGCCCCAGATATCGGTGAACGCCGAACGGATGCCGTCGTCAGTAACGGACTGGTAGTCTGGCAGGAACATCGGGATGAGGCCAGCGTCCGATGCGCCCTGGACGTTGTTCTGGCCGCGGAGCGGATGCAGGCCTGTTCCCGGCCGACCGACCTGGCCGCACATCAGCGCCAGCGATATGAGGCAGCGCGAATTGTCGGTGCCGTGGATGTGCTGCGAAATGCCCATGCCCCAGAAGATCATACCGGCCTTGGCTGTCGCGAATGCCCGTGCGACGGACCGCAACGTCGCGGCATCGATGCCGCATAGCGGGGCCATCTTCTCCGGCGGGAACCCTTTCAGATGCTCGCGCATCGCATCCCAGTTCTCGGTGAAGGCGGCGATGTACTGCTCGTCATACAGCCCCTCCTCGACGATCACATGCATGATGCCGTTGAGCATGGCGACGTCCGTACCCGGGCGAAACTGCAGCATGTGGGTGGCATGGCGCTTCAAACCTTGGCCGCGCGGATCCATGACAATGAGCGTGCCGCCGCGCTTGACGAACTGCTTGAAATAGGTCGCGGCGACCGGATGGTTTTCAGTCGGATTGGCGCCGATGACAATGGCCACGTCGGCGTTTTCGATCTCGTTGAATGTCGCCGTCACCGCGCCGGAGCCGACATTCTCCAGAAGCGCGGCAACTGACGATGCGTGGCAGAGCCGCGTGCAATGGTCGACATTATTGTGGCCGAAGCCGGAGCGGATCAGTTTCTGGAAGAGATAGGCCTCTTCGTTGGAACATTTTGCCGAACCGAACCCGGCAACGGCGCGACCGCCATGTTCGTCGCGCAAACGAGCCAGACCATTGGCCGCCGCATCGAGCGCTTCGTCCCAGGTTGCCTCTCGGAAATGCGTGAACGGATCGGAGGGGTCGACGTTCAGGCCCTTTTCCGGCGCGTCGTCACGGCGGATCAGCGGCTTGGTGAGCCGGTGCGGATGGCTGATATAATCGAACCCGAAGCGGCCCTTGACGCAGAGGCGCTGTTCGTTGGCGGGTCCGTCGATACCCTCGACCCAGGCGATCTTGTCGTCCTTGATCTTGAAGGAGAGCAGGCAACCGACACCGCAGTAGGGGCAGACCGATTCAACCTCCCGGTCGAACGCCCGGCTGTTGCCGAATTGGTTGTCGTCAAGCAGGTTTGCCGGCATCAGGGCGCCGGTCGGGCAGGCCTGAACGCATTCACCGCACGCTACACACGTCGACACTCCCATCGGGTCATCGAAGTCAAAGACGATCTTGGCGTCATGACCGCGGCCGGCCATACCGATAACATCATTGACCTGGACCTCGCGGCAGGCACGGACGCAGAGATTGCAGTGAATGCACGCGTCAAGATTGACGCTCATGGCCAGATGGGAATCGTCAAGAAGCGGGATCTTCGAGGCGTCCATCGGCGGATAACGGCTTGCGGAAACTCCAGCCATATCAGCCATGTCCCAGAGATGGCTTGACCGATCGCGGGCCGTTTCCCGTTCAGGCTGATCGGCGACAAGAAGTTCGATGACGGCGCTCTGTGCGCGTTTTGCACGGTCGGTCGCGGTGCTGACGACCATGTCCTCTGTCGGCGTGCGGATGCACGAGGCGGCAAGCGTTCGTTCACCGTCAATCTCCACCATGCAGGCGCGGCAATTTCCGTCCGGCCGGTAGCCGGGCTCGCCGGAATGACAGAGATGGGGGATGGTCGTGCCGCATCGTTTGGCGACTTCCCAGATGCTTTCGCCGGGTGCGGCGGTGACGTCCCGGCCATCGAGCTTGAAGCGAATTTCCTTTTTATCGCCGGACATCTCAGATCTCCTCCGGGAAGTGTTCGATCACGAGCCGGATCGGATTGGGCGCCGCCTGGCCGAGCCCGCAGATCGATGCGTCGGCCATTGCCTCGCAGAGCTCTTCCAGGAGTGGCTGATCCCATGTATCGGCCTGCATCAGTTTCACTGCCTTTTCACAGCCGACGCGGCAGGGCGTGCACTGGCCGCAGCTCTCGTCCTCAAAAAAGCGCAGCATATTGAGCGCGGCTTCCTTTGCGCTGTCCTGGTCGGAAAGGACGACAACTGCTGCCGAGCCGATGAAGGTGCCGTGCGGCTGCAGCGTGTCAAAATCCAGGGGCACGTCATTCAATGTTGCCGGCAACAGGCCGGAAGACGGTCCGCCCGGCTGATAGGCTTTCAGTTGATGGCCGTCGAGCATGCCGCCGCAGGCCTCGACAATATCGTCGATCGTTGAGCCGGCGGGCAGGAGATAGACGCCTGGATTTTTCACCCGACCGGAAACGGAATAGGACCGCAGACCCTTTCGCCCGTTCTTTTCCGTTCCGGACAGGATCTCCGGCCCTTCGCGCAGGATGCGGGTAACCCAGTGAAGGGTCTCCACATTGTTGACGAGGGTGGGGCGGCCGAAGGCCCCGACCTGGGCAACGAAAGGCGGCCGGTGGCGCGGCAGGCCGCGCTTGCCTTCAATGCTCTCGATCATGGCGGATTCTTCACCGCAGATATAGGCGCCCGCGCCACGGCGAAGATCGATAAAGCCCGCATCGACAAGGTCAGCCTGTTCAAGGCTCGCAATTTCCCGGTGCAGGATTTCCAAGACCGCAGGATATTCGTCGCGCATATAGATGTAGCATCGCTCTGCCTCGACAGCCCAAGCGGCAATCAACATGCCTTCAAGGAATAGGTGCGGCTCGCGCTCAAGAAAATACCGATCCTTGAAGGTGCCCGGTTCGCCTTCATCGCCGTTGACGGCGAGGTAGCGGGGACCGGGTTCGGCACGCACGAAAGACCATTTTCGACCGGTCGGAAACCCGGCGCCGCCGAGACCGCGCAAGCCGGCCGACAGCAATGTGTCCTGCACAGTCTCCGGGTCGGAGGCACCGCCTCTCAGTTCTTTCAGTTTCGTGTAACCGCCCTCGGCCTGATAATCGGCGTAGGTCTCGTATTCGGGAATGTCCGCGTGCGTGTCGTTCGCAGCGATTGCGGCCTCGACCTTTTCCGCGGTCGCGTTATCGATGTGATTATGTCCGAGCTCCAGGGTCGGCGCGGTGTCACAGCGACCCATGCACGGCGCGCGGACCACCCGGACCTTCGCCGGGTCGAGACCGTCCTTGAGCGAAGCCATCAATTGCTGGGCGCCTGCCAGTTCGCAGGACAGCGAATCGCAGACGCGAATGGTCAGATCGGGCGGCGGTGTCTCATCTTCCTTGACCACATCGAAATGGGCGTAGAACGTCGCGACTTCATAAACTTCCGCCTGTGCCATCCGCATTTCTGCGGCAAGCGCGCGCATGTGCGCCGCGGAAATGTGGCCGAACTTGTCCTGGATGAGATGCAGATGCTCGATCAGAAGGTCGGGACGGCGCTCGCGATCGCCGAGCAATTCGCGGATTTCAGCGAGGGATGCGTCATCGATCTGCCGGCCCTTTGGCGTCCTCCGACCCTTGCCACTCCCTGATTTCCATACCCCTTTACGCTGCTCCAGCGACGACATCGGCGCTCTCCCAAATCATATTCGATGCATGGAACGCCCAAAAGGCGCTGGGGAGCAAATCATTTTTGGCGAAGGTGCGTTCGGGAATTCCGATGATGGCGCCAATCGGAACATGAAACCGGCAACGGCCTGAATGTAACGTCGGCTGAATTCGAAGCGATTACAGCATGGTTTCCAGCACATCGGCCAGCGCGAGTATGGCCGGTGGCGTCGGCTCGCGGTCTGCAAAGACAAGGCCGATGGGCTTCGACACTTCCGGCTCCGTCAGTTCCAGGCGAACAGCGCCGGCGGTGACCGGCAGACTATCGGCCAGCCGCTCCGGCGCAATCGTCGCGGCGGTGCCGTTTGCAACCTGGGCCAGGGCTGCCGTGAAGGCATTGGTCTCCATGACCGGACGGGCCTGCGCGCCGGCGGTCTCAAAAACCTCATCGAGGATTCGGCGGTTGCGCATGTCCGGTGTCAGAAGACACAGCGGCAGAGACGCGGCTTCGCGCCAGGTTGCCTTGCCGGCTTTGCGCGGGGCCAGCCCGGCAGGAACGAGAAGGACATAACGCTCATCATAGAGCGGCTTGGTTGTCATTGTTGCAGGGAATTCGCTGTCGAGATAGGTCACACCGGCGTGGAGCGAATAATCCTCGATGCGCTGCCGGATCTGCGCGGAAGTCGCCGAGTGAATCTGGATCGAAAGGCCCGGATGGCGTTTGCCCAGGAGGGCGGGAATACCTGCGGCGAACGTGAGCGCTGTCGGGACCGCGCCGATCGCAAGGTTGCCGACGAGCCTGCCCTTCGCCGCCTCGATCTCCTGGTACATGTTGTCGGCATCGGCGAGCAGCCGACGCGCCCACTTCAGAACAATTTCGCCTTCGGCAGTGAAGCCGAGGAACCGGTTGCCCCGGCGGACGATGGGAGCGCCGAATTCGGATTCCAGATTGCTGATGCGAGCGGAAAAGGCTGATTGCGAAATGCCGCATTCTTCCGCTGCCCTGGCAAAGTGCTGGTGCCTTGCCAGCGCGGCGAGAAGCTGCATGTCCCGGAGATCAGTCATTACACTGTTGCATTTCTGCGATCCGTTCGGCGCGGGCGGTCCGAGTCTACCATTCGGGGATCGGGGTAGCAGTTTCGTTCAACGACGCCAATATCAGGCCAGCGCATGCCTTGACACAGAACCAGTATCGGGACCAGGCAATGGCAAATGTGCGTTCATGAAGAAAACGGAATGAACATGGATTACACGGAACTGGGAAAAACCGGCCTGAGGGTCAGCGTTGCCGGACTGAGATGCGGCGGCAACAGCCGTATCGGTCTCGGCCGGGGCGCCAGTGAAGCCGAAGCCGTCCGGCTGGTGCGCGCCGCAATCGACGAAGGGGTCAACTTTCTCGACACGGCGGAAGCCTACGGCAATGAGCACGTCGTCGGCAGAGCCGTCGCGGAGGCCGGCCGGGACCGCGCCGTAATTGCAACGAAATGCCATTCGCGCGCTGCCGAAAACATCCTTGCACCGGGTGACGTCGAAGCGAAAGTGGATGCCGCGCTGAAACGGCTCGGTACTGACTACGTCGATGTCTTCAATCTGCATGCGGTCACGCCGGACATCTATCCCGATGTCCGCGACAAGATCCTGCCGGTCCTTCTGCGGATCAAGGAAACGGGCAAGATCCGCCATGTCGGCATAACGGAAAGCGCGCCGCGCGATCCGGAGCAGCGGACGCTCGGCATGGCATCGACCGACGGCAGCGGCTGGGAAGTGATGATGCTGGCTTACAGCATGGGGAATTTCCGGGCTGACGGGACGCTTCTTCCAACGATGCGCGCCAACGGCATTGGTTCACTGCTGATGTTCGTCGTCCGCAATATTTTCAGCCAGCCGGCGGTCCTGGCCGAGACGATCCGGAACCTTGCCGATGCCGCACAGATCGATCCGGCTATCGCGGAAGCGGAGGACCCGCTCAGCTTTCTCGTTCATGAGAATGGCGCAAGGACCATCACCGACGCGGCCTACCGGTTTGCCCGCCACGAATCGGGCGGCAATGTCGTGTTGTTCGGAACCGGGAGTATCGATCACCTGAAGGAGAATGTCCGTTCGATCAATTCGCCGCCGCTGCCGGCCGACGATGTCACGAAATTGCGGACCATATTCGGCGGCCAGACTGGAATCGGATTGGATCTGCCGGACCGGGTCAGGGCGCGTTCCGCATGACTCAAGCCTCGGGTCTGACCGTGCTGAAAATGTAACGGTTGAGCGAGAACATGTACGTTCCTGCCGCGTCCATTTCGGATTGATCGGCCTCCCATCTGGCGAGATCAGACGCACTGAAATTGTCTGACTTTTCGGCCAGCTGCCTGATCGACCCCGCCATCACCTGCGCGTAACCGTCAGAGTTGCGGTCCCAGTTCAAAATCGTGAAGACCGATCGTTCTATCTCATGGAATCCGGCTGCCTTCAGGTCACTGGACAGCGTGCGCGGGACGTGGGCATTTTCGTAATCAGAGGTCACCAGCCGGATCGCCCGGCGCATGAGTTCGCTGTCGGCGGTATTCCAGACGACAGACTGCCAGTCGGTATCCATGATGACGAGGCGACCGCCGGGCCGGAGAAGACGGTGCATTTCACGGATGGCCTTGCCGGGATCGCTCACATAACAGAGCACCTGCGTGGCCGTCACCGCATCGAACATCGCGTCGTCGAATGGCTGTTCGGTTGCATCGCAGGCCCGGAATTCGCCACCGGGGCAGATTTCGCGTGCCATGCCGATCATGTCCGGGGAGCCGTCGGTTCCGCAAACCTTACCGGATTGCCCGACGAGCGCCGCGATATCCCGGGCAAAAAAGCCGTTACCGCAACCGATATCTAGAACGGTCTCTCCCCGTTGCAGGTTGAGACATTCCAGCATCCGCCGCCGCTGCGCCGCCATATCCGGCGTCGACGCGAGCCGCGCCTGATTTCGGGCCATGTCTGCATCGTAATAGTGATTGCTTGCGGTCAAGATACAAACTCCGTCTCCAGGGGTGAGCCGGCCGATTTGACCCGGCGTGTCAACTCCCCGCAACAAGCGTGTCGGTCATCCGCATCAGGCAGGCAATCACACTCTGCGCCGTGATCCGGCCGGTGCGCGGGTTTTCTTCCGTCGGAATATTCCGGATGGTCATTTCCGCGTCCGCGGCATCCGATGAAATCCTGATCGACTGGATGTTGCGGTCGATCGAGGGATCCGCCCAGACTTCGACCGTGGTCTTTTCAGGACCGATGCCGGCCAACGAGAGTGCCGCCGCGACATTGACATTGGCCGGAAAGCCCCTGGCGGCCTCAAGCGCGTTTCCGGAGAACACCAGCGTCGGCTCCGAAATGTCTTCCAGCGCGATATCGTGCTCC
>CAJHYR010000228.1_pt1 | contig 11343 bp, 8 predicted proteins | sample 9198791 | NCBI WGS metagenome assembly CAJHYR01 (sample SAMEA7708372, study PRJEB35096) | sediment metagenome | biome: marine neritic benthic zone biome [ENVO:01000025]; feature: sediment [ENVO:00002007]; material: shallow marine sediment [ENVO:03000034] sea grass bed [ENVO_01000059] ... | reverse complement strand
GGCGATGCCGATGACACCGATCGGCTCTTTCATGGCGAGGGCAACGCCGCGGATCGGCACCGAATGAACCGCGCCGTCATACTTGTCGGCCCAGGCACCGTATGTGAACAGCCGGTCGATCGACGTTTCAACCTCTCCGGCAGTATCCTTTTTACCCGTCATCCGCTGCAGCGTTTCAGCAAACTCATCAGCGCGCTCTGAAAGGTTCTCGGCGACATAATAGAGGATCTGCGCGCGATTGTGGGCTGTCGCGCCAGCCCAGCCGGTAGCAGCAACGCCCGCTTCCACAGCGTTGCGGATATCCTTTCGGTTGCCGTCGCCGACCTGGCCGACAATGTGCCCCTTGCGATCCGTGACCGGCCGGTCGTAGCCGCCGTCCGGCCTTGCCTGTTTTCCGGCAATATAGAGTTTGCGGGTGCGGTCGACCGCATTGATTTCTGTCGGGGGTCCAGTTCCGGTAACTGTCGCAACGGCTTTTGACGCCTTGAGCGAGCCCAGAAAAGCCGGCTTCAGATAAGCAAACATCCCCTCCTTGCCGCCCTCTCGGCCAAATCCGCTTTCCCGGTAACCGCCGAATCCGGCAGCGGCATCGAAGAGGTTCGTGGCATTCACCCAGACAACCCCGGCCTTCACTTTCGGCGCAATATCGAGCGCAAGATTTATGTTTTCCGTCCAGACACTTGCAGCAAGCCCATAACGCGAATTATTGGCAAGCTGGACGGCTTCGGCCGGTGTGCGGAATGTCATGGACACCAGGACCGGCCCGAATATTTCCTCCTGGGCAATCCGCATTGCCGGCTCCACACCGGTAAAGAGGCTCGGCGGATAGAAACACCCGTTTGTTGGCATATCGATATCCGGTTGGAACAGGTCCGCGCCCTCGTCCGTGCCGACCCTGACAAGATCGGCGATCCGGCTGTGTTGGATCGGATCGACAATGGCTCCGATATCGATGGACTTGTCCAGCGGATCGCCGACGCGCAGGTTTTGCATGCGCGCCCTGATCTTGGCGGTCATCCGGTCAGCGATGCCTTCCTGTACCAGAAGGCGCGATCCGGCGCAGCAGACCTGACCCTGGTTGAACCAGATGGCATCGACAAGGCCTTCCACCGCACTGTCGAGATCGGCATCGTCAAAGACAATGAACGGGGATTTGCCGCCAAGTTCCAGGGTCAGTTTCTTGTGCTGGCCTGCGGTCTGTTCGCGGATCATCCGGCCGACCTCCGTCGAGCCGGTGAACGCGACCTTGTGGACGCCGGTATGGCCGGCAATGAGTGCACCGGTCTCGCCGTCGCCAGTGATGATGTTGACCACGCCGTCCGGCAGGCGGGCATCCCTGCACAGTTCAGCGAAAGCGAGAGCGGTCAGCGGGGTATATTCCGCGGGCTTGAGGACAACCGTGTTTCCGGCCGCCAGAGCGGGCGCGATCTTCCAGGCCAGCATCAGCAGCGGGAAGTTCCAGGGGATGATCTGGCCGGCAACGCCGATCGGTTCATAGCCGGGAAATTCGCTGTCCATGAGCTGGGCCCAGCCGGCATGATGATAGAAATGCCGGGCGACCAGCGGGATATCGATGTCCCGGGTTTCGCGGATCGGTTTACCGTTGTCGAAGGTTTCCAGAACAGCAAGCAGGCGGCTGTTCTTCTGGACAGAGCGGGCCAGGGCATAAAGGTAACGGGCGCGGCCCGGGCCGCCGATCTCATGCCATTTCTTGCGCGCCGCTCCGGCGGCGGCAACGGCGGCGTCGACGTCTTCCAAAGTGCCGCAGGAGATCTCTGCCAGGACCTCGCCGGTTGCAGGATTTGACGTTGTGAAGAGATTTCCGGGCTCTGAGAACGCACCGCCGATGAAATGGCCGAACGTTTTGTTCCATTCACCGAGCCAGGCAACGGCCTCAGCAGCGCTTTCAGGCGCCGGGCCGTAATCCATGCTCTCGAAAATCGTCGCGACACTCATTGGCCGTCTCCGTTCATGATCCCGCTCAAGCCAGCGGGTGGCGGTTTGCTGCCGAATAAGCTCCGGTTACAAAATGTTCCAACTGGCGTTCAATGTCGCCCAGAAGTGACGATGCACCGAACCGGAAGAGCGAGGGATGCAGCCAGTCGTTGCCCAGTTCTTCCTTGATCAGCATCAGGTAGCTCAGGCTGTCCTTGGCCTTGGAAATCCCGCCGGCCGGCTTGTAGCCGATGCGGTATCCGGTCAGGCCATGATAATCCCGGATTGCCCGCAGCATGACGAGCGTGAAAGGCAAGGTGGCGTTGACCGATTCCTTGCCTGTGGATGTCTTGATGAAGTCGGCGCCCGCCATCATGCAGATCCATGACGCCCGGGCGACGTTTCTCAGCGTGCCCAGTTCGCCGGTCGCCAGAATGGCTTTGACATGAGCGTCACCACAGGCGTCGCGGTAGGATTTCATTTCGTTGTACAGCGCTTGCCAATCGCCGGTCAGGACATGGCGGCGGGAGATAACGATATCGATTTCCTGCGCGCCGGCGGCAACGGAATCTTCTATTTCCATGATCTTCAGGCGCTGCGGTGTCAGACCGGCGGGAAAGCCGGTTGAAACGGCAGCAACAGGAATCCCGGTGCCCTCCAGTGCGGTGACAGCCGGCTTGATCATTTCATGATAGACGCAGACCGCACCAACAGTCAGATCCAGACTTTCCGCACCCAGTGCACTGATCAGGTCCGGCTGGACTGGATTGCGCGCTTTGGCGCAAAGGCGCCGAACGCGTCCTTCCGTGTCATCGCCGGCAAGGGTTGTCAGATCGATGCAGGAAACCGCCTTGAGCAGCCAGGCGGCCTGATATTCCTTCTTGACCGTCCGCCGGCCACCAAGGGTCTGACATCGCCGCTCCACAGCGCTCTTGTTGACGCGCACGGCGTCGACGATCTCGCGCTCAAACGCGGTTCCCTCGTTGCGATGCGCATGCCGCGAAGGCAGTCTCTCGATGTTGCCGGTGAGGGCTGTCATTACATATCCCGTTTGCTTGCAGGATTATGTCCCGATTGGTCCGCCGATCAAGCCTCAACGTAAGGCGCCGCCGTTAACCGGCGGCGCGACGATCATGTCAACAGCTGAAAATTGCCCACATGGACAATGTCTTCATGGTGAGAACTTCTTGCTTTTTATATAGGCCACGATCGCGACCCGCTCATCCTGCGAATAAACCTCCCCCCACGCCGGCATCTTGCGGAAACCGTTCGAAATCCGATCAAACGCGAAATCCGGCTTGTATCTGCGCGGCTTCAGCTTCGGCGCTTTCCCGGGATAGGCATTGGCGCCGTGGCAATGGCGGCACTGCTTTGCCCAGATTTCACCACCTGTCGCGATGACGTCCGGGTCGTTCATGATTGTTTCGGAGAAATCAGGCGGTCCCTGTTCTTCCGCTGCGGGCTCGGCTTTTGCCATTTCTGTTTGGCTCCCGGCGTCAGCGGTGTCCTTGCCTTCAGCTGCTTCGCCGGAAAACTGCTGGAGATAGGCGATGACATTGACAATATCCTCGTCCTTCTTGTAGCCGGCGAAAGCCATCTTGGTTTTCGGCACAAAGTCCTTCGGCTTTTTCAGAAACTCTGTGATCGTTTCGGCGTTCCAGACCAGCCCTTCTTCGCCCCGGGCCTTCATCGCCTTTGAGTATTTGAACTTTTCGATCGATCCGGCAGTCCGCCCGAAGAGGTCATTCAACTGCGGGCCGACCTTGTTCTTGGCCTTTTCACCGACAGCGTGACACGCCAGGCACTTCTTGAACGCTTTTTTACCCTTGACCGCGTCTCCTTCGGCAAGAGCGGTATTGAATGTGGCAAAGGAAATCAGTGTGGCAATCGCCGCAGTCACACGTATCATGTTCGCTATCCCGATTTTGTTCTATATCGCCGGATAGACCCGATCAGGCAATTGTAAATTTCCGACTTCAACTGATTGTCAGAAGATACCCGGGCAGGGCGACAGGGCACGCTTAAACGCGAACGCCGCCGGAAATGCCGGCGGCGCTGCAGTGTTCAACGCGGACCTTATTCAGCAACGATCTTGTAGATCGTGTCCAGTGAACCATTCGGGCCCGTGGTGATCGATGTCAGAGCATAGACTTCACCGTCATTGTCCTGCGCGAATGCAAGGACGTACGGATTTTTGTCCATGCCGGTGCTGGCCAATTCCATCGACCAGTTGTCACCGTCTTGCGTGGCGACGAAGAACTGGCCGTCCATGGCTGCAAAACCCTTGCTCCAGTCACCGAAGATGTACTTGCCCTTCAAGGCGTCTTGAGCACCGCGATAGACGAAGCCGCCCGTGACGGAAATGCCCATGCAGCCATCTGGCTTTGCCGTGCAGTTCTTGTACTCAAGGATCGGGTCGCTAAGGCCCGCCTTGTCGCAAGACGCCGGATGATCATCGGGCTTGGTGTAATCGAAGCAATGGGTCCCTTCCATCTTGCGCCAGCCGTAGTTGCCGCCCTTCTCGATGATGTCGACTTCTTCGTACGAGTTCTGCTGCACGTCTGCGCAGAACAGGCGTCCGTCTTCCATATCGAACGAGCAGCGCCACGGATTGCGAAGACCCGATGCCCAGATTTCCGGTGCAACATTGTTGTCACCGACAAACGGATTGTCAGCAGGGATGGCATACGGTTTGCCGTCCGCCATCGAGTTCACGTCGATCCGCAGCATTTTGCCGTGAAGGACGGTCATGTCCTGGCCGTTGCCTTCGGTCACATTGTGGCCGATGCCCCAGTCGTTTGCGTAGCCGCCGTCACCTGTTGAGATGTACAGCATGCCGTCCGGGCCGAACCCGATCCAGTGGCCATTGTGGTTGAACTGCGGCCAGTTGATGGCACTGATGATGCGGCCGGAAGCCAGGTCAGCAGCGTCGGGATCATCTTCTGAGACGGTATATTCTTCCACGTAGTTGGTGTGGGACCACCAGAACAGGACGCCGAGATCAGCCTGAGCGTTGATCGGGCCTGAATAGGCGACATAGAACTTACCGTTGTTGGCAAAGTCAGGATGGAAAGCGAGTCCGAGGAGACCCTTCTCATCGAAATCGTGCCAACGATCGACCAGCTTGTGGCGGATGTCGAGGAAGGGCGTTGCTTCCAGTTGGCCGTCTGCGTTGATAATCCTGACACGACCCCATTGTTCAATGACGAACTTCCGGTCGTCACCCTTGGGCTGCACCATCGCCAATGGTGTGTTGACGCCCGTGACGTACGGCTCGAGCTTGATTTTCATTTCAGCATTGGCAGCGCCGCTGACCGCCAGCATCGCCGCGCCGGCGACGCACATTGCTAAGGTTTTCGCCAATTTCATAGCATTTTCTCCCGTAGCTTTTTTTGGTTTCAATTCCAGGTTGGAACGAAAAATCGCTGCCGCAATGGACAGGAAAGGCGGATCACAAACTGATCTCGCAGCTGAGATGTTACTCACTGTCGGGTTACTTGTCTATCCGTAACAGCCTGTTCGGCGATCAAATTTGCGATCATCGGCCGGTGGTTTCCCATATAAATCTGAAACCATTTTGAGAATTGCTCCGGATCCGACCTCAGGCGATCATCAATCGTCTCCAGATCCGCCCATTCCAGATTGTCAACTTCTTCCGGGTCATAGGTGTTCAGCGGAATATCAGCCGGTGCCTGTGCTGCAAAACAGTGTGCGACTTCGTTCTCAAAAAGGCCGTTCCCGACATCCGCGGAGTAAGTGATTTCACCGAATTTCTGCAAGGGCAGCGTCCAGCCCAGTTCCTCCTGCAACCGTCGCGGCGCACAATCTTCCGGCGACTCCCGCCAATTGGGGTGGGAGCAGCAGGTATTGGCCCAGAGCAGTCCGGAATGATATTTGCCCGCTGCCCGTTTCTGCAAAAGCAACCGGCCGGCGCTAAATATGAACACAGAGATTGCGACATGCGGAACGTTTCGGATGTGTGCATCCAGTTTCTCCACCGGATAAAATGATCCGTCGTCAGCGATGGCCGTTATCATTTCCGTTGTTGTCATATTACGATCTTCAATCTGTCCATTTTTCATCTAATCAAAATTCAAAAGAGCGTGCTATCCCTTTTGTGCCGTTGCGGTTTTTCCCATCCATGAATGCAGGATCGGCCGGCAGGCCAGCCAGAGAATGACCGGCAGAACAACGGAAATTCCCAATGTCAGGACGGGGCGTTCCTCCCCGATATGGCCAATCAGGGCGAAGGCGAATCCAAGAGGTATCGATCCGCAAGCGAGTGCGACAATAAACGGGCGAAACGGCATTCTCGAAAGACCGGCCATGCAAGCCATGACTTCCGCCAGGACCGGCAGCCAGCGCGACAAGGCAATGATCCAGCCACCAGCGTTCTCGAACAGGCGTTCGCTGTCGGCGAGGGCTTTCTCACCGGACAGGAACTGAGCAACCGGTCGTCCGAAAGCGCGGCAGATCGCATAACCGGTCAACCCTGAAAGCACAGAGCCGAAGGCCGCGATCATCCCGCCGGTCAGCGGTCCGTAGATAATGCCCAGCGCCGTCATGATAGCCGAGGTGGGGATCGGCAAGGCGAGATCGCTGAGCAGAAGAACAATCGCAACGGCCCAGGCGTAAGAACCATGGCGTTTCAGCTGGTCGACAGCCCCGTCGCCGATGAAAAGCGCCTCCAGTTCATCGCCCCAGACAAAGAAAGGCAGGGCGATAAGGACGGCGATGGCAAGGAACGTTACCAGCAGCCTGACTGCTGCAGACTGCAGTACGGCCATCGGCGGGTGACCTACTCGATGATCAGTTCGTCGGATTTTCGCGCAACAAGCTTGTCTTCGACTTTCGGCTCGCGACCGCCACGAAGGATCGAGTTTCCTTCGTACAATGTCCGTTGATCAATCGCCGGTGGGTTCAGCCAGTCCTCTTCGCTCATTTGTCCGCTCTGCCCGTAGGCATCAAGCGCGTTCTGGTAGCAGGCCAACCGGACCATCTCTTCAGGAATTCCACGCTCCAGCGCGAGTTTTGCAGTTTTGGCAACGCCGAGCGGCTCCGAAATTCCCCAGTCGCACGCCGAGTCGACAATGATGCGTTCCGCGCCGTACTTGCGGAGTATCTCCACCATGCGCTCATTACCCATTTTAGTGCTCGGATATATTGAAAAGGCGGCCCAATAACCGCGATCGAGCACTTCCTCGACTGTTTCCTCATTGTTGTGATCGACAACGACCATGGTCGGATCCAGGCCGTGCTCCTCGCAAACATCCATCGACCGCGTCGTTCCGCGTTTCTTGTCGCGGTGCGGCGTGTGGATCATCACCGGCAGGTCCAGTTCCTTGGCCAGTTCGAGTTGTAGCCGGAAATACTTGTCCTCCAGCTCCGTCTGCTCGTCATAGCCGATTTCGCCGATCGCAACGACGCCCTCCTTCAGAGCGAAGCGCGGCAATATTTCCATAACGCCTTCGGCGAGTTCTTCATTGTTGGATTCTTTTGAGTTGAGGCCGATGGTGCAGTAGTGACGGATGCCGAACTGACCGGCGCGAAACCGCTCAAATCCCAGAATTGCCGACAGATAGTCCACGTAGGTGCCGACAAAGGTGCGCGGCTGGCCGATCCAGAATGCCGGTTCGATGACTGCGACAACTCCGGATGCAGCCATCGCCTCGTAATCGTCTGTCGTGCGCGAAATCATATGCGCATGGGGATCGATAAACATCATTCTTCCAATCCTCCCGGATATCGTCTTCAGACCTAGAGTTTGCCTGCCACCGTGTTCCAGTTCACTTTACCGGTGCTCACCGCTTCAACCAGTTCCGCGTCCATCTCCGCCAGAACCGCCTTTGCCGCATCGTTCTTGCTTGCCGAAAGAGCCAACGCTGCCGCCTGCTGATCAATATCGAGCGGGCTTTCCGAAACCCGTTTCAGGTCAGCCACCGCTTCCGGCGTGTCGGTAAAGGGGCCGACGCACCGCCATAGCTCCGGTGTAACTGTGCGCCCGGCGGCCCAGCGCTCATGGGCATAGTCGCGCATAATACGGGCCAGTTCCGGATTAGCGCGTTCGTCGAGGCCCTGGATCGGCGCCAGGCGGCTGTCTATGAACAGTGCCTTCAGGACCATATGGTTCCAACGGTTCTCGTCAAACTGTTCGCGGGGATAGGGACTGTTGTGGGCGACGGCTTCGAAGATCGCCCGCATGTTCGTCCGCAAACCCTCTGCAGCCTGATCCTCCAGCGTTTCGGCTTGCGGATAAAGCGGCAGTCCGCTGTAAAGCGAAATGGCCTCGGCGACATCGGCTGTCTGACAAAGGCTGGTGAATAGACCGGTGAACCCGCCGTCCCGTTCGCCGAGCGAAAGGAGCAACAGGATGCGCGCCGCCTGATCGACACTCCAGCCCTGCGGTTCCCAACCGGTCCGCGCGTTCTGCGCCGCATCGAGATCCTCCTGCTGCAGTTTCAGATCGTCCTTGCCGAGTTTTCGCGGCGCAAGGCCGAGCGCAAGGTGAAGCGTCCGATCGGACGGATCGGTCTTCAGTTTTTCAATCTGGTCTTTCAACCACTGGCTGGACTGATCCGGCAATTGGCGTTCGAGCCAGATCAGAAGCAGGTCGGCCGGTTTTGTTGTCATCTTATGCCGATACGCATATTCTAGGGGTATTCCCTTAGATCCAATGTTCGCGCATTTGCATTTTGCATTCAACAGTTTTGAGCACAATGAGCCTTTTCGGCGCACATCCAACTCACCGATTCAATCTGATCGAAATTTAGTCTACTGCTAAATCATGAAACCAACGCTCGTTATCCTAGTTGTCGGCCTCAGCCCCTCGCTCGTCGGGGACCATACGCCAAACCTGCAGAAGCTGACTGCACGTGGTGCCATGCGGCCGCTGAATACGGTCACACCGGCCGTTACCTGCACATCCCAGTCGACGCTTGTGACAGGCCTGATGCCGTCAGGCCACGGTGCGGTCGGCAACGGCTGGTACTTCCGTGATCTTTCCGAAGTCTGGCTTTGGCGGCAATCGAACCGGCTGGTTGCAGGCGAGAAGATCTGGGAGGCGGCGAAATCAAAGGACCCTGACTTCACATGCGCCAAGATGTTCTGGTGGTACAATATGTATTCCACGGCCGATTGGAGCGCGACGCCAAGGCCTATGTACCCGGCCGATGGTCGCAAGATCCCGGACCACTATACCCATCCCGCCGACCTGCACGACGAGCTTGACGCAAAGTTCGGCCAGTTCCCGCTGTTCAAGTTCTGGGGGCCGGCGGCCGACATTACGTCCAGCGCCTGGATTGCATGCGCGACCATGCATGTCATGGAAACACGTGATCCGACCCTGACGCTGACTTACCTGCCGCACCTGGATTACAATTTACAGCGCCTCGGACCAGCTCTCGATAATCCGCAAATCCATCAGGACCTGAAGGAGATCGACGATCTGTGCGGCGAACTGATTGCGGCGGCCGACAGAAGCGGCCGTGAGGTGATCGTCGTTTCCGAATATGGCATCACGCCGGTTACCGATGCCGTCCATGTCAACCGGGCCCTTCGACAGGCCGGCCTCATCCAAATCCGCGAAGAGATGGGGCGTGAACAGCTGGACCCGGGCGCTTCCGCAGCGTTCGCCGTCGCCGATCACCAGATCGCGCACATCTACGTTCAGGACGATAACCAGATTGACGACGTGAAAGCCCAGGTCGAAGCGCTCAGTGGCGTGGAAACCGTGCTCGGCCAAGACGGCAAAAGAGCGTTCGGGCTGGACCATCCGAATTCCGGGGAACTGGTGGCAATCTCCGATCCGGACCGGTGGTTCAGCTATTATTACTGGCTCGACGACGATCGTGCGCCCGACTATGCCCGGACCGTCGATATTCACCGGAAACCGGGATACGACCCGGTCGAACTTTTCATCGATCCGGAGATACGCTGGCCTATGGGAGCAGTCGGCTGGCGGCTCGCGAAACGCAAGCTGGGGATGCGGACACTGCTTGACGTGATATCGCTGAAGGATACCGGTATCGTCAAAGGTTCGCACGGCCGGTTGACTGACGACCCTGCTGACGGCCCGCTGGTCATCAGTTCACGTCCGGACCTGCTGCCTGACGGTGCTGTCGAGGCGACGGCGTTCAAACAGCTGGTGCTCGATCACGTCTTTTGCGGATGAGGACAGCGCGGCGACAAGGGCGCCGCGCTGCGTGTTATCAGGGTCCCGCAGGAAGATCAGGCTTCGGCTGCGACCGTCGCCCTCCGCCTGCTTCGCTGCGACAGGAATACGATCGCGAGAATCAGGAGGGCGGGAATATAGAATACCTCTTTAGGAATGCGCTCGGCTTTTTCACGCACCTTCGAGACAACGACAGGATCATCGGCGTAAAAATCGAATTGCTTGCCGATTGAATCGAAGAACGGCGTCTGCGGGAAAGGCTCCTCGATCTTGGCCAGCCCGTCCTCAACCATAACCGTCAGCCCGGCACTCTCGAGCCGCTCAATAGCGGTGGCCTTGTCGCCCATCGGCACCAGGATTGTTGTCGACGAGATTTCGCCGGTGTCGAAGTCGGGACCGGAGACGACGAAGGTCAGGTTTCGGCCATTAGGCGCGGACTCAACGACGTCATAGACTTTCGACGGTTCGGTATCGACGAAGGGCGGGTAGACCTTGTCAAGCCAGAAGCCGGGCCTGAACAGGGAGAATGCGACAAGCAGCAGCAATGCCGACTCCCAGATCCGGTTGCGGACCAGGAGCCAGCCCTGTGTTGCCGAGGCAAACAAGAGCATGGCTATAACCGCGACAACAAAGACAAAGACCGCCTTGGCCGGACCGACATCAATGAGCAGCAGTTCGGTGTTGAAAATGAACAGGAACGGCAGCAATGCGGTACGGATATCGTAGGCAAAGCCCTGCAAACCGGTCTTGATCGGATCGCCCTTGGATATCGCGGCTGCAGCAAAGGCAGCCAGACCGACCGGCGGTGTATCGTCGGCCAGAATGCCGAAGTAGAACACGAACAGGTGAACCGCAATCAGCGGCAGGATCAGCCCGCTTTTCGCCCCGAGCGTTATAATGACAGGCGCCATCAGGGACGAAACGACGATATAATTGGCGGTTGTGGGCAGACCCATGCCAAGGATCAGGCTCATGATCGCGACCAGGAGCAACATGATGATTAGATTGCCGCCGGACAGGAATTCGACCAGTTCGCCGACGACCTGATGGGCGCCGGTCAGCGAAATCGTCCCGACAATGATACCGGCCGCACCCGTCGCCACGGCAATGCCGATCATGTTGCGCGAACCGGCCACCATGCCATCCATCCATTCGTCGACGCCCTTGCGGAAGGCTTCGCCGATATTTCCGGAATTTCGCATCATGGCCTTGATCGTGTGCTTGGTGATCGCGAAGGT
>CAJHYR010000582.1_pt1 | contig 11370 bp, 14 predicted proteins | sample 9198791 | NCBI WGS metagenome assembly CAJHYR01 (sample SAMEA7708372, study PRJEB35096) | sediment metagenome | biome: marine neritic benthic zone biome [ENVO:01000025]; feature: sediment [ENVO:00002007]; material: shallow marine sediment [ENVO:03000034] sea grass bed [ENVO_01000059] ... | reverse complement strand
TCTTCTTAGCGGTTTTGGGTCCTCAAAGCACTGTCTGGCCCGATTTATCTCTTTGTCATTGCCGATGAGCGGCGAACAAAACAAGCAGATGAAAATGAACACGACTTTTACAAACCAGGCGTCAACATACACCCCGGCACCAACTGGCGGATTCATGCGGACTGCCGTTACCGCGGTCACCCGCGGCGCTCGTTTCCTGCGGCGAGAACTCACCCGCAGGCGTGCCATCGCCCACCTGGCTGAGCTCGACGATCATCTGATGCGCGACATCGGAATATCGCATGGCGAGATCCAGGCCGTCGTCTACGGCCGGACAATGCCAACCGCCCATCGATCCACCCCGCCTGACCGTTTCGGGTTCTGACGGCGACAGCACCGATCCGCATGTTCGGACCGGCGGTAAGGAGAAAGAACAATGGAGTTTCTGATCTATATGGCAAATGGCCTGTATCTGATTTCATACATGGTCAGGGATATTCTCAAGCTTCGCGCGTTGACCGTATCGGCAGCCTGTATACTTGTGACCTATTTCAGCCTTCAGCCGGAACCGGTGATGACGATCATCTGCTGGAACCTGTTCTTTGTCGGGCTGAATGTCATGCAGATCGGGTTCATCCTGAAAGCAAGGCACTTCCAGCATGAGGTTGAAAACGCTGCATGAGCAATACAAACAGACAGAGTAAATGCGGCTCGCCCAAGTGCGGGCCGCTCTTTATTCAAGCTCCAGCGAACATTGGCCGACGCCGTCGATTTCGACAACCACCTGGTCGCCGGCGTCGATCCAGACGGTCTGAACAATTGAGCCTAGCGTGACGACCTGGCCGGCTCGCAGAGGCGCGCCCTGCCTGATCTGGTGACCGGCAAGCCAGCAAAGGGCATTCAGCGGATGATTCAGAATATCGGATCCCTGTCCCGAGCCGACTTCCTTGCCGTTGATGGTCATGCTTCCATCCACCCCGGCGAGCCGCATGGGATTGATGTCAGCCGGCCGTCCGAGGACGCAGCCGGCATTGAAGAAATTGTCTGTAATCAACGATGGCGTGCTCACCTTGCCGAATTCGACCCAGCGGTCATCGATCAGCTCGATGCTCGCGCGCACTGCGCCGACAAAGGGAGCGATCGCCTTCAGGGTGAGATCGGACAGCGCGGTGATGTCAGTGGCGATGTCGACGGCGATCTCGCATTCAACACCCGGCCGGTGAAGTTTGTCGCGCTCATATCGCCCGCTTCCCTCAATAACAGTCTTTGCGAACATGGAACCGGCGCAAGGGTGAGGGATCCCGAGATACTTCTGCATGACCGGTGTCGTGCAACCGATCTTGTAGCCGACCAGAGGTCCGAATTCGGAGTGAGCAAGCTTGTCGTTCAGCAGCGCCTGGATGGCATAGGCATCGTCGAGCGTCCCCGGTCGAATGCGCGCCGCAAGTTCGGCGAGCGGCGGTTGGCCAGTGCGGACACCGAATAGGATCTCTGCGGCTTCAGCGAATGGACCAGCGTTTGCCATCAATAGCCCGCTCCACTAACCGACATTGACAACCAGCTTTCCGAAATGTCCGGCGCCGCGCATGGCGTGATAGGCGGCCCGGGCATCGGTGAAATCGAACGCCTGATCGATCACCGGTCTTAATTCGTGCTGGGCGATCGCCCGGTTCATTTCCGCGAACATCTGACGGGAACCGACATAGATACCGCGCACAGTTATGGACTTGCGCATGATGCTGGTCGGCGAGACCTCGCCGGCGACGCCGGTGAGAATTCCGATCAGGCCGACGATTCCGCCGACACGGACCGCGTTTATCGAGCGCTGCAACGTTCCTGGTCCACCCACTTCAACCACCCTGTCGACACCACCATTGTTCGTCAGTTCCAGTATACTTGCGTCCCATTCCGGTGTCTGGCGGTAATTGATCGTCTCGCCGGCGCCAAGGGTGCGCATGCGCTCAAGCTTCTCGTCACTGGATGAGGTCACGATGGTCTTTGCGCCCATCATGCGGCAGAACTGCTGGGCGAAAACGGAGACGCCACCTGTCCCGAGAAGGAGCACGGTTTCGCCGGGGCTGACGGGGCGGGGCAGCGTCAGCGCATGCCAAGCGGTCAGCGCTGCGCACGGTAATGTCGCCGCTTCTGCCCAGGATAGATGGTCCGGAACGCGGATCACGCCATGGGCATCCAGGACAACATGCTCAGCAAGCACGCCCGGTCTGGAGCCACCGAGGGCGGAGGCCATGGCCTCGGCGGAAATCGGCCCGGCCTGCCAGTCCTGGAAGAAACAGCTGGCAACGCGATCGCCGGGCTTGATGCCATCGACGCCGTCCCCGAAAGCGACAACTTCACCGGCGGCGTCGGAATTCGGCACGGTCGGATAGGGCAGGTTTCGGCTGACAGGGTCCTCGATCGTTGAAAGGTCGCGGTAATTGACGGATGAGGCATGAACCCTGACCAGAACCTCGCCAGGGCCGGGTTCCGGCGTGCCCCGCTCGTTGAGGGCGAGCGCATCGACACCGCCATCGGATTGGATTTCCCACGCGCGCATTGTTTCTCTCATTGTTGATTGACTTTAGCGAAGGTCATAGCAGGATCAGATTACCGTGTCAGTCGGCTTTGATTGAGTCTGATCCTGGCACCTGGAGAACAGGTAATGAAGATCGCAGTCCTGCCCGGTGACGGTATCGGTGAGGAAATCACAAGTGCCGCGCTTAATGTCCTGAACGCTGTCGACCGTGTCACGCCGCTCGGCCTAGAATTCACCCATCACGATATCGGCTTCAAGGCGCTGGAAGCCACCGCCACGACCTTCCCCGATGGGGTCATGGACGCCTGCCGCGCCAGCGACGGGATCATACTCGGCCCGGTCTCGCACATGGACTATCCGGACCGGGACAAGGGCGGCGTCAATCCGTCGGCCCAGGTGCGGGTCCAGCTGGACCTTTATGCCAATGTCCGACCTGCGAAAACCTGGAGGGGCGTGCCGGCCAAGGGCGGGGAATTCGACCTCGTCATCATGCGCGAGGCGACCGAAGGCATGTACCCTGACCGCAATATGTTCGCCGGCAAGGGCGAATTCATGCCGACCCCTGATGTTGCGATCTCCATGCGCAAACTGACCCGCAACGGTTGCAACCGCATTGCGAGGCGTTCCTTCGAACTTGCCATGAAGCGGCGGCGCAAGGTCGCGGCAATTCACAAGGCCAACAATTTCATTCTGACCGACGGGCTTTTCCTGGAAGAAGTCCGAAAGGTCGCCGCCGATTTCCCGGACGTTGAACTGGAGGAACTGATCGTTGACGCAACGGCGGCACTGCTCGTCCGTGATCCGACCCGGTTCGATGTCATCTGCGCAACCAATTTCCATGCTGATATCCTGTCCGATCTTGCCTCGGAGCTCTCCGGCAGTCTCGGCCTTGCCGGCTCGATCAATGCCGGAGAAACCCAATGCTGCGCCCAGGCGCAACACGGCTCAGCGCCGGATATCGCCGGTCAGGACAAGGCCAATCCAACGTCCATGATCCTCTCCGTTGCCATGATGCTCGGCTGGTTCGGGGAGAAGCGCGGGCGTAACGATCTGATCACCGCTGAGCGGCGGATCGAAGCGGCGGTTGCAAAGGCGCTTGCAGACCCGGCAACCCGGACCGCGGACCTTGGTGGATCGCTCGGAACGCGGGCGTTCACCGAGAACCTGGTTTCAGAACTGACGACCTGAAGGAATTGGACATGAGCCTGGCCGGCGAAGCGATCGTATCGATCTGGCACGACATTACCGATGAAGGGCGCGACGAATTCTATTGGTGGCACATCCACGAACATATGCCGGAACGGGTCGGAATTCCGGGTTTTCTGCGCGGTCGTCGATACATCGCGGAGGAGGGGACTCCTGAAATCTTCACGCTCTACGAAACGGAGACAATCGATGTCGCCTCCGGTTCTGACTACCACGAGCGGCTCAACAATCCGACGCCCTGGACACTGAAAGCCGTCCAGCATTTTCGCAATGTGGCAAGGTGCATCCAGCATGTCCGGTTCACTGCGGGGCCGGGCATGGGCGGCCATCTCCTCACGCTTCAGTTCGAAGTTGATGAGCCTGACGGCTTCGCCGAACGTCTGGCCGCGGAAGTGCTTGTCAAGATCCGGGACGTGCAGGGGGTGACAGGCGTGCACCTCGGCGAGACGGATATGGCGGCAAGCGACACACGGACGAAGGAACGTGACCTGCGTGAAGGGGAAATGCTGATGCCCGGATGGGCGATATTGGTGGAGGCGGCGCGCCGGGACGAACTGGATAATGTCCGTGAGGCCTTCCTCAGTCCGAGACACCTCGGTGCGGTCGGTGTGTCGTCCGAAATCGAATCCGCAATCTATCGGTTGGAATATATCCGCTCAAAGTCGGACGTTGTTGAATAGAAAAATCTGTCGCCGGACTTGCGCGCCACGGTGTTCTGTTCAATCGTCTGGCTGAACCAACCTCACCGTTTCCGGAGAACATCACCGTGACCAGCGCGCTCTTCAGCGAAGTCTCTCTTCGCGGCCTCCGCCTTGCCAACCGTATCGTCGTCTCGCCCATGTGCCAGTACATTTGCGAAGACGGTTCTGCCAATGACTGGCACATCATGCATCTCGGCCAGTTTTCTATGGGCGCCGGCGGGCTTGTCATTACCGAAGCCAACCATGTCAGTCCGGAGGGCCGGATTTCGCCCCGTTGCATGGGCCTCTACAGCGACGAGAACGAGGCGGCCATCAAGCGTGTCGTCGATTTCTGCAAACGCTACGGCGTGACGGCCATGGGCACGCAGCTGGCCCATGCCGGCCGCAAGGCCTCGACCCATGTCCCGCTGGACGGCGCAGGCAGCCTGGCGCCGGATGAAGGTGCCTGGCCGACCGTGGCACCTTCGGCACTGGCCTATACGGAGGGCTGGCACGTGCCGGCCGAGCTTGATCGCGCCGGACTGGAGAACGTCAAACAGGATTTCGTTTCCGCGACCCGGCGGGCTGACCGTGTCGGATTCGACCTGATTGAGATGCATGCGGCCCACGGCTATCTGCTGCACCAGTTCTGTTCGCCGCTCAGCAACAGACGGAGTGACGAATATGGCGGCTCGCTGGAAAACCGGATGCGTTTCCCTTTGGAGGTCTATGAGGCGATGCGCCGCGTCTGGCCGGACGACAAGCCGCTTGGCGTCCGCATTACCGGTCGCGATTGGGTCGAGGGCGGCTGGGATGTTGATGACGCCGTTTCTTTCGCTCGTGCGCTGAAGGATCTCGGCTGCGATTTCGTGGACGTGACTTCCGGTGGAGTCGATCCGCGCCAGCAGATCGAAGTCGGACCGGGGTATCAAGTGCCCTTTGCAGAACGGGTGCGGCGCGAGGCGGATATTCACACCTGGGCAGTTGGATTGATTACCGAGGCCCGTCAGGCGGAGGCGATCATCTCAGAGGGGCGGGCCGACATGGTGGCCCTTGCCCGCGGCATGATGCGCGACCCGCGCTGGGCATGGCATGCAGCGGAAGAACTCGGCGCGGAAACGCCCTGGCCAGACATGTATGTCCGGGCCGCGCCCTGGAGCCGCGGCAGGAATACGCCGCGGCAGAAGTCGATATAAGACACCCGAAGTTTTGCATGGCCGGGGTAGAACCGATCTGATAATCCGTGAGGGTTACCAGGGACCGGACTTTCGCCAAATGGAATCAGCTGAAGCAAAAGCAGACTGGCCGGCAGCCATTCATGGAATGCTTTCCGGCCTGAATGTCCGCCAGGTCGCTTATGTGCCCGACGCCGGACACAGTCAGCTTCTTCGATTGTGCGCGGCTGACGATCAGATGCGGATGGTGAAACTGACCCGGGAAGAGGAGGGGATCGGCGTGCTGGCCGGAGCCTGGCTCGGCGGCGAACGAGGCGCTCTCTTGATGCAGTCAAGCGGTGTCGGCAATTGCATCAATGCTATTGCGTCGATCACAACGGTCTGCCGGTTTCCGCTTCTCATGCTTGTTACGATGCGCGGCGAATGGGGCGAGGGCAATCCCTGGCAGGTACCGATGGGAAGCGCGGTTGCTGGGGTTCTTTCCGCTGTTGGCGTACGCACAGCCCGGTGCGAAAAGCCCGACGAGGTTGCCGAGACGGTGGAGGCGATGGCGGGTCTGTCGTTCAAGTCAAACTGCGCAACGGCCGTGCTTCTGACGCAGCGCCTGATCGGCGCCAAGAGCTTCCAGGATTGAAGTTCATGGTGGCAAAACCGCAGCACGAACGCCTTGATCGTCGGGACGTGACAAAGCGCCTCCTCGCTGACCGGGGCGATCTTCTTGTGATTGGCGGCCTGGGCGGCACGGCTTGGGACATCACCTCAGCCGGCGATCATGACCTCAATTTTCCGCTCTGGGGTGGCATGGGCAATGCAGCCATGATCGGCCTCGGATTGGCAATCGCCCAGCCGGAAAGACCAGTCCTGGTTATAACCGGCGACGGCGAGATGCTGATGGGCCTGGGTGGGCTGGCGACGATCGGCACGCAGCAGCCCGGCAACCTGGCAGTGATTGTCTTTGATAACGAGCTTTACGGTGAGACGGGTCGGCAGCCGACGCACACTGCAGACCGCACTGACCTGGCGGCGATGGCAAAGGGCGCCGGGATTGAGGATTCCCGGACGGTTCACACGCTGGATGATGTGGACGACCTGGCAGCGGCAATCCGGAACAGCACTGGGCCATTGTTTGCACAGGTCAAGATCTCAGATGATCCGGGTCCGCTCGTGCTGCCGCCGCGCGACGGCACTCACCTGAAGACCCGGTTCCGCCGGGCGTTGCTCGGAGGTCACACTAGTTGACAGTCATCAGGGCGCCGATGACCCGTTCTGCGCTTTGAACGGTCTCTTCTACTGATCCGGATGCATCAATCCGGTTCCACGTAATCTCGCCGAGTTCGTATTTCGACTGCCGGAGTACGACAGCGCGATCGGCGTCGGAGGCGTCCCCGCGCCGCTTGTCGACGCGCGCCATGAGAACCTCGGTCGGAGCGTCGAGCCAAAGCCCGATAAACCGGAGGCGGTTATCCTCGGCAACACGGGATACGGTTTCCCGTTCCGCCGGGTCCGCGAACGCGGCATCCGCGACGACCGAATGGCCGGAATTGAGGATGCGGGCTGAAGCCTCTGAAATTAAACGATAAACGTCATCCGACGACCTTCGCGTATAGGCGCTGTCGGGCAATCTTTCGAATTCGCCGACACCGGCCAGTCGCTTGCGCATGATATCGGAACGAAGGATGACGGCACCAGGTGCCTTGCCGATGTTTGCAGCGATTCTGGCGGCAACCGTCGTCTTTCCGGTGCCGGACAGTCCGCCGACTGCGATCAGGACCGGTTCATCCTCCTCCAGAAACCTTACGGCAGCGTTGAAATAGGTAAGGGCACGCGCTTCAAGATCATCACGTTTCGCGCCGGCGTAGAATTCCCGGCGTGATGCCGTAACCTTGGACCGGATTGCCGAACGCATCATCAGAAAGAACGGCATCGCCGACAGCCCGTCATAGTGGTCCGGGCAATCGCTGGCGGCAAGATAGCGGTTCAGAATTCTGTTCGCTTCGCGCTTGTGGCCGCGCTCCCACAGATCCATCAACAGGAATGCCAGGTCGTAGAGAACATCAGATGTTGCGATAACGTCATCGAATTCGATGGCATCGAACAGGACCGGTTGGTCGTCGATCAGCACGATGTTTCCAAGATGCGCATCGCCATGGCAATGTCGGATATGGCCTGCAACGCCTCTGCGCTCCAACAATGGCCGGATTGTTTCGTACGCGCTTTTTGATTTTTCAATCAAAGCCTGTGCCTTGCTTGCCGGATATAGATCGTCGTGTTGTGCGAACGCTTCGGCATTCTGTTCAACGTATTGGAACAGATCATCAATCCAGGCAGTGCCATCACGCACCGGCGCACGAGCGTGTGCCTCCACGAATGCGCGGGCCAGTGCATCGACCAGAAAATCTGACAGGGGGCTGGTTTCGATAACCTTGTCCAGCGTCTTCGTCTCGTCGAACCGGTTCATTCGGACCGCCCATTCAACGACCTCTCCGTCGCCGACAAATTCAAGGCCGCCGTCACCTCGGCGGGTTATCGCCACGGCTCGGTCATAGATCTGCGGCGCATTGGCCTGATTGACTTCGACCTCGCGCTCGCAGGCAATCCTGCGTTTCTCGAGGCTGGAAAAATCAAGAAACGGATATTTGACGGCCCGGTTGATCTTGTAGGCGATCGGTCCAGCAAGAAAGACAATGGCAGCGTGAGTATCAATCCGGCTGACCTGATCTGCGCCGGCGTGGTTGGCGGGATCGGCAAGAAAGGCAGTTGCTTCCGCCTGTTCATCACCGGCTTCCTGGTCGGAGTTCATGATGCTCGGTCGGCCGGTTCCAGGCGAACCGGCTCGCCGTTGCGCACGGCCTTGAAGAGCGTCGCATCGCCGATCACCTCACCAAGGATATTGACCGGGCTTGCGGCCATCGGCTCGTCACCAGTGCTGGCCGGCGTCCGTCCGTAGAAAATGCAAAACGCGTTACCCGGCGGCCAGTAGCCCAGTTCGCCGACAGCGACGTTGGCGCGGGCGTCGGGTTCCGGTGCGGCATCCAGACCAATATCAAAATAGATCTCGTCCCCCCAGATATTGGCCCGTCCCTCGATCGGCAGTGCGGCGAGCAGTGCATCTACTGTCGGCGTATCATGGAGAACAGCGTCCAGAGAAACAGAACCTGCGGTTATTCTGATACGGCTCATGTCCGTGGCCCTTCGATCAGTCATGAACAGACACCGCCTTATAACGCAGCAACGACGTCTTGCCACGCTCCGGCCATCGTCAAATCAGCATTTGTCAAATTTTTCTGGCCCGGCCATAGGTAAGTGCCATGACCGATGCGATGATCCTGACAGCGATTGGCGCCACGTTTCTTCTTGCCGGAACGGTCAAGGGCGTGATCGGTCTCGGCTTGCCCACGGTCAGCCTTGCACTGATGACCGTCCTGCTTGACCTGCCGAGCGCGATGGCCCTGTTGCTGGTCCCGTCTTTTATCACCAATCTCTGGCAGGCCCTCGTCGGTGGCCATGGGTTTGCCACGCTGAAGCGGATCTGGCCCTTCCTGCTGATGGCAACGGTCACCGTCTGGCTTGGCGCGACAGCACTCACGCGCGTTGATCTGAACTATCTGTCGGCACTGCTCGGCGCGCTTCTGATCGCCTATTCGCTGGCGAGCCTGGCTGGTTTGCGTTTTGAGATCGGGGCCAGGCAGGAAGTCTGGGCGGCGCCGGTGGCCGGCACGATCAACGGCGTCCTGACCGGAATGACCGGGTCGTTTGTCGTCCCCGGCGTTCTCTATCTCCAGGCTCTTGGGCTTCCGCGAGACGCGCTGATCCAGGCCATGGGCATCCTGTTTACGGCGTCCACCTTCGCGCTGGCGGTCGCGCTGCAGGGCAATGGGCTCTTGTCCGGGGAACTCGGCTGGCTTTCCGCGCTTGGTCTTGGCCCGGCGCTCGCCGGCATGGTGATCGGGCAGCGTATCCGAAAGCAGTTGCCGGAGCAGACGTTCAGAAAAGTCTTCTTCGGTGCCTTGCTTGTTCTCGGGGGCTATATCGTTGCTTCTGCGCTCGGCGGTTCAGTCTGAAACTGAAGCCGCGTGATGAAACAAGACCGGCCATCACAGTCGAAACCGGCCGATGGCCAATCTGATGTCCCTCCGCTGAACCTATCCCGCCCGACCGGTAAGCGTCGTTCAATCCAGGTATAAGAACAATTGACTGGACTGGACGGTGGCTGCCGGTCATTGTCCCGTCCCGTTACCCGCGAGTGCCGGTTTGACCTCCATGCAGTCCAATTCGCCTGGCCCGGGCGTTTCCGCTCGGCCAGATATCCTTTCCAGCCGTGACGTCGACGCGCCTGCATTCGGCGGCGTCGATATTGCGCTCTATGCGGCGACGGTTTTTGCCTGGAGCACCAGCTGGCTGGCGCTCAGCTGGCAGGTCGGCGTGGTAGCGATTGCGCTTCTCCTGGCGGTATCATCTGCGTTTCGCCGGCATGGGTGTCTTCCTGTTTTCAACTAACTTTCTGCTCTTTTATTACGCGGCGCTCGGGCTCGTATCCGGGCTACTCTCGGTCATCTTCTCCACCGCGGCCGTTACCAACATCCTGATGAACACGATCGTCCTGCGACGCCCATTAAGGCCGAGGGTGGCGTTTGGTGCGGGAATTGGTGTCTTCGGGATTGCCTGTATGTTCTGGCCCGAAATCGCCGGCCAATCCCTGGGTGGACCGGCGATGATCGGACTGGCGCTCGGCATAGCCGGAACGCTCTGTTTTTCCGCCGGCAACATGATTTCCGCCTCCAACCAGAAGCTCGGTATTCCAGTGTTTTCCGCAAGCGCAATCGGCATGGTCTATGGCGCGCTGAATTGCCTGATCATCGCCCTGATCGCCGGAAGCGAATTCACCATCGACCCGACCTGGAAATATGTCGGATCGCTGTTCTGGCTCGTCGGCTTTTCAACGGTCATGGCGTTTTTCGTCTATCTGACGCTTCTCGGGCGGATCGGCGCCGATCGCGCCGGCTATGCCACGGTAATGTTCCCGGCATTCGCGCTGATCATTTCCACTTTCATCGAAAGCTATCATTGGACGGCACTGTCGCTGGCCGGCCTGGTCCTTGTGGCAATCGGTAACTTTGTCGTTCTCTCGCGCCCGAAACCGCGGGTGAAGCCGCGCCAGCCGATGCTCTGAAATGCGTCGCCCCGGATCGGAACTCGTTCCGCGTCCGTCCAAATGTTGGTGTAAGGCAGACGTTTGCTCGTGATGAACCGGTGTTTGTTTCGTGCCAACAACGGGCATTGTAATAAGGTCGAGTGCCTTAGTGTTCAGCACTCGACCCGCTTTGCTCTGACCAGATCAATTCCCCTCGTACCAGGGTTTGGCAGGCCGCCAGTCCTGGTCCTGCAGATTGTAATCCTCCGCAAACTTGTCGAGCATGTCGTTCTGGGCATTGAACCCGGGGCCCCACTCGCCGCCCTTGATGAAGTCGCTCATCGGATCCGGTATGCCTTGTTCCGGCGGCGGCTGCCGGGTTGGGCCTGGTACGCCGGAAGCGCGGTCCGGTGATACGGCCATGCGCTCTGTCACCTCGTCCTTGGTGATGTTCCACACCATCATGTCCATCGCAACGGAAAGCGGGCCGTCATAGGTGGAACGGATTCCTTCCCGAAGTTCAGCAAACGCTTCTTCCATTGTATGGTAGGCAACAGCATGACCCGGCTTGATCTCACTCATGATCTTGCCGAACGCCGGGCCGGACGTGTGGAATTCACAGCAGGCGCGCCAGGCGAGCTGTGCCGGCTGCCCATAGTCTTCCAC
>CAJHYR010000463.1_pt1 | contig 11377 bp, 8 predicted proteins | sample 9198791 | NCBI WGS metagenome assembly CAJHYR01 (sample SAMEA7708372, study PRJEB35096) | sediment metagenome | biome: marine neritic benthic zone biome [ENVO:01000025]; feature: sediment [ENVO:00002007]; material: shallow marine sediment [ENVO:03000034] sea grass bed [ENVO_01000059] ... | reverse complement strand
CTGCCGGCGTCCCTCAATCATCGACTCCACCGAATTCGTAGAGCAGCCGGTCGAGGCGTTCAGAATAGACTTCGTACATCTGCAAAGACGGCTCTTCCGGGTTCAACTGTCGGTACCAATCGCGAACGCCCTGAATCCGCGCCAGCGAAATGCCGGCGATTTCAGGGCAGGTTTCGGCAACATCGACCATTTCATCCAGAATACCGTTGCAATGCAAAACAAGGTCACAGCCGGCGGCCAAAGCGCTGCCTGTGCGTTCAGCCACGGTACCCGCCAAAGCCCCCATCGAAATATCATCCGTCATCAGGACTCCTGAATAACCGATTCGCTTTCGGATAACCTTATCAATGACTTGCTCCGAAAGCGTGGCCGGTTTTTGTTCATCCACCGCCGAAAATACGACATGCGCCGTCATGGCCAACGGAAGCCTCTCAGCGTTGTAGCGAAACGGCAACAGATCGACCCGTTCCAGCTCCTCCAATTCGCAATCAACGACCGGCAAACTCTCATGGCTGTCGACGCCGGCCCTGCCGTGGCCGGGCAAATGCTTCATCACAGGCAATGTTCCGACGCTGGCAAACCCGTCGATCATTGCGGTACCCAGCGTCGCAACCGTATCGACGTCGTTGCCGAATGCCCGGTCGCCGATAACCGGATCACTACCTGCAACCGGGATATCGAGAACCGGCAGACAATTGCCGGTAATTCCGAGATTCAGGAGGTCCAGGCCCATTAACTTCGCAGCGAGGCGGGCAGCCTCGACACCGGAAACAATATCCTTCCGGTAAATCCGGCCATACACCGCCAAGGCAGGATAGGCACGGACAATCGGAGGTTTGATCCGTTGAACCCGACCGCCTTCCTGATCAATGAAAACGGGAGCATCGGGATCGTCCAAACATTCCCTGAACTCAGAACAGAGATCGAAAACCTGCGAACCGGAATTGACGTTCCGCGCGAAAAGGATCGCGCCCCAGGGCCGGTAACGGGCGATAAACGCCCGCTCAACGTCTGATAGGGCCAAACCCTCGAACCCGCATATGAAGGCGCGGCTCGACAAGCGCTCAGTTTCCCTGCGTAACAGGTATCAGCGCGCTACAAAGCAATTGCCGCCGGAAGACTTTAACTGCTCGCAAAACGCATTCGCAGCGCTCTGGCTAGCCATGGGACCAACGCGCACACGATAGTAGATGCCGCGCTCTCCAAGGTCAGCGCGCTGAATGCTCGGCTTATAGTTGCCCAACAAGGACGGGAATTGCCGTTTCAGCCCGTTAAACGCAGCCAGCGCCTGGCTTTCCGAGCGCTGCGCACTCAACTGAACCAGATAGCCGCTACCGGCGCTCGTGCTGCCGGTATTTGCCGGCGCAGTCGGGGTCGTCGCTGCCCGCTGTGTACCAGAATTCGACTTAAGGAGGTTTACAGGGCCTGAACCGTTCTGCGGTGCAGGTTGTGCGACGAGACCGGAATTCCGGTTCGGTTGGGCGCTGGCAACTTCAATTTCCGGTGTTTCGTCCGGCCGCGCCCTCGGAATTGCGCTATCTGCGGCATCAGAGGCTCCTGCCGGGCCGGCCCCTTGATCGGCCACTCCGGTTCCTGATCCCGACAACAGTGACTCTGACCGGGCTACCGTGTCGTCGACCGTTCCGGCAACCGAGTTGGGCTGCGTCGGTTTGATCTCGACGACGCGCACCGGCACGGGACGAGATTCATCAACTGCGACGGCCGTCTGTGTGGTTTCGGTCACAGGTGCAGGCAATCCTCCGACGATAATCGGCTCTTCGTCGACTTGAGCAGCCGGACCGGTCTCGTCAAGGCTTGGACGAATGATCGTGCCATCGGCGCTGACTTTGACGGTCGTCACCTGCTTCGGGCCGATCGGGGTGGTACCGCCAGAGGTAGAAGTTCCCTGCGCATCCGCTGTCAAACGCGCCGTGTCCTTGGAATCGGCCCCGCCAGTACCACGCAACCCTTCGGTTCCGTTTGCCGTATCAAGTGGAACAATTCGGTCGACCGGTTTTTCCGAACGCTCGACGAGCTCTTCCTTGGTCGGATCAGTGTCGGTCGAAGCAACATCGAAGATCGTCTGCTTTTCGTTCGATGCTACTTCAGATCCGGCTTCCGGCGCCACCTTCACGGGCTCTTCGCCAGCCTTGAACACAGGCGGCGCCAGTCCGACCAGTTTATTTGATGTGGAATTCATCATGGCCAGGACGCCACCGCCCAGTACCGCAATACTCAGGACAGCCGCAATGGCGAAAATCCTACGTCCGGAACGACGTTCCCGGCCAGCTTCGCTATTCTCGAATTCAGCGCCGGCCGACACTGGCGGAGGCAACTGATAAATACTGTCATCAAGGTCATCAATTTCGCCAGGAATTTCCCCGAAATCGACATCTCCCACCAATCCCATGTCGTCGTCAAACTGGGCACCGACTTCGCCACCCTCAAGGCCTTCAGCTTCCGCCAATGCCTGCTCCAGCTCTGAAAGCTCCTGTTCAGAAAGGAGTTCAGAAACCTCGCTCGACAGCTCTTCACCCGCATCATAGCCGTAACCTGATTGCTCATGATCGACATCGGTCGGGCCGGAAATCTGTGGGTCCTGCACTCCGTTGTCGTCGAGTGCGAATTCTTCGCCTGCGAAATCCTCACCAGCGAACTCCTCAGCACCAAATTCTTCCTCTGCGAAATCGTCAGTCGGCAATTCCTCGGCCTCAAGGTCTGGTACGCGATCGTACTCTTGACCATCCCCCTGGTACGATCCCTCGAAATCATAACTGTCGATCTCGTGCGCGGACGGCGCCATCGAAATCTCCAGTTCTTCCATCAACTGGTTTTCCAAGTCGAATTCGGAATCCGCGCCCGCCTGGCCAACATCCGTTTCGGGCTGGGCATTCACGTCGCGAGTTTCTACGTCGACGGTCGTCTTGTCGTCGCCGTCCTCAGAGATATTCAGATAGCCGCCTTCTTCGCTGACAATTCGTGCCAATTCAACGAGCGGATCCTCATCGTGGACGTCATAGGTCGGATCCATATTCCGATTTCGGGATGGGCTGGATTTGTTTCGATGGTCAGCCATCTATCAGGCCTCGTTGTTCTGGCATACGATTCTCGACGCAGTTGGCCAATTCTAACGCATTTCTTCCGGCGCATCGACCCCCAGCAGCGTGAGGCCGGACTTCAATACACTACCAACCGCGCTCACTAGAGCCAATCGTGCATAAGTCGTTGATAAATCGTTAGGGATAATGAAACGTAAATGCGGCAGTTCTTTGCCTCTGTTCCAGTGCGCGTGCAGAGCGCTTGCCAGTTCGTAGAGGTAGTATGCGACCCTGTGGGGCTCGCGTGTGCGAGCAGCCGTTGAAACCGTCCTCGGCCAATCGGCTAGGTTGCGCAAAATACCTCTTTCACCATTGTCTTGCAGCAACTGCATGTCTGCTGAAAGCAACGCACTGGCCTGCAGATCGATGTCCGGAACCGCTTCGGCCGCCTGGCGGAATACCGAACAACATCGTGCATGGCCCATCTGGACATAGAATACCGGATTGTCCCTGGTTTGTTCCGTGACCGCTTCGAAGTCGAAATCGAGTGGTGCATCCGCCTTGCGGTACATCATCATGAACCGGACAGCATCCCGACCGACCTCTTCGACGACCTCCCGAAGTGTGATCAGATTCCCCGTCCGCTTGCCCATGGCGACGGGTTTACCGCCGCGCAACAGGCGAACGAGCTGGACGAGCTGAATTTCCAGTGTTGCTTCACCCCCGGACATGGCCTGCACAGCCGCCTTCATGCGTTTGACGTAGCCGCCGTGGTCGGCTCCGAATACATCGACCTGATCGCAAAAGCCGCGAAGGAACTTATCGTAATGATAGGCGATATCGGACGCGAAATAAGTGTAGCTCCCGTCCGATTTCAACAGAGCGCGGTCGACGTCATCGCCGAATTCGGTCGACCGGAAAAGGGTCTGTTCCCGGTCTTCCCAGTCATCGGGAGGCTGGCCGCCTTTCGGCGGCGGCAGTTTTCCCTGGTAGATCAGATCACCGGCGCGAAGCGTGTTGATCGCCTCGGCAACACGGTCGCCGTTTTCCGACTGTAGTGATGTCTCGGAAAAATAGATATCGTGTTTGATTCCAAGCAGATCGAGATCCGCCCGTATCATGTCCATCATCTTTCCAATTGCCCGGTCGCGGACAATCGGTATCCACTCTTCCGGCTCCATCAGGCTCAGCCTGTCATCGAATTCCCGTGCGAGTTCCTCTCCGGCCGGTACAAGATAGTCGCCGGGATATTCAAGATCATCGGGATTGACCTGCTCGCCCCTGGCTTCGCGGTAGCGGAGAAAAACGGAGCGTGCCAGGCTGTCGACCTGTCCGCCTGCATCGTTGATGTAATATTCCCGGGTGACATCGTAACCGGTCCAATCCAGAAGATTGGCGATCGCATCTCCGACGACTGCACCTCTGCAATGACCGACATGCATCGGACCTGTCGGGTTTGCTGATACGTACTCAACGTTAACGGCGCGGCCCTGTCCGACATCGGTCCTGCTGAATTCGTCACCGGTTTCCAGAATGGATTTCAACAGCGCCGACCAGAACCTGTCAGACAGCCGTATATTGACGAAGCCGGGACCGGCTATCTCCACCGACGTTACGTCTTCGTCCTTTTCCAGGGTAAGGGCCAGTCGGGTCGCGATATCTCTAGGCTTTTCCCCTAGCGGCTTGGCCAGGACCATTGCGGCATTTGTCGCTATATCGCCATGGTCCGGATCGCGTGGCGGTTCGGCAACGATTCGGGATAATGCATCACCGAGTTCCACACCTTCGGCAAGGTCGCCGGACTGTATGGCTTCTCGAACACGCGTTTCGAAGATCTTGAAGAGATCCATTCTATTTCCCGAAAGTGTGGGCTGATTGCCGGCGCAGGTAAACCAGTTATGACTTGCCGTCAAACAGGCGATGGTACTCGGTCAATGCAAACCGGTCGGTCATGCCGGCAATATAATCGGTGACACGCCGTGCTGTATCAAATCTGTCGTCCAGATCAAGATTTCGTTGCCAGTCATCAGGCAGAAGACGAGGGTTTTCATGCAGACCTGTGAATAATCGTCCGACTCTTTCCTCCGCCAGCCTTGCCTGCGTATCGACAGCGTCGCTGCGGTAGAGATTATCGAATAGGAAAGTCTTCAGGCCGGCCTCTCGATCGGCCATGTCGGTGGAAAATCCGACGAGTGCCATACCCTGTTCCTGAACGTCCCTCAGTTTTTTGATGCCCGTACTATCAAGGCGGCGGCAAGTCTCCTGAATGACGTCTTCGATCATGACCGTAATCAGCCGGCGAACAAGTTCGTGGGTTCGCCGTGGTTCATCAAGTCCCGGGTGATCACGATCGGTTTCCGCGACAAGGTCCGCCGCGAGCGGGGCCGAGGCCAGCATGTCCAGGCGCAGTAAACCGGCTCTCAATCCGTCTTCGATATCGTGAGAATCGTAAGCAATATCGTCGGAAATCGCCGCGATCTGACCCTCCAGCGTTGGCCACTTGTCCAGTTCAAGATCATGCAGATCGCGGTAGACTTTGATCGCATAAGGAATAGCCCGTTCGCCGCCGTTCCGCGCCGGTTTCCCGTCCGCACGCGCCAGCGGACCATTGTGCTTGACCAGCCCTTCTAATGTCTCCCAGGTCAGATTGAGACCATCAAAACCTGGATAACGGGCTTCCAGCTTCGTGACTGAACGCAGCGTCTGTGCGTTGTGGTCAAAGCCCCCGAAATCGGCCATTGCCCTGTCCAGGGCCCGTTCTCCGGCGTGCCCGAACGGGGGATGACCCAGATCATGAGCGAGCGAAATGGCCTCTGCAAGGTCTTCGTCCAGGCCCAGGGGACGGGCTATCGACCGGGCGATCTGGGCGACCTCGAGCGTGTGGGTAAGACGCGTTCGGTAGTGATCGCCCTCATGATGAATGAAGACCTGAGTCTTGTGTTTCAACCGCCGGAAAGCGTTGGAATGGATGATCCTGTCGCGGTCGCGCTGGAACTCCGATCTCAGAACGGTGATCGGTTCTGCGTGAAGCCGTCCGCGGCTTCGTGCAGGATCTGCTGCATACGGCGATCGCCAACGCTCTCCGTTCCCCCGCAACCGCGGAGACAAACGGCGACCGTGAATTCCTCTTCCGTTGCCGGACATGCCGCGCGTTCCCTGCAGCCATGCAATCGATTGACTTGTTTCTTCAGGCTTCTTAGCTATTGCTATAGGGCGCGGGCAAGCGCGGAGCCATGAAATGACTGAAGCAAATGTCGGATTGACCGATCGGGCTGCAGACCGAATTGCCAGGATTCTGTCGACCGAACCTGACGGCACGGTGCTGCGCATCAGTGTGGAAGGCGGCGGTTGCTCCGGATTTCAGTACAAGTTCGACCTTGTTCAGGAAGAACCGGCAGAAGATGACCTTGTGATCCGGAAAGCCGATGCGACAGTCCTCCTCGATCCATTGTCGGTCCAGTTCATGCAGGGCTCGGAAATCGATTTTGTCGATGATCTGATCGGTCAGTCGTTCAAGATCCAGAACCCCAACGCGGTCGCCTCTTGCGGCTGCGGAACGAGCTTCGCTCTCTAGCGCCGATCGTGAAGATCGCAACCTGGAACATCAATGGTATCAAGGCCCGTATCGAAGGGCTTATCTCCTGGCTGAGCGAAGCTGAGCCCGACGTGGTCTGTCTGCAGGAGATCAAATCGGTCGACGAGGCGTTTCCTGCCGCGGCGATCGAAGATCTGGGGTATCACATTGAGACCCACGGGCAGAAAAGCTTCAACGGTGTCGCTTTGTTATCCAGGGTTCCCCTGGAAAACGTCACGCGCGGTTTACCGGGCGATGAATCCGACGATCAGGCCAGGTTCATCGAAGCGGTTGTTTCGACCGACACCGGCGCGATTCGTGTCGCGGGCGCCTATATGCCTAATGGCAATCCTGTCGACAGCCCGAAGCTGGCCTACAAGCAGGCCTGGATGGATCGTCTTGAAATCTGGGCTCAAAGCCAAATCGAATTGGAGGAACCCCTCGTCATTGCGGGCGACTACAATATCATCCCGGAGCCGAAGGATGCCAAGCGGCCGGAAAAATGGCTCGGAGACGCACTGTTCCTTCCGGAAATCCGTCAGTCCTATCGCCGACTGATTTCCTGCGGCTTTACTGATGCTGTCCGGGAAGTGGACGACGGACCGGACGTATATACGTTCTGGGACTATCAAGCCGGTGCATGGCAAAAGAACAACGGCATTCGAATCGACCATCTTCTGCTTTCGCCGGAGGCAGCCGACCGGCTGATATCTGTCGGCATCGACAAGCACGTCAGAGCATGGGAAAAACCGTCCGACCACGTTCCGGTTTGGATCGACCTGGCTGAGTGACGAATACCGCGCTTTGTGCTATAATTTGTTGATGCGCCCGCTATTGTTGATCGTTTTTTCGTTGGCCGTCTTCCCTGCAACTGTGCTTGCGGGTGAGGACTGCAAATGCCGCGGACCTAATGTTGAAGCCAGTGAAGGTGAAACGGTCTGTATCGTGACTTCAAGCGGGTCTCAGATGGCGCGTTGTGAGCGCGTTCTCAACAATACATCCTGGAAGTTCCTGGGAACGCCCTGCCCGTCTGTCAATATTTCGCGAGCGCCAACGGAGTTGCCGCCGGATTCCTGATCCGGCAGTCATGGTCTTGCAACCGCCGATATTCGTGCCGCTCCGGTTACCGGATAGCCGCTGTTACCTTGGGCTTCTTTTCTCAAGCCACTTGTCGGCCATCGCCACAGCAGTCTGGCGTTCGTCTTCGGGCGCATTCAAAAATGCCTGCTGATGCAAGTCGAGAATGCTGGCGTTATCTTCCGCCTGGCGACTGGCAAGCGAAAGCCACATGAGCCCTTCAACCGGGTTGCGCGCAATTCCTTCGCCTTGCAGAAGCAGCATGCCGAATTCCGCCTGCGCTCGGGCGTGACCTTTTCGGGCCGAGAGCTTGTACCATCTGGCCGCCTGACGGATGTTCAAGTCACCGCCAATGCCGAGATGATGCATTCTCGCGATTTCGAACTGGGCATCTGCATATCCGAAATAAGCGGCGGCATGCGTGTAGATTTGCCGCGCGACCCCCGGATCCGGTTCCAGTCGTCCAGCGATACCATGTTCGTAGTACCGGCCGAGCGCAAGGAGCGCGTCCGCCACATAGCGCGCATCACGGCTACGCGGATTGGTATCCGCGCTTTCATTGGCAATGCGCATGAAGATTTCGTAGGCCTTGGCATGGTCCTGCTGGACACCGTCGCCGCTCGCATGCATGCGGCCGATTTTCCATAGCGCTGCAGTATGGCCCTGTTCGGCGGCAAAACTCAGGGCTTCGAGCGCTGTTTCTGTGTCGCCTGCCTTGTAGGATTTATAGCCCATGCGGAATGCTTCGCCAGCCGTCAGATCGCTGTCAAAGGCAAGGCCCACATTCACCGTCAGCAAGAGGGCCGCGATTGCCGTCGCTGATCGTTTAATCATTTGCATTCGCCACCTTCTCGGCAAAACTGCCAGCATCGGCACTCGTACCCACGCACGTATCGCCGACCGACTCAGCGCCATCCAGGATCGCGCGATTACTGCAATCCGTTTCGCCGCAATTCCTGTCGCGCTTCTCTGCTGCCAGTTTCTCGTTTCTTAACTCCAACAGAGGCAATCCTGCCTCCGCATTGACTTCAATCCCGCCGTCACCGCATAGCGAAGCGGCAAGTCCGACAACCTTGGCTTCCGGAGATTGATTTACTGTCGGGTCAACAAAGCCGGAGTTCGGAGCGATCGCGTCGTTCGAACGGCAAATAACATTCAGAACCGGCTTCAAGGGGAGATAGTTCCAGTTTTCGGCAATTATGCGGCCATCGTCTGCAAAACAGCCACGGCGCTCCGGAAATCTCACTCGGTTTTGAATTCTTACGTTCAAGTCTCTCTCCGAAAAACGCAAAAGGGATCGGCGAAATGCACTGTTCACCGGAAACATTCTGCGCGGAAAAATTCGCTGTTCATCTGTCATCGCGCCACAGGAACGGCAATTCCAATTCGCCGACGATGTTAACAGAAACTGCGATAACAGGCTGTTGCCAAACAGCCACAATCGGAATTAGAGTTTACTTCTAAGGCCTCAAACCTGATCAATTTTTCCTTTCCAATTGCTTCATTGAGTCGTATTTCGTGATCGTTCAACTTCCCAGAGTTGTACTTATCCTTGTAACGCCCTTGGGTAGCAGCCGGAATCTGAATACTGCAATTAATCCGGTTGAAATATTTCGAGTTTCCGGATCGCGGATCGCTCCAATCAAATGCTGAAGTCCGATCTGCCCCGAAAAGCAACAAGCGCATCGTCATCGGAGCAGAACCTCTTCGCCCGAAAGAGGGTAAGGTTAACCGGGCATCTCATTCCGGGCCCGCTTGCAGGACAATTTAATCCTGGCCGGTCTCTGCGCTGGTAAATCGCTCAAGTGCCGACTGCAGTTTGGACTTACTGGAGATGTAGTCATCGCGCTTCAATCTCTCCGCTGCGACAACCTCCGTCGGTGCCTTGGCAACGAAACGCTCGTTTGCCAGCTTCTTGTCCAATCTTTCGATTTCGCCGTCGATCTTCGAAATCTCCGACTGCAACCGTTTCTTCTCTGTATCAAAATCTATGATACCGCCAAGTGGAAGCGCGACGGTTGCTTCTCCGACAAGCGTCTGGGCAGAACCGGACGGAGCGGTAACGCCGAGGCTGATCTCGTTGACGCGTGCCAATCTCTTGATCGCAGTATCATGGGACTTCAATCGTTTCGCCGTTTCCTGCGAGGTGCCAATCAGGACAAGATCTGTTCTCGCCCCGGCCGGAACGTTCATCTCCGATCGAACTGATCGGACCGCTGTTACGAGGCTGATCAGCCAGTTGATCTCTTCGGCAGCGTCATCATCGGCAAATTCGCTTTCAGGCCATGTCTCAAGGGCAAGCACGCCGTCGCTGAACCGGAAATCCGACCAGAGCTCCTCGGTAATGAACGGCATGACCGGATGAAGCGTCTTCAGGATCCACCCGAGCACGCCGGCAGCGCAAGCCCGCGTTTCTGCAATCGCTGCTTCATCGGAGCCAGAAAAGACCGGTTTGATCAGTTCAAGATACCAGTCGCAATACTGATCCCAGACAAAATGGTAGATGCTGTCGGCGGCTTCGTTGAACTTATAGGCTTCGATCGCAGCAGCGGTCTTTTTTGCGGTCTTTACAGCTTCTGTGACGATCCATCGGTTGACCGTCGACGTTGCCTGATCCAGTGTGAAATCATCGGTCGGCAGGCATTCGTTCATTTCGCAGAATCGTGCGGCATTCCAGAGTTTCGTGCCGAAATTCCGATAGCCGGCGACGCGGCCGGTCGCCAGTTTGATATCCCTGCCCTGCGCCGCCATTGCCGTCAGGGTGAACCGCAAAGCATCGGCACCATATTCGTCGATCAGTTGCAGCGGGTCGATGACATTGCCTTTCGACTTCGACATCTTTGCGCCGTGTTCGTCGCGGACGAGCGCGTGGATATAGACCGTGTCGAACGGCTCTTCATCCATGAATTGAAGGCCCATCATCATCATGCGCGCGACCCAGAAAAAGATGATGTCAAACCCGGTGACGAGGACCGATGTCGGATAATAGAGCTTCAACTCCGGCGTCTCATCCGGCCACCCCAAGGTCGAAAAAGGCCAGAGCGCCGACGAAAACCAGGTATCAAGGACGTCTTCATCGCGGCTCAGTTCGACCGGAGATCCGTAATGGGCCGCGGCTGCGGCGGCCGCTTCCTCTTCGGTCAGCTTGACAAAAACCTTGCCGTCCGGTCCATACCAGGCCGGTATGCGGTGCCCCCACCACAATTGCCGGGAAATGCACCAGGGCTGGATGTTCTCCATCCAGTCGAAGTAGGTTTTCTCCCAGTTCTTGGGCACGAAAACGGTCTCACCCTGCTCGACAGCGGCAATGGCCGGTTTGGCCAGCGTTGCTGCATCGACATACCATTGCTCGGTGAGCCAGGGCTCGATGACTACGTTGGAACGGTCGCCGTAAGGCATCGTGTGCAGGTGATCGTCGATCTTGTCGACGAGGCCAGCAGCTTGCATCCGCTCAACGATCTTTTTGCGGGCCTCAAATCGATCCATTCCCTGCATAGCCAGCGTATCGGCGAGTTCGGGGGACTGGGCAACGGTATCCGCGAATTCGGTATCTTCAAGCATCAGTTTGGCATGATGGTCGAAGATGTTGATCTGCGGCAGGTTTTGCCGTTTGCCGACCTCGAAGTCATTGAAATCGTGCGCCGGGGTGATCTTGACCGCGCCGGAGCCCTGTTCTGGATCGGCATAG
>CAJHYR010000023.1_pt1 | contig 11473 bp, 13 predicted proteins | sample 9198791 | NCBI WGS metagenome assembly CAJHYR01 (sample SAMEA7708372, study PRJEB35096) | sediment metagenome | biome: marine neritic benthic zone biome [ENVO:01000025]; feature: sediment [ENVO:00002007]; material: shallow marine sediment [ENVO:03000034] sea grass bed [ENVO_01000059] ... | reverse complement strand
GAGGGCAGGTGTATCGACCGTGATCTGCGGGCCGGGCTCGATCGACCAGGCTCATCGGCCTGACGAATTCGTAGCCGTGGATCAGTTGAAGACGTGCCTGGAAATGCTTCAGAACCTGATTGAGGAAGCGGGCCATCACGCGTCCGCTAGCGCACCCTAACCTGGAATGCTGTCAGCCAGCCTGGTTGAGACCGTCCTTGGACCGGTTTCGCAGGTCAATGTGTTCGGCCAGAAGAAGATCAGCGCAAATATTGCGCTTAAAATGTGCCCTGCCACGCCATAACAGCCTCAAGAGGCCAGATCAGCATGACAATATTCAGGGTCAGATTATCGCCGATCATGGCCAGAGTGAACATCTCCATCGACAATGCCGCTAGGATGATCAACCAGGCCGGCAAGCGATGTGCGAGGAAGAACCCGAAGGCCATAGCAAGAATGTCGGATAACGAGTTGACGATGGAATCGCCGTAATAATCCAGGGAAATGGTTGTTTCGCGATATCGGTTGATTATGAAATCGGTGTTCTCGAAAATCTCCCAGCCGGCTTCAAGCGCAAGTGCAATGAGAAAAGCCAGCTTCGTGGGTATTGGTCGCCCGATGACAATTCCTGCAAGGTAAGCCAATCCATAGAAGATGAAGCCGTGAATGATGTGAGAGAACGTGTACCAATCGGATATGTGCTGTGAGTTCTCAGAACTCTTGACGATACCGTGCCACAGCTTGACTGTTCCACATGTGCAGATCGGCTCCCGCCCCATAAGCACCAGTGTCACCGCGGCCCCGCCGACGATCAACACGGCAAGCAGTATTACCGCTCGGCCGGAGAGCGTGGGGAGTTGCGACGTCGGCGCCTGATTCACTGCAGCCGGAGTTCAATCGAGAACAGGTTCGTCGAAGAGAATACCGATGCTGGTGTCCTCCCGCCAGCGTATTGTCGCGCGCCGGCGGTCCCCTGCGGTCGGAGACGACAAGAGGATTCTTTCGGGCAATTCCCGGGCCGTTGCAATGCGGATGCGCGCGCCGGATTCCGATATGTCGCGGATCACGCCGATCACCGGTTTTGACGTTTCGTCGGCAAAGACCTCGACAGCCTCAGAACCGTGGACCCTTGGGGAACGCCGGGAGTTATCAGCTGCTGGACGAGCCATTCGGCTTTCCTTTCACTAATGCAGCAATTGAGCATAAGATCATCGGCGAAAATACCTTAACGTTGGTTAACGGAAGGCCAGAACCGAGCATGGATATCGAACGCACAAAAGTTGCCATTATCGGTGGCGGGCCGTCGGGGCTACTTCTCTCCCAACTGCTGCACCTGGAGGGTATCGAAAGTGTCGTGCTTGAACGGCAGAACAGAGATTATGTCCTCGGTCGTATCCGCGCAGGTGTCCTGGAACAGGGCCTTGCAGACATGTTGCGTGAAGCTGGTGTCGGCCAGCGCATGGACGCCGAAGGCGAAGTGCACGAGGGCTTCGACATCGCGTTCGCAGGTGCCGAACTGCGCATTGACCTGGCGGGACTGACAAACGGAAAGACAGTCATGATCTACGGCCAGACGGAGATCACCCGCGACCTTTATGACGAACGCGACCGGATGGGCGGGGTCATCATCCACGAAGCCGATGACGTCCAGCCCCACGACATCGACAGCAATGCGCCCTTCGTTACCTATCGAAGAGGCAGCGAGACCTGTCGGCTGGACTGCGACTTCGTTGCCGGCTGTGACGGATTTCATGGCGTTTCACGCCAGACCATTCCGTCGGACATCATTCGGCTTTATGAGAAAGTCTACCCGTTCGGCTGGCTCGGCGTTCTGTCAGAAACGCCGCCGGTGAGCGACGAACTGATTTATGCCAATCACGAACGGGGATTCGCCCTTTGCTCGATGCGCTCGCGCACCCTCAGCCGTTACTATGTGCAATGCCCTTTGGACGACAAGCCGTCCGACTGGTCCGATGAACGGTTCTGGGACGAGCTGAAATCCCGCCTGCCCGCGGCTGCGGCCGGAAGGATGGTCACCGGCCCGTCCGTTGAAAAGTCTATAGCACCGCTGCGCAGCTTTGTTGCAGAACCGCTCCGCTACGGGCGACTGTTCCTCTGCGGAGATGCAGCCCATATCGTTCCGCCGACCGGAGCAAAGGGTCTGAACCTTGCGGCATCGGATATTCACTTCCTGTCACGCGGATTGACTGCACACTACAAGAACGGAGATTCGACCGGGCTTGAATCCTATTCGCAGAAGGCCCTCGCCCGTGTCTGGAAAGCGGAACGGTTTTCGTGGTCAATGACAAAGCTGTTGCACCTCTTCCCGGAAGACGGGCCGTTCGATCGGAAGATGCAATTGGCTGAGCTTGACTATCTGGCCAGCTCGGAAGCCGCGCAGACAACCATGGCGGAAAACTATGTCGGACTTCCCTATGAATAAAAGACGGGTCTAATCCGGTTCCGTCTGGGGTACGAGCCTGAGGCCCAGACCGCCGGTGCGCGACGGCGTGCAGGCACCGTGCGCCATGTCCGGCGACGGTTCGGCGACGGTCTGAAACAGCGGCGACTCATCAAACTGGACTTCAAGCAATTCGCCGGTCTCCAGTGCTGCGGAAAGCTGGACGCTCGCCTGATGGGCGACCGGGCCGGACGGATTGTGCAGCGAAACTGCCGTTCCGGCCATCCGGGCATTGTCTGCGATTTCGACAATGGCGCGATACCCGCCCGCATGTTTGATATCAGGCATGATGACGTCATAGGCGCCGGCGAGCACAAATGGCCGGAAAGCCGGCCAGCCGACGCCCATTTCCAGGCCGGCCAGGCGTATGCCGAGTTTATTTGCGGCGCGTCTGATCTCCACCAGATTCTCGATTGTGTCACCGCTTTCCGGAAGCGGGCACTCGAGCCAGGTCACGCCCAGTTCCGCGATTTGATCGAGGCAGTCCATTGCGGCAGCAGGATCGAAACGCCAGTGACAATCGACCATGATATTGGCACGGCCGGAAACGGCACCAGCAACCGCGGCAATGCGCGCCAGTCCGTCGGCAATCAGTTGAGCACCGACTTCGGATTTGCACATTTCGGGAGAAAGCCCGTCAAACGGCGCAAGTTTTATGGCTGAATATCCGGCTTCCAGCGCGAGCCTCGCGCTGCTTGCGAAACCCTCGGGATTCCGGTCTGTCGTGCGCCGGTTGACATTGGCGTAAAGCGGCACCGGTCCGGATGTTTCATCGGACCCGAAATAAGCAAAGACGGGCGAGCCGGCGGCTTTCGCTTCAAGGTCGACAATCGCCTGCTCCAGGGCGGAAAAAACGGTCGCTTCGGGAATCCCGGCGCCAAGCAACGACTGCAACGGTTCCAGCGAGGCTGCGCAGGCGGGATGTCCAACCAGCTGTCTGGCCCCGGTATTTGCCATTTCGTCAAAATCGGCCGGTGCCTGGTTATACGAATACTCACCGGTCCCGACCTGCCCGCTTTCGTCCGTCAGTTCGATGTGGCGCCAAAGCGTCTTTTCGCTGACGCGCACCGACCGGAGAGAAAATCCGCTGATACGGTCAGCTGTTGTTTGTGCAGGTAAGGCCATCTGTCTCTTTGAATGTATTCCGATCTGAGATCGCACAATTTCCTGCACTCGGCCAGTGGTCAGACATAGGCGATCATCCGCCCACAGAGGATTATCGAAAGCCAGAGAACCATCGAAAGAGTAGCCGCAAAACGCACTTTGCTGTCGGATGTATCCGTTTCAAAGGCGCCGGAAAGGACAAGGTAAAGCGCGTTGGCAATGGCAACGAGGAGCAGCCCCATCTTTGTCAGGAATAGGGGCATGGCGGCATATTTCACCGCGCTCACGGAAAACAGCAACCCTCCGGCGGTCAACGCCAGGACGAGACCGGCTGTGCTGACCGGCACGGCCACCCGCGCAATTGAAGCAACGGGAAGTGAACGCCAAAGACCGAGGAGCCGCAGATCAAGCGGCACAATTGCTCCGAAGAGAAGTGCAATGCCGATAATGTGCATGGCATTGACGACCGGATAGACCCAGCGCGAGGCGCGCAGGGCCGCAACCGGATCAGCGGATTGCAGGGCCTGCAACCAAGCCGTGATCATATCCATCTGACTGACCGTGCGCGACTGCCGGTGTCGAAATCGTCAGCGCTTAATCGCGATCAGGATAAAGGTCGTGGACCTTGCCGGCTATGATGATCCGTTCCGCCTTCATGACGAGTTCCTTCTCGTCCTCTGAACGATGCCCCGATGCCGTTATCTCCTTGCCCGGTGCCAGTATTTCGTCGGTGAGGCCCGCGCGATCATTGCGCCACGGCTGGCCGACCTCGACGGTCCAGATCTCACCGTCGGCATCAACGGTCAGGATGCCATGGGGATTGCCCAGTTCCGCCTTGGTGATGATGCCGGTCAGCTCGAAATTTCCGTCAGCGGTCCAGCGCCAACCGTGATGGGCAAAGGCAGATGTCACGGTCATTAGGAGCGCAATGGTCAGTGTCAGGAGCAGGAGCAAAGTTACGATTCGCGACTGTTTGTCCCTGTCCCGTGTTCGAACGGCAGCCTTGGATTTCGATCCGCGTCTTCTGTGATCGGTATCAAACATGATCGTCTCCTGTTGATCGTCGCCCTATGGAAGGAAATAGTGCGTCATCCGGAAATTCAACAGGAGCGCCGGCTGACCCAATCGGATTTCGGTTAGACGTCCGTCAGGCAAAAGCCCTTCTGATCAGATTGACCCCGAGGATCAGAAACAGCACCAGAACCAGTGTCCGGAACCGCTCGCCCGAAAGCCGTGCGCGGATCTGCTCGCCGACCGCAAATCCGGCGATCGCCGGGATGCACATTCCGATAGAAGTCAGGGCCAGCGGCCCGGTGAGCAGACCGGCTTTCCAGTAACCCGCCGCCAGCGGCAGGCTGCTGAAGAAGATCAGGAAACCGGATGCGGCGACGAACTCGTCCTTGTCGAGGCGCCGCGCCAGGAAATAGATCGCCATCGGCGGCGACCAGATTGCCGTCAACCCGCCGATGACACCGCAGGCGACAGCGGCAACGGCTTGTCCGGCCTTATCATAACGGTCCGGCAGGTAGGGCACGGAGGCGAGCAGGCTGGTCAGCGAGAAGAGGATGATCACCACGCCGATGACGCCGGTCAACGTCTTTGCCGATACGCGTCCGGCGACGATCGTGACAAGCGCCATGGAGACCATCAGGACGACAACAAAAAGGCCGTAGCGCCGGGCACTGCGCAGAATATTGCCGCCGCGCACCATCTGCCAGAAGTTGGTCGCCATGATCGGGAATACGACGAGGGAGATGGCCAGGTGCGCATCGACCAGGCTGGCCAGAAGTCCGACCGCGGCCATCGGGAGGCCCAGCCCCACCGTTCCTTTGATGATGCCCGACTGCAGAAAGATTACTGTCGCCAGTATGAGCGCGCCCTGCTCCAATTCTGCCCCGCTGAATTCGGCCGTATTTGCCCGCCCGCCTATTCGCCCCAGGTCAAACGCAGGACCCGCAACCAGTTTTCATGGGCCAGCTTTTTGATCAGGGCCGCGTCGTACCCGTGCGCAACCATGGCTTCTCTTAGCGCCGGCAAACCGGCGACATTGCCGATCGGCCGCGGAACCATCGCTCCGTCAAAGTCAGATCCGAAACCAACCCTTTCCTCGCCGAGATGCTCAATCAGATAATCGAGTTGCCGCATCATGTTGGAGAGGTCGAGTTCCGGCTTCATCTGGCCGTCCTCGCGCAAGAACGCCGTGGCAAAGTTGAGCCCGACCAAGCCATCGCTGTCGCGGATCGCCGCCAATTGCCGGTCAGTCAGGTTGCGGGCATGGGGGCAGAGCGCATGGGCGTTGGAATGCGTTGCAACAAGCGGATGCTCGCTGATCTCCGCAATATCCCAGAAGCCGGCCTCATTGAGGTGGGACTGGTCGATCAGGATCCGCATGGTGTTGCAAACGCGAACGAGCTCCTTGCCGAGATCGGTCAGACCGTCCCCTGTGTCGGGACTGCCCGGATAGCGGAACGGAACGCCGTGGGCGAAAATCGTCGGCCGGCTCCAGACCGGGCCAAGCGAGCGCAGCCCGCAGGCATAGAGAGCCTCCAGCGCCCGGAACTGAGGATCGATCGCCTCCGCGCCCTCCATGTGCATAATCGCGGCCAACGTTTCGGCGGCGATGCAATCCGCGATCTGACGCGCGCTGGTGCAGACCTTAAGTGCACCCCGGCGCTGCAGCTTCAGAAGAATGCCGGCCTGGGACAACGCGACGGACTGCGCCTCCTGGAAGGGGATCGGCGGCGGAAGTGGCAGGTCATATTCCGGTTTCGCCATTGCGCTCATGTCGCCGGTTTCACCGGGAGGTACAAAGATCGCAAAGAATCCGCCCGCAAAGCCGCCGGTTTTTGCCTTCGGTGCGTCGACATGGGCATCATAGCCGTCAACGAATAGCTGCTCTGGATTACCGTGATTGCGGCGATGGAGTTTCAACAGAGCATCATTGTGACCGTCAAAAATGGCGGGTTCGGTCAACGGCATGGAATTGGGCTTTCACTGGTAGGGAACTTGAAGCATGTTGGGCGATCACCCGCATACAATCAAGCGGTTCGAATGTCGGCCTCTTTAATTGGCGGGAACGGAGCAAATCCTGTCAATGAACATAAGACGCGCCCTGCCTTTCGCATTTCTGCACTGTATTGCCAACAGCCTGTTCTGGGGCTTTGCCCTCGAGTATATCTATCAAAGGACGAAACGATCGATGACGCATCGGCAGAGCGTCTGAGTGCCGATATGCAGATCGAAGGGAAAACGTTTGTGAGGTGCGGATGAGCGCAGACTGGGCAAGCGACGACCGAGCCGTTGACAAGACCGTTGACGGCGGTGTCGATCATCCGGCGTCCGATCGCGTGTTGATCATCGCCTGTGGAGCCCTTGCGCGTGAAATCCTGGCAACGATTGAAGTGGCCGGCCTCGATCATGTTGATCTGACCTGCCTTCCCGCGCTCCTGCACAACAGGCCGGAGAAGATCCCCGATGCCGTGCGGAATGCGATCAGAAAGGGGCGCGACCAGGGCTACCGGACAATCGTTGTCGGCTATGCCGATTGCGGCACTGGTGGTCAGCTTGAAAAGCTCTGCACGGAAGAAGGCGTTGAGATGATCGAAGGCCCCCACTGCTACGCCTTCTTTTCCGGAACGGACGATTTCCTGGCGCGCGGTGATGCGGATATGGACGCGTTTTTCCTGACCGATTTCCTCGCCCGCCAGTTCGAGACACTGATCATCAAGGGCCTGGGGATCGACCGGCACCCGGAACTCCTGGACATCTATTTCGCGCATTACAAGCGCCTGGTTTTTCTGGAACAGAAGCCCGATCCCACGCTGGAGGCGAAGGCGCGGGCAGCGGCCGGGCGGCTCGGCCTTTTGTTTGAGAAACGCGCCACCGGCTATGGTGATCTGGCGAGATTCGTTGAAAGGTTGTGAAACGGGCCTCAGGGTCGCAATCCGGCTTTGCCGGTGTCGTCGGCAAGCGATCGGATGGAAACCCCGCACTGACATAGACTTTGTTGGATGCAACGGAGCAGATAGTGGCGAACCGCATTATCACTTATTGGCGAGACATACCTGCCCAGATTACCGTAAAAGCGGGTAGAAAGGCGGCCCGGCGCGAACTCCCGCTGCGTTTTACGGAAGCGATCGACATGTGCGCCATGCGCGAGGGGCTTGCCGGCACTGACGACTATCTGGCGGAATGGCGTCGGGGAGAACCTGAACCGTGCAGCGACGATCTGGAATCGGAGGCGGATATGGCGCTGGCGCAACTGGATGAGCGATATGGCAGGGATAGGCTTCGGCAACTGGTCTCTCAGGGCGGCCGGGAAAAGCAGTAAGGCGGCAAAGACGGCCTACAAGCCGTCGCATTATACTGTCACGCGCCGGCAGCGGAGCAGTTACACGGTCCGGCTGTGGTCGGTTCGCCACGCCCGGTTTCTGGAGCGGCTCTATAACATCTTTGCCGACATGTTCCTGAAACTGCATCCGTTCTGGAATTTTGTCGGGTACGGCCGGGCGGAGCGGCCGGTGAAATTTGTCGAGCGCAACGTCAAAGGCCTGTTGTTCGACTGCCGCATGTGCGGCCGGTGCATTCTGTCTTCCACCGGCATGTCGTGCCCGATGAATTGTCCCAAGCAATTGCGCAACGGACCATGTGGCGGCGTTCGAGCCGACGGCAATTGCGAGATCGAACCGGATATGCCCTGCGTCTGGGTGCAGGCCTGGAATGGCAGCCAGCTGATGCAGGGCGGCGACGCGATCATGGCTGTGCAGAAACCGGTCGATCAGAGCCTTCAGGAAACCTCCGCCTGGCTTCGCGTTACCGCCGAGGCCGCGTCCGAACGTGACGCGCAGCCAAGCGACGACGGTAAAGGTGCACCATGATCCACCCGGACGATCACGTCCCCGGCGATCCTTCCGCGCCACTGCCGCGCCTGCCCGGCCATACGTCCCGAAGCCGGCTTGAGCGGATTTTGCGGCGCGGCGAGTTCGCCGTTACGGCTGAACTGAACCCTCCGGATTCCGCCGATCCGGAGGAAGTCTATGAACGCGCTTCGATATTCGAAGGCTGGGTTGACGGCATTAACGCCACGGACGGTTCCGGCGCCAATTGCCACATGTCGAGTGTCGGTATATGCGCCCTGCTCACCCGCATGGGCTATGGCCCGATCATGCAGATTTCCTGCCGCGACAAGAACCGCATCGCCATCCAGGGCGACGTACTCGGAGCATCGGCCATGGGCGTGGGCAACATGCTCTGCCTGACGGGCGACGGCGTACAGGCAGGCGATCAGCCAGGTGCAAAGCCGGTATTCGACCTCGATTGCATGTCACTGCTGGAGACGATCCGCACCATGCGTGACAACAGCCGGTTTCTTTCCGGGAGGACGCTGACGACCCCGCCGGAAGTCTTTCTTGGCGCCGCGATCAACCCTTTTTCGCCGCCTCTCGATTTCCGGCCGTTCCGGCTTCTGAAGAAGATCGAGGCCGGTGCCCAGTTCGTTCAGAGCCAGTACTGTTTCGACGTGCCCATGCTGCGATCCTACATGGACAAGGTGCGCGATCTCGGCCTGCATGAGAAGTGCTTTATCCTCGTCGGCGTCGGGCCCCTCGCCTCGGCACGGACTGCGCGCTGGATCAGGAACAATGTACCGGGCATCCATATTCCCGAAAGCGTCATTGACCGCCTGGAGAAGGCAGAAAACCCGAAACTGGAAGGCAAGAAACTTTGCATCGACATCATTAATGAGGTGAAGGAGATCGAGGGGGTTGCCGGCGTCCATGTCATGGCGTATCGGCAGGAGGAACTCGTCGCCGAAATCGTTCACGAATCGGGTGTTCTCAAAGGCCGCCAGCCCTGGAAGCGCGAGCTAAGATCCGATGATGCGATGGTCGCCGAACGTATGACAGAAATCATTGAGGAAGCGGAAGAAGCCGCGGCCTCCGACAGCACAGACAAGGAACCCGCCGAATGACCCATACGATTGTTGCCTCCGCCACCAGGGAGGTCATTATCGGTTTCGACAAGCCCTTCTGCGTGATCGGAGAGCGGATCAACCCGACCGGGCGCAAGAAACTGGCGGCGGAGATGGAAGCCGGTAATTTCGATACGGTGCGAGCCGACGCGGTCAGCCAGGTTGCCGCGGGCGCCCTTGTTCTGGATGTCAATGCCGGCGTGACCGCGGTCAATCCGAACGAGACCGAGCCGCCTCTGCTGCGCCAGACGCTGGAAATCGTGCAAGCGGTCGTCGACGTGCCGATTTGCATTGATTCCTCCGTGCCGGAAGCCCTGGCGGCCGGACTTGAGGTCGTGAACGGCAGACCGCTGGTCAATTCCGTCACCGGAGAAGAGGACCGGCTTGAGGCCATCCTGCCGCTGGTGAAGAAATATGATGTGCCGGTTGTTGCCATCTCAAACGACGAGGACGGCATTTCCGAAGACCCGGACGTCCGGTTCGCGGTCGCGAAGAAGATCGTTGAACATGCCGCGGACCATGGCATCAAGCCGAACGATATCGTCGTCGATCCGCTGGTCATGCCGATCGGCGCGATGGGCACCGCCGGACTGCAGGTCTTCTCCCTTGTCCGGCGTTTGCGCGAAGAACTGAAGGTCAACACAACGTGCGGGGCATCCAACATCTCGTTCGGTCTGCCACACCGGCACGGCATCAACGGTGCGTTCCTGCCCATGGCGATTGCATCGGGAATGACTTCGGCGATCATGAATCCGTTACGGCCGCAGGAGATCGAGGCCGTAAGCGCTGCAAACGTGCTGATGGGCACGGACGCCAATTGCCAGAGCTGGATCATGAAGTATCGCGATCATGTTCCCGCCGGGTCTGCGGCCGCCACTCCCGCATCTGCCGGGGCGCCGTCCGGCGGCCGGCGGCGCGGCGGACGCGAAGCCCGCAGACGGGCATCGTGACGCCGGCGCCCGGTTCAATTCTTAACGGGTTTGCTGTAACCCGCTGCTATGGCTGAGAAAAAAGACGCCCTGGTTTTGTTCATGCCGTCGGGCAAACGTGGCCGGTTCCCGCTCGGGATGCCGGTGCTAGACGCCGCGCGCGAACTGGGTGTCTACATCGAATCGGTCTGCGGCGGCAGGGGCTTGTGCGGCCGCTGCCAGATCGAGGTCGCCGAGGGTCAGTTCGCAAAGCACAATATCACGTCAGCGCGCGATCATCTGACTGCGTTCTCCGATACGGAAACGCGCTATGCATCCAAACGGACGCTGGCGGATATGCGGCGCTTGTCGTGCTCGGCAAAGATCGCCGGCGATCTCGTCATCGACGTGCCGCAGGATGTTCAGATCAACCGCCAGGTCGTACGCAAGCGAGCCGAATCCAAGCCGATCATGCGTGATCCGGCAACGCAGCTTTGCTATGTCGAAGTTGACGAACCTGATATGGAAAAACCGCTCGGCGACGCCGACCGGCTGGTCGAAGCGGTCAATGACCAGTGGAATATCCCGGACCTCAGGATCGATTTCCGATTGCTGCCGAAAGTGCAGGACGTTCTGCGGAAGGGGGACTGGAAAGTCACCGCAGCGGTCCATTCCGACGATTCCGGGGCAAAAATCACGACCCTCTGGCCGGGGCTGCACAATCAGGCCTGCGGCCTGGCGATCGACATCGGATCAACGACGATCGCCGCGCATCTGGTTTCGCTGCTATCCGGCCGCACGCTTGCTTCGGCCGGCGCACCCAACCCGCAGATCCGCTTCGGCGAGGATCTGATGAGCCGGGTTTCCTACGTCATGATGAACCCGGACGGACGCGAAGCCATGACGAAGGCAGTGCGCGAAGCCATCAGCCTGCTGATCGGCAAGGTCTGCGCGGAAGCCGGTATGTCAGCAGACGAGGTCGTGGAGGCTGTGTTTGTCGGAAACCCGATCATGCATCACCTGTTTCTCGGCATTGATCCGACCGAACTCGGT
>CAJHYR010000263.1_pt1 | contig 11497 bp, 12 predicted proteins | sample 9198791 | NCBI WGS metagenome assembly CAJHYR01 (sample SAMEA7708372, study PRJEB35096) | sediment metagenome | biome: marine neritic benthic zone biome [ENVO:01000025]; feature: sediment [ENVO:00002007]; material: shallow marine sediment [ENVO:03000034] sea grass bed [ENVO_01000059] ... | reverse complement strand
TTTCCGACGACGTCCGGGTGCTGCTGGTGAAACTGGCAGATCGCCTCCACAACATGCGCACGATCGGTTTCGTGAAACCGGAAAAACGGGCACGGATCGCCGAGGAAACGATGGAGATCTATGCGCCTTTGGCCGGACGTATGGGAATGCAGAGCGTCCGTGACGAGCTGGAGGATTGTGCCTTCCGGGTGCTTAATCAGGAAGCCTACAAGACCATTACCGAAAAGCTGATGGAACTCAGTGTGCAGATTGACGCTGCTGTTGAAACCATCAAGACAGACCTTCAGTCCCGTCTGAAGGGTGCGGGCATGGAATCGGAAATTATTGGCCGCCAGAAAAGGCCATTTTCAATCTTTTCGAAGATGCAGCGCAAATCGATCGGCTTTGAGCAACTGTCGGACATTTTTGCTTTTCGGATTTTCGTGGAATCACAAGACGATTGTTACCGCGCGCTCGGCGTTGTTCATACGGCATGGCCGATGGTGCCCGGACGTTTCAAGGATTACATATCAACACCGAAGCAGAACGAATACCGGTCAATCCATACCACAATAATCGGACCGGAAAAGCAGCGCGCCGAGCTTCAGATCCGCACCTACCAGATGGATGCAATCGCCGAATATGGCATCGCCGCCCATCCGCTTTACAAGGACGAGGTCGTCGGCGACCACGACCGCCTTGCCCGCGAAAGCAAGGCCTATGCCTGGTTACGCCATACCGTGGAGCACATCGCGCAAGGTGATGCGCCTGAAGAATTCCTGGAGTATACAAAACTGGAACTTTTTCAGGATCAGGTTTTTTGTTTCACGCCAAAGGGTCGGCTGATCGCGCTGCCACGTGGCGCTACGGCGATCGATTTCGCCTATGCCGTTCACACCGACGTCGGTGATACCTGTATCGGCGCCAAGGTGAACGGCAAACTAACGCCGCTTGTCCAACCACTGGAAAACGGTGACGAGGTGGAAATTATCCGCTCGGACGCGCAGCGTCCTCCGCCCGCCTGGGAGCAGATTGTCGTCACGGGAAAGGCAAGGGCGGCAATCCGCCGGGCGACACGCTCCCACGTCCGTCAGCAATATTCCGCCCTGGGCCGGCATATCCTGCAGCGCACGTTCGAAACGGCGGAACAGGACTATGGCGACGAAATGCTTCTGCCAGTGATGAGTAATTTCGGGTACGGGGAAATCAGTGATCTTCTGGCAGCGATCGGTCGCGGCGACCTTAAGGCAGAAGATGTCCTGCAAGCCGTTTATCCGGACTATTCCAATGACCGGAAAAAGGGCAAGACAAGCTGGAAGCCGGAAGAGGGATGGTTTGGAGCTGCCCGGGCCAGCCTTAAGTTCAAATTGCCCGGAAGCAGCAAAAAGACGAACGGAGAAGCGGTCTTGCCGGTTCGGGGCGTGGATCAGAACATGCCGGTCAGCTTTTCGCCCGAAGGCGGTGCAGTACCGGGCGACAGGATCGTCGGCATTCTGACACCGGGCGAGGGCGTAACCATTTACCCGATACAGTCACCGTCGATGAGCAACTTTGAAGACGAACCGGAGCGCTGGATCGACGTTCGCTGGGATATCGGCACGGAGTCGAATGAACAATATCCTGCCCGCATCAAGGTATCAGCGATCAACGAACCGGGCTCTCTCGCCGAGATTGCCTCGATCATCGGCGCCAGCGACGCCAATATTGACAATCTGCGTATGATCAGGAGGGCGCCTGACTTCACCGACATGGAAATTGATCTTGAGGTTTGGGACCTCAAACACCTCAACAGAATAATCCAGGAGCTAAGGTCGAAATCGATTATCAGCAACGCAGCCAGGGTGAATGGATGAGGCTTGATTCCATCGCCGCACGGATCATCTGAAACTCAAGCCGGCATGGCCCTTTGCAGTCGGAAATACTTCAACAATTTGGTGGTTGCCTTTAACCGCTCGCATACATGTCGGACTTATAGTTAAACAGGGTGAATTAGGGCCGTATCGAATTCCATGTTGTTCAAGCGCCGAGATCAAATTGGACTTTTTGAGCGCCTGCGGGTCTGGATATGGCCGCGGGTCAGCTGGCGCCGGTCGACCCTTTACTTTTTCAAGCGAATACTTCGGCTTTCCGCCACGCCGTATGCGATTTCGATGGGTGCGGCCGCCGGCGCCTTTACATCCTGTACGCCGTTTCTCGGGCTACATTTCGTTATTGCCGCCATTGTTGCCTATCTGCTGCGCGGAAACCTGATCGCATCTGCTGTCGGTACCACCTACGGCAATCCGTTGACCTTTCCCTTCATATGGGCCGCCACCTACGAAACGGGGCAATTGATCCTCGGTGGGGAATCGCCGGAACTGCCTGAATTCGGCGAGCAACTCTACCAACAATCCTTTGAGCAGTTATGGCCGCTGATAAAACCGATGATGGTCGGTGCCATACCGATCGGCCTCGCTTCAGCTTTGGTCATGTATGTGATTGTCTATCAGAGCGTTACCGTTTATCAGACGAAGCGGCGGAAACGCTTTAAGATGTTGCGTGACCAGAAGATCAAACGCAACGTCGGGTCTTCCGCCGAACAGACAATCTAGCGGACCTATTCCGACACTTGCCTCCCCTCGCAGCAAGGCCGCGAGCAAATGTCGGAATCAATAGGACCGCTAGCAAATTAATGTTTCTAGTGGAGCTTATGAATTTGACATCTGAGAAAGGGCATTGCAGCAGGCGGGACTCAGATGTCAAATTTGCTCCACTAGTCTGATATCGTCCGTTCAGTATAGGAATAAGTGCAATGGGCACTGAACTTCGCCTTGGTGTTAACATTGATCATGTCGCGACAGTCCGTAACGCTAGGGGTGGCGTTCACCCTGACCCGGTTCGTGCTGCGGTGCTGGCCGAAAGGGCAGGCGCAAGCGGCATTACTGCCCATTTGCGTGAGGATCGAAGGCATATTGCCGACGGGGATATTGCCGACCTGATGGCGTCCATCAGTCTGCCGCTCAATTTCGAGATGGCGCCGACACCTGAAATGCTGGAAATCGCCTTACGATACCAGCCACATGCCGCCTGTATCGTACCGGAAACACGCGAAGAACGGACAACAGAAGGCGGGCTCGATGCCAATGCCAAGCAGAACCAGCTTCAGAAGTTTATCGATGAACTCGGCGGCGCCAACGTTCGGGTTTCGTTATTCATTGAGCCTGATACGGCACAGCTCGATGCGGCGAAACGTTTGGGGGCGCCGGTCGTAGAGTTGCATACAGGTGGTTACTGCGAGGCTTGGAATCGGGGCGACAAGGAAGCATTTGCGCATCAGCTGAAAAGGCTGCAGGACGCAGCCGAGTATGGCGAATCAATCGGGTTGGAAGTCCATGCCGGACATGGCCTGTCTTTCGAGACCGTTGCTCCTGTTGCTGCCATAACCGCTATCCAGGAGCTCAATATCGGGCATTTTCTTGTCGGGGAAGCCATATTCTGCGGTCTGGAGGAAAGTGTCCGGCAGATGCGGCGGCTCATGGACGAGGCACGTTCCGGTGCGATCGCGAGCGCAGCACAGTGATTATTGGCCTGGGTTCGGACCTGATTGACATTCGGCGTGTTGAACAGACTCTTGAGCGGTACGGTGATCGCTTTGTTCAACGTATTTTCACGGAGATCGAGCAGGCGAAATCAGACCGCAGGAAGGAACGCGCTGCGTCTTACGCGAAGCGATTTGCAGCGAAGGAAGCGTGCTCGAAAGCCTTGGGGACAGGTTTGAGGAAAGGCGTCTACTGGCGTGACATGGGTGTCGCGAATCTGCCATCCGGAAAACCGACAATGGTGTTGACCGGCGGTGCGCTACTGCGTCTTGAAAGCATGATGCCGGATGATCACATACCGGCCATACACTTGACGATAACCGACGACTGGCCCCTTGCTCAAGCATTCGTGATCATCGAAGCCGTCAACAGCGCAACGCGGTGAACACGGCCGGCAAATCGTTGATTGCAGATCGCTCCATGGCCAGTTAAACCCAAGCCTCTCCAGACCTGGATCTAAGAGAACCGGAAATCAGTCCATGGATGAACACCAGTCCGACAATCAAACTGACGATGCTCCGTCTGGTGCCGGGGCGGATGCGAGCTCGGATTCGGCCGGTGCAGCAGGTGCAGGGAAGAAGAGCGAAAAAGCATCAACAGCGTCGTCACTCTATGAAACCGTGGTCATCGTTATCCAGGCGGTTTTGATTGCCCTGGTATTCCGGGCGTTGTTGTATCATCCGTTCAGCATCCCTTCCGGGTCGATGATGTCGACCTTGCTGGTTGGCGACTACCTTTTTGTTTCCAAGTTCAGTTATGGCTACGGGCGGTATTCATTCATCGGCGACTGGTCGTTTATCGACGGCCGGCTCTGGGCCGGGAAACCGGAGCGCGGCGATATCGTCGTGTTCCGCCCGGAGAATCAGCCCGATACCGATTTCATCAAGCGGGTAATAGGCTTGCCCGGAGACAAGGTCCGCATGCTCGACGGCGTTCTATACATAAACGGGCAGCCGATTCCGCGTGAACTTGTCGGCGAGTTCTCCGGGTTCGACCAGCACAAAAGACCGGTCAGGGGCCGACAATATCGCGAAACGCTTCCCAATGGCGTCAGTTATATGACTTTGGACGTCAGCGAAAATTCGGTGGGTGACAATACCCGTCAGTACAACGTTCCGGAAGGTCACTATTTCATGATGGGTGACAACCGGGATAATTCATCCGATAGCCGGTTTGATGTGAGTTATGTCCCGGAAGATAACCTGATCGGCAGAGCCGAGGTCACGTTCTTTTCCGTTGAGGAGGGATCTGCCGCATGGCAGTTCTGGAAATGGCCGTGGACGCTTCGCCCCGACCGCTTATTCATCGGATTATGACGCTGCAGCAACTGACACCGGATATCGAAACGCTTCAAAGGCGTCTCGGCCATGAATTCTCCAATCCCGAACTGCTGATCCGCGCATTGACCCATGCAAGCGCGACGGAACAACGGGGGAGGGATCCAGGGGTGGCAACTTATCAACGGCTTGAATTTCTCGGCGATCGCGTCCTGGGACTGATCATAGCGCACATGCTGGCGGGGCAATATCCGGACGCTTCGGAGGGCGAACTATCAAAGCGCCTGGCGCGTCTTGTCAACGGCGAGACCTGTGCGGAGATCGGAAGAGAACTCGAGCTGGACCGCTTCATGATCGTTGACGGAAACGTCCTTCGCGGCGGAAAGGCGGCAGAGGGTCTTCGCGCAGATATATGTGAGTCGATCATCGGCGCGCTGTATCTTGATGGCGGGCTGGACGTAGCCCGCAAATTCGTGGAAGCCGCCTGGACAGAGCGGATCGTGTCCCACGCCGGCCCTTTGCGCGATGCCAAGACCGAATTGCAGGAATGGGCCCATCGCAAGGGCTTTTCGACACCGCTCTATCGTGAGATTACCCGCTCCGGGCCGGATCATGCCCCCACGTTTGAGATCGAGGTGATCGTGCATGGGACGGATGGCGCAAGTGCAAGCGGCAGCTCAAAACGTGAAGCCGAACACATTGCCGCCGAAACGGTGCTAAGGCGACAGGGTATCTGGAAGGACTGATGGCCGGCTTGCCGAATTCCGAATCCGGCTGCGACGGCGATGTGCCGGGCGAGGCGCAAACCAGAGCCGGCTTTGTCGCTCTGATAGGCGCTCCGAATGCCGGAAAATCTACGCTCCTCAATCAATTGGTCGGCAGCAAGGTGTCGATTGTTACGCACAAGGTCCAGACTACGCGGGCATTGGTTCGTGGTATCGCCATCCACAAATCCGCGCAGATCGTCTTCGTGGATACGCCCGGTATTTTCGCGCCCAGGCGCCGGCTCGAAAAGGCTATGGTCAAAACGGCCTGGGGCAGCGCCGGCGACGCTGATCTCATTGCGCTGTTGATCGATGCGCGGAAGGGTATGACGGAGGAGGTCGAAGCCATCGTCGCTCGGTTGGCAGATGTGCGGCAGCCGAAAATCCTGATCCTGAACAAGGTCGATGTGGCAGACCGGCAGACACTGCTTGAACTGGCTGCGGCCGCGAACGCACATGCAGAATTCGACCAGACATTTATGGTATCCGCGCTGACCGGCGACGGGGCAGGTGACCTCCTGGATTACTTTGCCGAACACATGCCGGAGAGCCCCTGGCTTTATCCGGAAGACCAGATTTCTGATCTGCCGATGCGCTGGCTCGCGGCTGAAGTGACGCGGGAGAAACTGATGCTGCGGCTGCATGAGGAATTACCCTATGCACTGACCGTGGAAACGGAGAACTGGAAAGATACCCGCGATGGAGGTGTCCGCATCGAGCAGGTCATATTCGTTGCCCGAGAAAGCCAGCGTAAAATCGTACTCGGAAAAGGTGGCAGTGCCATAAAGGCGGTGTCCATGACAGCGCGCAAAGAGCTGGCTGAGATGCTGGAGCGACCGGTCCACTTGTTTCTGTTCGTCAAGGTTCGTGAGAACTGGGTGGATGATCCGGAACGCTATCGCGAAATGGGGCTGGATTTTCCCACATGAAGCGAGAAAAGTCTTAAATTGGTCCGATGGAATGGACAGAGGATGCGATTGCCATCGGTACCCGGCGCCATGGAGAAAACGGGGTCATCCTGGAAGTCATGACGCGCGACCATGGCCGGTGCCTTGGTCTTGTCCGCGGCGGGCGGTCACGCCAGTTCCGCCCGGTACTGCAACCGGGCAACGCGATAAGAGTCACCTGGCGGGCGCGGCTGGAAGATCATCTCGGCCAGTTCCGGGTTGAACCGCTGGTCGACCGCGCGGGCGAACTCATGATATTGCGCCATGCGGCCTATGGTCTTCAGCTGCTTTCCGCACATCTGCGGCTGTTGCCGGAACGCGACCCCCATCCGCGGCTATATGAGGCACTCACGGTTATCCTTGAAAATCTCGATGACCGGAAGATCGGTGCAGAACTGATCATCCGCTTCGAAATGCTGTTGCTGGAAGAGCTTGGTTTCGGTCTCGACATCAGTTGCTGCGCGTCAACCGGTCAGACCGACAACCTGATCTATGTCTCGCCAAAGTCCGGAAGGGCCGTTAGCCGGCTTGCCGGACGCCGCTATCACGACCGCCTGCTCAGCCTGCCGCGCTTCCTGCATCGCCGAGAACGCGGCGATCCGCCGTCAGTATCCGATCTGAAGCTCGGGTTCCGGCTCACCGAATTCTTCCTGTTTCGGCATGTACTGGCACCCCGAGGCTTGGAATTCCCGGAAGTGCGGGATAGCTATGTACGGTGTCTGCCGGACGCGGACGGCCCAACCTCCGATGTTGAGCCGCGCGCCTAGTTCAATCTGATAGAGACGACAGAAAGTGGAGAAGACAATGAAACTGACCTGGTTCGGCCACTCGGCCTTCGCTCTCGAATTCGCGGATGTTAAGATCCTGATCGATCCGTTTCTTTCCGGCAATCCGAAATTCGAAGGCAGCGTCGACACCGTATCGGCAGGCTGCACCAACGTCCTCCTAACCCACGGACACGACGATCATGTCGGCGATACGCTCGCCATATTGAAGGCAACCGATGCACAGTTGGTCGCTAATTTCGAAATCTGTATGTGGATGGTCGGCCAGGGCGCTTCCGGTGACAGGATCAATCCGGGGAACCATGGCGGCACAGTGGACTGCGGTGGTTTCACGACCAGCTTTGTCAACGCGTTACACTCATCCGGCACCACGGTCGACGGCTCTTCTGTCTATCTCGGCAATCCGCTTGGCCTGATCGTCAAGGCGGATGGTGAGCCTTCGGTCTATCACATGGGAGATACGGATATATTCGGCGATATGGAGCTGATCAATGAACTGCATGCGCCGGAAGTCGGAATCGTGCCGATCGGCGATCGCTTCACGATGGGAGCCAAATCAGCGGCCATGGCCTGCCGCCGGTATTTCGATTTCCGGACAGTTTTCCCGGCCCACTATGGCACATTTCCGATAATCGATCAGACGGCCGATTCATTCTTAGCGCAGATGGCCGAAGACGCGGCCAAGGTTAAAGTTCTATCTCCAGGTGAACATACCGACGTATAATACTGATAATCAGCAAGAATTCTACGTTAATGTGCCAGCGCCGCGCCATAATCCGGGACATCCGTCGTTGCGGCTCCCGTACAGGCAGACTGTCGCAGTCGCCCGCCGTTGTCAGCCTGCTGACGGCGGTTTATAGGGCAGGCTCAAAGCATCAGGATTTCAAGAACCATGTCCGTCGACAAAGAAACCGTAAAACGGGTCGCCAGGCTCGCGCGCATCAAGGTATCCGACGAAGAGGCGGAGGGCCTTCAGGGCGAGTTGAACGCGATTTTGGGTTTCGTGGAACAGCTGAACGAGGTCGATATCGAAGGCGTTGAACCTATGACATCGGTAACGCCGATGAGCATGAAGAAAAGGGCTGACGTGGTGACAGACGGTGAAAGGGCTGATGATGTCGTTGCCAATGCGCCAATTACCGAAAACCATTATTTCCTCGTTCCGACGGTGGTCGAATAGATGGCCGATCTCACCGCATTGACGATAAGCGAGATCCGGGACGGGCTCGCCGAGAAAGCGTTTTCCGCAATCGAGCTGACGGACACCTATCTGGCGGCAATCGATACCGCCAACGCCAACTTCAATGCCTACATCACTGTCACCCATGACCGGGCAAGGTCCATGGCGAAGGCAAGTGATGATCGTATTGCAAAGGGTGCAGCCGGGCCACTGGAAGGCGTGCCCTTGGGGATCAAGGATCTCTTCTGTACGCAGGGTGTCCACTCGCAGGCCTGTTCGCACATTCTCAACGAATTTCAGCCGACCTACGAATCCACCGTTACGGCAAACCTCTGGGCGGATGGAGCCGTCATGCTCGGCAAGCTCAATATGGATGAGTTCGCCATGGGATCGTCAAACGAAACGAGCTACTACGGACCGGTCGTCAATCCTTGGCGCGCTTCCAACTCCAACGCTGATCTCGTGCCGGGCGGATCGTCAGGCGGATCGGCCACTGCCGTATCGGCAAATCTGTGTGCGGCGGCCACCGGGACCGATACGGGCGGCTCTATCCGCCAACCGGCCGCCTTCACCGGAACCGTCGGCATTAAACCGACATACGGGCGCTGTTCGCGCTGGGGCATCGTTGCGTTCGCGTCGTCCCTCGATCAGGCCGGACCGCTGACGCGGACCGTCCGGGATGCTGCGATCATGCTGAAATCGATGGCGTCTTCCGATCCCGAGGACACGACTTCCGCCGATGTCGAAGTGCCGGATTATGAAAGCCATATCGGCGGAGACATCCGCGGACTGAAGATCGGCATTCCAAAGGAATACCGCATGGACGGGATGCCGGACGAGATCGAGGAATTGTGGCAGCGCGGCATCGAATGGTACCGAGATGCCGGCGCCGAAATCATCGACATCAGCCTACCCCATACCAAATACGCCTTGCCTGCATATTATATCGTTGCGCCTGCCGAGGCGTCGTCCAACCTCGCCCGCTACGATGGTGTTCGCTACGGCTTGCGCGTTGAAGGCGACGAAATCATCGACATGTACGAAAAGACACGGGCGGCCGGTTTTGGCAAGGAAGTCAAACGCCGCGTGATGATCGGGACCTATGTCCTTTCCGCCGGCTACTACGATGCCTATTATCTTCGGGCGCAAAAAGTCCGGACCCTGATCAAGCAGGATTTTGAGAGGGCGTTCTCAGACGGCATCGATACGATCCTGACGCCGGCGACGCCGTCCGCGGCCTTTGGAGTTGCGGAGAAGGCGATGGCTTCCCCCATCGAGATGTATCTCAACGACATCTTCACAGTGACGGTGAAGATGGCGGGATTGCCGGGCATTGCCGTGCCGGCCGGCCTGGACAGGTCGGGTTTGCCCCTGGCGCTGCAGTTGATTGGTCGCCCGTTCGATGAATCCCTGCTCTTCAAGGCTGGTCAGATCATCGAGGATGCAGCCGGACGTTTCGTGCCGCAGAAGTGGTGGTAATCCAACGCTGCGTGAGGGCAGTCAGCCCGATGCGCGTTTGATGCGGCTCGTGCGGCTCACCCGATCCGTCAGCGACAATATTAACGAATTATGAACCTCTCCGGGATTGGCCGCGACTAATGCATGAACCTCAGCGGTTCGTGCTGAAATCAGCCTCAATACAACCCGGAGAAAACCCATGTTCATCAAATCTGCTCTTTCCGTCGCTGCAATCATTGCCGGATTGCTGGTTGCCCAACCGGTTTCCACCGCTGTCGCCGGTGGTCTGTCCTTCACTTTCAATATCGGTGATGGCCTGTCGATCCACGCCGGCTCTGATGGCGTGCAGGTCGATGCAGGAAGCTCGGGCGATCCGGATTACGACGACGTTGCCGAAGACACCCATCCAGACGATGACTTCGCCGCAGATGACGAAACCGTCTTTGAATCGGTCGAACGATAAAACAGCGGTTCCCCTTGGATTTCTGACCTGCGAGCAGGGCAAGAAACCCTTACGCGCCTCTTTAGTCTGATAATTCTCGGTCAGAGCGCGGGAAACCCCGCATGTCATCTCCGACCAGAAGGCGCGCCTGCCGGTAGCGGTCTCCGGCGGGCGCGTATTTGCGTGTCCCGTCGTGCCTTTTCAACAGGTATGACGGCAATCAGAAGTCTATTCGGGTATGCCAGCATTAACGGATCATTCACCATGATCGGACTTTCCCTGAAAGGATTCTTTCACCTTAACTTTTTGGCCTTCGTTTACGTCCAGTCTTGATAACAGCCACTTGCCTCATCCTGGCAAAGCTCCGGAATTTGGTGATGGCAAAACCTGTATCCTCGAGTGGGGTTTGTAAAATGCGTAAACTAGCCTTCAGGCTGACAGGCCATGCCGCTGCGGCTGGATTGATCAGCGGGTTTATCATGGCGACATTGGTTGCTGCCGGTTCGGCCGGTGCAGCCGACCTGGCTGCAGGAGACGGTGAGGACGACCGCGCCATCTATGTCTGCGGCCATCGAATGGACCATGTCATTCTGTTCGACGAAGAGGGGCGTCCGACCGTACCTGCCCGAACACCGATGTACTATTGCATCACCGGGCAGACCTTGACGGCCAGCCAGCTTCCGCCGCCGCCCGAATATTGCTGCCACTGAGGCAGCTTACTATTCTATCAAGCAATCGCCGGGTCATTGTTGAAATGCCCGGCGATTTCGCTTGTCTGGGCGGAAATCCAAATTGGTCTTGACCCCATTCCCGGAACGGCACAGAACGGCCTCTTGAGCTGATCGGTGTACGGCGGAGTTTTCTTCCGCGTTACAAAGAGTGGTTATGGCCAAATCCAATGTCTTCAAAGGCGTCAGAACGACGGCCGTTCACGCGGGCGAATTCCCTGATCCGGTAACCGGCGCATCGGCGCCCGACATTACCATGTCGTCCACCTTTGTTGTCGACGAGCCCGCCGGGTTTTCCGCTCACGGTTTGACCCCTGATGCCCCGTTTCTTTACGGCCGCTGGTCGAACCCGACCGTGC